>Ga0209530_1000996_pt1 | contig 14750 bp, 29 predicted proteins | sample BlaSpr_A8_Ref_O1_FD_187987 | JGI IMG/M metagenome (GOLD analysis project Ga0209530, IMG submission 187987) | Forest soil microbial communities from Thunder Bay, Ontario, Canada - Black Spruce, Ontario site 2_A8_Ref_O1 (SPAdes) (version 2) | ecosystem: Environmental > Terrestrial > Soil > Boreal...
CCATGCGCTCCCCGCACGTCCGCACGGCGGCCTTGGTGAAGGTGAGGGCAGGGTGGCGCAGCGCCCAGGACCGGCCCCCGGCCACGGCGAACAGGCGCTCGAGGTCGTTCATGTCGTGTGCGGCCCGATGCGGCGGAACGGGGGTGCCCCCCGTTTGGAGGCGGCTAGGTAGTGCTGAAAGCCGGTGAAAATGATCCTCGGGCTACCAGGTACAACGAGGACGAGCTCGGCGTCTAGGTGCTCGTCGCAGTCGGGGCACGCCTCGCCAACCGCCTCGCAGTGTGTGCACCCTCTGTGTTGTTGTGGTACATTTTGCATAAGGGAAATTGTTCTTCCCGCTCGTGGGAAATTGTTCTTCCCGCTCGGAGGGCGCCTCGGACGGGTGACCGGGGCGCTCTCAATCTTTACTACCTGGCGATCTCGCGCGCAAGGACTATCGCCTTAGATCGTGCCCAGTGGGAGTTGAACACCATTCCGCCCCACACTCCGTGCCGCTCGCCTGTGGCCAGGGCGTGCTCGAGGCACTGCAACCGCACTGGGCACGTTAGGCAGACTCGTTTTGCCTGGACGAAGTAGTGGTCACGCTCCTCGCCAAGCGCCTCGTCGGGGAAAAACAGGGCCGGGTCGACGCCCTTGCAGGCGGCGTCAGCGAACCATTCGGGCACGTCAAGCAGCTCAGCGAGCTTGCGGTACCCCCAGCCGTCGGCAGCGGCGGGCACGGTTAGTGCCGCCTAAAAAGGCGCAGGCCGGGCAGCACGAACACGAACCAAACGACCGTGATAATCACCGTTGTGAACATCTAGCACTCGCCAGGGACGGGAACCGGGCGGCGGTCCGCGGTGCGCTGCTCGTGCAAAGACCACGCCAGGGCCTCCTGGCGGCGCTCGGCACGGCGCCGCTCGACCTGAGCCACGACCTGGGGGCCGATCCCATCTGTAGTAGAGATGGAGCGGGCCACGTCAGCGTCCGAATCGAGATGGGCCTCAACCCACGCCCCGACCTCGACCCGCATCTCTCGCCGGGCGTAGGACCCGCACGAACAGTTCACGGCCCACCCTAAACGAAGCGGGATTATAGCAATGATGTGAGCGCTAGGCAACGGGGAACAGCTCCTCGAGGGCGGCGGCAACGTCGGCCTGGCAGTGCCCGGCGATGGCACCGCGGACCAGTTCGATGTAGGTCGCATTGAGGCTCCGTCCACACTTACCGGACAGGGCGCCAACCTGCTCATGCAGGTCAGCGGGAATGCGGAGCGCCGTCATCACGCGGGCGGTAGCGGCGGTAGCGGGCATCAGGATTCGTCGTCCTGGTCAGGCGGAAACTGACAGTTCATGCACTCACACCGGCACCGCCGGCCAGGACAGGGTTGGTTTTCGTGGTCGCACATACGTTTTATGCTACTACTGTGCTCGCACAATGGCAAGAGGAGGGGAAAAGCACGAACCTACTCCGCCGCGGCGGGCACAACCTTGAAGCGGTTGAGCCAGTGCCCGAGCGGGTCGGGCACGATCCACGCCGTCGGCAGGGAGGGCAGGCAGTTGGTGTCGACTCCCCGCCAGGTCGTCTCGCCGCCTATGACGACCTCTTCATAGACATCTCCTGTGGTGGTCTGTATGAACATTTTGGGCTCTCCTGGTACCTGGTAGAAGTCGGCCACCGCGCGGGCGGCGCTGAGGATGCACCCCGAGACAACCGAACCGATGGTCCCCCACGGCGATGCACCGATGACGCCGGCAACCAAGGCCGGCTTATAGCCTTGCGACAGGGCCGTGACGAGACCGCCGTAATCCCCGTTAGTCAACGTGGCGTAGGTGGCGGCGAGCCCGGCGGCATAGGTCGGGTAGCCCTGGACGAACTCGCCATTGCCGAGGTCCTCGCCGATATCGAACGAGCCCGGGGCCCGAAGCGATGTGTTGAGAGGATTATACTGGGCGACGTTGCCGAAACCGCCGCCCTCGGCCATTTCCCACGCCACGAGCGATATAAGCAAGTTGGTCACGAGGGGCCAGCGGGCCATGCGCCCGAGGTCCTCGGCCCAAGTCACCCTTTCGCTCTGGACAGTCCCCACGCTAAGCAGTATAGTAGCGATCGTGTCCACACGCAAGACGTTGAAAGCTATGCGCGTGGCCCTGGTCGTGTCCCTCGTGGGGTACAACGCCTGGCTGCGCTGGGAACTTTACAAGCTGGAGAAGCGCGAGGCCCTCGAGCCGGTGGAGATGCCGCGTTATTTTACCGACCGGTTTGTTCCCGTCTTCAGTCGCACCCGCTCGGGCAAGTCAACGTGGATCGCTGCCGACGGTGGATGAGGAAACCAGGACCGAGCTAAGAGCGGTGCGGGCGCTACTCGAAGTGGCCAACGAGCACTCGGCGGCGATCCGGGGCTATCTCGAGGAGCTCGCCATCGCACTTCGCCCGCTCGCCGCCAAGGCCAAGCCGACCGGCCTTCTGAGCCGCATGGGGCGCTGAGGTGTACCTTCCCTGGCACTGGGCCACTCCCGTGCTCGGTCGTCCAGATGTTGAAACCTGGACCTCACTTACCGACGCCGAGACGTCCAAGCTCACGGAACTGGCCGCCGGCCGCGTGTGCCTCGAGATCGGCGCTGCGTTCGGCTACTCGACGGCTGCAATGGCCAGCGTGGCCAAGCGTGTTTGGTCGATCGACCCGCACAATGTCACCCCCGGCGGCGTGCGAGCGCACTACCACTTCTTTGACGACAAGGTACCCGGGGGCTATGAGAGCACGTCGGTCGTCCTCGAGCGCCTTCTCACCGTGCTCGGGCTAAAGGACAAGGTGACGCCCTGCCTTGGCTACAGCCACGACTTGATCGGCCCACCAGTAGGCGAACTCCTCCCTGACCTCGTAAGCCCGCCCGTCACCTTCTGTTTCATCGACGGCGACCACTCGTACAAGGCGGCATTTCACGACCTGGTGGCCTGTCTGGGGCTCCCGCTCCCGCCAGGCGCAGAACGCATAGTAGCGGTACACGACTTCGGCGAGGACACGAACCCCGACGTGGCCCAGGTTGTGCTCGACTGGCTCAGGTTGTTCAACGAGCCGCCGTGCGAGCTCGAGCTCACTGACACGCTGGCCGTGCTTAGGGTAACGGCGGCGTCGTGAGCGTCATTGAGGATGGGTTCTTTTCAAGCAGGGCCAGAGTGACGGTGATAACGCCGACTCTGGCGAGGCGCGTCGAGAAACTGGTAGTGGCCGCAGCCTCGGTGAAGGCCCAAACCTTTCAGCAGTGGCGCCACTTGATAATCTCCGACGGCCCGCCGGTCGACCCCGATGTTGACTCCTACGGGTTCCAAGCCCTGCGCCGTACGATCGACTGGCGCACACACGGCATGTTCCTGGGCGCCCACCACGAGACGCCCGGGCATTGGAACCGCCTCCTCGGTGGCCTGCTCGCCGAGACGCCCTATGTCGCCTATCTGGACGATGACAACACTTGGCGCCCCCGGCACCTTGAGCTGGCCGTCCGGGCGCTAGACGAGCACCCTGAGGTCGGGTTTGTCTATCCCAGGATGCAACGCCCAGAGGGCGATGTGCTCGGCACCGACCCGCTACGTGTCGGTCGGTGTATCAACTATATCGACGCGTCGATGCTCGTCCACCGCCGGGAACTGCTAAGCGAGGTCGCCACTTGGGACCCTCACCAAGCCCCCGAGCACCTGCGCTACGCACTCGACGGTTTCGTTGTGCAAAAGTGGCTCATTGCTGGCGTTCGGTATGTGCAAATACCCGAGATCACGGTTGACTATTCGGGCGTGGGGTACTGGCTAGACGGGGGTGGCGCACCGCAGCTCGCCCCTGATTCTCTTGGGGAGGTCCACTAGAGTGCCCGCCGATAACGCTCATTCTGTTCAGTGGCCCCCGCCACGTCAGTGTGACATCCGAGGCTGCGTGGCTCCAAGTGCCGCCAAGTGGTGGTCAGGCGATCGGTCGTTCTACGTCGAGTTATGTGAGAAACATGGGGGGCTACTGAACAGAATGTCCGATATCGTCGGCGGCTCCGCCGACCGACTACCCGAAGTGAGAGCCACCGAACATGAGTAACCCTTCGCCGATATCGGGTCATTCTGTCGGCTGGCGCCAGGTCGGCTGGATCTTCGACGGACCAGATAATTTAGGAGTGGACGCAGACGAACGGTTCTGTTCGCTAGCCACATTCGCTAAGGGAGGACCGTTCCGCGAGCCGTACGCCCAATGGATGAAACCGTGTTTTGTGGAAGCGCCAGCCGACAGAATGACCGATATCGTCGGCGTCGGTGAAGCATGACTTCGCCGATATCGGAACATTCTGTAAAGCTGGCTCACGCTCTGACGTTTCAAGAGGTCCACGCCGCCAACACGGCCAGGTGCCGGCGTTGGCACGAAGACCGGGGCGAGTGGAGTGGGGCCGATTGGGCCACGGCTCTTGGGGGCGAAACCGGCGAGGCCCTGAATGTGGTCAAGAAGCTGCGCCGGGTCGAGTGTGGCTTGCAGCCTGGTCCCAACGACCCGCCGGTGATGGAGCTAGGGGCCATGTTGGCCGACGAGCTGGCCGACGTGTTCCTCTACTTGGACCTCCTGGCGTGGCATTACGGGATCGACTTGCCTTACGCGATCGTCGCCAAGTTCAACCGGGTTAGCGCCACGCAGGGTTTCCCTGAGGAGCTAGAGCATGAACGCCGATAATCCTTCTTATGTCAGCTGCGCCGATCAAGTCGGACGCGTCGTGAACCCGGAAGCGATTGGCGATCCCGAGCAGACACCCATAGTTGCCTTTGCACCCGAACAGGTCGAAGCAATGATGGCCGCAGGCATAATCTGCCGCTGTGGTGGAATGAATGGCTTCCATCGTCCCGAGTGTGGGGGCGCAACTGACATAAGAGCCGTTACCGTCGGCGCAGCCGACGGAGTGAGCGAGGAAAACGAACGTGGATAACGCTTTACCGGTAACGGCTTCTTACGTAAAGCCCGTTATCCTCTGTCTGAGTTGCGGCGAACCGATTCCCGAGGCCACAAACCTGACGGGTGGCGGCGGCCCACAAGAGGGCGACGTCTCACTTTGCCTGTACTGCGGCCATGTCGCCACATTCACCGGGGCCGGAAACGAAATTCGCCGAGCCACGCCCGCCGAGGTCGTGTCGGCCGCACTCAACCCGACAGTGCAAGCGGCGCGGCGCCTTTTGGCGGGACAATTATGACCGACCTCGCCCAGTTCATGGCATCGCCTAAGCCTCAGCGGGCGGTGCTAACGGCGCTCGGCAACTATGTTGCCGCGCGGCAGGCGCTCAATACGGCGGTGTCAGCGGCGGTGTTCCGAGGGGCGACGTGGGAAGATATCGGCGCCTGGCTCGGCATCCCCCCCGACATGGCCCGCCTACGGTTCACAACGAAGGAGAAAACCGAGTGATCCCCAACCTGAAACAACTCATCGCCGACCTTGAGCTCGCCGCAGTAGCGGCCCTCAGCTCGTTCTCTGCCGCACTTACCCTCGGCATCGACTCGACCAAAAGCCTCGAGGCCGCGGGGATTGCCGCCGCCGTGGCGGGGGTCTACGCGTTCGCCAAGGCAACCGGCGTCGCCACGCTGAAGGTCCCGTCCCCCGTCGCCAAGGCGGACCTTCTCCGCGAACTGCTCGCCGCGGCGCCGACTCCCCCGTCTCCGGCCCTGTCGGTGACTAAGGTTGTACCCCAATGAGCGACCCCAACGCCAACCCGCCCACTCCCCCCGGCGCACTCAGCTACAAAGACGACCCAGACTTTCTCCCCTGGCTCAAAACCCAGGAGGGTTTCAAGGACCTCTTTGAGCCGCCGGGTACCCCCCCGGCGCCAGTCCCAGCTCCGGCCCCTGTGGCGACCGGAGGGGGCCAGACCGTGCCGGCCAACCAGTCGGCCGAGGTGATGGGCGATGTCGTGTCTAGCGTCACCAAGGCCATCGCCGAGGGCGCTGTGAAGGCCGCCGCCGCGATCGGCATAGCAGCCAGCGCATCTGCCCAGCCGGTGGCCGACCCGCCAAAGAAGAGAGGCTTTTGGGGATGACCGACGAGAGCGAAGTTCCCTACAATCCTCCGTCGCCTTCGGGCGTTCCGTACATGAAAGTTGCCGGCTACTGCGCTGGCGCCTATCTCGTCGGCGTCTGCGTCGGGGCATGGGTGGCCACCAAAAACTCGCCCTGCGCCCAGCACGCCGACGACGCTGCGACGATAACCAAGGTCTCACGAGCCAGCGCCAAGGTCCGAGAGACGCTCGGCAACGCCGTTAGGCAGTCCCCAGCCCCCGAGCCGGGACCGCCGGCCGGCCCGCCGCACGGTGACGGCCCGCCTCGGGGCGCCGAGCCACCCGATGCGCCCGATCTCCCCAAGCCCGCGGTCGGTCCGACCGCCCGGCCCGTCGAAGAGGTGGTCGAGATGGCCGTGCCGGTGCCGGGCATGTCGCTACCCCATCGCACGCTGCCGAGCCCGCGGGTGCCGATGCAGATGGAGCCCGTCCGGGGGCCGGTCGTGACCGATGAGGCCGAGGAGCCGCCCAGCGCCGCCCCAGTCCGTCCGCGCGGGCGCCCAGCCACCAAACCTTCGACTAATGGCAGCCGGCCCACTCGGGGCCCCAAGGGGGCGGCTGGTGCCGCGTGACGCGGTAGCGCCGAACGTAACCCTCGGCGACACCGAGTTCGCCTGTGATACTGCCGGGTGCACCGCTGGCCCGTTCCGCTCGCGGGCGGCGCTCGGCGTGCATCGGTGGAACGCCCATAAGCTGCGCTCGAAGTCTGGCAAGCCGAGCGGCGCCCAGTACAAAGCAGCCGCCAAGGCCAAGGCGGGCCCGGCGGCCGGGAACAGCAACCCCCCGTCCAGCGGGGGGACACCGAAACCCCCCGGCCCGAGTCCCAAAGCGCCCAGCCCGACCGGGCGACGCAAGGACGGCACCGAGTTCTGCGGGGGGGCCTGGAAGCTGGCGACCAGTTACCTTGTCCCCAAGGTGAGCCCGGGCGCCGCCGTCGTTATGAAGTGGCAGGCACCCCAAGCCGGCGGCATCCTCGACGCAGCAATCGCGCATACCCGCCTCGACCGCATGATCGTGCAGCGAGCGGCAGGCAAGGGAATGAAGCTAAAGGCGGTCGCTTCGCTCCTCCTCCTGCCGGGCATGGTTATGGCGGCGGAACGCCAGCCAGCCCTCGTGTACGACCTGACCTTTCAAGGCATGCTACGCGGCGTGGTGAAGGACAATTATCGCCAGCTCCTCGCCGGCAAGATCAAAGAGAACCAAGAGGTCGCCGAGCTGCAAGAGATGGCAGAGGAGGCGGGAGTCGACTACTGGGCGACCGACGCCGACGGTAACCTGCTACTAGACGAAAAGGGGCGCAAGGTCCCCGCGATCGACGGCCTGGTGGCAGAGATACTGGGCATGATCGCCCAGCCTGAAGGAGTGCCGGCATGACCGAGCCAGTCGTCACCGCCGAGGACGAGGCCCAAGAGGGCCTCTCGACCGTCGAAAAGTGGGAGATCGCCTCGATCGTTATCGGCATCGTGTTCACCGTCGGCTACTGCGCCTGGCTTTTCAGTGAGCTCTCCGAGGGCCAGGGCAACGGCCCCGCCTACCGGCTGCGCTGGCGGCTCGACCAAGCCCGACGCCGCCGTGCCGAGGAGGCCGAGTTCCAAAAGGCCAAAGCCCACATGCTTTATGAGGCGTGGGAGGTCGTGACCAATGCCTACACTTAGCATGGTCGAGGGCCACTCCCCCGAAAGTTTCATGGCCTGGTGGGGAGAGACCTGGGAGCAAGGCCAGCACGTCACCCTGCTCGGGATGACCGGCGCCGGCAAGACCACTTGCGAGAGGTTCCTTCTCTCCCCCTGCGACTTCGTTATCGTGCCCGACGCCAAGGCCGGCGACGACAACCTCGACAACTTCGGCTATCGCCGCGTGACGCGCTACCCGCTCCCGTTCGACATGCGCCACGCCCTGAAAAACCGCGAGCCCGTCCACGTCGTGCTCGGCAAGGTGGCCTCGACCAAGCGCCAAAAGCAGGCCAATACCGACATGCTGCGCCGCGCGGTGAGCGAACTATGGGAGCAGGGCGGCTGGACGGTGGCGTGCGACGAGCTGCAACTTCTGGCGTCCAAGCGCTTCGCTGGCGGCGAGGTCGGCGACGACATCGAGGAGCTCCTGATCTCGGCCCGGTTCCGGCGTATTAGCGTCCTGTCGGTATTCCAGCGTCCCTCGATCGGCAAGGACACCCCGGCCGCGTCGGCGGCGATCTCTCAAAGCGAGTACATCTTTGCATCGATCACCCGGGACCAGGCAGTGCACGACCGCCTCGCCGAAATCTGCGGTCGCCCCAAGCCGGAGATGCGCGGGCTGATCGGCAACCTCCCCAAGTACTACTGGGCGTGTTTCGCCCTCGACCCGACCGAGCCGGTGCGCATCTTCTTGCCGCCCAAGCTGAAAGTGGTACGGGCGGCGACCACGCCGGCCGGTCGGATCGAGAAAGCCGGCTCCCGCTTTTGGGGCGAGAGGATCGCGGCGTGACGTTTGAGGAGGACCGCGAAATTGTGGCGGTAGCTTACGAGGAGTTCGCTCGAGCCCTGCGCCAGTGTGACTCGATCCAGGAGGCCATCGATGCCTCGCAACGGATCCTTCCGGCGGCGAACGAAATGATAGAGCCCGGCGGCGCCGCGATCACGCGCAGGGCCATGCAGGCCGCCCTGGACGAGGCGATGAAAGGCCACCTTGACTGACTACCAACTGACCGTTATCGAGCCGCCCGGCTACCCTCACACCGGAGCGCTGGTCGAGCTCGTCAATCTCGTGGGCAACGGCCTGGCCGACCTGACAGGGCGCGAGCCAACCGTCTCGGTCAACTCGGCAGCGCCAGGTCGGCGCATCGTCTTGTTCGGCGCCCACCTCATTAGCCCGGAGAACTGGGCGGCGGCGCGCGAGGGCCTCCCCGCTACCGAAAAGATCATCGTCTATAACACTGAGCAGGTTGACCGCTCGGTGCCGTGGTTCGGCGAGACTTACTTCTCGATCCTGCGGGACCCCCGAGTGATCGTATGGGACTACTCGACGCACAACGTCGCCGCTTTGGCCGACCTCGGCGTCGTGGCCCGCCACGTCCCCATCGGCTACCACCGGGCGCTGACCCGCATTCCTGCTCGGCAGCTCGAAGACATCGACGTGCTTTTCTACGGGTCCATGAACGACCGCCGCGCGAAGGTCATCACTCAGATGGGCGACGCAGGCGTGGGGGTCGACGCGGTGTTCGGTGTTTATGGCAAAGACCGCGACGCCATGATCGCCCGGTCGAAGATCGTGCTCAATATGCACTACTACGAGACCAACATCTTCGAGGAGGTGCGGGTCTCCTACCTCTTGGCCAACCGTAAGTTTGTGCTGGCCGAGGTCAACGACATTGACGACTTGCCCGACCCGGAGCTGCTAAACGGCATCTACCCCTCGACCTATGACGACCTGGCTAGCTCGGCGCTCGACGCCCTAAGTGTGGACGGCGAGGACCGGTTCCGCATCGCGTGTGCCGGCTGGCAGTGGATCATGGACCGCCCGGAGGTCGAGATATTACGGGAGGCGACGCGTGCTTGAGGGCTGGCAAGATCGCATAGGCGTGATGATGATCGTCCGCAATGAGGAGGGCACCATTGAGCGGGCGCTCCGGTCGACGGTCCCGTTCGCCTCTGCGTGGTGCATATGCGACACGGGATCAACGGACGGCACCTGGCACATCGTCAATGAGCTGGCGACGCGGGTAGGTATCCCGACCCGCCTGTTCCGGTCCGAGTGGGTCCACTTCGCCCACAACCGCAATCTGGTCCTCGCCCACGCCCGCCGGACGTTCAAGGGGCGCGACCCAGCGCCTCTGCACTGGTTGTCTCTCGACGCCGACGAAACCTGTGAGGTGGTCGACCAGTACCCGCCCCGCCTCGACGCCGACGTGGGCTTACTCCCGATCACGATGCCGCCCCACGGTCACCAGTGGGTGCCGCGCCTGGTCCGAGCCGGTGCCGCTCACGTCGAGTTCCATTTCAAGGCGCACGAGGTCCTCGGCAGCCCTGGCCAGGACTTCTCGCTCCAGCGGTATTCAGGCATCGTGCTCCACCACGCCGAGAAGACCCCTGACCAGGACCTCGCCAGCCATAAGCGCAACCTCAAGCTGCTCGAGCAGGAATACCAGGCCAACCCGACCGAGGCGCGGACGTGGTTCTACCTCGGCGACGCCTGGGAGCACCTCGGCGACGCCCAAGAGGCGGCCAAGTGGTACCGCAAGCGGGCCACCCACGACGGCAACTTCGAGGAGGAGGGCTGGTATGCCCTCTATCGCTATGGCGTGCTGCTCTGTCGGGCGGCCAAGCCCGAGGGCGTCGACATCCTGCTAAGGGCCGTGGCCCGGCGTCCCACTCGGGCCGAGCCGCTCGCCGAGCTCGCCAGCTACTACCACGGCCAGGACATTCCTCTCATGGCGGCGTACTTCGAGCGGTGGGCGTCGGGCATCCCGTACCCTGAGGGCGACCTTATGCCGATCGAGGAGCTGCTGTACCGGCCTGAGCTGCGCCCGAGCGAAGAGACGATGGCGCGGGCCACATGATGAACCCGGCAAGGGCCACGACCGCGGCCCCCGCCATGAGCAGGAACATCACACACGCGATGCCCAGGTCGTTGTAGAGCTGCTGCTCACCGGCCAGCGCAGCGGCAACGCCGATAGCAGGTGAGTGAAGAACGTAGTCACCGGCCGCGGCGGCGATTGCGATGAGCAGGTTTAGTGGGATCAGGGCTAGTGCGATTATCTTCATGCCCTCAGTGTCGGTCCTCGGGCCTGTCGGGTCAAACCCTCTTCTCTATTTTCGCCCGGCCGCTTGCGCTCGACCCGCTAGTGCGCTAGGGTGTCGCTCAACCCGTTGCCAGGGACACGACCCCCGCTTGGCAACGGTGTGAGGGCAACGCCCCTGGCAACCCCACCTCTGAGGTGCCAGGTTGACGAACACAGCGGTCGAGTTTGGCCCGACGGAGCGTCTCTGTGCATCCATGGACGATCTCGCCGAGGCGGTCCACGCTGATGCTCGGGCTCGCTCCTCTGTTCGGCGCATGCCCCGTAGGCTCGAGGCGAGCGGGATCGCCGACGCCGCCGGCAACGCGGTCCTGACCTTCGAGCGCGTCCCCAACGGTGCCCTATGGGCGCTCATGCGGATCGTCATCGGGGGCACCACCTGGGGTACGGCCCTGGCGGGAAGCCCGACGGCCATCGTGTTCGTCACGTCCTCGGGAATTATGACCCCCGACGTCCAGCTCCCGATCAACCAGGTCGTTGACCAGGCGCCGTCGCTGCCGAACATAGCCCTTTACACAGCCGACCCTCTGGAAGCCGCGCAGGTCCCCCTCTCCGGCAACGACATGCTGATCGTGCTGATCACAGCTGGGACGTCGGGCATGCAGTACAACGCGGCCGCTCAGTTCAGGATCGATCACCCGGTGCGCGAGTAGTGCCCGGGTTCGGCCAGTCGACGGGCTTCCCACGGGGCATAGCGGGCTCGGCTCCCGCTCTAGGCGACAATGCGCCAGCGCCCATTGTGCCCGGCACCGTCGCCAGTGCGCCGCCCTCGAGCGCCACAGTGCAGACCGCCCTCGGCAACTTGGCACTCGGCGTCGCGTGGCATAACACCCTGAGCTACGACGTTTGGCTCACCGTCTATCTTGCCGTAACGGCCAACACGTCCCTGGTGGTACAGGACGGGGTAGGCCCTACCAACACTCCCACCCCCACGACCATTATTACGGGAACGCTCGCCGTGGGTATCGTCCCGCTCCGGGCCAAGGTGCCGGCCGGCTACTGGCGCCTGGTCACGGTGTCTGGCGTGGGGACCGATGTCATCACCGGGCAGTACCTCGAGGCGGCTTAGTTGCCTATCTACCGGAACCGATCAAAAGGAGATCAGCGAAAATGAACCACCGCTTCCACGACCCGGCGATCGGGCAGCTCGCGCGGCTTGCGGCAACGCTCGACGCTCAGATGATGGCCTCGTCCGCCACTCAACCCGCCCCCTCGTCCCAAGCCACCAACCCCCAACCACAGACGACGGGCAAGGCCCCCGGGACTTTCTGGCAAAACTCCTTTCCCGGCAACGCCCCGGAGTACGTCACCAGCTTTGCCGGCACGACCGGCGTCGCCTCGGGTGGTTGGGGTACGCAGATCACGACCGCCCTCGTGCCGGTGTCGGGCTACTTCCGGCGGTTCCGCATCACCGTCACTGCAACCGGCGGTACCGGGACGACGACCATAACGTCGACCGCCGCCGACGCCCCTTGGAACTGCGTCCAACAGGTCATCGTAAAAGACGCCTCGGGTAACGTCAATATCGAGAACCTGCCAGGATGGGAGGCGCTACGCCTCGTGCCGATCATGTCGGGCAGCTTTGGGCTCGAGAACTTCCTCGACCCCGGCCGGCACCCGTTTTATTCGGGAATTTCCACAGCCACAGCAACAGGAAATGGGAACTTCCAGTTCCAATCGTGGCTCCCTCTCGAGTTCGGTCGTGAGGGCGTGGGCTGTATCGGCGGCGACAATGCGTCGGTATTGCCCACGATCTTTTGGACCACCAACACGCTCGGCACGGTCTACCCGTTCTTTGCGACGGGCCTGTCGACACCGCCGACGCTGAACCTTCAGGTCGACGCCGACTTCTGGTGGAACCCCGACGCCGCGGACGTGGTGCCCGACGGGCTCGGGAGCTCGCGGCAGTACAACCTGCTCCCCTGTACCCCGACCATCCAGACCGGCTCGGCTGCCATCGTGACAGTCCCCAAGTTCGGCGGCGGTTTTGTCGACTCGGTGGCCATCGAATGCCGTGACTCCATCCTCGCCCGCACTGACACCGCTTGGCCGATCCGCTTCCAGTTCATCGTTGACAACGTGACCTATATCAACGAGGCGATCGACCAAGTGATCGAGGACATGTATGTGAACCTGCAGTTCTTTTCCAATGCGGACCCGTACTACGCGACGGGCCAAGTCGAGACCCTCGGTGCCCGCCCCAAGGGCGTCCTGATATTCTCGTTCCGCAACGGCTTGAGCCAGCTCGACACCGGCATATTGCAGAGCGGCGAGAACTACATCTCGACCACTCCCGGCACGAACATCCAGTTCAACGGCACCGGCTGGCGCAACCTGTTCGCTGACGCCTCGGTGCCGTACACGATCTACGTCGTACTCGGTCTCGTGGTCCCCGCCGGCACCCTCGTTACCGCCTAATAGGAGGCACCAATGTCTAATGGTCTGAACATGCTCCAAAGCAGCGGCGGCGGGTTCGGGTTCAGTCGCGTAGTGACGCAAGGCCCCTCCCCGGCGGCGGCGCCGGCCGCGGTTGTCGCCTACGGGCCAGGCGCTACGGCTGTCACCAACGCCGGCCCCGGCGTGGTCAACTCCTCGCCGGGCTCGGTCGCCGTCTACATCGGGGCCGGCGCCCTCCTGCTCTTGGTGCTTGCGCGCCAGTCTCACGGCGATAAACGGGACTTCGACCAGGACATTATTACTATCGTTCTTACGTCCCTGGCCCTGCGCGGAGCCGTCATAAACGCCCAGCGGCGCGTGCTGGAAGGTAAGACCTCCGGCGCCACCGGCACCGTCAACGAAGCCGTATCCCTGCTCTGATAAGGAGAAAAGTACATGCCCCCCGAATTCGAGAAGCTAGAGCCAGGCGTTATGCGGGCGGTCCACGGCTACGTCCGCGAGATGATGATGGAGGTCGGCATCGAACTCAAAGCCATGCCGTTGCCGCCCGGGCCAGTGCCCGATGCCGGCACGCAGGCCGACATCGAACGCCGCGTCCAAGAGGCTGTCGACGCGCGTGTCGCCGACCTGCTCGCCAAGGCCGGCGTTAGCGCGCCGACCCCGGAGGTGTCCGACGAGGACCTCGAGAAGCGTCTCGACGCCCTTCTCGAAAAACGCCTCGCCACAACGTCCACAAGTTCAAGCACAGAAGGAGCTGAGCAATGAGCAAGTTTTTCTCTAGCGTTACTTGGCAGGGTGTGGTTACTGGCGCCCTCGGCCTCATCGTCGTCTCTAAGGTTCTCAGCCGGTAGCGATGGACCTCCTCGAGAACAGAGTCTTTTGGTACGGGGTGATCGTCGGCGTCGCCGCTCCGATCATTTACCACAAGTACGTCAAGCCCATACCGGGCGGGAAAGGCCAGTGAAAGCAGTTGCAATGTTCCTTGTATGGGGCGGCTTTGTCGGCATCACGTGGGGCGCCAACCGTATATCCAACGGCTGCGTCCCCCTGCGAACCATCGCGTGGCCCCAAGGCGGGACCATCACCGACCCGTGCTCTGGCACGACAACGACGACGCCCAAGGCTTCGACTCCGGCCAAGGCCCCGCCGGCCGGCACAGGCACCACGCCGTCCGCCAAACAGACCGGCGGCGGCGGGCGGTACCCCGTCGGCGGTAAGAACTGAGGTGCTGGCCGCATGGGGGACCGAGCTCGTCTTGATAACGTTGCGGGACCTGAACATTTCGCTCCCGGGCGTCAAGTGGAAAGGGACGGGCAACCGCATCCCGCCCGGCATCCCGGCACCGGGCGACTACCTCGCAACCTTCGTGATCATGGCGCCGCTGGCGTTCCTGGCCGACACCTCCGGTGGCCACGAGATCGCGGAGGCACTCGCCTGGGGTTTCGTGCTCGCGACACTGCTCTCCGGGATAGACCCGTCCAACCCGCTCGGCAAGACACCGGCCCCGCAGGGTACCGCCGGCTCGGCGAACCCT
>Ga0209530_1000999_pt1 | contig 14706 bp, 9 predicted proteins | sample BlaSpr_A8_Ref_O1_FD_187987 | JGI IMG/M metagenome (GOLD analysis project Ga0209530, IMG submission 187987) | Forest soil microbial communities from Thunder Bay, Ontario, Canada - Black Spruce, Ontario site 2_A8_Ref_O1 (SPAdes) (version 2) | ecosystem: Environmental > Terrestrial > Soil > Boreal...
GGTCTTTGGAAGGTTCTCAATTCCGTTCACATGCAGGCGAAAACGGTCGAGGGCAATGACTTGCGTGAGGCGCGAAACCAGGTACCAGAAGGCAGAACTCACCGGTTGCGGCCGAACCAGGGAGACGACGGCGGAAGGATCGGGATCTTCGCGCAGAATGGCTTGCCATCCTGCGAAGGTGTGGCGCGTTCCGGGCGCGCCCGCTCCGCTCGCCGCGCTGCGCAGGACGGCATCCACCAAATCGCGGACGGTGTAGATTCCAGCGAGTTGTGACTCCTCCACATTGCCGCCTAGTTCATCTTCCATGTGACTGAGTAGTTCGACGCGCTGCATGGAATCGAGGCCGAGGTCTAGTTCCAAATTGTGATTGGGCCGAAGGCCTGGTAGCGTATTCGCGGAAGTCTCGCGAATGACCTTCAAAGCGCGCTGCACATTGGGCTGGTCGAGCCAGGAGCTTTCCTCGTCTGTAAGCGGTTGCTCCGTGGGAAGGTCTGACTCCGCTGAAGCTTTTCGGGTTTGATTTGCTTTTACGCGCTTCTCCACCTCGAAGCGCTTGATTTTTCTGGTGGTGGTGCGCGGCAAGTCTTCCTGCCAGATTTCATAACTGCCAAGGCGCTTGGTGGAAGCGATCTGCTGCGACAGGCTTTCGACGTCGAAGCGGATCACTTCTTTGGCGTTGACGATTTTTCTTTGGCGCAGCACGTCGAAGTTGGGCACAATCACAGCGTGCAGGCGGTCGCCACCTGCGCTGGCATTTCCTTCGAGGCCGATGACGGCAAGCTCTTTGATGTAGGGCGACTTCAAATAATGGGTTTCAACTTCTTCCGGATAAATATTTTTTCCGTTGCTAAGGACGATAATTTCTTTCTTGCGTCCAGTGAGAAATAGATTGCCGCGAGAGTCGAGATAGCCCAGATCGCCGGTGTAGAACCATCCATTGCGCAAAACGGCGGCGGTTGCATCGGGGCGATTCCAGTAGCCTTTCATTACTACCGCTCCGCGCAGAACGACTTCACCGCTGCGAGGGCCGCCATCTTCTTGATGCTCCGGATCCATGATTCCGGCATCAACGATTCCGGCATCAACGATTCGGGCTTCAACGCCCTTCAGAGCCTTGCCTACGGACCCGATAACATTATCCGCAGGCGAGTTGGCGAAGACTGCGGCGGTGGTTTCGGTCAGGCCATAGGCCTGGAGAACATCGATGCCAAGGTTGTGGAAATCAGTAGCGATGGCAGGATCGAAACGTGACCCTCCGGTGACCAGATAGCGCATGCTTTTGCCGAGGGTGTTGTGTACCTTGCGGAAGAGTATGGGGCCGGCGTTGATGCCGACCCTTCTCAAAGCACGATTCGCCGTGACCAGGACCTTGAATATTCGCCGGGTTAGCGGTCCACGCTTTTCAACTTCCTTAAAAATTCGTTCGTGGATCAAATTGAAAAACTGGGGGACAACCGCAAATGCAGTGATGTTGCGCTCTTGCAGTGCGCGAAGAAGTTCGGCGGTGTTCAACGTTTCGAGGTACACCACTCGCGCGCCCTTGACCAGCGGAAGCAGAAGATTCGCCATCTGCGCCAGCACATGGAACATGGGGAGCACACCGAGCAGCGCGTCCGCAGGGCCGATGTCGACCCAATGGAATACCGCTTCCACTTCGCCTTGAAAATTGGCGTGAGTCAGCATTACCCCTTTCGGATCCGCAGTGGTGCCAGAGGTGTAGAGCAAGGCGGCGACGTCTTCGGCCCTTGAAGGCGCAGGCCTGAAGCTTCCGGGGCCGGCTGCGAAGATCGTGGGCAAATTCGCCAGGTATGGCTGGTTCGAAGAATCGCTGCTCTGGCGCTCGGGATCCATGAGGACCAAGCCGATCTCCAACTTCGCGGCGGATTCCCGAGCAATTTGAAAATGCCTGGCATCAAAAAAAAGAACGGACGCGCCGCTGTCTTTGAGGAGGATTGCGAGTTGGTCGGCGTGGAGAGCGGTATCGAGTGGAACGACGGTGCAGCCGGACGCGATGATGCCGAGATACGCGGCTACCCACCTGGGATGGTTATCGGCGAAGATCGCCAAGCGAGAGCCGCGGCCGAGACGGCTCTCGTCGATCCAGCGGCCGATCGATTCAGCCATTCGCCGCAGTTCGGCATAGGTGCAGCTTTCAACCTGGTCATAGCGCTGGAGTTCGAGGGCGGTATTATTCGGCCATTGGGTCTCGCAGTCCAGAAAACGGTCATAAAAGGTAGGCATGGACAATAAGCGTGGTTTCGTGGGGACTATACACGAAAAGTATATGTGCCGCCGAGTATAGCGCCTGGGTTCTTGTAGCGGTTCGCAGCATCTAATTATGCTAGGCTAAAAGGGGTAGCCTAGGGCGATTCCGTCCACTGAAGGATCTCACAGTTTGCTTAATACTCTGATTGGCAAGGTTTTTGGGACCAGCAACGAGCGGGTTGTTAAGGGGTTGATGCCGCGGGTCCAGGCAATTAACGCCCTCGAACCGGAGATGCAGAAGCTCACGGATGATGAGCTGCGCGCTAAAACGGACGAATTCCGCCAGCGCATTCAGGAGCGGTTGAGCCGCGTCGCCAAGAGTCCGGTGGCGGAGCCGGATGGCGAAGCTGACGTTGATCTCGATCAGGCGAAAAAATTTGAGCAAGAGCAGTACGAAGCCTTGCAGGAAGTTCTCGACGAGATCCTGGAAGAGGCGTTTGCCGTAGTCCGCGAGGGTGGACGACGCGTGCTGAACATGCGCCACTTTGACGTGCAGTTGATTGGCGGGATGGTGCAGCACCAGGGCAGGATTTCTGAGATGAAGACCGGTGAAGGTAAAACGCTGGTCGCGACGCTTCCGGTTTATCTGAATGCGCTGAGTGGCCGCGGAGTGCACGTAGTCACGGTGAACGACTATCTGGCCAAGCGCGATTCGGAATGGATGGGCAAGCTTTACCGGTTCCTGGGTCTTACGGTTGGCGTGATCGTTCATGATCTTGATGATGAGCAGCGCCGGGCTGCTTATGCCGCCGATGTGACGTATGGGACGAACAATGAGTTCGGCTTCGACTACCTGCGCGACAACATGAAGTTCGATCTAAAAGACTGTGTGCAGCGCGGGCACAATTTCGCCATCGTCGATGAAGTCGATTCGATTTTGATCGACGAAGCTCGTACGCCGCTGATTATTTCCGGAGCAAGCGAGGAATCGACTGACAAGTATTACCGTGTTAACCGAATTATTCCGAAGCTGGAGAAGGGTGAGGAACTGGACGTCCCTCCTGGTGAGCCAGCGCAGCTCACGGGCGACTTTGTGGTGGACGAAAAGCACCGCAACATTACGGTTACGGATGAAGGCTGGGAAAAAGTCGAGCAGCTTCTGGGTATTGGGAATATTGCCGATCCGGAGAATTGGCCGCTCAAACATCACGTCGAAACCGCGGTGAAGGCGCACGCGCTTTATCGCCGCGATGTGGAGTATGTCGTGAAAGACGGCGAAGTGATCATTGTGGATGAATTCACTGGGCGCATGATGCCGGGGCGCCGCTGGTCGGATGGTTTGCACCAGGCGATTGAAGCGAAAGAAGGTGTGAAGATTGAGCGTGAGAACCAGACGCTTGCCACCATTACCTTCCAGAACTATTTCCGCATGTTCAAAAAGCTCTCCGGGATGACGGGTACGGCGGAAACCGAGGCGGCTGAGTTCGACAATATCTACAAGCTTGAAGTCATCGTGATACCGACGAATAAGCAGATGCTTCGGCTGGAGAATCCTGATGTTGTATTTCGTACGGAGAAAGAAAAATATTTTGCAGTGGCTGACGAGATTCAGAAACTCCACGAAGCAGGGCAGCCGGTTCTGGTCGGAACGACCTCGATCGAAAAATCGGAGCGGCTTTCGGAGCTCCTGAAGAAAAAAGGTTTGAAGCAGCATGTGGTGCTGAATGCCAAGTTTCACGAGCGCGAAGCGGAATTTGTGGCCCAGGCTGGACGCAAAGGCATGGTTACCATTGCCACGAACATGGCAGGCCGCGGCACCGATATTTTGCTGGGCGGCAATCCTGAATTCATGGCCAAGCAGGAGTTGGTGAAGAAGGGAATTGCGCAGCAGTTGCGCGTGGCAGAGGGCAAGATTGAAGGTCCGCAAGAGGACGGGATTACTTCGATTTTCTACTACAACGGGAACGAATACGCGCTGCCGACAGAAAATTGGACCGAAGCTCTTTCCCGCTACAAGGCGCAGACTGATAAAGAGCACGACGAAGTGATTGCTGCCGGCGGGCTGCATATTCTTGGCACGGAGCGCCACGAATCACGGCGCATCGACAATCAGCTTCGCGGACGCGCCGGTCGGCAAGGAGATCCCGGGTCGTCGCGGTTCTATCTGGCGCTGGAAGACGACCTGATGCGCATCTTTGCCAAGGAGTGGGTCTCAAAACTGCTTGAGCGGTTGGGCATGGAAGAAGGTATTCCCATCGAATCCAAGCTCATTAGCCGCAAAATTGAGGGTGCGCAGAAAGCCATCGAAGGCCAGCACTTCGAGTCCCGCAAACATTTGCTGGAATACGACGATGTCATGAACAAGCAGCGCGAGGCAGTGTATGGCCTGCGCCGGCGTCTGCTCGAAGGGATGGATCAGAAGGATCTGATCCTCGAGGAGTATGTTTCCGGCATTCTGGGCGGTTTGATGGACGAATATTGCCCGCCTAAGACGCACGCGGATGACTGGAACATCAAGGGTCTGAAAGACGCCATATTCACGCGGTTTGGGGTGGATTTTCTGGCTGAAGGAGTGAAGCCGGAAGTGCTGAACCGCCAGGAATTGGGCGATGCGATTTTCGAGAAACTGAAAGAGCGCTACGACGCGAAGGAAAAGCTGATCGGTCCCGATGCCATGCGCCACCACGAGCGCATGATCATGTTGAGCGTGCTCGACTCGCAATGGAAAGATCACCTGCTCAGCATGGACCACCTGAAGGAAGGCATTGGCCTGCGCGGTTATGGCCAGCACGATCCTCTGGTGGAGTACAAGAAAGAATCCTTCGAAATGTTCGAGGCGATGCTGCAGCGCTTTCAGGAAGACACGGCGCGCTATCTCTATCTCATGCAGATTATCGAGCGTCCGCCGGATCAGAGCGTGGGCGGTCCGCAAGCGGGTGGACCTGATGGTCACGGTCTGGACACCGGAGTTCCCGCAGGACAGGGAACTGGCGGCAACGGCCATCATCCTCCGCGGCTGGTGGCAACTTCGGCTGACGATCTGGAAGAATCTTTTATGCGCCGCAAGCGGCGTGAACTGGCACAGGCACGCATGGCTGGAGGCGGGGAAGCGCAGCCCGTGCAGCAAGTCGTCCGTGGGCAGGAAAAAGTCGGGCGCAACGATCCTTGTCCGTGCGGATCCGGGAAGAAGTTCAAGAAGTGCCACGGGGCGTAAGGGCGGAGAGAATTAAGTAAGGTTCGCTATTTGTTGGCTGCTCCGATCGCCTTGAAGGTCATTTCAGCTGCACGGCTGTTGGACCGCGCTTTCCAATCCAAAAACAATCCAGCGTAATTTGTGGTGATGTAGTCTTTTTTCTCCACTCCCAACTTTATCGCGACGGCATCTATCCATCGGGAAGGTCCTTCAATCTCACAGAAATTTCCTATCGGTGTTTCGTCCAGCACTACCTGACCCTGGCCATCGGTCCACTCGGCGCGAAACTTTTCGTAGCGGAATGATGGCGAATATCCAAGAGCCCGCAGAATTAAATCCATTTTCTTGCCATCGCCCACGGACGTTTCCAGCTCTTTACGGCTGCTGTGAGTTGTAATTTTTCCCTTGCTCTTGTGGGTGAGCGTCCACTTTGAGCCGTACTCGCGCAAACGGAGGAGTTCCTTGCGATTGCGGAGAACTTCTCCCGGCAGGTCGTACAGGGTGTTCATCTCATGAGCGCGTTTCGTCACCAGGCGAAATCCTGCGGAGCGCAACTTGCGCGTAAGGGCGCGCTCATTCGGTACGCGGAACTTGATTTCGATTTCCTGGTTCGAAGCCATAACAAGGCAGTATAGGACGCGACGCGGCTAGCTGAAGGTTGGCAATTTCACCAGGTCGTCTTTCGGAACCTCTTCCATCGGCTCTCCAGCTTTGCGCCAGGCGGCCAGGCCGCCGACGATTACGAACGTGTTGAATCCTTTTTCCCGCAGCAGGTGCGCCACCCGGGCGCTGGTTGCTTCGCGCGCTCAAGTACAGTAAAGATAAATGTCCTTATCTTTAGGAAGAATCTTGATTTCGTCTTCCAGGTTATTGGGCTCGATGCGGATGGAATTCTTGATTCGCGCCGTACCAGCGTCGTAATAGCCATGGCTGCGGACATCGACGATTAGCACATGGCTGGCGTCACCGGAGGCGATGCGCCGGGCCAGTTCCTCCACCTGAACCCGAGGAACAACGCGGTAAGTCTTGTTTTTGTCGTATTGCACAAGGCGATAAATTGCGTAGACCAGGATGGCGGCAAGCACCACTACTTCCGTTGCTGTGCCGGCCGTGCGAAAGCCACGCAGAACCGCAGCTAAAAAATCCCGGGAAACGTAGCCCAGAGCCAGATAGGTGAACGCGTAGAGCGTGGCACCGGCAAGGTCGAGTTGCAGAAACTGCCAGTAACGCATCTTCATGCTGCCGGCAAGCGGAGCAGCCATGGTATTCACGCCGGGAATAAACTTGGCGACGACTAAAGTGATTTTTCCGCGCTTGTAAAACGACTCAGCGGATCGCAGGATGCAGGTTTCCGGATTGATCGAAACCCGGCAGAGAAATCCCAGGAGAGCCCAGCCCATATACCGGCCCATAAAAAATTCTGCCGTGTCTCCCAAGAGCAAGGCTGTCACGGCCGCCAGCAGCACGTAGGGACCCCATAGGGCATGCGCCGAAATGGCAGCTCCTGCGGCTACCAATGCGATCGCGGCGGGGAAAGGAAGGCCGATTGCCTCCACCAATAAACATCCAAAAATGATTACGTACCCGTGACGCGACATCAATAGAAGTAGATCCATCGAGGCTAATTGGATGAGATGACCTGGAAAAGGTCTCAAATATAACAAAATGGAAGTATAAACTGTTGCTCCTGAAAGTTGCTTCCAAAAAGGACGGAGCGGCCTTAGCCGCCCCGCCAGGCTTCTCTGACTTCTAACTACTGACTCATCGAGCCGCCTGTATTGCTGGCGTGGAGCATCTTGACGGTCATGATATGAACAGCATTCTTATCAGCGTAGACGTGAGCACTGATCTGTACGTGATGTCCATCGTGACCTTGCAGCTTGTCAGGATTGATCACGTCCCAGCTCTTGCCGTCGGCATCGTTCACAAACACGGTTTTGTCGCCTTCCACCTTCACTGTTCCTTTTAAGGTCTTCAAAGGAGCTTTGGGGGCGGAATTATCCGGAGCCATTTGTCCTTGCGACATAGTGTCTTGTTGCGCGAAAGCCGTCAGGCTCATCGCGAAAGTCACTGCTAGTAGGCATACCATTAATTTTTTCATTGAGATCTCCTTAAATGCTCTTTTTTGGAAGCTCAGCCAGATTTGTTACCAGTGTCTTTTGTTACCTGTGCCTATTGAATACGTTCGGAAGGCCCGAACGGATTGTTTTGCTGGTCAAACAGCTTTTCGTTAGGTGCACGAGATCAGGCAAAAGTTGTAAGAATTAGCGATGTTGACCGGGCGGCGCTGATTTTGGACGATTAAGCGAGTCGATTGGATCTACTATTCAGTCGCGTACTACTTTTCCCGAGCGACCACGAATTCTGGGGCCCACAGGAGTGCGCGCTTGATCTCGGAATCCGGAAAGGTGCAGATTGCTTTCTGTGCCGACTCAGCATAGCGTGCGGCGCGGTCGGTGGCTGCGTCGAGCGATCCGTAGCGCTGTAGAATCTCCATGATGTGAGCGTGGGTCACACCGTTGAAAGCGCGATCGCGCAGAATGGTTTCGATCTTGGCACGCTCTTCGGGCGTGCAGCGTTCCACCGCGTGGATCACCGCCATCGTGACCTTGCCTTCCCGCAGGTCGCTGGCAACCGGCTTGCCCAGAACATCTTCCGAGGCGGTAAGGTCGAGCACGTCGTCTACGATCTGAAAAGCCATACCGAGGTCGTGACCGTACTTGGCTACCGCTTCTTCCTGGGCTGGCGTTGCTCCACCCAAAATCGCTCCCATGCGCATGCAGACCGAAAACAGGCAAGCCGTTTTGCGGTAGATCAAATCAAAATGTTCTTCGAGCGAGATCAACTGGCCGAGCTTTTCCATCTGCAAAAGCTCGCCTTCCACCATCTGCTGCGTGAGTTCGATCAGGGTATCGAGGATGCGGAAGTTGCGCTCGTGCACGGCCACCTTGAAGGCCTGCATGTAGAGCCAGTCGCCGGCCAGCACACACTTGGAATTGCCCCATTGCGTATTCGCCGCGGGACGGCCGCGCCGGGTCTTGGCCTCGTCGATGATGTCATCGTGCACCAGGGTGGCGGTATGGATGATCTCAACGACTGCACCAAGTCGCACGGCGCCGCGCCCTCGATAATCAAATAGTTTGGAAGAAAGAAAAAGAAGAGCCGGGCGGATCCGCTTGCCTCCGCCATTGCGCAGATATTCCCCAATCTCAGTGATGGCCTGCACGTTGGAGATCGTGTCGTGCCCGAACTCGCCTTCGAGGGCTGCGAGATCATCATGCAGCAGGTCGAAAATCTCTTTTCCGTTAATAGTGGGCGGGGCGCTCAATGTTGGTTCTCGTTTAGTTCGTACGAAAGTTCGTAAACTGCAGGTCGATTCCGAAATCGTGCTGCCTCAGCATGGCGATTACGTCCTGGAGCGTGTCACGGTCCTTGCTACTGATCCGTACCAGATCGCCCTGGATTGAGGCTTGCGCCTTCTTCTTTGAATCTTTTACCAGTTTCACAATGTCGCGAGCTTTTTCGATGACGATTCCTTGCTGCATAGTGACTTTTCGCTTGGCTGTGCCGCCTGCAGCGGATTCCACCGGGCCATAGGTAAGGCCCTTGATGGAGACTCCGCGCTTGACCAGTTTTTGCTGCAAAATGTCGTTCACCGCCTTTAGTTTGTACTCGTCGGCGGAATGCAGGACGATGGCGTCTTTCTCCAGTTCGATATTGGATTTCGAATCCTTTAGATCGAAGCGGGTGTGAATCTCTTTCAGAGCCTGCTGAATGGCGTTCGAGACCTCCTGCAGGTCGATCTTGCTGACAATGTCAAAGCTGTTGTCGGGCATCGAATTTCAATTCTTTCTGAAATGATGGAATCTTTACTCTTGAGGGTACCAGAAGAACTTTCCCGGAAGAAAGGTTATGGCACGGAAACTTTGCTTTCAGAGATTTCAGCCAGTTTGAAAAAATTGTAGAAGTTCTGCGTGGTGCGGTGACCAATCTCTTCCGTGGTTAAGCCTCGTAGTTCGCCCAGCTTTCGGGCGGTTTCTGTCACGAAGGCTGGCTCGTTCCTTTTGCCGCGGTAGGGAACGGGAGCGAGAAAAGGAGAATCAGTTTCGATCAAAAGACGGTCCAACGGTACTTCCATGGCGGCGTCGCGAATCTGCTGGGCTTTCGGAAAGGTAAGATTTCCGGCAAACGAAATCATAAACCCCATGTCGAGCGCACGTTTCGCTTGCGGCCAAGTTCCGGTGAAGCAGTGCAAAACGCCCCCCAACCCTTTCGACGTCCAGTGCTCATCCGTTAAACGAAAGAAATCTTCCCAGGCGTCATCGGCGCCGTCCGAGGGGCGGCAATGAATTACGATGGGAAGGCTGGCGGCCGCAGCTAATTCCATCTGGCGGATGAAAGCTGATTTTTGTACCTCGCGCGGCGAATGGTCGTAGAAGTAATCCAATCCAATTTCGCCCCAGGCAATCACCTTGGGATGGCGCGCCAAACTTTCCATCTTCTGATATGCGGCTTCATCCGCCAATCGCGCCTCATGCGGATGAATGCCCAAGGTCGCGTACATGAAGTCGTGCTTCTCGGCTAAGCGAATTCCGCAATCGACCTGGTCAGGACCGTCCCCGTTGCCGATGGCAACCAAGGCGCAGATTCCGGCGTCACGCGCCCGCGCAATGACTTGCTCGCGATCCGCGTCGAAGCGTTCGCCATCGAGATGGGCGTGTGAGTCGACAAACATAAAGGTTCTTCGAGATAAGCTGAGTCGAAGATGGGACTTTTCTAAGTTTTATTTGCGATAGTTAATACCGCAAGCGGAAACCAAGGTCCCTCGCCACGCTCGGGATGACAATTCACCTCTCTGCTCGCGTCTACTTCAACCGCGCGCCGACTGGTACATCTTCTAAAAATCCAGCCAGCACCGGCTTATCGCCCTCAAGCGACGCGGCTACGATCATGCCATTTGATTCCAATCCCCGCATCTTGCGTGGCGCAAGGTTGGCCACAATCACCACTTTGCGCCCGACTAAAGTTTCCGGCGCATAGGCTTCGGCGATCCCGGCGAGGATCTGACGCACTTCGGTTCCAATATCGACTTCCAGGCGGAGTAATTTGTCAGACTTCGGCACTCTTTCGGCGACCTTCACCAGACCCACGCGCAAGTCGACCTTCACAAAATCGTCAATTGAAATCTTTCCGTTCGCGGGCACAGACTGCGAGGTCGCTCCTGCTGCGACTGGAGTTGGCGGTGCGTTTATTTGTTTTGGAGTTTCGGAAACTGGCGCCACAACCGTCGTGCCTCGCTGTTCCTCTTCCATTTTTTGCATCCTTTCAACCGCACTTTTGTCAGCCCGCGGAAACACTGGATGGATCTCTCCGAGTTTGGTTGCTAAAGGCAGTTGTCCCCAGGCCAGGTCGGTGAGAGCAAGCTTCTTGATGTCGCTCAATCCCAGCTGTAGCCAAATCTTTGCGGTCGCATCCGGCATTACAGGGTAGGCGAGAGCAGTCGCGATCCGCAGGGCTTCCGCCGCGGTGTAAAGCACAGTCGCCAAACGGGCGCGGCTCGCTTCCTCGTGTTTTTCGCCCAGAGCCCAGGGTTCATTTTCTACAATGTATTTATCCACCGATGCAATGAGCGACCACGCAGATTCCAACGCCCGCGAGAACTGGAATTGATCGAACTGCGTTCCGAATTCGCGAATTGTCCTACGTGCGGTCTCAGCAACTGCTTCCTCGGCGCCAGTCTTCGAACCGCGCGATGGGTCGGGCACTTCGCCCTTGAAGTAACGGTTAATCATGGTCAAGGTGCGGCTGGCAAGATTTCCCAGTCCATTTGCGAGATCGGAGTTGTAGCGCTGAACCAGCGCGTCGAATGAGAAAGAACCATCCTGCCCGAAGACAACTTCGCGCAGCAGAAAATAACGCAGCGCGTCGGCGCCGAGCACGTCGAGAATAGTCTCCGTGCGCACAATGTTTCCGCGCGATTTCGACATCTTGCTTTCTTCAAATAGCAACCATCCATGCGCCACGATTGCTTTCGGCATTTGCAATCCGGCCGCCATCAGGAAAGCGGGCCAGTAAACGCAGTGGAAGCGAACAATTTCTTTGCCGATCATCTGCACGTCGGCCGGCCAGAATTTCTTGAACGCGTCCTGCGCTCCGGCGTGGGACGATCCATAACCGATGGCCGTGATGTAGTTCGCCAGTGCGTCCAGCCAAACGTAGATCACATGCTTAGGATCGTCGGGCACTGGAATGCCCCAGGTGAAAGTTGAGCGGCTGATCGAAAGATCGCGCAGCCCTGATTTCACAAACGAAATCACTTCATTCCGGCGCGCCTCAGGACGAATGAACTCCGGATTTTTATACAACTCCAGCAGTTTGTCCTGGAATGCCGAAAGCTTGAAGAAGTAATTTTCTTCATGCACCGTTTCGGTAATGCGCCCGCAGGTGGGACAGGGATCACCGGGCTGAGCGCCATCCACATAGAGTTCGTCTGATACGCAATACTGTCCGGTATACGTTCCTTTGTAGATGAAGCCGCTATCGCGGAGCTTGCGGAACAATTCCTGCACGCGCTTCATGTGCCGTTCTTCGGTGGTGCGGATGAAATCGTCGTTAGAAATGCCCATCCGCTTCCACAGTGCTCGGAACTCGGCGGAAATCTCATCCGCATATTGTTGCGGAGTCTTGCCGGCTGCCTGAGCGGCCCGCTCGATCTTCTGACCGTGCTCGTCCGTTCCGGTGAGAAAAAATGTTTCGGACCCCAGTAGGCGCTGACGGCGGGCAATCGTGTCGCAGGCAATCGTAGTGTAGGCGTGGCCGATATGCGGCCGCGCGTTCACGTAATAAATCGGAGTTGTGATGTAAAACTTCTTGCTCATAAGTGGTGAGAAGCTAAAGGTGAAAGGCTTTTTCACCTCGGAGACCCTTTGCAACTTTCTCAGTTAAAGATTTTTATTCGTTACGTGATTCGATAGCTGGGTCGGAATGAAGATAAGCTCGCGCCGCTTCCTGCATTACAGTTTTCAGCGGCACCTTGTGCTGCGCCGCTATTTTGCGGCAATCCTCATATTCCGGCGCGTAATTAGTGATAGTCCCATTCATGCTGGCGATCTTGATGCGCACCTCGCCCCACGCCGTATGCACATTCTCCCATCGTCGCGCCAGGGTTTGGCGCGCTTCCTCGCGCCGCCGCACTCCCAGAGTGGTGGTTTCGGCGAAGATAAGGCGGGTTAGCTTAGCCGCGTGTTCCGGTTTACACAACACGGTCAGCAGCGTGCCAGGGCGATTTTTCTTCATTTGTACCGGCACGCCGAATGCATCAAGCGCGCCTTCTTCGAGTAAACGATCCATCACGTAACCAAAAACCTGGGGGTTCAAGTCGTCGAGATTGGCTTCCAGCACGCTAATGGTATCGGAAGCGGTTTTTAATATTGCACCCGCGACTGCACTCGACGAATTAGCTTCCCCAACAGTTAAACGAAGTACATTGGGATGACCACGAAAATCCCTCGACCCTGCGCCGTAACCGGACTTCTGGATTTTCATCTCCGGAAATGTTCCGAAGCGCGAAGCTAGGGTTTTCACTATGGCCGCTCCGGTCGGAGTTACCAACTCTGCTTGCACGCCGGAGGAATATACGGGTGCATCTGTCAGCAACTCCACAGTCGCAGGGGCGGGAACGGGGATCGTGCCGTGCGCGCACTTCACAGTGCCGCCGCCTACGTTCAGCGGCGAACAGATAATTTCATCGACGCCAAGGGCTTCGACTCCAACCGCCGCGCAGATGATATCGACCATCGCGTCGACGGCGCCTACCTCGTGAAAATGAACGGCTTCAATGGAAGTATGGTGGATCTTTGCCTCGGCTGCGCCCAGCGATTCGAAGATGGCAGTGGCGGTTTTCTTAGCCTTTTCTGAGATCGGCGCAGCAGCAATGACCCGGCGAATCTCCGTTAATCCGCGGCCATGGGAATGCGAGTGGTGTCCCTGTTCGGAGTGCTGAGGCTGGTCATGTTTATGCGAATGTGATTTTCCGTGCGCATGAGCTTCAGCATGCGAATGCTGTTGCTCCCAATATTCCTCCCGCGGTAAGTCCTTCTCGCCATCTACCCAGACATCGACTTTAGTCGCAGCCACGCCGCCGCGGATAACCTGAGAGACCTCCAGGCGGGCGCCAATCTCCAGTGCCGAGACGGTCTCCTCCAGCAGTTGAGACGAGACTCCAGCATCGACCAGAGCGCCCAAAAACATATCGCCGCTGATGCCGGAGAAACATTCTAGGTAGGCGACACGCATAGAAAAGCACCGAAATTTCATCATAGGCAAGCAGGCAAATTGCGTCAAACCCGCGTCCGGATTCGCTCTGCTAAAATCACTGTTCTTCAAACACGCAGAGGAAACCCTTGTATCGTTATCTGGAACAGCGCCTGGCGCACAGCATTGTAGAGTTTCTGCAACGCCGTTATCCCGGGGCAGCGTTGCCTAAGGTTGTCATCGAACAGCCGCCGAAGGTCGAACTGGGAGATTTGGCCATCCCTCTTTTCCCCTTCGCCAAGCCGCTGCGCACGGCTCCGCTCAAACTCGCCGAGGCGATTCGAACTGAGATCGGTTCCATTGAGGGCATTGCGGAGATGCAAGTCGCAGCTCCCGGCTATCTCAATGTGAAGATCGATCGGACCTGGATGGCCGCGGCGTCGACGGCCGATCGGAAGCCACCAGTAGACATTCCGGCGGGAAAAATTCTCGTCGAACATACCAGCATTAATCCCAACAAGGCGGCGCACATTGGCCACTTGCGCAATGCCATTCTTGGAGACACATTCGTTCGGCTACTACGTTATGCAGGCAGGGCAGTCGATGTGCAGAATTACATCGACAATACCGGTGTGCAGGTGGCGGACGTGGTCGTAGGCTTCACGCATATCGACCAAAAATCTCGTTCCGAAATCGAAGCTCTTACTAAGCTGCCTCGCTTTGACTATTACTGCTGGGAACTCTATGCCCGCGTCTCGCAGTGGTATGAACAGGACAAAGCAAATCTGCAGGCACGGCGTGACACCCTTCACGCCATCGAAGATCCCGCAAGCGAAACCGCTGCTGTCGCCGAACTGATTTCGACTGCCGTGCTGCATCGCCATCTTGAAACCATGGACCGGCTCGATATCGAGTATGACTTTCTGCCGCGCGAGAGCGAGATTCTGCATCTGCACTTCTGGGATGCGGCGTTCACCAAACTCAAAGAAGCGGGCGTGCTTACTTTTGAGACGGAAGGCAAGAACAACGGCTGCTGGGTGATGCGGCGCGCTGGA
>Ga0209530_1001000_pt1 | contig 14704 bp, 27 predicted proteins | sample BlaSpr_A8_Ref_O1_FD_187987 | JGI IMG/M metagenome (GOLD analysis project Ga0209530, IMG submission 187987) | Forest soil microbial communities from Thunder Bay, Ontario, Canada - Black Spruce, Ontario site 2_A8_Ref_O1 (SPAdes) (version 2) | ecosystem: Environmental > Terrestrial > Soil > Boreal...
AAACAAAGTATGTGCCAGAATTCCCACTCCCTCCGGGAGAGGGTTAGGGTGAGGGGCCGGCCTCCCCTCCCCACCATAACAAAAAAGTATAGTGAAAAGCGAAAATAATGCTTGTTCTGATAACCGGACATGGTAGAGTCTGTCCAGTCGAGGCAATTACGCCTCGGAAAAAAAGAAAGAAAATTGCTGGGCGGGTAAAATGACGGGAAGCAGGCCCGCCCAGCGTAAAATAACAAGCCTGCTACCGCCTGACAGCGGCCCCGTCGAAGAAAGTTGCAAATGACCAAAGAAAATCGCAAGCAAATCCGGGCCAAAATTATCGCCGCGCTGGATGAGATGACCAGCGAGCAGGACAATCGCCAGTCCGTAGTCACCATTGGGGGCCATGAGATAGCCCGGCGGCTCCTCTATGCTGGTGGCAGCCAGTGGACGGGCTGCGGGCGCGAATGGGAAAGCATGGAGTCGGGCTGGGGCTGGGTGGTGGACGGGGAGTTTCGCCTGACTGCCCCGGATCTGTTCGGCTTTGACGGCCACAATATGATCGAGCGTCAGACGGGCTACTACCTGCAGGACGGCTATGACGAGCAGACGACGCCGTCGCATGACGGGCGTGACCCCGTCGACCGCGTGACCAATCGCATCCTGATCGACATTGCTCGCGGCCTGGTGGCCGCGCAACAACAGGCGGAGCAATCCGCCGCCGCCGAGGACACCGCCGCCGCCGAATTGTTGGCCGCGCTCAAATAATTTCGCCCCGCTGACAGATTGGGAAAAGTCTGTCAAAAACTTATGAACGCAACAGAAATTACAATTGACAACTGCAAGGAAGCATGGCCGGACGATGCGCATTATATTGCTCGGGTGGCGCGAGATGGCTCGCTTAATTCCGCGCTCACCGATGCGGGATGGGAGCGCGAGACTCTATCCCACGGCATATATCTGGATGGGCTGGATAGCCCATGCGTGCAGGTATCTCGCGTTTCTCGCGGGCCGGACACGACCCGCGAGCCGGGAAAGCCGGAAAATTGGTGACGCGGTGAACAGTTATGAAAATATTCATCGTCCGATCCCGCAAAGCAAACCAGCGCGGCAAAGAGGAGGAGATTGTCATCCGAAATTACAAATGAAAGAAAAATATAATTTATGAACGAAAAAACTATTCAAAAAAGTATAGTGAAAAGCGAAAATAATGCTTGTTCTGATAACCGGACATGGTAGAGTCGTGGCGCGTGAGGCAATTAAGCCTCACCAAAAAAAAGAAAGAAAAATATGCAAATTGAAGCGAGGTCCTTGGCTGGAATGAACAATGCGGAATCCGCCGCGACGGCATTGCGCGCCCTCGGCGGCAAACTCAGTCCTGAGCATGACAGGCTTTGGCTGATTCCCGAAGGAACAATTCGAGCGGCTAAACAAATTGCCCGAGAAAACCAATATCTAGCCGCATTTAAAATCGAAAAAAAAGTAACGGCTGAGATGGCAAAGCACGGTTGGAAAATTGCCCCTAACGGGAATGTGGACGCGGAAAAGGCAATTAAGCCTTCCCAAAAAAGTGAAGTGAAGTGCCAAAAACGAAAGAAAAAAATATGAAAACAAAAACATACCCAGTAGAAGAGCAAGTCGGAAACCTTCTGAACGTGCTCAAGTTGCACAGCGGCCAATTCATTCGCGGCAAAAATGTTAGCGGTGAGCGCAAAGCCTGTTCGCACCTGAACCCGCTCATGAACGACGGGGGCATTCAGCCGAGCGGGCCGCCTCTTTACGGGCCTCGTTTCTTTGACACTGCCGCAGAACTGGAGGCCGGCATTGCCAGCCAAGTCGCCAAAGACCCAACGCTGGCCGGAAAGTATTTTGCCATGCCGGTGGAAGAATGGGTTTTTGGCTCAGACCTTTGTGGGACAGACAAAACGCTTGCAAAAGTGCTGGCAGAGCGTCCGGAACTCTCCGGGGCCGCGCCAGAAAAAATGGAAAACCAACCCGCCTGTTGGGTTCTCACCCTGCCACCCGACGAACCTATTGACGTGGTACTGAACCGAAAAGGAGACGGCGTTTCTGAGGACTGTTTTGTAACTAATGCCGGGGACTTGACCAGGCATGGCTTTGGGCAGTTGCATTTCGAGCGCGGCGAATGCGGCGTCACCGTCTTTGCAGACGACCGCGAGACTTTCGCCCGAATTGCGGCGGCAATATGAACCGCACCGCCCAATCCCTCGGACGCCTCGCGAGGGGCGTCCCCCAAAAAAAAAGAAACCAAAAATAGGCGATTATCCGTTAAAAACACGTAAACAAGTGTGTTAAAGCAGAGCCAATGAATGAACCGCGGCACATTGTCCCGATCTCTGGAAAGGATTCTCTTGCCACAGCCATTATGCTCAAAACTCAGAATCCGGAGCGCCACTACGAGTATGTTTACAACGACACGCGCATGGAACTGCCAGAAACCTACGCATGGCTCGAACTCGTAGAACGCACCCTCGGAATCACAATCATCCGGGCTGGAAAGAATCTTGAGTCGATAATTTACGAGCAAGAAATTCTGCCAAGTCCCCGCCGCCGATTCTGCACGAAATATGCCAAAATATATCCGATGCACGATTTTATCGGCAAGGATAACGCTGTGCTTTACATTGGTATTCGGGCGGATGAGGACCGGGCTGGCAAAGAGGAAAAGCGAAACATCGCAGTCTCCTACCCGCTGAAAGAAATGCGTATCGGACTGCCGATGGTTTACCGCATCGTAGAGAGCAAGAATCTTATGCCGCCCGCTTTCTTTTGGAAGCGTGTTTACGATGCCGTCCGGCTCGAACTTGGCCATGACGCGGCTGTCATAGACACGCTGCCGCGTTACGTCTTTGATCGGGCCTTTGCATGGCGCTCTCGCCCGAATTGCTTCTTTTGCTTTTACCAGCGCCGCTATGAGTGGGTTGGACTGTTGGAACATCACCCGGACTTGTTCATCCGAGCAGAAAAAATCGAGGGCGAAGTAGGGATGTCGGATAAGATTCGCGAACATGCTTATTACTGGATTGATGCCTCACTGCCGTTGAGTCGCGTTCGGGAGCGGTCGGAGCACTTTATCCAAAGTCGAGTTAACGCCTTGGTGAAGATGTTCCGTAAGCGGCTGCAACTCGAGATATGGGACGGCACGTTGCTGGATGAACTTGATCTCGCTCAAACATCTTGTGGACTTTATTGCGGAAAATAGAAGATATGAACGAGAACATGGACCTGGTCCAAAACTTCGGCGCCGAGACTCCAATTTGCGAGGTGCCAAAAGCCCAACTGGAAACTGGTGACATGCGGGACGGCCACAGATGGGGCGGCGACGTCGAGATCATGCGTCAGGGGGTGGGCCTGTGAAAAAATTCCCGCCGCCCTCAGGTGCGGTATTTCCCTGGCTCAGAGCCAATCTCGGGCCCCGGGCTTTGGCCCCCCTCACGGGCACAGACACGCGCGCGCTCCGCGCCGCCGTCGAAATTATCGCGCTTTATTCCCAAATTGGTTTGGGCGGTGCTCCCCTAGGCGCGTTCCGGGACGTCGTCATGTGCATGCAGCCCTCCACCAGGCATCTGGCCTACCATTCTGTCGCGATGGTCATGGATTGGGAGGACCGGCAGATTGTCTGGGGCTTGGCGGGGCTGCCTGAGCTCGGCACCGTCGCTAAGTGCAATTTCGAGCCGGGCGGCAGCGAACGGAGGGCCGCATTGTGAACCGCGCCGCCCAATCCCTCGGACGCCTCGCCGCCGGCGTCCCCAAAAAATACAGCGCCAAAGAAATCGCCCGCCGCACTCAACTCCTCAAAAAAGCCCGCGCCAACCGCTGGCCCAACCATCCCAAAAAAGAAGACTCCCAGCGGTGAAAACCCTCTCCATCCGCCAGCCCTGGGCCTGGCTCATCGTCGCCGGCTGCAAGGACATCGAGAATCGCTCCTGGAGGACCGCGCTCCGCGGACGCGTCCTCATCCACGCCTCGCAAAAAATTGACCCGCACGGAATCGAGTTCGCCCGCGGCATGGGCATCGAATTGCCGTCCTGTCTCAACACCCGACCTCCCCTTCAACGCGGAGGCATTATTGGCTCCGTCGATATTTCGGATTGCGTCACGGCTTCACCGAGCCTGTGGTTTTTTGGCCCGTTCGGATTCGAACTCCGAGCGCCGGAGTCGATCCCTTTTCACCCGGTCCTGGGTCGGCCGGGGTTTTGGGAATTTGACCAAACACTCCTTTCAGCCGCCCCGCCAGCGCAAACAGCGAATCCCTCGCCATCAATTGCGTGCTGAGGCTCTGCCCCTTCTTTGGATCGCCGATCGCCCGATAACCCCGCGCGCAAAACCACGCCACCTTGCTCCCCACCACCCGCGCAAAATTCGGCATGAGAAACTTCACCAGCGCCCCGCCCAACCCGTGCCCCCGATGATCCGGGTGGACATTCATTGCCAATAACATCCCCTTCTTTGGGTTGATCAACGTCACCGCCGCCAGGACGCCGCCATGATAATAGAGCAGCGCCCCGCCATTGCTCGCGTTTCGCGCATAGCAATTAGGCCCGATGAACGCCGGGTGTCTGCCGGCACTGAGCAGCCCCTTGAAAATCTTGTAATCCCCTTCGCGTCCCAGCCGGACCTCATAGCCCGTCGCGCAGTCGCAGTTACTCCGCGGGGGTGGCGGGCTTGACCCCGTCAGAGGGCTTGAAATGTTTGCGGCCGCATTTGGCGCAGGTGCATAATTTGTTAGCATGTGTCGGGCTTTCTGTGTTCATCGCGTCGGGAATCTTGAGCTTATCAAGCCGACTTTTTAGGTTTTCGTCGAAGCTATATAAATCATGGAGTTCCCCCGCGTCGATATGCACCGTCGCCAGGGTCTCGTCATCCAACTCCGCCAGGAATGGCACTAGCAATTCCACCGGCGGCTGCCCGTGTATGCTGTTCAAATTCAGCGCCAGGCGCGTCGCCGCCTTATCAGACATTTCGCGAATCACGCACGGAAGCAATTCTATCCCCGCCTCCTTCGCCGCCATAAAACGGTGGTTCCCTGACACGATCTCATACCGTTCCCCGCGCGTCCGCACCAGGATCGGCGCCACAAACCCATCACGGCGGATGCTACCCTTGAGCGCGTCCATCTGTTTCGGCGTCAAGTATTGCGGATTCCGCTTCAGAATCAGCAGCTTCGCCGTCTCGATCCACTCCAACTTTATCTCCGGTATTTTCGCCATCTCACATGTCCGCCGGAGTTACAGCAGCTTCCCCCGTCACCGCCGGCGTCCCCTCCTCAAACCCCTTCTCCGGCTTCACACTCCCCGCCATCAACGCCATGTTCACGTTAATTTTTTCGCAGCTCCAATAATGGTTCTCCCCCTTCATCTCCTTCACCCACCCCATTATTTCCACCTTGCTCCCCTTCAACCGCACCATCCTCTTTTTCTCCGACGCCATATGTCGCCGATAAGTGACCTCCTCCGGGTCGTCCTCATCCGCCGCCGGCCCCAGGAACGGCGCCCCCTTCCCGTCCCGCAACCCCGCCAAAATATCGGACACACTCGGCCTCGACCACGTAATCACCACGCACCGCAGCAACCCCCGCCGATAAAGCTTCGCCGCCGGCTCCGACACACTCGCCAGCCACTTCAGCGTGTCCTCATTTTTTAACCCCAAAATCGGACTCGCCGTGTCCGCCTCCGAATAAACCCGCTGCTCCGTCCGCTCCTTGAAATGATGCGTGAAACTCTCCCGATCGCTCTCGCGGAAAGCCGTCCACCCCCGCCCGCTCTCGTCCACATGCCGGCAGCACTGCCGGAAAACCTTCGTCGCCTCATAGCCACAATCAATTCCCACGAATTTAGAGGGTACGCCGTATTCCAGTTGTTTCAACCGCACCGCCTCGAACGATTCCAGATGCCCCCGCCACAACCGCCGCGACTCCCCGTTCCCCGCCCACGCCCGGATCACCACGTAAAAAAGCAACAGGTTCGCCTGGCAATCCACCGACATGAACCGGAACCGCTCCTCCGCCCACTCCTTCTTCGGCCCCGCCGCAAAATCCGACGACTGAATCTTGATCTCCTCCGCCAGCGTCTGCGCCTGCTCGTTCCAAAACTCCGCGCACTCCTTCTGTAAAAAAAGCCGCAGCGGCCCGAGCAACCCCGACTTCCGCGACTGCAACGCCCGCAGCCACGCCCCCACCAACGGCTCCCACTTCCCCGAAATCCATTTCGGCCACTGAAAACTCCGCTGCCCGGGCGCCAGCGGATTCGTCACCGAATAAAACCCCCGGTCATTCCACTGCGCCTTCGTGCTGTCCAGGTCGATCATCGCCTGCCGGCATTTGGGGCACTCGTATCGCACCTGGCCGCCATTGGCGTCATATTTCATCCCCGCCAAAGGGTCCGCCGCCCCCGGCACGTCAATCGACCACCGCGGCACAAACGTGTGGCCGCACACCAGGCACGGAATGGTCCACAAACTCTGGTCCCCTCCAAACCAAATCTTAGCCCAGTCATCCCCCAGGATTTCCCCCTCCGCATCCCGCGCCACCGTCCCACCCTGCGATGTTATCAACGTTTTGGATGTCCCCAGCTCGTCATACTTCGACGTCCGCGCCAGAAACTCATAAATCCGCCCCGGATGATCCAGCGCCAGCAGCCAGGCCTCGTCGATGCTCAAATATCGAATTGACTTGCTCTGCGCGTTCCCCAGCGCCGGCCCCCGCACATACAACGGCACCGAATTTTTGAAAATAATTTCGTTCGACCGGATCTTGTGCCGGTTGTCCGGCAACAGCCTCCGCAGCCCCTTGCAATTCCGGATGTTCGGCATCAGCCTCACCTCCGCGTGGTCCGAGGCGATCTGCTGATTCTGCATCGTCAACAACGTCGGCCCCGGCCGGTTCGCCAGGCAGTGCGGAATCCACACGTCCGACAGCAAGGATTTCCCCGTCTGGATCGCCGCCAGCGCCGAGACAATCCGTGTCACGTCATCATGCAGCGCCAAAAACGGCTCGATCAAATGCCGCGACTTGTTGACATGGAAAAATCCGGGGATCGCATAACCCCCGGGCTGCAAATCAAGATTGTCCGCCGCCCACTCGGAGATCGCCCGATCATCCGGCGGCACACAAGAATTGAACCAAGCCTCCGCAAGAAGGTCCATCTATGCCTTCCTTCGGGAGGGACGCCTCCGCGAGGCGTCCATTCCCTCTCCCGGTGGGAGAGGGCCAGGGTGAGGGGACTGGTCCGGGGCCGCGGCCTTCGTCTTCCTCGTCGTCCACCGCTTCGCAAAATCCTGCCACCGCGCCAGAATCTCCCCAAAAACCTTCCTGTTGTTGACCCGCTGCGCCACCGCATCCAGCCCCGCGTTGATCGCCGGCAGCCGGTCATTCAAATGAAAATTCAGCGCCCCCTTGATCTCCTCCCCCAAAGCAAAAACCCTCTCCGCCATCGAAGCCGTCGATTGATAAGTCCCCATCAGTTCCCCATTAAGAATCTCCCTTTCCACCCTCTTCCCCCGAGTCAGCAGAATCCGCTCCTTCGTCAACAACTCCTTCTCCGACCGCTCCCGGTAAAACTGAAACATCCCCCGCAAAGTGTCAGCCCGTATGTAGATCCCTCTTTCCGGTTTCGGAAAATACCCTTCCCCCGCAATCTGTCTGTGCCTCCGGTCCGTCAGCCCCGTCAGATCCTCCAACTCCGTCGCCGAAATAATTCCCTCAACCTGGGGAGCCGCAATCCCCTCTCCCTCCGGGAGAGGGCCAGGGTGAGGGGTTCGGGGCAATGCCGGTGTCTTCACACCCCGCCCCCCAAATTACCGCAACCGCAAAAACCAATCCCCCATCGCCGCCAGCAGCAGAGAAATTCCAGTCACACCCAACGTCACCAGCGTCATCAAAGCCGCCCACTTCACCGCCCAAACCCCAAACCAAACAACCCCCCTCAAATAAAAACCCACCCCGCCCTCCCCTCCGCCGCCCGGCCCGGCCTTTTTCCCGCCCCGCGCTCGCCGGCCCGGACCGCCGAATCTCTCGATGCCCCGCCCCCGCCGATCAATCCCAAACCTTCCAAAATTCGCATTCATTATTTTTGACAGTTTCAATTGTAATCGTGAAACCGGAAACCCAAATCCATCCATCCCCACGCCAAAACCCAGCAATACACTTAAACCTGCCCCCGTGGTGCCGATCCAAGAGATTCCTTGTGGGGGGGCGCCAATGGCTGTTTGTCCTTCGCCTGGTGCCGATCCAAAAACTTCCACAGGTTTTCCGCGTACGCGCCAAGCGCGCGGATCGGATCGGTTCGCCGGCAAGGCTGTTTTATCTGCATCCGCACTTCAGCCAGCACCTTGCCCACCAATGCCGGCCGCTGTCTGCATCGTAACCGCCACTTGCCCCCCTCGCGCCTCATTACCGGTACGCCTAGCACCTCTTCCGCCTCACGCATCAGCCGCCGCTCGAACACTGCGATCACCTTGCCGTCCGTTTTCCCGTCCGCCTGCTCCAACGGCAGAGCCAACTGCTGCCGGTCGCGAGCCTCTCTCACGTCGGCCCAACGCTTCTGCGCCGCCTTGCGCCCACGGGCCGACATGGACGCCGCCGACGCACCAATGCGCGCCAACTGCGCATCCAACTCCCAATTCCGCCACACCCCTTTTGCCACAACAAAAAACGCCGCCATCTGCTGCCGAACTCCTCCTTGCCATTGCCCTAGCGAAGTCTTCGCCACATTGGACAAAAACCGGTCATTGTCCGGCAACGGTCCCTGATTTTTCCAATAGCGATCCAGCAACGCATCAAGGCTTCCGCGATCGCATCGATCCAAGTGCGAAGTCTCGATTGCGTGTTCTCCCACAAAATGCGGGCGCCAGCGCAACTTGGTTTGCGCCGTTTTTGGAGCACGAATGAACTTTGGCTGTTTTGCTCTACCCATAAATCGTAGCAATCCATGCCGCTCCCCCGCAAAACATCACAGCAACTCCAATCCTGGCAGCGCCAACTGCACGTCCCCCGTTTTCGCGGGCGCCGGGCGTTCATAGAGAATAATCAACAAACCTTCATTCGATGACTTCCCCGCCAGCGCCGCGCGCAATTCATCGACCGGATTGTCCTGGTAAATCCGCGTCATCCCCGCGTCCATCCGCCGCGCGCCGTCCCCGCCAATCCAGCATTCCACCACCCATTCCGCGCGTCCTTTAGTTTGACAAAGTTTAGCCTTCATAACGCTCAATCACTCCGCTCCCGGCCAATCATCCACAAACTTTTCCACCACCTCGAACGACACCGTCGGCGCCGATTTCTCCTCGCACAACTCGATCAATGTCTCCGCCTGCTTCCCCTCGCGCAGCAATAGCCGCGCCTCCTCCCGAAAATCCTTCACCGGTTTGTAAGAAGTCGTCGGCCGAAACAACATCTTGAAAAACGTCCCGGCCGCCGCGCTGATCTTTTCATACGCCGCGTCCGTTTTTCTGAACGACACCAGCTTCGGCCCCGGAAAAACAACCCGCGCCATCGAATCCTCCCCGTTGAACGCCACCGCCAATCCGCCTCCCTCCGTTTTCCGTCCCTCGCTTTTGCGCGCCTGCGCCTCCGTCACCAGCGCCGCCTTGTTCTGCTCCAGCCGCTCCTGCATCTCCGAGATCGCCTGCACCAGCAGCACCGTCTCCCTCACCAATTCCCCTATTTTTTTTTCATTCATCATTCGCCGTCCGCCACTTCCGCCGGCAAAGCCAGCCTCATCTCCAATTGCCGGGGCAACGCCTGCCGAAACCAAATCTCCCGCCCCCGATGCACCGCCCACAGCAGATGCGCCGAGGTCATCAGATCGCAATGCAGCCGCACCTGGTCCGCCGGGCAACCGTTCAGATACGCCACCAACCGCGGATGAAACACCAGGCCCGCCCGCGCCAGATTAGAAATCGAATCCGTCATCACTGTCGGCGGCACCAACATCATCTTTTTGAGAGAACGCTTCGCCATGTCAACAATCCAGTCCGGCCAGAGGAAATGGCCAGGTCATTGCGAATGAGCCGGCCCCATAAATCGCGACACGTAACAATCGCGAAGTCTCCGGCCGGACAAATCAAAAACTGCGCGCGCGGCGGTAATCTTACAAACCCGCCGCGCGCGCCCTATGCGCTACTAGTACAGCCGCGCAAGGTGCCCAGCCTGCGCGCGCCGCGATTTGTTGGATGGGGGAAATCCGCTCAAATCAATAGGACGGCGTTGTTTATGTTAAAAATGGAAAATCAAAATCAGCTTGTCAGCCTCTCAGGGTCAACAAATCAGTCCGCCCATTGCCGTTGCCATTGGCCGACGGGCAGCCGTTGGTAAAATGCTTCCGGCGCCGTCCGCGCGGACGCTCCGTCGGCAACGGCTCCGGCCTCCAGAGCAAAAACAAATCCGGCCGGTAAAATAATCTTTCCCCCTCGACATTAGCCAACGCGTAACGGATCTTCATCTGCGTCGGCTTCTCCGACCACGGCACCGCGCGCCGATGAATCGTCGCCTCATGGACGCCCGCCAGTTTTGCCGCCTCTTTCTTGGTGACAAATTTGTCCCGATCCATAGCGATTAATTCCGCGCTCATAAAGTCAAACTGTAGGCCGCGTGCCCTCACGCGGCGTTTCCACCCATTGCCCCGGCGTCCGATTCCATCCCGGTCTCGCACCCGTCGCCGCCGCGTCCAAAACCCCATCGGCGATCGCGCCCGCCATCGATTCCTGCCGCACCAGGCTCAACGTCCGCCTCGTCCGCCGTCGCGCCGCCTTCCGTTCCGCCAACTCCGCCTGTCTCCGGGCCAGCGCGCTCATGCCCCGTCCTTCCACGCATCCGCCGGATCGCGGTCGTCCTCGATGTCGACCTCGTCCACGCCCAGCGCAAATTCCCATCCGCAAATGATCACCAGCGCCCCCGCCACCATCAGGAGCGCCAGCGTCACCCGCTTCCATCCCAATGGCTTAAAAACAATCGTCATCGGCAAATCTCCTTCCACGCCCGCAGCGATTGTTCCAGGTTGATCGCCAATCCGCCCCACAACCGTTTTATTTTCCGATGCGATTTCACCAGCAGCCCACACCAATAATCCGTCATCTCAATCCACCCCCCGCAAAAAGCAAAGGACAGCCAAAATCGAAATGGATGTCCAAAATCAAGCCCCGCCACGCAAAACCAAAATCCCAGTTCCACCGTCAACAATACAATCCGCATCCGCCGCCAGAAGATCGCCTGCCGGATGTGCCAGCCCGCCCGCCGGTGGCAATCCAGCACCATCCGTTCCAGCGTCAAACTATTCGGGTCCGGCGTCATGAGGCAGTTTGAACCGCAGGCCGCGCGCCCTCACGCGGAGGAAATCCATCCCCGCCCGCAATTGGCAGACCTTCCGGATAACAGGCCGATCTGGCAACCGTAGCCTCGGGCGGGGCGCCGGGGGGCGGTGCTGAACCGGCTTCGCTATCCCGCCCGAAATTTCCCCGCGAATTCTGCGCCGCGCGCCGATGATAAATCGCCTCCCGCAACGCCGCCTGCGCCTCCGCCATCGACTCCTCCGAAGGGCCGCCCCGAAAAAGATCACCCCTTTCCTGGAGGTGAAACCGCCACGCCAACGCCGCCAGCCGCATCCGCGCCCGATGCCTCAGCATCGCCTTCGGCGCAGGCTCCCGTTCGATTGGCGTCACCGCATGCATCACGCCGCAACCTTCCGTCTCTGCATCGGAGCCGCCCGGAGAGCAGCCAGTTTCTTTTTAAGCTCCTCCTCCGCTTCCGACGCCACGATCACCAAGTCGGTTCGATGCCCGCACCGAACCGAGATCGCCAGTTGAAGTTGCATCATGGTAAATACAATTGCCGGATTCTGGTCCTCCTCTTCGGTTAGTTTAGGGTATTTGTTCGCCATAAATTCGAGCTTTCCTTAAAATCTGGAAGAATGCAAGAAAAACTTATACACCGACAATTCACCGCCCGATGTCTAGAAAAACGAGAAATTTCTCTTTACTTAAATCGCCATTCCGGTAGAACAACTGCACATGGGTTGCTTCGGCCAGAAATTGCGGCTCGTCATGGGCGAAATCGGAATGACCTTCAAAAGTCTCGCCCAGCGCAGCGGCATCTCCCGCGCCGCCCTCAACAACATCACTCTCGGCAATGTCGCATCACCCACCCGCGAAAACGTCGAGAAAATCATCGGCGCCTTTTCCAAAAGTGAACACATCTATGATCTATCCCTCGCCCACCTGGAAGACGAATTCCCCTCGCAAGGCCGTCCCCTGCTGGCAATTTGTCCGCGCGACGGAACCCCTCTGCCAGAAGTTCCAGTCCCCTGTTACGTCAACCGCCTCGATCCTCAATTCGAGGACGCCATTGACCGCATCCGCAACGCCGCCATGAACAACGAACCACTCCGCCTCGCCATGTTTTCCATCGCCAACGCCGTCTCCCCCAAAAAATCATGAATGCCGAACTTACATCCGTCAGTTGTCCCGCCTGTGCCCAGCCCGTCCTGCTCGCCGAAGAATCCTTCGGCAAACCCGTCGATTGTCCCTATTGTTTACACAGCCTGTTCTACGATCCCGGCCACTCGCTAAAATGCCCCCGCTGCGGCTCCGGCGCCCTGAGCAGCCCCCAGAAACAATTCAGCGTCGGCGCCGGCCTCCTCTTCGCCCTCGGCTGCATCCTCGTCCCGCTCTACGGCATCGGCCTGCTCATCATGTGGGTCGCCTGGGGAAAGCGCCAGACCCGCTATCAATGCTGGCAGTGCGCCCTCTGGTTTTGATCCGCCCGCGATGAAAACAGACGCCGTAAAACTTTTTCCCATGAAATCCCGAAAATCAAACAATTCCGCAAAACGAGATGCGACACGGCCGGCTGGACCAACACGACGGCCCGGTCGGGCCCGAAAATCAAACAATTCCGCAAAACGAGATGCGACAGCCCGCGAACTGGAAATCGAGCAACTCAAATTAGCCATTAAAAAAACGGTGAAGAACATCTCGGCCTGTTATTCCAACATGTGGAAAATGCATGATACCTGGGCCTGCCAAACCGCCGAACTCCGCTTCCAAAAATTGCTGCTGCACCGCGAACAGCAAAAAACGGCAGATGAAATCTCCGCCGAGTCAACCGCCCCATGACAGATTCCATCAACCAAACCCAACCCCGCTTCGACACCGCGCCAGCGCCGACTGCAGGCCGCGTGCCCCCACGCGGCGCCCCGCCATCCCCTGCGGAAGCCTCCCCCCCCGCCCTTCCCCTCCTCGAGGCCCTCGCCAAAATTCGTCCCGCCGTCAAGCGCCCCCTCCGCCCGGCCGATCCGCGCCAGGCCGATCTCGCCCTCCGCGCGTGGAGACATCTCGGCGGCGGCCTCTATCGACACAAATCAGGGGGACTCTACAGCCGCCCCGTCATCAACGGGCGGCGCACCTGGCGCGCCCTCGGCACCGCGAACGAAAAAGCCGCGCGCCAGATCCTCACTCACAATCAGGTGGCCCACGCCAAAAGCAAAGCCGGCGCCGGCCTCTCCCCCTACGCCAAGCCGCAATTCATCACCGCCGGCCAGGTCCTCCGCAAATACCTCGAAGACAACTGCCCAGATCGCCGCCGCCGCCAACGCACCGCCCGCAACTTCGCCGCCGTCAAACACCAATGCCTCGCCCTCCTCGGCTTCTGGGATACTATCCAGATGGATGGCATCACCCTCGCCACCTGCGATCAATATTGCGACTGGCGCCTTGAGCGCGTCCACCGCGGCCGCCCCGGCCATTGCACCGTCGACGCCGAACTCTGCGCCCTCAACAGCGCCTTCACCTGGTCCGTCCGCTGCGAGTTCATCCGCTACAACCCCCTCGTCCACCGCCGCGCTAAATACCACGATTCCAAGGATACCAAACACTGCCGCGAATTCATGCCCGCCGACGCCGCCCAAATCCACGACGTCGCCCGGACCTTTTTCGCCAGCGTCAAGGACCGGTCCCAATCCGTTGGCTGGCAATACCTGCTCGAAGCCTTTACCGGCGTCCGCACCGAAGAAGCCCTCCGCCTCCGCCTGGACGCCCCCCCCGGCCGGCCTGGCCATCTCATCACCGATCACCTCACCGGCTCGTGGAAGGCGTTGGAAATCGGACGCGCCAAAAGCGGCATCAACCCCTACGCCTTGATGACCCCCCACCTCGAGTTGCTCCTCCGAAACCTCTTTGCCTGGCACGCGCAGCGTCACCCCAAAAACCCGTTTTATTTTCCCAGCCCCCTCCGCGACAGCCGCGCCGCCCTCCACCGCAGCGCCCTCGTCCGAGGCCTCCGGCGGGTCAGCCTCGCCCTCGGACGCAAACTCACCAGCCACGGCGCCCGCGCCTACTACGTCACCGCCCGGAGGAGCTGGGGCGTCAGCGATGTGCAGATCGCCATCGAAATCGGCCACCGCGGCGGACCCCATTTGCTCGTCAGCACCTACGGCGGAGTCCCGACCAACTGGCTCCATGGCGACGGCCCCAAAATGGGCTGGCTCCCCGAGACCGGCCTCCCCGCCTGGAGCGTTTTGAATTTGCCAACAGTGTCAACCAACATCCTCCAACTCCCCAAAACAACCGCCGCATGAAACCGAAAAACACCAGCGCCCTTGTAGGCCGCGTGCCCCCACGCGGCGCGCCGGGGATCCTCATCAAAGTCAAAAGCGACGGCGCAACCAACCTGGCGCGCGCCGTCGGCTATGGCGTCAGCGCCAGCAGCACTAAC
>Ga0209530_1001002_pt1 | contig 14687 bp, 9 predicted proteins | sample BlaSpr_A8_Ref_O1_FD_187987 | JGI IMG/M metagenome (GOLD analysis project Ga0209530, IMG submission 187987) | Forest soil microbial communities from Thunder Bay, Ontario, Canada - Black Spruce, Ontario site 2_A8_Ref_O1 (SPAdes) (version 2) | ecosystem: Environmental > Terrestrial > Soil > Boreal...
GATCCCCCTTGGAGTCGGCCGAGCATTGCAGCACATCGGCGACAGTGCTCTCGATATCGGTCTCGAAATCTTTGTCCATGGGAAATACCCAGACGCGCTCGCCGCTCGAGGCGCCCGCCGCCTCGATCAGCGCGCGCGCCTCGGGGCGATTGGTGAACGCGCCGCTGTAGCGCTCGGTCAACGCATACACGCAGGCCCCGGTGAGCGTGGCGTAGTCGATGATGGCCTCCGGCTTCTCGCGCGCCGCGAGGCACAAGGCATCGGCGAGCACCATGCGGCCCTCCGCATCGGTATGAATCACCTGGATGGTGGTGCCGTTCTGGGCACGCACCACATCCTGCGGTTTATAGGCGCGCGAGCCGATGCGATTTTCCGTGATCGCGAGCCAGCAATCGACCGCGAGCGCAGACTTGAGCGAGTGCAGTGCATACAGGCTCCCGAGCGCCACGGCGCTGCCCTCCATGTCGGTGTGCATGTCGAGCATGCTCTTGTGGGGCTTCAAGTTGGTGCCGCCGGTGTCGAAGCAAATGCCCTTTCCCACCAGACTCACCTGCGGTGCGCGGGCGCCCCGCGGCCGATAGGATAAGCGCGCGATTCCGGCATCGCGCGCCGCCTGGCTTGGGTAGCTCGGTGTCTCCACCCCAGTGCGCGCCCAGACGAGCAGGTTCCGCAGCGCGTCGGCGTTGCGCGCGACGTGGGTGATCACATGGCCCCGCGTCCACCCGGGCAGCAGTGACGGAGCGGCGATATCCTCGTCCGTCAGCCTCTCCACCGCCACGGCCAGCCGCGCCGTGGCGTCGTCAATGAGTCCAAGAGTGTCCACTGGACCACCTTAAGATGCGGAGCAGGCCAGGTAGCACGGCTCAGCGAGTCGTTATGATATTCGGGCCTGGGCGGGCGGGGCTGCGGAGCTGAGCTGCGGGGTCCGACATCAGCATGGTGCGGCGGGCCATGCCCAGGGCGGCGGCCGTTGCGATGCCGAGGGCGACGAACAGCACGGAGATGACCGTCACGACCGACAGGCCGACCGCGATGCCGGAGCCCAGGCCGCTGGCCTGGCCTTGCAGGTTGATCAGCCGCGGGGCCAGCACCAGGCCGACGACCGTCCCGCTGCTGACGCCGATGAACGTGAGGATGGTCGTGTTGACGACCAGGGTGGCCATCACCTGACGCGGGGTCAGGCCCATGGCGGCTAGCACGCCGGTCTCGTGCCGGTGGTCACGCAGGCCGATCGCGGTCGCGGTCAGCAGGCTGGCCAGGCCGATGACGGCGAGGATGACGACCGAGACGGCGACCACCACCCGGACGATGCCGAGGCTGCTGGCCGGGTTGGGCACCAGCGTGACATCAAGGTCGTTGTTCGACAGGCGGAGCAGTTCAGCCTGGGCCGCGGCGGGGGACTCACCGCGTTTGAGTATGACGCTGTAGCCAGGTACCGGTGACACGCCCTGGTCCTGCAGCGTGTCCTGGCCGAACGCGAGCACGTCGCCGTTGTTGTCAGGATCCAGGATGCGCCCGGTGATGTGGACGGTGATCAGCAGGCTGCCGATCTGCACCTGGGTGTACCCCCCGACGGAAAGGTGCATCAGGTCGAGGAAGCCCTGGCCGGCCACGGCTTCACCCCTCCTGGAGTACGGCTGCCCGCTCACAACCTGGAACGGGAACCTTCGGGGGCCGGACGAGCTGCCAATGGCCAGCGCGGTAAACGTCCCGCTGCCGCTCGGCAGCGTCGTGTCATATTCCGAGCTGGCGTACGCGGTGCCGACGTTCCTGATCAGCTGGGGCACGGACCCGGTGTAGGAGCCGGGGGTCACGGTGAGCGCGGAGACCAGCCCGATCCTGGCCGGATCCTGGCTGAACCCGTCGATGGTCGACCAGCAGGACAGCGCGATCGTGATCATCACCATCGGGATGGCAAGGCCGAAGACGGTCAGCAGCGCGGGCAGCCGCCTGGTGAGGGAGTCCCTGGCGCCGAGCACCAGCGCGGCCGGCAGGTGCACCAGCAGGCCGAGCCTGGCGATCCTGGACAGGTGCCCGCGCGGCGGGCTGGCCTGCACGGCCGCCACGGGAGAGACCAGGCCGGCCCACCAGGCAGGAATCGCGGTGGCGATGGCGACGGTTGCCACGGTGCCGACGGCGATCAGCGCCACCCAGGAGCCGGGCAGCGTACCCAGGCCCACCGACGTCCCGTCCGGCGGCCGGACGAACTCGGGCGAGGTCATCACCCGGGCCAGGACGACCCCGCAGAGGGCGCCTGCGATGCCGAGCCCGGTCTGCTCGGCCAGCAGCATCCGGACCACCTGCCCGGGAGTGAAGCCGAGCGCCTTGAGCATCGCGATGTCCTGGCGCTGCATGAGCACCCGGCCGGCGGTGACGTTGGCGATCGCGCACGGCGCCGCGACCAGCGCGATGACCCCGAAGAGCCCGAGCAGCAGCCCGATCAGCCGGTCGTTGCTCGCCATCGAGTTCTCCACCTGCTGCGGGGTGTAGAAGCGCTGCACGACCAGGCCATTGCCGCTGTCGGGGCTGAAGTTGTAGAGGTTGTCGATCTCGTCGACGATCACCGTCGGTGCGATCGTGGGGCTGGTCAGCCGGAAGTCGACGACTTCCTCCTGCGCGCCGCCCTTCGGCTCGATCTTCGTGATCACCGGAGCCTGCGCCCAGATGAGCCCGGGTGTCCACTGCGGGTAAAAGCCCTGATCGGTAGTGTCAGCGATACCGATCACCGTCAGGCCGACCTGCGCTGTCCCGTCGAGGTTCTCCACCTTCAGCAGGCTGCCGACCCGCAGGTGCGTGGCGGCCGCGAACGAGGCCTCGACGACCACCCCGCTGGCCGCCGATTTACGTAGCCAGGTGCCCGAGACGACCAGAGGGGTAGAGATCGACGGCAGTGTCAGGGGCATCGCGGTCAGCTGCACCGGTGATTTCACCGAGCCGCGGGCCTGCTCCAGGGTGGCCGGCGCGGCCGGGTAGGCGTCGAGGGTGCGCACGTAGCGAAGGGTGCCAAGCTCGCTGGTTTCCTTGCCAGGCGCGTTCGACAGGTAGACCACCAGGTCGGCACCGCGGGTACGCGCGAACAGGCCCTTCCACGGGTTGACCGCGCCCTCAAGCAGCATGGTCGACAGCACAAGCGCCGCGACCACGCCGGCCACGACGGCGATGGTGAGCAGCGCCTGGCCGCGGCGGGCGCGCAGGTCTGCGCGTGTCCACCGCAGCGTGCCGCGCATCAGCCGTGCAGCTCCAGGACGTCCCTGACTGAGGGGACAGGGCGGGGGATGCGCAGCATCGGGGCGTCGTCGGCGACCATGCCGTCGAACAGGTTGATGACCCGGTCGGCCATGCTGGCGACCCGGGCGTCGTGGGTGACCAGCAGGATCGCCTGGCCGCTGGCATGGGTACGCTGCAGCAGCCTGAGCACGTCCCTGGTGTTGGAGCTGTCCAGGTTGCCGGTCGGCTCGTCCGCCAGCAGCAGGCTCGGCTCGTTGGCGAGGGCACGGGCCAGCGCCACCCGCTGCTGCTCACCGCCGGACAGGCGGGCCGGCGCGGCCGAGGCCTTGTCGGAGAGCCCGAGCTCGGCGAGCAGCTCCTCGCGCCGCTTGCGGGCCTGCTTGGGGGAGGCTCCGGCCAGCAGCGCGGGCAGCTCCACGTTGTCCGCGACCGTCATGTTGGACAGCAGGTTGAAGAACTGGAACATGAAACCCACGTGGCGCCGGCGCAGCAGGGCCCACGCGGCGGTGGACAGCTTGTCGACCCGCTGGCCACGCAGCCAGATCTCGCCCCGGCTGGCCTTTTCCAGCCCGCCAAGGACGTGCAGCAGCGTGGATTTCCCCGACCCGGACGGACCCATGATGGCGACGAACTCGCCGATGCCGACGTCGATGTCGACGCCGCGTACCGCCTCCACCGACACCCCGTCGGCCTGGTACATCTTCACCAGCCCGACGGTATGGAGCAGGGCCTTGCTATCGGAAGGCAAGCCTTTCAGCGCTGAACGGCTCACAGCAGTTCCTCCTGGCATCTTTCCAGCCAGTCGAGGTCGGCCTGCAGATGCAGGATGGCGCCCTCGATCAGCAGCCGGGCTGGCACATCCTCTCGGCCAGCGGCTGCCGCTCGGTCCGCGGCCGCCTGCAGCCCAGCCAGGTTACGCATAATCCCGAGGTAGTGCCTGCGCTGGAGGTTAATCAGCTCCAGCCGGCCGGCCAGCCCGGCCATCGGGGCGAGTATCAGCTTGACGAAGAACTCGTCGCGGACCCGCGGGCCCTCGCCGGGCTCCTCCACCCATGCCCGCAGCGCCTCCCGGCCGGCCTGGGTCAGCTCGTAGACCTTCTTATTAGGCCGGTTGGCCTGCTCGACATCCTCGCTGCGGACGAGGCCGTCCTGCTCCAGTCGCTTCAGGGTGACATAGATCTGCCCGATGTTGGGTGACGGGTAGGCCTCGCCGAAAATCTGCTCCAGCGCACTCTTGAGCTCGTAGCCATGCGCTGATTCCTTGGCGAGGAGTGCAAGCAGATGCTGCCGCACGGTCGGTGTCACCTCCGTCGGGTTAGTGCCATCACAGTACCGCTGTGCATAACACCTAGGTAAGGCCTATGTTTCATCAAAAGCATCCATGTTGGCGTGCAATCCGTGGCCGATCGGTGACTGTCGGATTGCAACGAAACATGTACGTCATCCTGTTGACATATACCTAACAAGGGTGCATAACATGCATGTACGAATTACAGACTACCCGGAGGATCGCAAGGAGGTTCGCATGGGGCGAGCGGTGATCCGCGGCAAGCGTGGTCTCCGCGCCGCCGTCGCGGGCCTCCTGCTCGTGAGCGCGGCGGCCCTGGCGGGCTGTTCCTCCGCCGCCAACGGCGCGCAGCCGTCACCCTCGGACCAGTACGGGCCCATTACGTTCGCCATCGGCAACGACGACGTCACCCCCTGGCTCCCCACGATCATCAGCGCCTGGAACAAGAAGTACCCGACCCAGAAGGTCACGCCGTTTTACCTGCCGTCTGAGTCCAACCTCCAGCTCGACCAGCTGGTCGCGAACCTGCAGGCGAAGAGCCCGGTGTACGACGTCATCGACATGGATGTCGTGTGGACCGCGGAGTTTGCCTCCAACGGCTGGATCCTTGCCCTGGCACCCAAGGACTTCGGCTACCTGAAGGGCTTCTTCCCGTCGGCGGTCACGACCGCCTACTATCAGGGCCGGCTGTACGCCGTGCCCGACTACACCAATGCGGACCTGCTCTTCTACCGCAAGGACATCCTCACCGAGGCACACCAGCAGCCGCCCACGACCTGGAAGCAGCTGCAGTACCTCGCCTCGACGGTGGCGCCTAAGTACCACCTCAACGGGTACGCCGGTACGTTCGCCCAGTACGAGGGACTGACGGTCAACTTCGCCTCGGCGGTCCAGTCGGCGGGCGGCTCGATCCTGAGCAAGAGCGGTGCGGTCACCCTGACCACCCCCGCCGCCAACCAGGCACTGAACTTCCTGGTGAGCGGCTTCAAGAAGGGCTGGATCCCGCAGGAGACGCTCAACTACCAGGAGAACGACGAGCAGAAGGCGTTCCTGGACGGGCAGTTCCTGTTCCTCGACGACTGGCCGGACGCCTGGGCCTACCTGGCCGCGAACTCCCCGGACCCGGACCAGACGTACGGGATCGCCGCCCTCCCCGGCGAGAACGGCCCGGGTTCCAGCTCGCTCGGCGGCGCGAACCTGGCGATCAGCGCCTACTCCCAGCACCCGGAGACCGCGCTGGCCTTCATCCAGTTCATGACCCAGGCGCAGCAGCAGCGGACCATGCTCGAGCTCGGCTCGTTCCCGCCGGTGCTGGAAAGCCTCTACAACGACCCGAGCCCCAGCCTCCTCGCGCAGTTCCCCTACCTGCACACCCTCGAAGAAGCCATCAAGGACGCCAGGCCACGGCCGGCGATCACTAACTATGACCAGGCCAGCCTGGTCATTGCCAGCGAGGTCTATCAGGCCCTCGAACAGCTCCAGAAACCAGCGGTGGCGCTCACCGCCATGGAGAACCAGCTGACGCAGATCATCAAGAACGGCTGACCGCTACACAGGGGCCGGCCAGCACCACTTAACACCGTTCCACCTAACACAGCACCGCCATTCCGCATACAACAACGCTCCGCATACAACAACGCTCCGCATACAACAACGCCCAAAAACACCAGAAACAACGCCCAAAAACACCATATAAGAGGAGTTCTCCCCGTTATGAAGAAGTCAGTCAGACGCACCGGCGCGATCGCGCTGGCAGCCGCGACGGTAGCCACCGCGGCCGCCTGCAGCAGCAGCTCGTCCCCGTCCGGTGGCGCGGCCGCGCAGTCGACGAGCGGCCAGCAGGTCATCACGTTCGCGATCTCCGGCCTCGGCGCCGAAGGCACCTACCTGGAGAAGCAGGTCGACGAGTTCAACTCGGCGAACCCGAACATCAAGGTCGTCGTGGACACCGACTCCTCGAACTCGACGGTCTTCCTGTCCCAGGTCAACAACGCCTTCGCGGCTGGCGCGTCGTCGCCGGACCTGGTGGAGTCCGACGTCACCTACACCGCTAAGTGGGCGGCCGGCGGCTACCTCGCGCCGGTCAGCTGCCCGCAGAGCGCCTTCAACGCGGCCATGTGGTCCACCGGAACCTTCCAGGGCAAGCAGTACTCCTGCCCGTTCTTCCTCAACGTGGAAGGCCTGTGGTACCGCAAGGACCTCATCAAGACCCCGCCGACCACTCCCGCGCAGGTCGTCTCCGACGCCCAGCTGGCCATGAAGGAAGACCCCAAGCTCAAGGAGGGCTTCGCCTTCGAGGCCTCTCAGTACGAGGGCGAGATCACCTCGTTCATGGTGCTTGACAAGGCGTTCGGCGGCTCGCTGAACAACCTGGCCAACATCGACACCCCGGCGAACGTGGCGGCGCTGAGCTACCTGCACAGCCTCATCTACTCATCAAAGGTGGCACCCGCGGCGGTTACCGGCTACACCGAGGGCCAGACCGGCAACGACTTCGACAACGGTTTCGCGGCGTTCGCCATCAACTGGCCGTACGTGGCGAGCGGGCCGTTCAGCAATGGCGTGACGGCCGCCGACATCGGCTACATCCCGTTCCCGGCCGCCTCCGGCGGTCAGCCCGGTGTCGCGCTCGGCGGTTCTGTACTGTCCATCAACGCCAAGACCTCGCACATCGCCGCGGTGAACAAGCTGATCGCCTTCCTGACCAGCCCGGCTCAGCAGACTGCCCGCGCCATCGCGGTGTCTGACGCGCCGGCGGTCAACGCCGCGTACAACGCGACCCTGTTCAAGGCCTCGTCGCTGTGGCAGACGGTGCAGAGCTTTGCCGCTCAGGCGGCCGCCCGCCCGGTCTCTCCTTACTACCTGACCGTGTCCGCTGACCTGCAGGAGATGATGTCCTCCGCGTACGCCAGCTCCAGCTCCAGCGCGCCGGCCACCGCCTTCAAGACCTACGCCCCGACCGTCGCGCAAGACGCCAACCCAGCCGCTAGCTAGCGGCCAGATCTGACATGGCTGTTGAGACTCCTAGCAGCCCGGTGAACGGGCGGCCCGCACGCGCGGGCCGCCCGGCCCTGGGGCGGCGCATGATCAAGCCAGTCGGCCACGCCCGAGAGCGGAACGACCGCCGCCTCGGCTACCTGATGGTGGCCCCGGCGATCATCTTGCTGCTCATCGTCACCGGGTATCCGCTCGTCTACAACGTCTGGAACTCGTTCCACAACGACAACCAGACCTTCGCCACCTCCCCGCGCAACTTCAACGGGGTCCAGAACTACAACAAGGTCCTCACCTCCTCGATATGGCAGTCGGCGCTGGAGCGGACGCTGGTATTTACCGTGGTGTCGATCGTCTTCGACGTCGTGGTGGGCCTGTCCCTGGCGCTGATGATGCACCGGAAGTTCCGGGGCCGCGGCCTGCTGCGTGCCTCGGTGCTCATTCCGTGGGCGATGCCCACGGTGGTGTCCGCGTTGCTCTGGAAGACGATGTTCGATCCGCGCAACGGCTTCGTGGACTACATTCTCGGTGCGTTCCACGCGCCCTGGAGCAACCTGGTCTGGATCGGCCAGAGCGTGCCGCGCGCCTGGACGGCGATCTTCGTCGCCGACTCGTGGAAGAACATCCCGTTCGTCGCGATCATCCTCCTGGCTGGCCTGCAGGTCATCCCCAACGAGGTGTACGAGGCGGCCAAGATGGACGGCGCGAGCTGGTGGCAGACATTCCGCCGGGTCACGCTGCCGATGCTCAAGCCGGCCCTGTCGGTGGCGGTGATCTTCCGTACCCTGCAGGCGCTGCTGGTCTTCGACGTCGTGTACATCATGACCGGCGGCGGCCCTGGCACCTCGACGGAGGTGCTGTCCTACCTGAACTTCAGGGAATTCATCATCGATACCGACTACGGCATCGGCGGTGCCATGTCGATCATGCTGATCGTGCTGGCCCTCGTCGTGTCCTTTATCTATGTCCGGGTCTTCCGCCCGACGAGGGGAGCCTGACATGGCTGCTTTGCCTCTAGCCAGGCACCGGCTTGAACCGCGGCGCGCCCGGCTGACCCCGAAGAAGATCATCAGGGAATCGCTGTTCTACCTGGCGGTCGTCATCGTGATCCTGATCGCGCTGTTCCCGTTCTACTGGATCCTGCGTACCTCGCTGCTGTCCGACGCGCAGGTCAACCAGGGCGTGGGCGGTGCGAACGGAATTATCCCCTCGCACCTGGGTTTCGCCGCCTGGCGGAACGTGTTCAGCCAGCAAGGGTTCCTCACCCCGCTGCGGAACAGCTTCGTCGTGGCGCTGTGCTGCACCGCGGTCACGGTCGTGGTCGCGTCCATGGCGGGCTACGCGCTGTCCAGGCTGCACATCCGCGGTGTCGGTGCCATCCTGGGGTTCATCCTGCTGGCCGGGTTCTTCCCGGTGCTGGCCATCATCGGCCCGCTGTTCCTGCTCATGAAGAACCTCGGCATCCTCGGCAGCGTCTACCCGCTGATCATCATCTACACCGTTTACACGCTGCCGATCTCCACCTGGCTGCTGAAGAGCTTCTTCGACCAGATCCCGACCGAGCTGGAGGACGCCGCCCTCACCGACGGAGCCACCCGGCTCCAGACCCTGCGCCGGGTGATCATCCCGGTAGCCGTACCTGGCGTGTTCACCGCGGCGATCCTGTCGTTTATCCTGGCCTGGAACGACTTCGCGTTCGCGGTGGCGTTCCTGCAGAGCCCGCAGAACTTCACCGCGCCGCTGGCGATCACGACGTTCGGCTTCAGCCAGTTCCAGGTGTACTACAACCTGATCGACGCGGCGGTGGTGATCATCTCCATCCCGATCGCGCTGCTCGTCCTGGTTGCCCAGCGCCGGATCGTGTCCGGCCTGACCGCCGGCTCCTTCCGGTGACCTACGTTCTGGATCTCACCCAACTGGCGGCCGGCTACCCGGACTGGCATATCTGGCAGTCCCAGGCCGGCCGCTGGTGGGCCACCCGGGTGGGCCGGGTGGCCGCCTGGGACACCCACGATGACCCGGACTTCGCCATGACCATCGATGCTGACTCCCTGGAACAGCTGGCAAAGGAGCTCGAGTACCAGACCAATACCCTTTTAGCCGTGTTCGCCCTTCCCTTTTGGCGGAGCACTACGGGGGCGCTCGTGCTCCCGGCCGTTGCCGCCAGCGCGGCGGGCGGCACGCACACGCTGGCGTTCGTCTCCGTGCAGGGGAAGTCGGTCATGCTCTCTAAGGCATCCGGTGGTCAGCAGGACACCGATGTCAATGCGGCGGGCAAGACCGTCGGGTTCGACATGCTCTACTTCGTGTTCACCTCGGGGAGCACCGGCGCCGTGAGCGCCACGATCGAGACCACCGGCGGCTTCCTGTACGCGACGTTCACCTTCGACGCCAAGAACAATACGACTAGCAATGGCAAGGTGACCGGCGGAACCGGCGCGTTCGCCGGAGCCACCGGAACGATCAAGACCAAGAGCCTCAACGCGGCGGGCACCCGCACGGCAGTCACCGTCACCTACCGAGGCTAGGCAGACAGGCAGAACGGGCTGTGTGTTACGCACTACCGGAACCTCAGCGTGTAACGATCTGCGTGCTCGCAGCGATGACCAAGTAGAGCGGCTGACGCGGGTACCCCCGAGCCCACGTCAGCCGCTCTGTTCATGCCCGTGACGTTCATGCCCCGTGACGTTCATGCCCCGCCACGTAGAGGGTGAGGGTGTCGGCCACGCAGGCGGGGCGCTTCTCGCCTTCGGCCGCTACGGTGACCCGTATCGTGGCCAGTTCGCCTGCCGGGGAGTGCCTCAGGTCAACAAGCACCGCGCCGCCTCGGACCTTGGCGCCTACAAGGATCGGTGCCGGGAAGCGCACCTTGTTCAGGCCCACGTTGACGGCCATGGCCAGTCCGCGGATCTCGAAGATCTCCTGCTGGAATGCGGTGATCAACGCCAGCGTCAGGTATCCGTGCGCGATCGTCGTCCCGAACGGGCCTGCCGTGGCTCGCGCCGGATCGGTGTGGATCCACTGGTGATCGTCGGTCGCGTCGGCGAACAGGTTGATCTGCTGCTGGGTGATCTCGCGCCACGGGCTGTATCCCAGGTGCTCGCCCTTGACCTCCGCGAACTCCGCGAGGCTAGCGAAAATCCTCATGCCGACGATGCTAGGTCTGATCGGGCATCGCCAGGTACCTTAATCAAGCTGTGACGGATGTCCGCATCCTCGGTAGTACCGCGCTGTTAGCGTCGCAAAGGTAACGGGTTGCCGGGCTTTCGGCGGGATGGGCGGACGCGCATGGTAATTGGCGGGATCGGGTCACGGACCAGGGCGGTTCTCCTCGCCGTAGCCGCCGCGTCGGCTCTGGCAGCGGCGTCGGCAGTGGCGGTCAGCCAAGCCCGCCCGGCCACGGCCGCCCCGGCGGCACGACAGGCGCCGCTGACGCAGGCCCTCGCCGTGCAGCTGTCCCAGCACGTGAACCAGCCCGTCATCGTCATCCTGAAGGATCAGCCCGGTCAGGTGCGGGCGGGCAGCAAGGCGCAGGCCGTGCGTACGGACAAGATCGGCCTCGATCAGGGCGCGCTGATGAGCGAGCTCGCCGAGGTGCACGCCACCGGCATCAAGCGCTACCAGCTGGTGGACGCGTTCGCCGCCACGGTCTCCGCGGGGGAGGAGGCGCGGCTGCGCGCGGACCCGCTGGTGCGGGAAGTCATCCCGGACGTCACCCTGCAGCTTGACCCGGGTACCGGGACCGGGACCGGGACCGGGACCGCGGCCGCCGGCACGAGCAAGAGCACGGCATCGGCTAAGGCCAGGCCCACCACGCTGACACCGCACGTCATCCCCGGCGCGTGCGCACCCGACGGTCAGGCGCAGCTGGCACCGGAAGGCCTGTCCCTCACCGGCACCGCCTCGGCCAGCCCCAGCCAGCCCACCGCGCGGAGCCTGGGCATTACCGGGGCCGGCGTGAAGGTCGCCTGGATCGCCGACCAGGTGGACACGAGGAACGCGAACTTCATCCGGCCCAACGGCACGTCGGTGTTCAGCGACTACCAGGACTTCACCGGCGGCGGCCCCGGCGGGCCGGGCTCGGGCGACGAGGCATTCCTGGACAGCAACCAGATCGCCGGGCAGGGCAGCCACGTCTACAGCCTCAACGGCTTCTCCGCGCAGGGCACCCCGACGGACTGCGACATCCGGATCGAGGGCGTGGCTCCCGGAGCGAGCCTGGTGGGACTCGCCGTGTTCAATCAGGGCGCCTTCAACCTGCTCGACGCCACGGAGTCCAGTTTTCTCGAGGCGATCAACTACGCGGTAGAGACCGATCACGTCGATGTGCTCAACGAGTCGCTCGGCAGCAATCAGTTCCCCAGCGTCAGCGCGCTGGACGCGGTCGAGCAGTTCGATGACGCCGCCGTCGCGGCCGGTGCCGTGGTGGTGGTCTCCTCGGGTGACGCCGGGCCGACGGACACGATCGGCTCTCCGGCCAGCGACCCGAATGTCATCTCGGTCGGCGCCACCACGCAGTTCCAGGCCTATGCGCAGACCAACTACGCCGCCGCGCGCTACTTCGCGACGTCCGGCTGGCTCAGCGACAACATCAGCTCGCTGAGCTCCGGCGGATACGACGAGGCAGGCGGGACCGTTGACCTGGTCGCGCCCGGCGACATGTCCTTCGCGTCCTGCGACGCCAGCGCGAACTACTCCGGTTGCGTGAACTTCCCCGGCACTGCCTCGGACATCGAGGAGAGCGGCGGTACCAGCGAGTCCGCGCCGTTCGTGTCCGGGGCCGCGGCGCTGGTCATCCAGGCGTACCGGCGCACGCACGGCGACGCCAGCCCGACGCCTGCACTGGTCAAGCAGATCCTGCTCAGCAGCGCCGCCGACCTCGGTGCTCCCGCCGCGGAGCAGGGCGCCGGCCTGCTGAACAGCTACCGGGCAGTCGAGCTGGCCGAATCCATCGGCGCCAGCGGGGGCACCGGCGTGAGCAAGGACACCGGCAGCACGCTGCTGCTGTCAAGCAGCCAGCTGAACGCGGCCGGCGAGCCCGGCAGCACGCACAGCTGGCCGGTGACGATCACCAACACGAGCTCGCGCCCGCGGCACGTCACGCTCAGCGGCCGCGGCATCGGCACGGACCAGCACGTGCGGACCGGAAAGGTCACGCTGAATGACTCAAGCAGCCCGCAGTTCGATAGCTACACCGGCCTGCCCGACAACTACGGCGTCTTCCACTTCACCGTCGCGCCTGGCCAGGACCAGCTGACCGCCCAGCTCGCCTGGCCCGGCGTTACGGCGTACTGCCTCAGTGAGGAGTGCGAGCAGGGGCTGGACGCACGGGTACGGATGATCCTCATCGATCCGCGTGGCCGGCTCGCCGCTCACTCGGATCCGCAGGGTCCAGGCAACTACGGGAGCCTGCAGGTACGTTACCCGGCGGCTGGCCGGTGGACCGGCGTGATCTTCGGTGACACCGGCGCTGACGGCGGGACGGACGGAACCGTGCCATGGCGGGTGGCGACCCAGCAGTTCGTCCCGTTCGGCTCGGTGTCCCCGTCAGCGCTCGCTCTGGGGCCGGGCCAGAGCGGGACCGTGACGGTCACCGCCGCCACGCCGCGCCAGCCGGGCGACGCGTCCGGCTCGATCGTGGTCAGCGGCGGATCCGGTCCGAGCACATCCATCGCGGTGACGCTGCGGAGCCTGGTGGATGTGGCAGGCGGCGGCTCCTTCGGCGGCACGCTGACCGGCGGTAACGGCCGCGCGCCCGGCGAGGGTCAGGAGCAGTACTACGAGTTCGATGTCGGCTCGGGCGTGCAGGACATCGCCGCGAGCGTGCGGTTCGCCCGCGACGCGGGTGACCCGGTTGGCGAGTACCTGGTCAGCCCGGACGGCGACACCCTCGGCTACGGCAGCGACACCCTCTTCTCGCAGACCGGGACCACGCTGACCGCATGGACGCTCCATCCGGTGCCGGGCACCTGGACGCTCATCGTCGACTTCGCCGAGCCGGTGGCAGGCGACGAGCTGTCCCAGCCGTACACAGGCAGCATCCAGTTCAATCAGGTGCGCGCCCACGCCACCGGGCTGCCGGACAGCCCCGATGCGACGCTCGCCCGCGGCAAGCCGGTCACCATCCCGGTGAGCATCGTCAACAACGGGGCGGCGACGGAGGCCTTCTTCATCGACCCGAGGCTCGATACGACCCAGCCTCTTACCCTGAGCCCGCTCGGCTCGCTGGCGTCGGATACCGTTCCTCTGCCGCTGACCGGTATCTATCCGCAGTGGCTGGTCCCGACGCAGACCTCGAGCCTGCAGGCGACACAGTCGGCGGACGTGCCCGCCATGTTCTACGTCAGCCCGACGTCCGGTGCCCCCGGCATATCCAGCTCCGCCAGTGGCGTCGCCGCGCTATGCGGCGACGCCGCGGCGGCCGCCTACAGCCCGCCGGGCGGCACGGTGACGGCGGGGGAGTGGGACGTCCAGCCGTCCGAGTGCGGACCGTACCCCGCCTCCGCCGGGTACGGCACCGCCGGTGACGTGATCGACTACGACTACCTGGTCACCGACACCGGGACGACCACGCTCTCCGGGGTGGGCGTCTCCGACAACCTCATCGGCAGCGTCAGCTGCCCGTCGGGCACCCTGGCCCCCGGGGCGTCGGAGACCTGCACCGGTAGCTACACGGCCACCCAGGCCGACGTGGACGCCGGCTCGGTGACCAACGTGGCCACCGCCAACGCCACCGGGCCTTCGGCCAACGCGGTGAGCTCGCACACGTCGACCGTCACCGTCGAGGCGTCAAGTGCCACCTCGAGCCTGAGTCTGGCCGAGTCGACCAGCTCCACCGGGTACGCCAAGGCCGGGGACACCATCCCGTTCAGCTACCTGGTCACCAACACCGGCACCACCACCCTGTCGGGCGTGGGGGTCAGCGCCAGCCTGGTCGCCAGCGTCAACTGCCCCGACTCCTCGCTCGCCCCGGGGACGTCGGAAACCTGCACCGGCAGCTACACGGCCACCCAGGCCGACGTGGATGCCGGCTCGGTGACCAACCTGGCCACGGCGACGGCCACCAACCCCCAGGACAATGCGGTCAGCTCGGCGTCGTCCTCGGTGACGGTGTCGGCCTCCAACGCCACCTCGTCCCTGAGCCTGGTCAAGTCGACCAGCTCGACCGGGTATGGCG
>Ga0209530_1001003_pt1 | contig 14629 bp, 6 predicted proteins | sample BlaSpr_A8_Ref_O1_FD_187987 | JGI IMG/M metagenome (GOLD analysis project Ga0209530, IMG submission 187987) | Forest soil microbial communities from Thunder Bay, Ontario, Canada - Black Spruce, Ontario site 2_A8_Ref_O1 (SPAdes) (version 2) | ecosystem: Environmental > Terrestrial > Soil > Boreal...
CCTGGCACGCGGGGCGGGTGCGCGTCCTGGCACGCGGGGCGGGTGCGCGTCCTGGCACGCACGGCGGGTGCGCGTCCTGGCACGCGCGGTAGGGCGGCTCGTACGCTGTGACCGGGGGAAAGGCGCCTTCCTCGCGCAGCATCACGAGCAGGTGCGCCAGTCCCCGGCGGGCCGGTTCTTCTCGCCGGCCCGCCGGGCGGCGGTAACAGCGACACCCCGGCAGATGACCGGCGAGGAAGTCCGCGACGACCCCCACATCACGAACCCGTTCGCTTTTCAGCTCTTCGTGCAGGTACCTGCCGAGGTGAACGACGGCGTGCCCGTAATCCCGGCACGTCCGCTCGGCATAGCCGCGCTCGCGCATCCTCCGGACCAGCCAAATGGCCTCCGGTCCGAGCGGCGCCTCCTCCCAGCGCAGGTCGAACAGCCCATGTCAGAACGCTTCGTGCATCGCCCACCTCCATGACTCGTGCTTGAGGTGAAGCGTCGCGGGGCGCAGAACTTATGTGAAGCGCTGACGCACACCAGACCGTGAAGCCACCCAATCAGCCGCCAGACTCCACATAATCTCTGGGTTCACATAACCGTTGTTCTCGGCGGCGAGCCGCTCGATCAGCGCGGCGATCTCGGCGCTGACCGGCGTGCCGAGCCCGATGTTGGCCGCCGCGTCAAGCTCGTAGCGGACGTAATCCTGGTAGATCACCGCCAGGCGCCGCTGCCAGGACCGGGCGTCGAGCTCCTCCAGGCCGGCCCCGTCCACGCTGATGCGCCCGCTGGTCGGCTGGTACAGGCCGCACAGCAGCTTGACCAGGGTGGTCTTGCCCGCCCCGTTCAGTCCCACGATCGCGGTCGACGTGCCCGCCGGGAACTCCAGGTCAAGCTCCCGCAGCACACTCCGGCCGCTGCCCGGGTAAGCGAAGCTCACCTTCTCGAACGCGATACCGGAGACGGGCACCTGTCCGGCTGGCCGGCCGCCGGGCCGCAGCCGGCCCGGCGGACGCTGCGCGGCGGCCCGCTCGATCTCCAGCATCGAGTCACGGGCCCGCATGCCGTCCATGGTCTGGTCGTCGGCCTCGGGGAAGTACACCCCGAACCGCAGCACGATGAGGACCGCCTGCAGGGCCAGCGACAGGCCCAGCACGCTCAGCCCGCCGCGGCCGGCGGTGTCGCGCAGCATGACCAGCACGGCCGCGGTCCCTGCCAGCACCACCAGGCTGTACACCGTGACCGGCGCGAGGCGGATCCGGCGGCGTGCTCGCCACAGCGGGCGCAGGTAGGAGCCGGAGTCCCGGTCACCGCGCTCCCGCCACCACGGCAGCGTCCCCAGCACCCGGATCTCCTTGGCGGCAGCGAGCGAACTGCCGGTGTCGAGGATGTAGTACGCCTTGCGCCGGGCCGCAGCTGACCGGCTCGCGAGCAGCGAGTCCCGGGCCTGAATGCTCCGCTCCCCGAACCGGGCGACCAGCGCCGCCGCCGTGATCACCAGCGCGGCCACCGGACCGAGCACCACCCCGGTGATCACCGCGCCCCCGGCGAGCTGCGCGTACCGGGCAATCAGCGCGATCAGCCCCGCGACGGCAGCCCCCGGGGTGGCGGGGTACTCCACCAGGCCCCGCCGGGCATCACCCATCTTGTCCAGGACATCCGTCTGTTCCAGCAGGCCGAAAGGGGCCTCAGCAAGGGTGGCCCGCATCAGCCGCCGGGCGCACGCCCCGTCCACCCGTTGGCTGATCAGCTCGGCGAACGCGGCCTGGAACGGCGAGAGGACGGACTGCAGCAGCAGCGCGACCGCCGCCAGCCCCACCGCGAGCAGGACCCCGCCCCAGGTGACCCTCCCGGCCCCCGCGACCCGCCCGATGGCCACGCTGGTGCCGACCACGAAGCCCAGCGGCAGCACGCCGATCACCAGATTGAGCACCATCGCCGCGACAGTAACCCGGCCCGCCACGGGAAGCAGCTGGATAATCGACCACCAGCGGGCCGTCGGGAGACCTGCGTTACAGAACGCACTCGGAGATCTCCCCGGACGGGCGCGGGGAAGTTCCTCATGCTGTGGATCGAATCGCCGGGACTGAGACATAGCTCCCCTGGAGCAGACAGGACACCCGGCAGCACAAGAAAACAGGCGAATGGCTGCCGACGGGACACTGGTCCGGCGGTACGCCCTGCACTGACCCCAGCGGGGCAGGCAATAAGGCCGCGGTTACGGCATCCGCGGTACCGCCGCTAAGCGGCGGTGGGAGAGCCCATGCAACCCATGACGTCACCATAGCCGACAGCGCCAGCACGGCCAACCGGGCAGGTCGTCTCTGGCAGGGCGGGCGGCGTCCCGGCAGTGGCTGTCATGGCCGCGCTGTCGGCCGGACCGGGCAGAGCGTGCTCCGTCAGGCGGTGGTCATTTGATGATGCGGATCTCGCAGCGGGTCGCGGGTGCGGCGGTGATGCGCTCGTCGCCGGTGAGCAAGGTCGCTCCGGTCATCTCCGCCGGGGCTACGTAGGCGGCGTCGCAGGGGGTGAGGTTCTCGCGCAGTTCCCAGATGCGTGGCAGGAGCGACGAGGTGTGCCACCGTTCGATGGGCAGGATGATCAGGTCGGCGATCAGCTCGCCCGCCGCGGTGCGGTCATACTTCCCGCCGCGTACCAGTCCGCGCAGCGCGCTGATGACCTCGACGTCGAAGATCGAGGGGGCCTGGAAGACCGCGTCGGTGCCGGCGAGCAGGTCGGCGGCGCCTGATCCGGGTTCGGTCAGTGCGGTGACCGCGACGCTGGCGTCGAGGACGTACCCGCTCACGTCTCGTGCCGGTCCCGTTCGGCGCGCACCGCGGCAACGGCGTCGGGCATGGTGATGGTGGAGCCGGTGGCCCTGGCACGGGCCTGGTTCCGCGCGATGAACTCGGCCATGCTGGGGCGCTCGGAGAGCTTTGTCAGCTCGCCGAGCAGGTAGGACTGCAGGGATTTGCCGGCGAGGGCGGCTTTACGGGCGAGTTCCCATCCCCGCCGTCCGTGCCCGTCCGTGCGCTTCACCGCCCTCATAGACGACCCGCTCCTGCCCAAGCTGCTGCGCGAGTTCCACGACGCACTCGCCACCGAGAAGACCGACCGTGCCGGGATCGCAGACGAGCTCACGGGCAAGGCCAGGGCGTCATGGTCACCCGCGAGACAGTCCGATGCCTCTGGCCTGGCTGCGGAGTTCGAACGGGACTCTGCAGTGCGCGCCAGGGAACGCCGCGACCAGGCGGTCACTAACCGGTACGCCAAAACAGTTGTCACCATTCTCGCGAACGGTCAGCTCGCTGAGCGGCCGGTGTCCCCGCGGTTATTCCAGCCGTTCCGGTGGCGCGGACGTGGTCCAGGCGCGTACCTGCTCGGCCAGGGCGGTGACATGCTCCGGGGGCGTGGTCTTGACGATGCCATGTCCCAGGTTGAACACGAACGGCCCTGCGCTCAGGGCGCGCAGGATGCGGTCTGTCTCGGTGTGGAGCGCGGGGCCGCCGGCGACCAGAAGCTGGGGATCCAGGTTGCCCTGCACACAGCGGCCCAGGCCGCGCTGTACCTTCTGCGCGGCCCATTCGAGGGGGACCGTCACGTCCAGGCCGATGCAGTCCGCGCCGGTCGCCTCGGCGAAGCCGTCGTAGGCGAGCCCGGCTCCCCGGGGGAAGGCGATGACCGGAACGTCCGGGTGCTTCGCCTTCAGCGCCGTGATGATGGCGGCGACTGGCTTGACGCACCAGCGTTCGAAGAGGGTGTCCGGGAGGATCCCGGCCCAGGTGTCGAACAGCTGGACCGCTTCCGCGCCCGCCTCGATCTGGCGGTCCAGGAACTGGGTGACGGCGGTCGTGAGCAGGTCGATCAGGGGCTGGAATCCATCGGGGTCGCCCAGCGCCCACTGCTTGACGACGGAATGCTCGGATGCGCCGCCGCCGCGCCCTTCGACCATGTAGGTGGCGATGGTCCACGGCGCGCCGGCATAGCCGATCAGGGCCACCTCGGCAGGCAGCGCGCGAGTCAGCTGCCGTACCGTCTCGTAGACCGGGGCCAGTTCCTCGTGGAGGCGGGAGACGCTCAGGAACTCGGCTATGTCCGCTGCCGAGCGGACGGGGGGCGTCAGGACCGGGCCGTCGCCGGCCCGGTACTCCAGGGTCTGGCCCAGCGCGGCGGCGACCTGCGGAAGATCGGCGAAGAGAATGGCTGCATCGAGCGGGAAGCGGCGGATCGGCTGCAGGGTGACCTCGACGGCATGCTCGGGCGAATTGCAGAGCCCCACCATGCCCCCGGCGGCCTCACGGACCCGGTGGTACTCGGGCAGGTACCGTCCGGCCTGCCGCATCAGCCAGATCGGCGGCCGCTCGGTCCGTTCTCCCGCGAGCGCGCGCAGCAGCAGCTTCCTCGGCCGGACGTCGCCGGGCAGCCGCCTCAGGCCGGCTTCTCCCCGTGTATCGATGTCCACGCTGTTCCGTCCTGTTGAATTGCCCAGGATTTCGAGGGGCTTGCTTAGCCGGCTCCAACCCCCGGTGAGGGGCGTTGTTATCGTAGCGGTGCCTAGTCGCGGGTGATCGGCTGGCCGTGCTGGTCCTGGTGCCCGGCGGCAGCCTGCTATGCGAGCGCGGCGCGGTGGGAGCCGAGGGCGTCTCCGTCTTGCATAGCCGGAAAGCTCATCGACGCGGGCCGGCGGCAGGAGACCAAGTCCGCCGTAGAAGCGAAGTGCCGCCGGCGACAGGCGGGACCGCCGTGCGAATTCGCCGATGCTCATCTCCTCCACCGGCCATCTCCCTCGTTCTCGTACTCGGGCAGCCCGCCCGATAGCAGGGAATGAGCTCACCCCGGCCCAGTACAGGTCGCCGCTCGCGTGTACCTCTGCACCTGGCATCCACCTCAGGACCCGGCGTCCCGTAAGCGAGGACCGGTGCCGTCGCTTACGGCGTCGCCGTCATCTTGGCGGGTGCGGGTTACGGTGACGGAATGTGCCCGGGTGCGCGGCAGTAGTGACATTGACGCGGCCGTTTGCCTTATGTCAATGTTGAAGTCGGTTGCTGGCAACGATGTGGCAATGCAATACCCTGCCAGTTTCCCGTAAGTGAGGCTCCTAGATGAACACAGCCGCTGATCTGATGATGTCGAGAGACGCCCAGGGGCAGGAAAGGTTTCCCGGTTCAAGGGATGACCTAAAGCGGCTATCCACGGCAAGGGGCCTTCCCCTGGCCGCCGTGATCGCTGCACGTGCATGAGCCCGGCCCCCTTCGTTCACCCTGACACCACAGCTGACCTGCAAGCGATGCACGACCTGCTGGCCGCCGCCGGACTCTCCTTCTGGCTGGTGCGGCATACGTGGGGAGTCGCCATCGCCGTCGCTGAGTCCGGCCCTGGCACTGCCGCAGCAGACACCGCGATGCGCGGGCTGGCCGCTCTGCGCGGCGACGGTTTAAACGGTATGGAAACCTCGCCTGGCATTGTCCGCGTCGGCCGCAGCGCCGACACCAGCCGGTGGGTGGAGGTGGAACGCTGGAACATCGGCGCGCACAGCGTGACGTGCCCGCGCGCTAACGCGCTCACCCGCGAGCAGTTCGACGCGGCTGACCTAGAGCCGACTGTGGTGGAAATCTTTGGCCGGCAGTGGCCCACGCTGGCCGGCATGTTCGGCGCGCACTCTGGTGACGTCGGCTTCGACATCGACATGGTGTTCTCCTGGGTGGACGGGACCGATCCGGCATTGTCGTCCCCCCGAGCCCGCTTGCTGGCCCAGGTGGTGCTGGGTGACGGCGACGATGCCGACGCGAGGACCCGCCAGATCGACGAACTTCGGTACGCTCTGCGCTCCGTACACCAGAACGCGCCCTGGGTGCGGCGGATCTTCATCGTCACCGACTCGCGGCTGCCGAACTGGCTGATAGCCGATCACCCGAAGGTCACCGTCGTGCGCGCAGCCGAGCACTTCTCGGACCCGAGCGCACTGCCCACGTTCAATTCCCATGCGGTGGAAACCCAGCTGCACAATATCGAGGGCCTGGCCGAGCATTTCTTGTACTGCAACGACGACATGTTCATCGGCCGCCGGGTGACCCCGTCGATGTTCTTCTCGCCCGGCGGGATCAGCAGGTTCATCGAATCGTCGGTGAGGATCGGCGGCGGGGTTGTCGACATCCGTCGCAGCGGTCACGAGAACGCCGCCCGCAACAACCGCAGGCTGCTGGCCGACCGGTTCGGGTACGTGATCACCAGCCACCTGGCTCACTCGCCGGCCCCGCTGCGGCGCAGCGTGCTCGCCGAACTGGAGGCTGAGTTCCCCAGCGATTTCGCTGCCACCCAGGCCAGCCGGTTCCGGTCGGCAACCGACATCTCGGTCACGAACTCGCTCTACCACTACTACGCGCTGCTGACCGGCCGCGCGGTACCGCACGAGTCGGCGTCCGCCTACTACATCGAAACCACCAGCCATGACGGGCTGGACTCGCTCGGAGAACTGCTGGCACGGCGCGATGCCGACTTCTTCTGCCTCAACGACGGCAGCGACCCAGATGTCGACGAGGCCTACCGCGCCAGGACCGTAGCGGACTTCCTCGCCTGCTATTTCCCGTGCCCCGCGCCGTGGGAGCTGGACCGGACCGGGCAGCGCCACCAGCCGCAGGACACGTCGCGTTGCGCGGCAAACCGGATGGTTCCAGTGGTGACGCAGACACGGCAGGCCGGCACGCTGCTGGGGGCAGCGATATCGCCGCTGCGGCAGGTGTGCCCCCCGGGAGACGGTGACGCGCATCCCCGTACCGGAAGCCTGGACATGTGACCAGCACAGCCGGGTTCCTGGAGCGTGCTCGCGGGTCAGGCGCGGCTGCCGGAGACCACGGAGCCGAGGTGGCGGGGAACCCGCAGTGCATCCGGGATGACAACCCCGGCCTGTTGGAGCCGGGACTGCGCCTGTCGCGCGGTAACCGCCTCGCCGACGGTCGGGCCGCTGTCGATCGGGACGACGGAGTGCACCACCGTGTCTGGGTAGACATGCACCAGGCTGAACGCCTGCGCGGCGTCACGACCGCGGGTGGCGTGCTGTTCAAACGTCAGATCCTGGGTATAGCAGGTCGACGAGGCCACGGAGACCGGGATGCCGGCGAATGTGCCGAACGTCGAATAGTGCAGGTGACCGGCCAAGATCGCACGCACGTCGGTGCCCGCTAGCACCTCGGCGAGCCGGTATTGCTCGCGCAGCTCGACCGTCACAGCGAGGTCAGCCACGCTCGGCAACGGCGGGTGGTGGATGGCGAGGACGGTCCCGAAGGGGGCGGGAACGTCGAGTACCCCGGCAAGCCACGCCAATTGCGCATCGGTCACCTCGCCGTAGTGGTGGCCGGGAACGCTCGTGTCAAGCGCCACGATCCGTAGGCCGTCGACCACGTACACCCTGTCTAGTGGCTCCCAGGAGGCAGGCTCGGCCAGCAGGTGCTGCCGCATCGCCGCTCGGTCGTCGTGGTTCCCCATGACCCACACAACCTCGCACCCCAGCCGCGCCGCGAATGGCCCGAACAGGGTCCGCAACTTGCGGTAGGCGGCTGGCTCGCCCGCATCCACGAGGTCGCCGGTGACCACCAGCGCCGACGGAACGATCCGGGCCGACTCGATACGCTCAAGCAGCTCCTGCAACCGTGCGTCGGCGTCAACCGCCCCATACAGGCGCTTCTCGCCGGCGATCAGGTGGGTGTCAGAAAGATGAAGCAGAACATGATCCGGTCGCGGGTGCTCCGCGCCCCTCAATACCGGCACCGGACGGTAGCCTCCCCTGGCGCGCTGCGCCATTTGTTACCGGGCAACGAGTAAGCGACGCACAGCATACCCGATGGGAACCCTGTGCTGTGCGAAGCTCCGGACATGGCTTGACCTGCTGCTTTGGCCCGGGAAAGAGACTGCGGATACCGCGTGCCGGTAACGGGCCGTGGCCCCACGCTAAGCCCGCCCGCTCCAGCCACTGCCCGCGCCGCTCGTAACCCCTGACCAACTCGCCAGCCCTGACATACGACGACGCGACCGGCTCGGCGGAGTGCTTCATGAGTACCGGCACGCACCCACCCCGCCCCCATCACCAACCGGCAGCAACCCCAGCCAGTGGAGTTGAGTACGGGGCTTCCGGTTGTCGTCGCATAGCCCATGGTCAGATTCCAGGGCGAGAAAGCGGCAAGCACCTGCTCACCTCTCCAGGCTTCGGATCGCCGCTGACGGTGAGCGTTATCTTGAACTCGTTAGTGGTGCTATCGAAGCTCACCGTTGCCGGGCCGTTGGGGGCCATCTCATACCAGGCGTTGTATTCGGGTTCATACCGGTGAGCGTGCTGGTTCCATGCGCAGTCTGCTTGGACGCCTGTCTGCTCGACAGTCTTACTGGTGCCCATCGGGTAGCCATCCAGGCCCACCCAGAACGCCACCGCCGTCACTGCCCTATTCGCCCGGCACGATATCGCCGGCTGAACCCACCGGCCCGTGACGGACACGTAATCCCGTGACGGACACGAAATAGGGAGTCGCGCATCCCTTGGGGCCCTGTACCACGTATCCGGCCCAGTCACCGCTTATCTGCGACGCCGACTCTGCCTGGAGCATCGATTCCGGTGCAGACGGAGGCCGTTCGCGTGATCAGCAAGAAGACGAACCGCAGGCACATGACCGGTGATCATTGCGGCCGGACGACCCGGAATGGCAACTCTGCTGGTCACAGCTACGGACGAGATTCCCGGCACGCGCAACGTCATCCTCGCGCAATGTCAGAGGTGCTGCCGCACGGGCCGGCTGCGAGGCTGCCGAGTCGGGAGGCTTCGCTGCGTGGCCGGCCGGCTCCAGAGAGCTGGTCGCGGCGAGCAGCCCGGATGACGTCGGCGACCGGAAGATGAGGGCGGCTGTGGCGAATCCGTTTGAGGATCCGGATACTTGGCACCGGGAGCTGGCGGCGGCGGGAGAGCTGACGTTGCCCGCATTGTTTGAGGCGCAGGTGGTGCGCGCTCCGGGCGCTGTGGCGGTGGTGTGCGGGGATGCCGCGGTCAGTTACGGGGAGCTCGAGGGGCGGGCGAACCGGCTGGCGCGGTATCTGGTGTCGCTGGGGGCGGGTCCGGAGCGGCTGGTCGCGGTGGCGATGGAGCGGTCGGCGGATCTGGTGGTGGTGCTGCTGGCGGTGCTGAAGGCCGGTGCGGCCTACCTGCCGGTGGACCCGCGGTATCCGGCGGACCGGATCGCGTTCATGCTCGGAGATGCTGGCCCGGTGCTGCTGGTCTGTGATCAGGCCACAGCGAGCGTGCTGCCCGATACCGGGGTCCCCGCGGTGGTCGTGGATGATCCGGGGTGCGCGGTGGCGGTCGCGGGGCTGTCCGGCGCCGCGCTGGGTGACGCGGACCGGGCCGGGCCGCTGGTGCCGGGGCATCCGGCGTACGTGATCTTTACGTCGGGGTCGACCGGGCGGCCCAAGGGCGTGGTGGTGGAGCACCGGAACGTGGTGCGGCTGATCACGCAGACGCGGCAGTGGGTGCCGGCCGGGCCGGATGATGCGTGGTCGCTGTTCCATTCGTACGCGTTTGATTTCTCGGTGTGGGAGATGTGGGGGGCGCTGGCTACGGGGGGCCGGCTGGTGGTGGTGCCGTACCTGGTGTCGCGGTCGGCGACCGAGTTCCGGGCGCTGCTGGCTGCCGAGCGGGTGACCGTGCTGAGCCAGACCCCGATGGCGTTCTATCAGTTGATGGAGGTGTGGGGGGACGGCACGGGGCTGGGGGTGCGGTACGTGATCTTCGGCGGGGAGGCGCTGGACTGCGCCCGGGTGGCGCGGTGGGCGCGGACGGTCGCGGACCCGCCGGTGCTGGTGAACATGTACGGGATCACCGAGACCACGGTGCACGTGACCGGCCATGTCGTGCCGGCCGGTACCGAGACCGCGGCCAGCGTGGTGGGCACCGCGATCCCCGACCTGCGGGTGTACGTGCTGGACGAGCGGCTCAAGCTGGTCCCGCGGGGGGTGGGCGGGGAGATGTACGTGGCGGGAGCGGGCCTGGCCCGGGGCTACCTGGGCCGGCCGGGCTTGACCGCGGAACGGTTCCTGGCCTGCCCGTACGGCCCGGCCGGGGAGCGGATGTACCGCACCGGCGACCTGGCCCGGTGGAACAGGGCCGGGGACCTGGAATACCTCGGCCGCAGCGATGACCAGGTCAAGATCCGCGGATTCCGGATCGAGCTCGGTGAGATCGAGACCGTGCTGGCCGCCCAGCCCGGCGTCGCGCAGGCCGCGGTAATAGCACGGGAAGATCAGCCAGGCGACATCCGGCTGGCCGGGTACGTGGTCCCCGCGGCCGACAGCGAGCTGGATCCGGCCGCGCTGCGGGACGCTGTCGCCCGCATCCTGCCCGACTACATGGTGCCTGCCGTGATCATGGCTTTGGCCGCACTGCCGTTGTCGCCGACGGGAAAGCTGGACCGGAGGGCGCTGCCCGTCCCCGACTACGGAGCGGGCGCCGGCCGTGGCCGGGAACCGGAAACCGAACAGGAACGCGCGTTGTGCGGGGTTTTCGCCCAGGTCCTGGGGCTAGACCAGGTCGGCGTGGAGGACAGTTTCTTCGTCCTAGGCGGGCATTCGCTGCTGGCGACTCGGCTGGTATCCCGGATCCGGACGGTGCTGGGGGTGGAGATCCCGATCCGGGCGGTGTTCGAGCACCCCACGGTGGCGGCGCTGGCTCAGGTGGTAGACGCGGCCGAAGCGGCGCGGCCGCCGCTGGTCCCGGTGCCGCGGCCGGAACGGGTGCCGTTGTCGTTCGCGCAGCAGCGGCTGTGGTTCCTGGAACAGCTCAACGGTCCGGGGACCACGTACAACCTGCCGTTCGCGTGGGAGCTGCGCGGTGGGCTGGACACGGGTGCGCTGACGGCGGCGCTGGGTGATGTGATCGGGCGGCATGAGGCGCTGCGGACGGTGTTCGCGGTCGCGGATGAGCAGCCGTACCAGCGGGTGATCCCGGCCGGCCAGATCACGATCCCGGTCACGGTGCGGGCGGTGGGGCGGGGCGAGGTGGCGGGGCTGGTGGACGCGGCGGCCCGGCACGTGTTCGACCTGACCGCCGAGCTGCCGGTGCGGGCCTGGGTGTTCGCCGTTGCCGCGGATGAGCATGTGCTGGTGCTGCTGTGCCATCACATCGCCAGTGACGGCTGGTCGGTGCAGGTCATGACCGCGGACCTGGCCGCGGCGTACGCGGCGCGCCGGGACGGGCGGGCGCCGGGGTGGGCGGACCTGCCGGTGCAGTACGCCGATTATGCGCTGTGGCAGCAGCAACTGCTGGGCAGCGGACAGGATGCGGGCAGCGTGATGGCGCGCCAGGTGGGGTACTGGCGGGACGCGCTGGCCGGGGTGCCCGAGCAGCTGGAGCTGCCGTATGACCGGCCGCGGCCGGCGCGCCCGTCGATGCGCGGCGGGGAGGTGGTCGCGGAGCTGGACCGCGGGGTGCACGCGGCGCTGGGGGCGCTGGCGCGCGAGCATCAGGCGAGCGTGTTCATGGTGCTGCACGCCGCGCTGGCGGCGTTGCTGTCGCGGATGGGGGCGGGCACTGATATCCCGCTGGGATCGCCAGTGGCGGGGCGGACCGATGAGGCGGTGCATGAGCTGGCCGGGTTCTTCGTGAACACGGTGGTGCTGCGCGCGGACGTGTCCGGGGATCCGGTGTTCGGGGAGCTGGTGGACCGGGTCCGGGAGGCGGATCTGGCCGCGTACGCGCACCAGGACGTGCCGTTCGAGCACCTGGTCGAGGTGCTGAACCCGGCCAGGTCCCCGGGCCGGCACCCGCTGTTCCAGGCCATGATCATCTCCGACGACCAGACCAGCAAGCCCTGGCAGGTGCCGGGGCTGCGCACGACGCTGTGGCCGCTATCAGCCGACACCGCCAAGTTTGACCTGAGCTGCATGTTCCAGCAGCACTACCAGCCCGACGGCAGCCCGGGCAGGATCAGCTGCATATTCGAGTATGAAGTGGACGTGTTTGACCATGACTCGGTGCGAGACCTGGCCAGCCGGCTGACCGGGCTGCTCCGCCAGGCGGTCGCCGATCCGGGCCTGCGGGTCGGCGAGTTCGAACTGCTCACCCGGGAGGAACGGGACCAGCTGCTCGGCCCGCCCCAAGCTGGCCTGTCCGACCAGGACGCGGTTACGGTGGCTGAGCAGTTCCAGGACCAGGTGGCCAGGACGCCGGACGCGGCCGCGGTGGTGTCGGGTGATGTGCAGCTGAGTTATGCCGAGCTGAACCGGCGGGCGAACCGGCTGGCCCGGTATCTGGTGTCGCTGGGGGCAGGGCCGGAGCGCCTGGTCGCGGTGGCGATGCCGCGGTCGGCGGAGATGGTGGTGGCGGTGCTGGCCGTGGTCAAGGCCGGCGCGGCTTACGTCCCGGTCGACCCGGCTTACCCGGCGGACCGGATCGCGTACATGCTCGCCGACGCCGCCCCGGTCGCGGTCCTCAGCACGACCGAAACCGGCCTGAGCTTCCCGGACCAGGTCACGCAGGTAGTCACGGATAACCCGGCGACCCTGGCCAAGATAACGCAGCGGGCTGATGCTGACTTGGACGATGCGGAGCGGGTGGGGCCGCTGGTGCTGGGCGCTGCGGCGTATGTGATTTATACCTCGGGGTCGACGGGGCGGCCGAAGGGGGTGGTGGTGGAGCACCGGGCGGTGGCTGCGCTGTTGTCCTGGGCTCGGGGTGAGTTCACTGCTGGTGAGCTGTCCCAGGTGCTGGCCTCGACGTCGCTGAGCTTTGATGTGTCGGTGTTTGAGTTGTTCGCACCCCTGGTGAGAGGGGGCAGCATCGAGGTGGTGCGGGACCTGCTGGCGCTGGCTGACCGTGGCCGGCCGTGGCAGGGCAGTCTGATCTGTGCGGTGCCGTCGGCGCTGACGGGTGTGCTGTCGGTGCATGGGGCGACGGCGGTGGCGGAGACAGTGCTGCTGGCTGGTGAGGCGCTGACCGCGCGGGCTGTGGCGGCAGTGCGTGCTGCGCTGCCCGGTGCCCGGGTGCGGAACGTGTACGGGCCGACCGAGGCGGCGGTGTACTCGACGACGTGGCTGGTGCCGGCGGATGCCCCGGCCGGTGCCGGTAATCCGCCGATCGGCCGGCCGATCGGTGCGATGCGGGCGTTCGTTCTGGATGAAAGGCTGGAGCTGGTGCCGCCGGGGGCGGCTGGCGAGTTGTACCTGGCCGGGACGAACCTCGCCCGCGGGTACCTGGGGCAGCCGGGGCTGACCGGGGAACGGTTCGTGGCGTGCCCGTTCGGGGCGGCGGGGGAGCGGATGTACCGGACCGGTGACCTGGCCCGATGGTCTGACGATCAGCTTGAGTACCTGGGCCGAGTCGATGACCAGGTGAAGATCCGCGGGTTCCGGGTCGAGCTGGGCGAGATCGAGGCCGTGCTGGCCGCTCAGCCCGGCGTCGAGCAGTCCGCGGTCAGCGTCCGGCAGGACCGCCCTGGCGACGCCATCCTGGTCGGCTATGTCGTCTCGGTACCCGGTCATCAGCTTGACCCGGCCGGGCTGCGGGATGCTGCCGCTGCTGCGCTGCCTGGTTACATGGTGCCCGCGGCGGTGGTGGTGCTGGACCGGCTGCCGCTGAACCCGAACGGGAAACTGGACCGTCGTGCCCTGCCCGCCCCCGAGTTCGCCACCGCGTCAGCCAGGGCCGAGCCCGCCACGGCCGGGGAGCGGGCGCTGTGCACGGTGTTCGCGCAGGTGCTGGGCCTGGACCGGGTCGGGGTTGAGGACAGTTTCTTCGACCTGGGCGGCCATTCGCTGCTCGCCACCCGGCTGGTCTCCAGGATCCGGACCGTGCTCGGGGTAGAGGTACTGGTCCGGGCGGTGTTCGAGCACCCCTCGGTCGCCGCACTGGCACGGGTGGTGGACGACGCCGAGACGGCGCGGCCGCTGCTGCGGCGGGCGCTGGCGCGGCCGGAGCGAGTGCCGTTGTCGTTCGCTCAGCAGCGGCTGTGGTTCCTGGAGCAGTTCCACGGGCCGGGGACGGCGTATAACCTGCCGCTCGCGTTGCGGCTGCGCGGCCAGCTGGATGCTGGCGCGCTGACCGCCGCGCTCAACGACGTGGCCGAGCGTCATGAGGCGCTGCGGACGGTGTTCGCGGTCGAGGGCGGGCAGCCGTACCAGCGGGTCATCCCGGCTGAGGAAGCCGTGGTCCCGGTCATCGTGCAGGCGGCGGGGCAGGGTGAGGTGACGGGGCTGGTGGACGCGGCGGTCCGGTACGAGTTCGATCTGGCCGCCGAGCTGCCCCTACGGGCCTGGGTGTTCGCCGTCGCCGCTGATGAGCACGTGCTGGTGCTGCTGTGTCACCACATTGCCAGTGATGGCTGGTCGGTGCAGGTGCTGATGCGTGACCTGGCCGCCGCGTACGCGGCCCGCCGCGACGGTCGCGCACCGGACTGGGCGCCGCTGCCGGTTCAGTACGCCGACTACACCCTCTGGCAACGCGACCTGCTCGGCAGCGGTGAGACGGCGGCTGGCGGGGTGCTGGCCGGGCAGATCGAATACTGGAAGAAGGCACTGGCGGGGTTGCCGGAAGAGCTGGCACTGCCGTTTGACCGGCCGCGGCCAGCCGAGCTATCCCCGGAGGGCGGGTTGGTGAGCTGGCAGCTGGCCGACG
>Ga0209530_1001008_pt1 | contig 14578 bp, 17 predicted proteins | sample BlaSpr_A8_Ref_O1_FD_187987 | JGI IMG/M metagenome (GOLD analysis project Ga0209530, IMG submission 187987) | Forest soil microbial communities from Thunder Bay, Ontario, Canada - Black Spruce, Ontario site 2_A8_Ref_O1 (SPAdes) (version 2) | ecosystem: Environmental > Terrestrial > Soil > Boreal...
CTGTCGTGATCCTGGCGGCCGTCCCCTTCGTGCGGCCCTCGGCGTCCTGGCCTGTCCTCATCCGGTCCTGCATGCCGGCGGCTCCGGCTGGTCCTCGGGGAACCCTGAACTCGAACTCTATTTCATTCTAGCCCACCCGGAATGGCTGTCAACCGGTCATAGTTTCCTGATATTTCCGGACATTTTGACGTTTCCACAGGCAGGAGTGGTGGTGGCGCCGGACGTAACACACTGTCGTTTTGAAAAAAGATCCTAGACATGCGGAGCGGACCTGGACCAGTTAGGCGCGAGAGCTATGACAATCGCGATCGTCCGGATCTGCTCGTCGGGTGGTGAGCTCCGCGCGGCCGCCACCACTAGAGGCGTAGCATGCCCCTTTTGGCGCATTCTGGAGGTGGAGCAGCAATGAGTCAGCCGCCGGACGCGGCGCCCGAGCCTTACGACGAGGGAATGCTCGACGTAAGCGATGGCAACGAGGTGTACTGGCAGGTCCGCGGCACCCCTGGCGGCAGGCCAGTGGTCATCCTGCACGGCGGTCCTGGCGGGAGCTTCGCGCGCGACGGGTTCCGCAGCTTCGACCGGGCGGGCTATCAGGTGGTCCTGTTCGACCGCGCTCGCGATCCAGTCGACTGGGCGGTTTTCAGGCGACCGCCGGCCACGGCGGACCGTTCCGCAGAATGTTGAGGAGTGCCACTCCCGATTGCCTGCCGCTCGGGTGCTGGTCGTCGCGACGCCACCGGTACGCTGCGACCATCGCCAGTACGAGCCCGCGGCACTCGCCGACCAGATTCTGGTCGGCGTCCCGATAGCGGTCGCTGACCACCTCTGGCACCCAGGCAAGGTCGTACTCGACGGGCCCGTAGGCGGTGTTCTCGAAGTCCATGAACAGCAGCCCATTCGTCGTGCTGAGCACGTTCCACCGGTGGGGCTCGCCGTGCAGCAATTGCCCGGGTATGCGCCGGTGCACGATCGGCCGCTTCAGATCGCGCAGCGTGCTGGCCAGAACCGCCCGGTCCGTATCCGCGAGGCCGGGAGTGATGTCACGGCTCGCAACGTCTTGCTGCACAGCGGCGACGCGATCCAGCACGTGCGGCGCCGTGAAATCGATCTGCCGCAGGCCGGCATGAAGACGCTCAAGCGCCTGCGCGTAGTCCGCCGGCACAAGCATCCGAGACTCCGCAGAATCGAAATAGGTCCACATGGAGATCTTGAAGCCGTCACGCGCGAAGACACGTGGCTCGACCCGGGCGTCGAGCCCGGCAACCGGGCTGCCTGTCTGCGCCAGCCGTCTCACGAGTTCAACTTCTCGCTCTGCGCTCATGTGATGGCCCGCGTGATGCGTGATGGGCGTGACCCGGACGACGATGTCGCATGGCGTCAGGCGGACGACAAGCCGGTTGGAATCGTTAAGAACGACCGCGTTATCGACTGCCAAGCCGGCCGCTGAGGCGGTCGACATCGCTGCCGCCACCGCACGCTGCCTCTCCGCTGCTTGCATCTCCCGGTGCCCTCTCCCCGTTGGCTAGTAGCAGGTATCCCGCCGACGCGACATCCGCGCCCGGTACGCCGAGCACCACGACGAACAGGTCAGCTACGAAATCAGCTAGCCGCAATCGAGGCGACCAGGCCGCAAGGCACCGACCAGGCCTTCCTAGACGAGCTACCCCAGTACGCCGGCCTGTTCACCGACGCCTCGGACCACATCAAAGCAGCACTCTACGACGCGTTCGACATCCAGCGAGAACAGGGGCCAGCACCAGCAGCCAGGAGAGATTCAGCTTCACACGCTATAGCGCACCGAATACTCCACCAAGCCCGAATGTGCGTGCTTTAGCCCCGGATCAGGATGGTGGCATTGGCCATGCCGCCGCCTTCGCACATGGTCTGCAGCCCGTGCCGCAGGTTGTCGCGGGCCATGTGGTGCACGAGCGTGGTCATCAGCCGGGCGCCGGATCCGCCGATCGGATGGCCGAGAGCGATGGCTCCGCCGTTGACGTTCGGTGCGTCCGGGCTGGCGCTGGTCTCGGCCAGCCAGGCCAGCGGCACCGACGCGAACGCCTCGTTGACCTCGAAAACGTCGATGTCCGCGAGCGACAGGCCCGCTCGGCGCAGGGCCTTCCCCGTCGCCGGGATCGGCGCGGTCAGCATAAGCACCGGATCGTCGGCGGCCAGCACGGCGGTGTGTGCCCGTGCCAGCGGCGTGAGGCCGAGCTCCGCGGCCCGGTCCCGAGGTCATCATCAGCATTGCGGCGGCGCCATCGGTGATCTGCGAGGAGTTGCCGGCCGTGATGTCGCCCTGGCCGAACGCCGGGCGCGGGGTCGCCAGTCGCTCAACGCTGCCGTCCCGGCGCACTCCCTCGTCCTGGCTGACCAGCGTTCCGGCTGGGTTCGTCAGGGGGGCGATCTCGGCTTCGAACAGTCCGGCGTCGGCGGCGGCCGCCGCGCGCGCGTGAGACCGCACCGAGAACTTGTCCATCGCCGTCCTGCCGGAGAGTTCGGGCCGATGAGCATCTCGGCCGAGGAGGCGCTGGAGTACTGTGCCAAGTCCGGCGGCCGGCTCCGGCTCGGGCTGCAAGCCAAGACGGTGACCAGGATCACGGCGTTCACCGGGCTGCTGCGGGACCTGGCCGGCCGCGGCGAGGTGGCACTCGTCCGTGTCATCCCGTCCGCGCTGGAATGCCCGATCAACGACCCCCGCCTCTACCACGTCTACGGGACCTGCGAGGAGCTAGGCCTGCCGGTCATCGTGAACGTCGGGATATTCGGGCCCCGTCGCCCGTCGAAGTACCAGGACCCGATGCTGCTGGACGAGGTGCTGCTGGACTTCCCCGACCTCAAGGTCATCGGAGGCCACATGGGTCACCCGCGGGAGCGGCTGCTGATCCGGCTGATGATGAAATACGAGAACCTGTACCTGATGACCTCGGCGTTCCGGCCTCGGTACTTCGATCCGGAACTCGTCCAGTTCATGGACTCCAGCCGGGGCCGGGACAAGGTCCTGTTCGGCAGCGACTGGCCGATCATGCGGCTATCCCAGGTCGTTCCCGAGGCTCGTGCCCTGCCACTCAAGCCGGAGAACCTGGCGGCGTTCCTGGGGGACAGCCTGGCGGCCCTGCTCGGCTGGCCGTAGCGTCACACCGGATAGTCCTAGTGCCAAAGGCGACATCCGTGCCCTGTGCGACCTGTTCGGCATGTCCATCGCTAACGCCGCCCGCTGGGCCACCACCATCGGCCACATCACCGAACCCCCGGCAACGGGCGCGAGGAGCAATAGCGGCGCGCTGGACAGCCGCTGAGTACTCAGGGCAGGAGTGCTGATCGGCTTGCTGCCCGGCCCGGCAGCCATAGCTGACGTAAGCGGAATCGATCTCGGTCATGATGCCCTCCAGGAGAACTGGCCGCTCGCGGGCTCAGGCGCAATGCGATGCCGGGCATGAGACCGCGCCGGCGGCTGGAACTGGCCCGTGAGCGGTACGGGATGGCCTGGTTTGAGGTGGCGGGGATGCCGGGTTAGCCTGGGTGAAGGCAGGAGCGCCTGCCTGACTCCGAGCTGTCCGCGGCCCGCGCCCGCGGCGGCGGTGAGGGCAAGGGCCGCTGGTTCGCGCTGTCGGTAAGACCGGTCACTGCCAAGCCAGGCGAGCAGGGCGCGGGGCAGCATCGCCGCGAGGGACATGGCGTGACTGACGACAGCGCGTTCAAGAAGCAGGTCCGGGCCCGGATGGCCGAGACCGGGGAGAACTACACGGTCGCCCTCCGGGCGGTCATCGCGGGGCGTGACCCTGGCCAGCCGCCGGTGGCGTTGCGGGTATACCTGAACCCGCACGTGGACCTGCCGCTGACCGATGAGGCGGCCCGGGCCTAGGCCGCGGCTGATGAGCAGGGCCAGCGGGACATGGCGGACCGGCTGCTGGCCGACCGCATCGAGCTGGCCGGGATCGGGGAAGCCGGGATCGGGGAAGCCGGGATCGGGGAAGCCGGGATCGCCGCCGGCTCGGAGCTCGAGACGGTCCAGGACCTGTGGATCGACGAGATCGCTGATGCGATACACTGGCGGATTCCGCGGGCGGCCGGGATAGGCAATATGGCGGTCTGGAGTGGGGACCTGGACCACGTCAAGGTTGATGTCTACGCCCGCCGGCCGGGCCTGGTGCACGGCCATGGCCATGCGGAAGAAGACCGGCTCCGCGCCGAACTGGAGAAACTGACCGGCAGACCAGTGCAGCTGAACATCCTGGAGGCCCGCCCGGCGAAGGGGCGGAAGGAAATACCGATAGGGCCAGGAGATACAGCCAGCTGAGCGCCGCAGCCGGCGGCCGCCCCGGCGAGGGCCACTCCCGGACCAGACCTGCTCGCCGTCTCCCGCCTGGCCGGCAGCGCAAGCAAACCAGGCCAGGAACCCGCGCATGCCCGGCACCTGCCCGGCCGAGAACAGCGAGCTGCCCGGAATTCGCCGAACCCAGACGGTGAAACCAGCCGCTCACCGGGATACCACCCCGGAGTTCTCGGCGGCCCATCCAGAAAATGGACCGAACTTCGGGTCTGTTGGAAGCAGCTCCCCGTCCCCACACCGGCGATGTTCGAACCGCACCTCCCGACTACGACCTGCCCCGTCGCCCTGGGCAACGAGGACGAGCCGTTCCGCTGGGACGAAAACCGCCGTGCCAGCTCCAGTTCCTTGTAGGCCTTCAGCATCGTGTCCGGGTTGATCTTCAGCGAGGCGGTCAGTTCCTTGACGGCGGGCAGCTGGTCGCCCGTCCTGAGGCGGCCCAGCCGCAGCGCGTGCTCCACCTGCTGAACGAGCTGCAGGTAGGCCGGCACCCCGGAGGCGGGATCGAGCCGGAACTCGCCCGGCGGCGCCGGGCCAGCACAGCCGGGCGTGGAGGTGCCGTCACGGCCCGGAGTGCTGACCTCTTTACCTGCTGTCATTAAGGCAAGACTCCAGATGGTGGTGCCGCTGTCGAGCCGGCGCGGCAAGCGCGCCCGACTGCCCGCGGGGACGGTCACTGTGCTGCACTGGGGTCGCGTCCCGGCCGGCCTGCAGCAGGTTCAGGTTTCATGTCCGCCCGGCCACGGTGCGCCGGGCGCAGCACCCCCACGTCGCGGCGCGGGTTCATGCATGCCGGACCAGTAATCACTCCTCGCTGACCGGCAAGCCCGTAGGGGATTTCCGGCTGGCGGGGAGTGATGACGCGCGCCCGGATCGGTTGACGCGGGCGGAGACAGTGTCATACTGTCTTAGCAATCTAAGACACTGGAGCGTTGGCGTGATCAGATTCCGGGTGAACGGGCGGTCCGGAGTGCCGCCCTACCAGCAGATCGTGCAGCAGGTGCGGCAGGCGCTGCGGATGGGGGTGCTCGCCGTGGGCGATCAGCTGCCGAGCGTGCGGGAGGTGGTCGCGGCGACAGCGGTCAACCCCAACACGGTGCTGAAGGCCTACCGCGACCTGGAACGCGAGGGCCTGGTCGAGGCGCGGGCCGGGCAGGGCACGTTCGCGCGGGGTCTGCCGCCGGGTCCCCCGCCCGGCACGCACATGCGGCTGGGCCGCGGGCTGGCCGCCTGGGTCCACGAGGCCCGCGCCGCCGGGCTGGACGACGAGGCGATCGAGTCACTGCTGAAAGTAACGCTGCAGGCGCAGGCCGAGGAGGACATCGCATGACCGCCGTGACCGAGAGAGGACATCGCATGACTGATGTGATCGAGACCAGCGGGCTGACCAAGCGGTACCGCCGGGTCACCGCGCTGAGCGACTGCACGATCAGCGTTCCCGAGGGGCGGATATCGGCGCTGGTCGGGCCGAACGGCGCGGGCAAGACCACGCTGCTGAGGCTGCTGACCGGGCTCGCCGCGCCGACCGCGGGCCGGGCCGTGGTGCTCGGCGGTGCGCCACGCCAGGCCCCGGCGTACCTGGCGGAGGTTGGCTTCCTGGCGCAGGAGATCCCGCTGTACCGGCGCCTGACCGCGCAGGACCATATCGGCATCGGCGCGCACCTGAACCCGCGCTGGGACGGCGAGTTGGTGCGGGACCGGCTCGGCGGCCTGAGGATCCCGCTGGACCGGCCGGTGGGCACGCTGTCCGGGGGCCAGCGCGCCCAGCTCGCGCTCGCGCTCACCCTGGCCAAGCGGCCCAGGCTGCTGCTGCTGGATGAGCCGCTCGCCGCGCTCGACCCGCTGGCCAGGCGGAACTTCCTCGCGGTGCTAGCCGAGGCGGCGGCAGTGAAGGGGGATGGGGAGGCGGGCGGGGGCCTGACCATCGTGCTGTCCTCGCACCTGATCGCCGACATCGAGCGGGTCTGCGACCACCTGATCCTGCTGGCCGAGACCCGGGTGCAGCTGTGCGGCGACATCGAGGCGCTGCTCGCGCAGCACCGGATCCTGACCGGCCCGCGCAAGGACACGACCGCGGTCGCACGGGCGCACGCCATCGTGCGGGAGGACACCACGCTGCGGCAGACCACGCTGCTCGTCAAGCTGAACGGCCCGGTGATCGACCCCGCCTGGGCCGTCGAGGAACCGAACCTGGAGGAGATAGTGCTCGGCTACATGAGCCAGGACCAGGCCGGATACGGCGCGGGTCCCGGAAACGCCCGCCCGTCGGCGATTGGGGCAGACCGATGACCTGGGTCACCTGGCGCCAGTACCGCTACCAGGGCGCGCTCGCCGCCGCGCTGTTCGCCGTGCTGGCCGTCGTGCTGCTGCTCACGGGGCTGCACGCGGCGCAGCTATGGCACTCCGCCCTGGCCGGGTGCGCGAAGAGCGGCACCTGCGCCAGCCTGGTCGGCTCGAATCTTTCCCTCAGCACCTCTGCCTTCGTGACGCTCGTCGTCGCGACGTCCGCAGTGCCGCTGCTGCCCGGGCTGTTCTGGGGCGCCCCGATGGTGGCGCAGGAGCTGGAGACCGGCACGCACCAGTTCGCCTGGACGCAGAGCATCACCAGGCTCCGCTGGCTGGCGGTCAGGACCGGGTGGCTGCTGCTGGGCGCCGCTGTCCTCGCCGGGGCGGTCTCGGCCGTGGTCACCTGGTGGTCAGGCCCCTCCCACGCGCTGACGGCCGACGCCTTCCAGGTCAACCGGTTCGACGTCACCGACATCGTGCCGGTCGGCTACGCGATCTTCGCGATGGCCCTGGGCATCTGCGCCGGCGCGCTGCTGCGGCGCACCGTGCCCGCGCTGGCCGTCACGCTGGCCGGCTTCGCCGGGCTCCGGGCGCTGACCGCGCTGTGGCTCCGGCCGCACTACATAACCCCGGTCACCGTGTACTACAAACTCACAGCCCCCTTCACGCCAACGGGTTCCTACCTGGCAGTCAGCCAGGGCATCCTCGGCCCGAACGGCAAGCCCCCGGCGGCACAGACCGCCAGCAGTTTCGGGTTTAACGGAGTACAGGTCCCGGCCGTATGCCAGAAGTTCATGACCGGAGGCGACGCGCAGGGCGCGCTGCCCTGCCTGGCGGCGCACGGCTACCGGGGGTACGTGACCTACCAGCCGGCCAGCAGGTTCTGGGCGTTCCAGGGCATCGAGTCCGGCATCTTCGTGGTCCTCGCCGCCGTCCTGCTCGCCGTCACGTTCTGGGTGCTCAAGCGGCGGGACGCATAGCGGTTCCTGCTGCCAGCCGTCGCGGGGAGGCTTTCCCGGGCCGCCCGGCCCGCGTGTGGCCCGTCCACGCGCTGGGTCCGTGCTGACACCACGGCCCCATCAGGTCGCTGACCTGGGGAAACTGCACGTACCGCCAAGATCTTCACGATTTCGACCACATACTGATCAGAACGGCCCATGATCATGGGACAGGCCTCTGGGTCGCCGGACCGGGTCGGCCACTCCGAGGAGGGTCGTCGCGCTGGAGCCTGATCGCCGTGGTCCTGGCCGCCGCGGCGGCCAGGACCACGGCTGGCGAGGACGTGAAGAACTCTGCGCTGTGGTGCTCGCCGACCGCGAAGACATCCAGCCTGAGCTGGTCGGCGAGTGCCGCGTAGCCGAGGATGTCCGCCATCCGGCCGGCTGCCCGGTGTGCCCGCCCGGTTGACGGTCGCGCTGCAGGTCGCCGAGCGTCAGGATGCCAAGTTCCATGATCAGTCCTCCGCCGTATTACCGGGGCGGACCCGCCGGGACGGGCAGCGGCCGACGGCCCGCGGGGGCGATGATGCCGTAGATGTGGTCCAGGCTGAGCTGGATCACCAGGCGCTGGCGGGCGATCATCTCGGTGAAGAACACGTCCTGGTCCTGGGCTCCGTAGAACGCTGAGTGCACGTCGAGCAGTTCCTGGCATGCCTGGTCGCCCGGCTCGGCGGCGGGCGGGGTGAGCGTGGCGTGTCCTTGGGCGACCGCGTATGCCCAGAAGTCGTCTCCGGTCACGTGCAGGACGGCGCGCGGGTCCCTGGTCAGGTTGCGGGCCTTCAGCCGGTCGGCGGTCGTTGAGATACGTACGGTGTGCCCGTCGGAGCCGGGCAGGTACAGGACATTGGACAGCTGGGGAAGGCCGTCGCGGTTGATAGTGCCGAGTACTCCCTCGCGGCCGGCCGTGATCAGCGCTCGCAGTTCGGTCTCGGAGGCCATCAGTCTGCGGTGGTCTCGTCTGCCGTTGGCTCCACGGGAGCGGGCGCTGGCTCGGCGGCAACCTCGGGCTCCGGCTTGGCCGCGACTCCGGGCTCTGGCGGCGCGCCCTTAAGCAGCATGGCCACGTTGGCCGCTGCCCCCGCCACGGCACCGGCCACCACGAGTCCGGTGAGGATCCGGTGCAGCCGCAGCCCGGTGAGGTGGTCGAGTGAATAGCGCCCGGGGCCGGCGACAGCCAGGGCGAGCGCGGTGGCGAGATTGGCCGCCGGGAGCTCGTAGCCCCGGTTGGCGGCGAAAGGCCCGCCAGCGCGGTGCGTGGCGCTGGCCACGGCCATGGTCCCGGCGATTGCCACGGGGCCGACAGGGCTGGCGAGCCCCGCAATCGTGAGCAGTCCGCCGCCGAGTTCGGACAGCCCGGCGGCGGTGGCGGTTACCCGGCCGGGACGCAGGCCGATCTTGTCGAACGCGGCCGCGGTCGGCTCGATGCCGTGCCCGCCGAAGGTGCCGAACAGCTTCTGCGCGCCGTGCGCGGCGAGGTAGCCGCCCAGCACGGCTCGGCTGGCCAGCAGCGTGAAGTCCCTTATGCCCATCGTCAGCAGCACTTCCTTCCTGTGTCATGCGTGTTCAGAACCTCGGCTAACCAGCTGCCTCAATTCATGGTTCCCGATGAGTACATAGTTCCTGAAAGGAACTAAGCCAGCCTACGGTATCGCGTGGCGGACGGGTGCGCCGGACAGCCGGTATGCTCAGTGATACTGAGTTACCGGAGGTAACCATGGAGTCTCCTGACAGCCTCCCGGAGATGCCCGGCTGCCGGGGCCGCGAGGTGCTCGGCCGGATCAGTGACAAGTGGTCCCTCTACGTCATTCATCTGCTCGGCGGCGGGACCATGCGCTTCAGTGAGCTCCGCCGTCACATCGACGGCATCACCCCCCGCATGCTGACCGTCACGATCCGCTCGCTCGAACGCGACGGCCTGATCTCGCGTACCGCCTACCTGGTCATGCCGCCCCGGGTGGACTACGCGCTCACCCCGCTGGGCGAGTCGCTGCTCGATGCCGCCACCATCCTCCTGCGCTGGGCCGACGCCCACGCCGCCGACCTCAGCGCGGCCCGCGCAAGCTACGACGAAGCGAACGGCGCTAAAGCCACCCACTGATCCCCTCGACGTCCAGCTCAACATGAAGCACTGTTTGCCCGCCAGGCTGCGGGGGAGTGCCTGGCGAAACCGGGTCGTCCTAGTGACAAAGCAATGTGGATCGTGGACTGTAACACGCGGCGGCATAACGGATGTCGGAGATGCGCAAGAAGGCTGGCCTGACCCAGGTAGAGGTAGCAGAGGCCATGGGGTTTCGCAGCAGCGTGTCTCAGCCATCGAGAGCGGGGCGGTCGCGGAGCTTGCCACGCTGGGTGACTACATCCGGGCGCTGGGCGGGGAGTTGAAGGTCATCGCGGACTTCGGCGACTCCTGGCGGCGGGTCGCCTGACTCGGTGTCGCGGCTGGTCAGCTCCCTGGCGGAGGATCTGCCGCGGTCGCTGAGAGCGCTCCGGGCTGCGCGTGCGGCGGCACGGGAGCGGGCCTGGGCGCTGCGCCAGGGACACCGGGCTGCGGAACCTGCCGCTAGCGCTGGTCTCAGCCGTATTGCTCACCGTGCAGCCGGCCGTCGGCGAACGCGTGCTGATGGTAGCCGTTGTCGGCGGGATCGGGTTGTCGTTCTCGGTCTTGCTCTTGCTGCGCGTGATGGTGCAGATCCTGCGAGAACGAGACTTAACTTCTCACGTCTTAACAGCGCGGAAACATCAGGCGGGGATGATGGGGTAGCGCCGCGGCGGATCTGGCTCGTCGGGCTGTTGATACCGTCCTGGTCATGGAGGCGCAGCGGAGATGACCGACTACGTGATATCGGCCATGCTGTTCACTTTTATCGTGCTGGTGCTTATCCTGCTGCGGAGGGCAGAGCGTCGGCGTCAGTGAGTGCCGCGAGGCGGCTGGCCGGGGCGTGGTTCAGTGGGCCGGAGTGCGCGCCCTTGCACCCGGCCAGGGTCACCGACATGTTCGAGCTGATCGCCTATGGGTGGACCTGCCGCCGATACGGCTTCGTGACCTGCGCTATTTCGTCGCCACGCTGGCTCTGGCCGCGGGGGTCGATATCAAGGTCGTCCAGGAACAGCTCGGCCATTCATCCCGGGCGATCACGTCCGACACATATACGACAGTGCTGCCCGACGTGGCACGGGCGGCAGCCGAAGCAACCGCCGCGTGCTGCCCGTGCGCTGGATCCCGGCACGCGAGCCCGCACGGAGCCCGCAGCCCGGCAAAACGGACAGCACAAAAAGAAGGCCCGGGGGAGAAACACCAGTTCAGAGCGGGTGCGCCGTCAGGGACTTGAACCCCGAACCCGCTGATTAAGAGTCCGCTGCACCGGGTCCCTGGCCGGTGCCGGCGCGTGTCCGCATCCTCGGGGGCATGCTCTTCGGACGTGGTGCTGAATCGGTGTTGACCCCCGCGGCTATCACGAGGGTGGGCAATGTTGGCTGCTGCCAAAGCCGTCGGTCTGTAAAACCGTCGGCTCAGCCTACGTTGGTTCGAACCCAACACCTGCCACTACCTGCTAAAACGCCTCGCTAGCTGCGAATTCTCGTGCTAGCGGGGCGTTTCTTCTCTGTCCCGTCATGTGTCACCTTGTAGCGCTGTAAGGCGTTGTGTTGCGGTGTCCACGGACGCATAGCGGACGGGAATCGGGGCCAGGGAGCGGTGTGAGGGACCGTCGGCTTTGCACGGACGGCCACGGACCGGGGCCGCGACGACGGACGAGCCACGGACAGGGTCCGCGGAGGCGGTGTGCCGACTTGACGTGCATAGCGGAGTCGAGCGTGCATGTCCCTGCGTCCGCCCGCTGCCCGGCTGGTTTCCCGGGGCGGGGCGGCCGGGGAGGGTCGGTGCGGTGATGGCCAGGGTGGCGGTCCGGGAGAGCATGACGCTTGCCGGGCGGGCGGAACGGGCGCGAGTCGCCCGAGCATTCGTCTCTGAGGTACTCGGCCCCGGGCACCCGTACGGGGATGTGGCGGTCTTGCTGGACAGTGGCCCGGGACGGTCAGCAGAATTAGCAGACCGTTTAGCCGGGTTCGCGAACCTGCCGTCATGCCTCACCGCCAGCTAATACGGGTACCGATACGGGTACCTGCCGACAGCGGAGTCCCCTTTAAGTCCCGGACGTGCAGGACACGGCGAGAATAAACCTTCCGGTGAACTCCCAGACTGTATAAGCGCACAGCTCTTAAAACAATGGTGAATGGCGGGCCGCAGATGCGTGACGTACGTTAATTTCTGGCCTCCTGTCCGTGGCATTGTATTCGTGCAGTATCAGGTACTCACCCCCGGTCCGTGCCCGCAGGCCCGTGCCCGGCCGGCCCGCGAGGGCGTGCGGCCAAGTGAGGCAGGTGAGCGAGGTGGCTGGCGGCTGGCGAGGGCAGGCACGGGAAAAGCGGCTGGCGGCGACGGAAAGGGGCGAGGGCGGACGGTAATCAGTTCGGCGGCGGCGAGTGAAGGAATGCCGGGAATTGGCGCGGAAATTGGCTATTTCGAGGCGGCAAGGCGCTGACTGCCTCGGAAAATGCGAGATAACGTCGTGGCGTACCCGGAAATTATGGGATCTATTTCCGTACCTGCCGGGCGGGGCGGAAACGGCATATGGAATTGTTGCGAAGCCGCTTGACTTCATGTCCGGACCAGAGCAATTGTCGTCCAGTAAACACCGGCGCAGTCAAATCAAAACGGGAATTGCGCCGGAGAACAGAAACGGAGTCACCATCATTGCACGCACGAAGAACCCCGCCCCCGCACGCGGCCCGCAGTGCCGCCGACGCCGCGACGACCCCGGCCCCCGCGCCGGTTGCCCCGGCGGCGGGCGACGGCCCGGCAGCGGCCGTCCTGGCCGCGCTGTCGGCCGAACCCGCCGGGGCGGCCGTCTCGGTCATCGCCGCCCGCGCCGGCATCAGCGTCGCCGCCGCCCGGCAGGCCCTGCTGGCGCACGAGAAGGCCGGCACCGCCACGCGGGTCAAGGGCAGCCGGCCCGGCATCGCCGACGCCTGGAAGCCCGCCGCCGAGCCTGCCGGCGGCACGGCCGGCGCGGGCCAGCCCGTCCCAGCCCCCGCTGGCGGCACCGCCGAGGACCAGCAGGCGGAGGCCGGCACCGGGCCGTCACCGCCGAGGCAGCCGGGAGCGTTGTGGCTATCGCGGAGGCCGCCGACGCGGCCGGCAAGGCCCTCGCGGCCCGGGACCTGCCCGCCGCCCTGGCCGCCCTGGAGACGGCGCGGGAGCAGGCAGCCCAGGGACGGCGGGCGGTCAAGGCCGCCGCCTCCGGCCGGCGCGCCCCGGCGACCCGGCCCGGGGCGCTGCGCGACCTGGTCGAGGAGCACCTGCGCAAGTTCTCCGGCACCGCCTTCACCCTGCACCAGGTCGGCAAGGTCGGACGCGGCCGGCGATCCCGGCGCCAGCGCGGAGACTGCGGCCAGCGCGGCGTAACGCGCAGACGGCGCGGCCTGGACGGCACCAAGCCCCCCGGCCGCGCCGTCCGCGCGTTGTACCCGGGATGTACCCGCGCCCGGCCGGCCTGCGGTGCCGCCGGGCGCAGCCGCCGCGCCGCGCCGCCCGCCAGCCGCTGGCGGCCAGGTCCATCAGCGCGCTGACCTGCGCAGGTACACGCCAGGTACACCAAAGGACCATCCCGGGGCGTATCCCGCCCGGCCGCCCGTCACCAGCTCCGCCCTGGCGCGATCACGGCGATGCCTGGTCCGGCAGGCGTTGCCGCAAGGTCCCGGGGATCGAAGCCACGCCGCCGCTCTTGCACGGCAGGGCAGCCGGCCCTGGGCGGGGCCTTCCGCCAGCCTCTGCGGCAACAGGAGTGTAGGGAGCCAGTGAAGATGTCGTCTGTGTGCAGGCGTTTTGTCATCTGGATGGTCTGACTGGTGGTTCCGTGGAGCAGGGGAGTTGTCATTTCCCTCCGGCGGCCGGTCGCCGGGAAGGGTGTTTCCGGCGGCCGGCTACCGGGTCTTCGGTGACTCGGGCAGGGGCATGAGGCCAAAGAACTGGCCGATGGCTTCGGCGGCGTTCAGGTCATGGGTTGTCCGGCCTAGGACGAACGGGGCCTTGCGCGGTCCTGGGATTGTGTGGCCGCCGGCGTGCACGGTGTACAGGGTGACGGGGGGCTTGCCGTCCTGCTGGTAGTCCGTGCGGGTAACCGAGGTTTTCCCTGATTCCTCGCGGTGCGGGAGATCCGTCGCGGTGGGGGGCTGGGTGATCGCGTTGCGGGCGGCGAAGTAGGCGGCGGTCTGGGGTGCTGACAGGGAGACCCCGCCGACCCGGAAGAACCGCCGGACCCACCAGCTCATCGCCCCGCCCTGGTAGGCGACCATCGGGTCGCCTGTCCCGTGGATCAGTACCACGGACAGCGGGCCGGGCGGTGCGTCGGGGAGCAGGAAGCTCTCCGGGGCCGGCTGGGTGGCCGCGATGACGGCCGCTCCGGCCAGCAGCCCGGGAACCTGGTGGACCAGCCGGATCACCATCGACCCGCCGTTGGAGAACCCGGCAGCGTATACCTTCGAGCTGTCAATCTGATGACTTGCCTGGAGCTTGCTGATCATGGCCTCGGCGAAGGCTACGTCATCGACGTTCTCGGTGCGCGCGGGGAAGCCGTTGGCCGCGCGGGCGTCATTCCACTGGCTCTTGTAGCCGTCGAGGTACGCCACGACGGCCCCGCCCGCGCTGGCCAGGGCGTCGAAGGAGTTGCCGGTGAAGGCGCGGAACTTCTCACCGGTCTGCTTGGAGCCGTGGAAGACCAGGACCAGGCTGGTGCCGGGGCCAGCGCCGGGTGGCTCGGCCAGGGTGTAGCTACGCTGGCGTTCCGCTATGTCGATGCTGGCGTGCGTAAGAGAGTGTTACGTAAGTAACTGGTAACTGCCGGTGTTGATTGCAAGCTGGCTTCAGGTCGGCAACGACTCCGGCGCGCCCGGCGTGGTCGCGTGAAAG
>Ga0209530_1001012_pt1 | contig 14551 bp, 13 predicted proteins | sample BlaSpr_A8_Ref_O1_FD_187987 | JGI IMG/M metagenome (GOLD analysis project Ga0209530, IMG submission 187987) | Forest soil microbial communities from Thunder Bay, Ontario, Canada - Black Spruce, Ontario site 2_A8_Ref_O1 (SPAdes) (version 2) | ecosystem: Environmental > Terrestrial > Soil > Boreal...
GTAACTGCCGTCGCTCGGAGTACCGGATATTTACAAGACACCGGCGAGTCACACTAGAGAACTCACATCCCTCACGCCGAGAGAGGAGTACAGATAACGTAGGTGTGCCGGTAGGAGTAGAGCACGATCTTCGCGGAATCGAATACCGCGCCATCGCGGGTGCGCAGCGGGCCGAAACCTGACACCCATTCGCGGTGCAGATTGTCGATGCTGCCGAGGCTGATGCGCTTGCGCCCGCCGGGGTTGCACAGCGGGGACGGGAACATGGGCAGGTCGCTGCGCGGGGTATCGGGGAACCGGGCGGTGACGCGTTCCTGCTGGCTGGTGATCACCGCTGCGGTGTGCTCGCTGACCGGCAGGCGGCGGCTGTCGCGGTGGGCTTTGATGTTGTCATAGATGAGGACCGGAGCGCCGCCGGTGTCGCGGGTCAGGCAGTCCAGCGCCAGGGACAGTACTTCCTCGGGGCGCCGCCCGGTGTCGATGGTGATCTCCACGGCTGCCTTGACGTCGCCGGATTTCAGGGAGTCCAGGCCAGCGCACAGGACGGTCATGATTTCCGCCGGGATGTCGCGTCCGGGCTCTCCGCGCCCGGGCGGCGCGGGGATGTCGGCGGCAGTGATAGTGAAATCGCTGGGCAGCCCGGCGGCAGGCTCCCCGGGGCGGGCCAGGCCCAGGTCACGGATCGCCGCCACCAGGAGACGGGCGCCGCGGCAGGCGACGTTGCGCTGATTGCGGCTTATCGTCTCCGCTGATTCCAGGTAGGCGAGCCGGCTGAGGAAGTTCCCGATGCCGCGGCGGCTCAGCTCGGCCGGCTGGTTTCCCCGGTCGGGCCGGGTGCGCAGGCTTTCCGACAGCCGGGCCGCTGACCTGATGACCAGGCGGGTGTTGTCGTCTCCGGACCCGCGGCGCCGGGGAAGGTCGTGCGCTGCCCACCGCTTGGCGGTTTCCCGGAGCCACTGCTGGGTGATGCCGGTGAAATCCAGCCGTCCGTGGTGGCCGAAAACCGCCAGCTCCCAGATATCGGCTGACTGCTCGCTACCCGGATCCGATGCCGCCAGCCGGACGTGACGCGTTATCCCGCTGAGCAGCTCACGGACCCGGCTGCCATTGATGGCGCCGGCGTCGCATCCGGCGGCCGAGGCGGCCTTCTGGGAAACCAGCGCACGGCACAGGCACCGCAGCAAGCCCGCTGCGGTGCGGATCCCGTCCCGGGTCCGGTGCTGCAGCCCGGCCAGCACCTGAACCGTGACCAGCGGCGGTAGCGCGTGCAGGCTGACCGCCCCGGCCTCCCTGACCGGGGGTTCGGTCTGCCGCCACAGTTCGCCGCCAAGCCCCGGATCGGCGTTTGCCGCCGCCCTCCACCGATCGGCGTGGATGTGGCAGTAACAGGTGTTCCCCTCGCCTCTGGGGCGCGAGCATGCCGTGACTTCGCATTCCGGTTCCGGCTCAAGTGGCCGGACGCGCGGGTCGGCGAGGAAATCGGCCCAGGGGGGCTCACCGGTTTTCAGGAACCGGTGCCGGTGCGTCCGGCACAGGACAATCCGTGAGGAGCACGGCTCACGCTGGCATCCGGGCACTGCGCACAGTGCCGCGAGAACCGGGGCCGGGGGGAGATCCGCATCCGAGGCGATCTGCTCGGCGGTCATTCCCGCCGAGGTCAGCCGTGTCCGGCAGCGCGGGCACACGCCGCCGTCACCCGGGATGGACCGGCACCCGGTGACCGTGCATTCAGCACGGCCCAGCAGCCGGTGCCCCGACGGAAACGACAGCACCCTGGTGCCGGAGTCCCAGCCGGCCTCGGCCAGGAACGCCGGGTCCAGCGTCGCCGCCAGCCGTGCGGCTTCGCCGTCCAGCAGCACCCCGGCCAGCACATGAGCGAACTCGTGTCCCGTTGCGCCACGTGGCGCCCGGGCAGCGGCTACCGCGCTCACGCCGGGCCTCCCGCCTGCGCGAGCGGGCCGGGAACCGCATCGACCGCGGCGCGCAGCCGCGCTGGATCCGGATGAGCGTAAACCTGCGTCGAGGCCACGCTCCTATGCCCGAGCAGATCCTGCGCCTCCTCCAGCGTGCCGCCGGCATCCAGCACGTTCGAGGCAAAAGCGTGCCGCATCTGATGCGGGCGAAGCTCGCCGATCCCCGCACGGCGGGCCGCGGCGGCGACCAGGTCATTGACCGCGTCCAGCCGCATCGGCGAGCCCAGCGGCTCCCGGAACATGTTCACGACCACGAAATCGCCGGCTGCCGCCGCCGGGACGGTCATCCGCTCGAACTCCCAGCTGTCGAACGCCTGCACCGTCAGGAAATCCAGCGGCACCGCACGCTGCCGCCGCGACTTGGCGAACGCCCCGTTCGGGTTATCATCACGGCGGACCACATGCAGGTGCGCGCGGGTCACATCGCAGCCCAGCTCCCGCGAATCGGCCAGCAGGTGCACATCACTGCGGCGCAGCCCGAGTACCTCGCCGCGGCGCAGCCCCGCCCTCGCCATCAGCAGCACGATCAGCCGGTCCCGCGCCGACCCGCAAGCGCCGAGCACCGCGACAATATCGCTGTCGGCGGCCCTGCCGACCGGGCGTTCCGGCTCATGCAGCCGGTGCCTGGGCCGCACCCGCCAGCCGGTGCCGCCGTCTTCCGCCCTCATCGCGGCCGGAAGGTCAACGTCATCGGCGACCTCATATAGCACCTGCATCAGGTGCCCCGGTGCCGTGCCTTCGGTGACCGCGTGCACGGTCATGCCGCGCACCGCGGCCAGGACCGCGTTGATCCGCCGCTCCGACCGGACCCGGGTACTGCCCGGCCCGGCCAGCACAGCTGCCCCCGGCTGCGCGTCCAGGCCGGACACTGACGGTCCCGCGTGCGCCAGCCAGGTCATGAACAGGCCGAGCTGCCCGATCCCGGACTGCCAGTCGCGGCCCGTCCGGGCGCACCACCGCAAGAACAGCGCGATGCCGCCCGCATAGGACTTCGTCGTCGATTCCGCGCCGTCCCGGCCGAACCGCAGATGACGCAAGAACGCGTCCGCGGCCGGCACCACGACCAGATCCTCATCCACCACCGTCCAGTAACCCACCCCGGACGGCAGCCTCACCGGAAACACGCGCATCACTGATCCCCCGATCTCGTGCTGATGAACAACTACCAGCCACGAGCACCGCACCCAAGGAGGCCAGTAGTAAAACCTTGCCGCGCGTGTCGTTTCCCCGCGTCACGCAGCAGGCAGGAGGACCCCTGGAGAATCGTGATGATTGCCCAGCCGCATGAACGCCGTCGTGCCGCCGCCGATCATGCTCACCGCGTCATCGCGCAGGTGCCGGAACAGCAGCGTCAGCGGCACGCCGCGGTGGTCGCACGCGTCGGCGAGGCGTTCCAGGTGCTGGCGGGTGATCTCGTCCGCGCCCGCGATGATGACCGCCGGGGCGGTCGCGGTGCTTGCGGTGACCTCGACGGTCAGCCACTGGATGACCAGCGCGGCGAGCAGCTCAGCGCGGGCGCTGCGCGCGCCGGGCTCGACCGCGAGCAAGGTGCAGTAAGCGGGCGGCGGCGGTGCTGCGGGCGGGCTGTCGCCGGCGTACCTGGCCAGGTCGGCCAGGAACGCATCGAGGCGGACCAGGTTCGTGCCGATCTGGGTCTGGTAGCTGCCGCCGAACAGCGTCCCGCCGATCTGGTTCTCCTCTTCCTCCGACAGCAGGCCGGGTTCGGCGGGGCGGCCCAGCGCGACCTGGACAGCGGCGGCCAGCCGGGCCAGGGTCACCGCACCGTGCCCGGCCAGCGCGGTGCACAGCTGCTCCAGTACCCGGACATCGACCGCCCGGTCGGTGCGGGCGGTGCCGCGCGGGCCGGCGTGGATGGCCTCGGCGAGCGCGTCAGCCAGGTGCTGCGCGGACAGGCGGGTCAGCAGCCCGGACCGGTTCAGGTCGCGGGGCAGCACGTACTCCGCCGACGGCACCCGTGCCTCGCGTGCCAGCGCCGCCAGCTCAGCGAGGGCATACTGGCCGGACAGGTCCGCGACCAGGAGCGGCTGCCGCGCCAGGATGGACGCGCCGTGCACGGTCAGAAGCGACCGCCACCCGGTGAGCGTCCCCCCGTACACGTCGGTGCGCGAGGTCCGCAGCTCCGCGCTGCCCCATTCGGGGACCCCGGCGACCCGGTCCAGCTCAGCCTGCTCATGCTCAGCCGCCCGCCCAGCCCACTGGCCGTGCGCGGCCTGGTACAGGTGCCAGGGTTCGGAGGCTTTCGCGGCACTGAACTGCGCATACCGCCACCCGGCCCAGCCCAGCCCTGGCGCGCCCAGGATGAACGCGGTCAGGATCGTCGTGCCGGACTGGGCGGCAGGGTTGATCGCGTGCACGCACCCGGCCAAGGCGGTGAGCCCGATGATGATGATCAGTGACGGGCGGATGCCCCATTTCCTCGCCCGCTGCCAGGATGCCGTGGCAGCGGCGAGCCGGGCGGCGGCCTGCTCCCGGATGACCTCCGGGTCCGGCGGCGGCTCCGGGTACGGAGTGATCAGGGCACGGCGGCTGCGGAACGTCCAGCCGAGCCGCGCGGGCGGGGTGAACAGGAGACGTTCCCGTGCCGGCCTGCCCCGCTGGGCGGCGGGCTGCTGGTACATGGTGGCGTGATCCCCTTCGCCGAGTCCTTGTCCCCTCGTTCCTCCCTGCCGTGATCCGCCTCCGGTACCGATGATGCCACCCATTGCCCCGTTCTGTCACGGTAAGAAGTGAACCGATTCCGTTCCGGAGCCGTTCTTGTTAGCGTGAGCACGGTCAACCGCGCACGTGCGCACGCACCGGGAGCCGGGATGAGCGGTCCGCAGCCATGGCAGGCATTCATGACGCTTCCTGTGTGGCGGATCACCGAGATCCCCCGCCCGCGCGAGGCCGGGCACGACGGCAGCGCACGGGACACCGGGACCACGCAGCGGGTGCAGGCGCTCGTGTCGGCATCCGGCAGTAGCGGCCCGGTAGTGGTCGGATGGCTCCGCGAGCGGCCGGGCGGCCCGGTCACGGTACTGGCAGGCGGGGCGGGGCTGGCAAGTGGGCACGATGATGGCCAGGCAGTCCTCACGCTCCCGCCCGGCGCACGCGGCACACCGCTGGAACCCGGGCAGGGCGCTGGCCTTCTCGCCTCGCTGCCGTGCTGGACACGGATCTGCGGCATCAGCGACGTGCTGCGCGCCGAACGCGGCCAGCCTGGACCCGGCGACATGGATGCGGAACCGTCGCTGGAAGACGGGCTGCTGTCGGCGTGGCTGGACGCGTTCGCCTGGCTGCTCCTGGCAGAGCCCGTCCCCGAGGCGGAAATCAACGACCTGGCAGCACACGCGGCACACGAGCAGCTTATGGCCGAGAACTACCGCAGCCCGCGCTCCAAGCTGGCCGCCCGCCGGGCCGGCGCCTGGCACGAGGAGCTCCGCGAGGGCATCACCGCCGGGATGTGGCGCGTCCACCTGCTCGCCGGCGCCGCCACCCAGGAAGACGCCGGACGCGTCGCACGGCTGGTGTGCGCGTCAGCGAACCTGCGCGGCCTCCCCTATGGCCTGACCACGCGGCGCGGCACCGGCCCGCTCCAGGACCTGCTGGCGAACACCGGCAACGGGCACCTGCCGGCGCGGGTCCTGCCGCAGCAGCAGCCCGCAGCGGCACGTGCTAATGACCGGTCGTGGTGGGACACCCCGATGTACCTCCAGGCCCAGGCAGCGCAGGCACGGGCCGCAGCTCCCCGGCAATGGCCGCAAGGGGAACACCCCGCCGCGCCGCCCGGCCCGGCAGAAGCAGCCCGCCAGGCTGACGACGACCGCGACACCCCGGTCCCGGCGTCGCCGTTCACCGCCTCCACGCGGCTGGTCGCGGCACTGGCCCGGACCCCCGCCCGTGAAGTCCCGGGCCTGCGGCTGGTCCTGCGACCGGAATTCGACATTACCCCGGAAACCAGCCGCATCCCCTCCGGCAACGGAGCGAGCAGGGCGGTCACGGCAGGCACTGTCCTGGACTGGAACCGGGTACCGGCCGGGTCGCTCACGCTGCCGCTGGCCTCGCTGAACCGGCACGTGTTCGTGTGCGGCGCGACCGGATCAGGCAAGAGCCAGACGATACGGGGCCTGCTGGAGTCCGCCACCGGCAGCGGCATCCCGTGGCTGGTCGTCGAGCCGGCCAAGGCCGAGTACCACCTGATGGCCGCCCGGCTCCCGGACACCGAGATGATCCGCATCCGGCCCGGCGAGCTGGATGTCCCGCCCTCCGGGCTGAACCCGCTCGAACCCGCGCCCGGCCCCGAGGGCAGCCGGTTCCCGCTCCAGGTCCACGCCGACCTGGTCCGCGCCCTGTTCCTGGCCGCGTTCCAGGCCGACGAGCCCTTCCCCCAGGTCCTGGCCGCCGCGCTCACCCGCTGCTACGAGCAGGCCGGATGGGATCTGGTCACCGGCCAGGCCGCCGCCGCCGGCACGCAGCCCGGCTACCCCACGCTGAAAGACCTGCAGGCGTGCGCGCTGCAGGTTGTCCAGGACATCGGGTACGGCCGCGAGGTCGCCGACAACGTGCGCGGGTTCGTCACCGTCCGGATCGCCAGCCTGCGGCTGGGCACCTCGGGCCGGTTCCTGGACGGCGGTCACCGGCTCGACTTCGCCGCGCTGCTGGACCGCAACGTCGTCTTCGAGATCGAGGACGCCGGCGACGACCACGACAAAGCCTTCCTGATGGGCACGGTGCTGATCCGGCTCACCGAGCAGCTGCGGCTCCGTCACCGCCACGAACCGCCCGGCCCGGTCCGGCTGCGGCACCTGACCGTCATCGAGGAAGCGCACCGGCTGCTGCGCCAGCCGCCCCCCGGCACCGGCAACGGCCCCGCCGCCCAAGCGGTGGAGATGTTCGCGGACCTGCTCGCCGAGGTCCGCGCCTACGGCGAAGGACTGATCATCGCCGAGCAGATCCCCGCCAAGCTGATCCCCGACGTGATCAAGAACACCGCCGTCAAGATCGTCCACCGGCTCCCCGCGCAAGATGACCGGGACGCGGTCGGCGCGACCATGAACCTCACCCCCGCACAGTCGTCCTACCTGGTGACGCTGACACCCGGCGAGGCGGCGGTGCACGCCGACGGGATGGACTACCCGCTGCTGGTACGGATGCCGGACGGCACCAGTGCCGAGCGTGCCCGCCCGGCTGTCACCGCGACACCCGCCGCGGTCATCACCGCCCGCAGCGCGTCATGTGACCCGCAGTGCATCCAGCGGCCGTGCACCCTGGCGCAGATCCGGGACGCGCAGAACACCGCCGGGAACGATCCGGCGATCACGCTGTGGGCCGAGCTGGCCGTGCTCGCCGCGCTGACCGGCTGGACACCCCCGGTCCCCACCGCCGATTTCACCGCACGGCTGCTCGATCTGCCCGAACGGCTCCTCGGCTGCACCTTGTCCCACGCGGCAGATGCAGCCGTCGCGGCACGCGCCAGTGCCCTGGGCAGGCACGCGGACCCGGCCGCGCTCACCATCCACGTAACCACCCAGCTGCGCGACTTCGCCGCAGAAGGAAGACCCTTCCCACCCCCAGCGCGGGAGTGGCTCGCCGGCGCATGCCGGTGGAACGTGATCTCGACCGCGCTCGCCGCGCACGCCCGCGACACTGGTGACCACGCGCCGCCGCACCCGGACACCAGTATCTGGGCCGAGGATTACGGGCGGACGATACCCGGCAGCTCCAGCGGCGAACAGCTGGCCACTATCCGAGCCTGGAAAAACTCGGCCTGGGCCGAACTGACTCCCGAGCAGCGGCACGCGCTGGTCTTCGGCCACTACATCCCCTCGGCGATCGAGAAGGCCGTCGGCGGCCGGGCCGGGAAAGCGCAGTGGCGGCAGCGGCTCACCGCCACGATGGAACGCTCGTTCACCGACGGCCAGTGGGCAGTGCCCTGGCTCACCGGAGCCAGGTGAACGGCGGTGGCGGCAGACTGGGACAGCAGCGGCATCGACGCAGGCACCGACACTATCAAGATCAGCGAGACCAGCAGCGCCGCCACCGCCGATGCCTACGACATCGATCCTGATACGGCGAACTACGCGGCCGGCAACGACCCCGACATCGCCTACCGCAACCAGGGCCACGCGGACAGCCCCAACGGGTGGGGCGGCCGCCCCAGCCCAGACGCCTACCAAGACGACAACTACACCGACGGAACCAGCGAGCACGACCAGCCGCACGAAACCGCCTACGACGAAGACACGCCCGACCTGTGGGGCGACACCGACCCCGATGCGGCAATCTACGCGGACCTCTACGCTCAGGGCATCAGCAAGCCCGACGGCCTGGGCAAGGAGGATAATGCCGCAGAGGATCGCGGTATCCCACCCGACGCCCGCCAGCCCGGCCGGGACGAACCTGCCACGGCGAGCCGCGAGCACGACCAACCGGACGAGGCCGATTACGACGACGACCTACTCGGCCTGTGGGGCGATACCGATCCCGACGCGGCGAACTATGCCGACCTCGACGGTATGGGCATAGGCGACTCCGACAGGCAGCAGCGGACCAGCGCGGTGGATGCCGGTCAACCGGGCCAGGCAGAATCCGCCGGCGTGGACACCAGCGATCGTCTGTCACCCGAGCAACAGCGGATTCATGCCCTGGAAACCGAGAACGCCGCTGCTAACCAGCAGATCGCAGACCTGAAGGCGGACAAGGACGAGCTGACGGCCCGCCTCGACCTCATCGAACAGCACCCGGCGAGCAACTACGGGTATCAAGATAGAGAGACGAGGAGACCGGATCACGGCGCAGATGAGCCAGACAGCTCGCGAGAACAGGACGCATTGCTCGACGAGCGGATAGCCACAGGCCAGCGAGCAGACGCAAAGCGGGAAGAGCAAACCCGGTGGCGGCGCGCTGCCTCGGCAGAGAATGTCGGGGCTGTTGGGACGCTGCTCGGCGCTGCCGATCTCGCTATGCACGGTATGCCAGGGCTAGCGGTCGCCCTGGGGGCAACGGCCATCGGAGTGGTCTCATGGGGCCAGGCGAAAATCGAGAAGCGTGGGAAGGGGAAGCAGTGATCTCCCGAATCAATGCCAATGCGGAGAAAGCACTACGAGAGGCGATAGGCAGCGTGCCTCACGTCGAGGAGGATCAGATTCTGGCGCCCCTCGCTGCGCTTGAGGAGAGAGAACGTGCCGAGGCCCTCGGCCTGGCCATAGTAGTCACCTGCTATGTCCTGGTCGATGCCTGCGGCGGCCAGTGGCCAGCGCAGGCCAGCGTGAAGCGAGTCGCTGGAGCGCTGGCGACAGGCACGACGACCGCCAAGCGACTGCACCTGGACGCTGAGGAAATCTACGCTTACCTGTCGCGTGTGGTGCTCGGGCCGGAGCAGATGGAAGACGTCATCGCCGACGAGCCGGCGTTCACGCGCCTTCCGCTCATCGTGGCCGGGGAAGCCCTTGCCGTCCTCAGCCCCAAAGAGATGGGCATGTGGGAGTACCTGGACCGGATTGAGTCGGCGATCGAGGTCGCGTCGGCGCTGGACGCTAGCGTGCTCCCGGCAGCAGTCATGCGCGCCTACCTGCCCAAGGCCCAGTCCTTACGGAGAGGGTTCGCGCCCCGCCACTTGCGCGTCTACTCCCCGCATCCGGTGGGCGAGTTCCGCCGAGTACGCCGCGTGTACCCACACCATCGGCAGGTCCGCACCGGGAGGCCGTGCCGCTGCCGGGCGGACCGCAGTCCAGGACCGGGCTCGCTGCGGCCGTTGGTACTGCCGCGTTGGTTGTCGCTGGTGACCTCATGGCATCTGTTCCGGCTGAAGTTGCGGGAGGCATCGGAAGCGCGCTGGCGATTGGCGCCTCAGCCGTAGCATGGTGGCGAAAGCGTAGCGAGGTGAACGATGCAGATCGATCCCGCCATTGAGAAGGCACTCCGATCTATGTTCGGACATGTGCTTCGAGGCGAGCTAGAAGAGATCCCGCAAGCAATCAGCTCGTTCCCCGATGATCGCCATTTTAGGGAGGCGTTGGCTCTCTGCGCCGCTACCTCCGGATACGTTGCAATTCAGGCATGCGGCAACACGTGGCCGGCCGATGTGGCGCTCCGCAGGATCGCCGAGAAGGTGGAACGGGCCGCGAGGTCAGTAAGAAAGTTCACCCTCGCCGCATCCGACGTGTACGACTACCTGGCACGGAGCGTACTTGGACGCGAACGCACCGATCAGGTATTTACCTCCAGTGAGGATGTCGTAAATCTCCCAATCTTGATCACCGCTAGCATGCTCCTTACGTTTCGTCCGTCCGAACAGCACTGGTGGCAGTATCTCGACCAGATCGAGGCTGCAATCGAAGTCGCGTGGGCTCTCGATACGTCGGTACTTCCAGCAGCGGTGTTCCGGGCGCACATGCCCAAGGCCTGAACCTTACGGAGAGGGCTCGCCCTGCCGAGTTGCGCGTTTACGTCGCGCATCCGTTCGGCAAGTTCGGCCGCAGTCGCCGCCTGTGCCCACACCATCGGCAGGCCGGGCTCAGGGGCCTGCGTGGAAGCCGGACGCAGTGCCGTCCAGGTACTGCCGTGAGACGGTAGCCATACCTCGGGAGTGGGAGTATGCCTGGGGGTTCCTTACGCTGCCAAGGTGACAGTGGACGCTGATAGCCCGACGCCGTTGTACCAGCAGGTCGCAGCGCTGCTGCGCGCACGCATCACGTCAGGTGAACTGACCTCGCGGCTGCCGAGCCTGCGTACGATCACCCAGGAGTACGGCGTCAGCCACATCACAGCGGAGAAGGCAGTTCAGGTCCTCCGCGACGAGGGCCGTGTCGTGACCGTGGTCGGCCGGGGTACTTACGTCAAGCGGTCAGATGCCTCCGGCTGAGACCGATTGCCGGCAAGACGCCGGAGCCGATCGGGAGCGCGCAGGCGGCGCTCGCCCGGCAGATCCTCGGCCTAGAGCCCGTCTCCTCCCACCCGCGTCTGGATGTAACCCAACCGGCCTCGGAGTCTAGGACCGTGACACCACAGCCCGTTCTGAAATAGGAACTCAGTGTGCCTGACCGAGGACCTGGACTTGACTCACCCTGCTCCTGGCCGGCGGGAGACTGTCGACTGCGCCGGGTGCAGCCGTCTCCCAGCAGGGCGCGCGCCGCATCGGGGCGGTGATCAGGCAGCGCACCCGCTGGGCCGCGGTCAAGAACTGGCGGTGAGCAGGGCCGGAGGTTTGCTGGACTCGCGTACGACAAGCCGGGCGGGCAGGATCAGTGAGCCTGGCTGTTCTCCGTCGATGAGGCTGACGAGCATCTTGTCCATCTCCTAGCCGAACTGCTTGATCGGCTGCGCCACGGTGGTCGGCGATCGCGTGGTCATCGAAGCCGACCACGGCCGCGTACCGCGCGGCCGGTGCACGCGCTCGGCTGTGACGGCACAAGCGTCCCGATCAACCTGTTCGTCCCTCACATACTCGACGACTCTGGCGCGAAACTGTCCTGGAAGCGGAACATGGTCGCTCCCGCGAGCGGGCCATGATCTCGTGCTATCTACAAGCCGATCGCGGACTCAGGCCCGGCATAGGAGCCGGCTCCCGGGAACCCGGATGCGGCCAGTTCGCGGAACCGCTCAGTGAACCCCAGGCCTGGCAAGCCGGCGATGTTCACGAACTCGACGCCGAGGATCGGGATGCTGTCGGCACCAGCCTTAAGATCAGCGATAACCCCGCCAGTGCGGCGGACCTCGAAGGTCACGTGCACGACATGAGTCTGACTGTCCGGCAGGTGATCGCACAGATACAAGAGCCTTCCGACCTCGACGTCCAGGCCGGTCTCCTCGCGCATCTCCCGTATCAGCGCCTCAGCAAGGGTTTCGCCTTCTTCCAGAGTCCCTCCGGGCAGCGAATACCCGCGGATACCCGCCCTCTGGCGGAGGAGCAAGATCCGGTCTTCTTCGACCATCACTCCGGTGACGCGAACTTTCACGCTGCGACCCTACGCTGCGGGACTGATACGCATGCCGCCAGCAGCCCTCAGCCCAGTGCCGGGCGGCGGGTTAGTCGTTGAGTGCTGGCCAGCCGTCCATCTGGCGAAAGATACGACATCCGGTATCCACAGGGTGCTGGCCGCTACGATCCCCAGGATCGCGCGCTGAAGTGCCGGGGCGCGAGCGAACGCAGACGGCCGGAGATCTTGGTGAGCCAGGGCAAGCTAGTGCGCGACAAGATCCCCCAGATCATCCGCGCCAAAGGCCTGGAACCGGTCGTTTATATCGCTGATCCGGACGAGTACGCGACCCGGCTGCGGGACAAGCTGACCGAGGAGGTCGGCGAGTTCCTCGCCTCCGACAGCGACCCCGAAGAGCTGGCCGATGTCCTGGAAGTCGTCTATGCGCTGGCCGCGCTGGCCGGCACCGACCCGCAGCAGCTAGAGAAGCTGCGCGCGGCCAAGGCCGGCGAGCGCGGCGGTTTCGCGGACCGGATCATCTGGTCCGGCAACCAGCCTGCGGCGGCAGCCGGCTCATAGCACATACGGGTTGCCGGAGGCGACCTCGTCCGCGAACGCCTGCCACAGCAGGTTCAGCGGATGCGCGGGGCTGAACCCGGCGCGTTCCCCGCGCCGGGCGAACGTCCCGGTGACCAGCTCCACCGTCGGGCTGAAATCCGTTCCCAGCTCCACCAGGCGCAGGCCAGGTCCGCCGGGCAGTCGCCCTTCGGCAGCGGCGGTGGCGATGCTGACCGAGGTCAGCATGCACCCGCCGCAGCTACGCCGGGTCCGTGACCAGCCGGATCCGGGAATGTGACGAGCAGCGCGCTCGGGATGCAGCACCTCAGCATGGGCACCCGGCCCAGCATCGCGGCGGACGTCCGCCGACTAACCTGGCATGCTGCCCGTCTTCCCAGCGATAGCGGCGCTGGAAGCGCATGCGACTGCTAGCGTCACTACCCCGGCCAGTCTCGTCGACTACTTGAGGAGGCACTGCATGGAGCCATTGAGCCAGGGTGCCTCCCTGTCCCAGATCCAGACCTACGTCGCCGAGATGGAAGCCGAGCGGCATCTGGACAAACAGGATCTGCCCTCGCAGTGCCTCAAGCTCGGAGAAGAAGTCGGCGAGCTCTACCGGGCAGTACGTAAACTGCAAGGGCATCCCCAGGATCCCAGCGGGCGGATCGCCGACATCGGCGACGAAGCCGTCGACACCCTCATCCTGCTCATGTCGATCGTCAACCGCTGCGGAATCAACCTCGAAGACGCCTTCCGGACCAAAGAAGCCCGCAACGAAACCCGCGTCTGGATATAGACAACCGACGGACCAGAACATCCCCCTATCGGTTGACCCGTTGCTTCCGAGTGAATCGCTGCTGTGAAGGGTGACACCTGAGCGGGTTTCGGCGCTGATCAAGTATGAGCAGTTTGATGTTCGACATCTACCTGCGTACCACGCCGCAGCAGGTCCGCTCCGTGCTGGCCGAACCTGCCATGGTGCCAAGCTGGCTCGATGGCTTGCGGTTTTCCCCGGCTGGGGAGGAGGACACGCGATGGCTCACGTGCGAATGGCTGCAGACCGAGCGCCTGGAGATCAACGGCGGTGCTTCTTCGGTGGTGCGCTTCGACCTGATCGCGACAGGAGAACCGCTTACATTCCAGGCCGACAGCGGCTTACGCAAGCACTGCTGGGGACGTTCATGAGCAGATTGGAAGGGACGCCGACCCGTCCGTATTCGCGATATTCGGTGGCGCCGCTGCCATCAGGACCTCACGGCGCAGTCAACGCGCTGACGCGGTACCCAGCCATTCTAGGCTCGCTGCCGCGTCCTTACGTGCCTTGGCTTCGCGCAGGAACAGCTCGTCGGTCTTGTTCAGCACCAGCGTGTGCGGGCTGCCGAACTTCCAGATCTCATGCCTGACTGGCAGCTCGGCTGCCCTGATCTGGTCAATGACATGCTTGCGGCGAGCCTCGGCCAGCGGCCACTCCAGCGTGCGCTCGCCGCGGTCGGCGAGGAACTCGCCGAGTGTGCGGCACAGCTCGCAGCCGCAGCCGCCGGACCAGGGGACCAACCAGTCGTCATCGGTCCGGGCGGGGCGTCCGGTGATCGCGGTCAGCCGCCGCTCGCAGTCCCGTGCCAGCTCCGCGAAGGGCACGCCAGCTCCCGGCCCGGCCGCACGCAGCATGGGCAGCAGGCAGGCGAGCACGTCGTCGTCGTACCCTCGCAGGACCGTCACTATCTCGCCAGCCAGCGCTGTCCCGTCGGCGGCTGCCAGCAGCCCGGCGAGCGGCTTGCCCAGCTCCGCGAGCTGCGTGCTCCTCGCGGCCGGTGACTGGTAGCCGAGCCAGAGCCGGATGTCATGATCGAGCCAGCCCCACGACGCGGCGAGCAGCCACCCGGCAGTGGTCGCCGCGCCGTTCTCGCGCAGCGCGGCAGTGAGCGCGGGCAGCGTGCCGACCCAGCCCTTGCGGTCCACATTCCCGGTGTACCGCCACGTGTTGCGCGACCCGAACCACACGTTCAGGAGCTTCCGGTGCCAGGACTCGTCGTACCGCGCGGCGAGGGCCGCCAGCCCATCCGCATGCGCGGGCGTCACCCACTCGACCGCGAACGGGCCCAG
>Ga0209530_1001014_pt1 | contig 14521 bp, 13 predicted proteins | sample BlaSpr_A8_Ref_O1_FD_187987 | JGI IMG/M metagenome (GOLD analysis project Ga0209530, IMG submission 187987) | Forest soil microbial communities from Thunder Bay, Ontario, Canada - Black Spruce, Ontario site 2_A8_Ref_O1 (SPAdes) (version 2) | ecosystem: Environmental > Terrestrial > Soil > Boreal...
GCTGGGTTGTTCTCGGTTGTCTTTCAGCGGCACTTCGCCAAGCCGCAAGTTCTCGGATTTGTGGATGCATTGGAGCTTTTCAAAATTGGATACAGTTGGGCAGGCGTGACCAGCCTCGCGGTCGCGTACGATTTTCACTTCACGCAAAACCGTCCCGACTACGGTCATCGCATCGTACGCTTGAACATCGGTTTGGAAGACGTCGACGATCTCAAGGCAGACTTGACGCAGGCCTTGCAGTTGATGAAGTGAGGTTCTATCTTTGGGCTGGCTGCGGATTTGGGTTCTGGTCCCTGCGAATTAAAATCTCGCCGACGGGCGAGGGGGCAGAGCCCGGCCCTGGCGGCCTCATCGAGCCCGGTTAAAAAATTCAAGGTAGACCAGGACGCAGACAACCCACGCCACCACGACAATCGCGACCTTTTTCAACAGTGACATGAAACAAAGTTTACTGGTTTTCTGGCTTTCCCGCACTCGCGTCGTGCTGAGTGTTCCACAATTGTAAAATCGACTTTCGTCGAGGGGGACATTCCTGCCGCAAGTGTGGCCTAGCTCCACGCTCATTTACAATCACGAGTGTTACGACTTTTCTTGAGGATGAAGACATGAAACCTGATCCATCGCGCCTGTCGGTTTTGTTTTTTCTGGGTATATTCCTGATCTCTTCCAGCGGAATTCTCGCGGCCGAGCAAATACCTCTCAAGCGAGCTGTCGAGTTGGCGCTCGCCCACAGCACGACGATGCAGGCTTCCCAGATCGATGAGCAGCGTGCCTTTGCCTCCTATCACGAAGCCCGCAATCAATATTTGCCGCAATTGACTGTCGGTTCGGGCCTGGGCAAGTCGTATGGTTATCCGCTGAGCCTGGAAGGTTCCGCGCCTTCGATCGTTAACACGACCGCACAGTCGGCGTTAATCAACCCCTCATTGCGCGATTTCGTCCGCGCGGCCAAAGCGGAGTGGCAGGAAAGCACTGTCCAGACAAAAGACCAACGCCAGCAGGTGATTCAAGACACGGTTTTAAGTTATGCCGAACTCAGCAAGTGGGAAAAGCTCATGGGCCACTTGAGCCACGATTACGAGGACGCGCTCAAAATGGAGCAACTCGTCAATAAGCGGGTTCTGGCGGGCGTGGACACACCGTTGGTCCGCAACCAGGCGCGCCTCAATGCGGCTCGCGTCTACTTGCACATTTCGCAGGCGCAAGGCGCAATCGATGTGCTGCGCAACCGGCTTTCGCAATTGACCGGCCTGCCCGCAACTGCAATCGAGACTGCGCCCGAATCCATTCCAGAGTTGCCGGAAGTGAAACCAGAAGACGATTTAGCGGCTAAGGCGGCGCAGCAAAGCCCGTTGATCCAAATTGCCGACATCCGCGCTACCGCTTTTGCTTTTCGCGCGCGCGGCGAACATCGTGCCATGTTGCCGAGCATCGATTTTGCGGCGCAGTATGCATTGCTGGCTACCTTCAACAATTACCAGAATTTTTTCCGGGCGGGAAGCTTCCAGTCGAACAATGCCACCGTCGGAGTGGAAATCCGATTTCCTTTCTTGAATCCGTCGCAGCACGCGCACGCGCAAGCCGCCGATGCAACCGCGTTGCACGCGCGAAAGGATGTGGAGGCAACTAAGAATCAGGTTTCGGAACAGACGTTGAAACTGCAACGTTCGGTCGAGCAACTTTCGGCGGCCCAACAAGTCGTCGACCTGGAATATCAAATCGCGAAATCCGATCTGGACGCCACGCAGACCCGCGTCGACTCCGGCAGCGCGACTCTTCACGATTTGGACGATGCCCGCAATCAAGTCAACGAGCGTTACGACGCGCTGCAGGACACGAATTTCGAGCTCCAACGTGCCCGCATCGGCCTGCTCCGAGTTACCGGAGAATTAGAAGATTGGGTGGGAGTCGGCAAGTAAAAATCAAGAATAGGGGATCTCGCGACGGGTCACATCCAACTGAAGGTCCACTTTCGCTGTTGGATGCATCAAACTATCCGTTCGCCGAATGCGCTTTGCCTGGGGGGCGGCCAGCTATTAGACTGATTTTGCATACACTTATCAGAGATTGATCGGTCGGCCTATCGTTGCCATCGCGGGTACCTGGGTGCAGCGCAACGCGCTCTGAGATGTTAATATTGAGACACACACAAATATGCCATTAAAAACTTTGTTTCTGAATCCGCCGTCCTTCGAGAATTTCGACGGAGGAGCCGGTTCGCGTTGGCCAGCTACTCGCGAGATTGAGTCGTATTGGTATCCGGTTTGGCTGGCTTACCCTGCCGGAATGCTCGAGGGATCGCGCCTGCTCGATGCCCCTTCGCATCACGTATCAGCGGAAGAGACCATTAAGATCGCCGGCGATTATGAGTTCCTTGTGCTGTTTACCAGCACCCCCGGCTTTCCCGGTGACATTCGGCTGGTAAAAAAGATGCGCGAGGTCAATCCCAAGATCAAGATCGCGTTCGTCGGACCGCACGTCAGCGTGTTGCCCGAAAGGTCGCTCAAGGATTGTACTGAAATCGATTTCGTGGTGCGCAAAGAGTTCGACTACGCGGTTTACGAATTCGCTCACGGCAAGCCGCTGGAAGAAATCCTGGGTATCTCATACCTGAAAAATGGATCGGTGGTGCATACTCCGGACCGTCCTGAGATCCAGGATCTCGATTCCCTGCCCCATGTGACCGAAATCTATCGCCGCGACTTGGACGTGACCAAATACAACGTCCCGTTCTTGCTCTACCCGTACGTATCCTTGTACACCACTCGCGGTTGCCCGGCGCAATGCACGTTTTGCCTTTGGCCGCAGACTTTGAGCGGTCACCCGTGGCGAAAACGCTCCACTGACGACGTAGCTCGTGAGATGGCAGCCGCCAAAGATTATTGGCCGAATGTAAGAGAATTTTTCTTCGACGATGACACCTTCAACATTCAGAAAGCGCGGACTGTCGAGCTTTGCGCCAAGTTGAAACCTCTGAAGCTCACCTGGTCCTGCACTTCGCGAGTGACGACGGATTACGAAACTCTGAAGGCGATGAAGGACGCGGGCTGTCGTCTGCTGATCGTTGGCTACGAATCCGGCGACCAGCAAATTCTGAAGAACATCAAAAAAGGCGCGACCATCGAGCGCGCCCGCCAGTTCACCAAGGATTGTCACAAGCTGGGCTTGGTGGTTCATGGCGACTTCATCCTAGGCCTGCCGGGTGAAAGTCACGAGACCATTAACAAAACCATCGCGTTCGCCAAAGAGCTCGACGTCGAGACGATTCAAGTTTCGGTGGCCCATGCTTACCCTGGGACCGAACTCTACGACTACGCGGTGAAAAACGGCTTCATGGTCGGCGACAACAAGATGGTGGATGAGGGCGGCCACCAACTGGCTCACATTCAGTATCCGGGCTTGCCGGCGGAGGAAATTCTCGAGTCCGTGCACCGCTTTTACGACGAATATTATTTCCGGCCCAAGGCCGTATTCCGCATCCTGCGAAAAGCTGCCTTCAACGCGACGGACCGTAAACGCCTCTACCACGAGGCCAAGACGTTCTTAAAAGTGCGCTCCATGCGAACCAAATGGGTGAAGGACAAACGCGAGAAGGACGATTCCGCGGCCGCAGTCGCGCCGGCAAAAGCCTGACGAGCTTTATCAGCAACTCGCCAAGGACATAGTCGGGCACCGCATAGAAAGCCAACACTATCGTACTGCGCCGGAGCGAAGGACCCATGCACTCTGTTTTCGGCGCCTACCTTCACAGACTTGTTAGGAAGTTCTGCACTTCAGATCGCCTTCCCGCAATCTATCAGGAAACGATCACGTGACCTTTCGCAAATATCTGGTGCTGGCAGGCGTGACGCTGTGCGCGTCCATTGGCGATTCGCTGCTCTCGCGGGGCATGAAGCAGGTCGGCAGCATCTCGCTGCATCATTTTTCTGATTTGATCCTCGCCGTGCTGAATCCGTCGGTCGCTCTGGGCATTTTCCTTTTGCTGGGCTTCTTCGCTTCCTACATGATCGCCCTTTCCTGGGCCGATCTCACCTATGTGCTTCCCGCCACTTCGCTGGGCTATGTGTTGCTCACGCTGATCGCGAAGTTTTTTCTGCACGAGACGGTTACCACTTCACGCTGGATTGGAGTTCTTCTGATCTCAGCGGGGGTGGGATTCGTCACGCAGGGTCCAGCGCTGACGCATAATCCGGCGAAATGTCAGAAAGCAAACTGTGAGACAGCCTCGGCGAGGAATCAGCCATGAAGCAAGCTTACGCGTGGAGCGCGATCGCGGCCATCGTATTAGCGTCGACCACCGGCGATGTTCTGCTGTCCCGCGCCATGAAGCAGGTCGGAGACGTTGGCGAACTCTGGCGGCAGAGCGGCCTCTTGACCGTGTTGGGGCGAGTGCTGCGCAATCCGAATTTTCTGCTCGGCGTTCTCGCCATGACCACAGCCTTCTACAGCCTGCTCTTCGGACTGTCCTGGGGCGACGTCAGCCTGATCGCGCCCGCATCAGCTTCTCTGACTTTCATAACCAACGCGATCGCTGCCAAACTGTTCTTACATGAACGAGTCGATCACCGCCGCTGGCTGGCAGCACTGTTAGTTGCAGGCGGCGTTGTTCTGCTGGCCGCGTAGTCAGGAAGCCAGGACGTTTTCATTGTCTTGAGAAATCCACGGACCCACGAGCAAATTGAGAGCTACCTTCTAACGCTATCCGAACAGCCGCATGAATCCGGAGGCGGGCAGATTCGGCTCAAGGAATGACGCATGCCGAATTCCCGCGGCTTGTGCCACAGATTCCGCGGCCATATATCCGCTGCGGACTGCGCCCTCCATGGTGGCGGGCCATCCGGTCGCGGTCCAGTCTCCAGCTAGAAAAACTCTCGGCCAGACTGTTTCTGCATGTGGTCGGTAAACATCCACTCCGGGCTGCGGCGAATAGGTTGCGTGGACTTCCTTGATCACTGTTGACTTCACCAGCTTCGCTTCTCGCGCGCCGGGAAAAAATTCGCGTAGCTCGGCGAGTGCCAGGTCGACGATTTCCGCTCGCGACTTCTCGATCAGAGTCTTGGAAGAACTCACGACCAGTTCCACATAGCTGCCGCCATCGTTGCGTCCGAGCAGTTTCGACTTGTGGAACATCCATTGGATAGTTCGGTCCAATAAAACAGCATGATCGAGATCGGTGATCTGGCGATCGAACCAGAGATGAATGCCGGTAATGGGCGAAGTCTCGAATCGTGAAAGTGATTGCCGCAGCGGCTCGGCAGCCGAGCTCTGGGGCAGTATTTTAGATAAAACGTCGAAGGGTACAGCGAAGATCGTGAAATCGAAACTCATTTCCTCGCCGGAGACGAGCAGCTTCACATTGTCGGACTCAGCGACGAAAGATTCCACGCTGCTGCGGAATCGAATCTCGCCACCGCGCGCCGAGATGTAGTCTCCAGCCACGCTGTAGAGCTCGGTCAAAGGCACGGTGGGAACTCCCATCCGTCCAGCCGCCGCGGACTTCAAAAATGATTCCCGGATGACTTGTGCCGCGTAGGGCACTGACATGCGATCCAGTTCTTCATTCAATGCGCTTACCAGGATCGGCTTCCAGAAGCGCTCGATGGACTGCTTGGTCTGGCTGTGGCGTCGCAGCCATGTTAGAAAGTTTTCTCTAGAGTCTCGCGGCGGGGCGGGCGCTAAGGCCGCCATCGCCATTCCGATGGCGAGCTTGTCGGATAAGTCGAGACACGCGGCGCGCATAAAAGCCGGCGCATTATGAAGAGGCGCCGGAAGCTTGGATTGCGCAATTACCGACGCGCGGCCACCCGGTTCGAGGAAAGTCAGCCGGTCGTACCACCGAATTTTGTTTTCTACGCCGAGCTGTTCGTAAAACTGGATCAGGTTGGTGCAGCAGCCGAGCAGCACGTGCTGGCAGTTGTCCACCACTTCGCCCGTGCCGGGATGTTGATACGACGAAGCACGCCCGCCGAGATATGGCCGACGCTCGAACAGAGTCACGCGAAAACCACTGCCCGCAAGGGCGCACCCGGCGGCAAGTCCCGCCAGTCCGCCTCCAACGATGGCTACTCGGAAATTTTGTGAAGGACGCTCGCTCATCAGGACAAGCGTTTCAGGAAGCCTTTGGCCAGAATGCCGAGTTTCTCGCGCACGGTGAGGCTGACCTTATCTTTGCCAGTGAAGACGTCGTATTCACGCAGCGCGATTTTCTCGAGCAGACGCTGATAGATAGTCATGAGCACCCAAAGCGCGGGCTGGCTGTCCTCGTCGACGAGCGGTATGAGTTCTTCTCCGGCGCGGTAATACTCGCGCGCGCGGTCAGCCTCCATGGCCAAGAGCGGGCGTAACAGTGCCGGATCAGAAACCGATTCCAACGCGGAGACTGAAACACCAAACTTGTCCAGATCCTCTTCCGGCAAATAAACCCGGCCTACGGCGGCGTCTTCTTTCACGTCGCGAATAATGTTGGTGAGTTGAAATGCAATTCCCAGCCGCTCTGCCAGGGGCTCGGCAGCCGGATCGCGATAACCGAACACATGAATGCAAACCAATCCGACAACCGACGCGACTCGATAACAATATTGATAAAGATCGTCGAAGGTTTGGTAGTGAGCGCGCAGCGCAAGCGGCAGGGGAGGCTGCGCCTGAGACATTTCGTTCGCGTCCGGCCCTCCTTCGACATCCATCGCTGTGCCATAGGCCAACTGATCGAGCAATCCAACGCGAATGTTATAACGGCGCTGTGCGTCGGTCAGAGCCAAGAGCACGGGCTCGTCGCTGGGCTGGCCGGATTGGGCGCGGTGAAATGCGTCGAGCCATGCGCTGAGTTTCTGCCGGCGCTCGTACATCGACATGGATTCGTCGTCGGCAATATCGTCACAGCGCCGCATGAAGGCGTAGACCGCACAGAGAGCCTGACGCTTGGCACGCGGCAGGACCAGAAACGCGTAGTAGAAATTCTTCGCCGCAGCACGCGTAATGTGGCGGCACACGGAGTACGCAACCGCGAGTTGCGATTCGGTGGGCGCGAAAGGTGTGGGAGCGGGCTGCACGGCCGTGCTCATATCCGCCTTCCCCACAATTTACCCCAGGCCACGCTCGCCACCAGCGCCAGTTTGCGTGATTTGGGAATTGCCGGACGCCTGCCCAGCACGTTGTATCCCTGGTCTTCGATGGCGTTCAGAATCTCTTGCCCCCCGCGGCTGAACAACTCAATATCAACCGCCAGTTCGCGATCGACCTGCTTTATGAGCGGCAGGCCTCGGCCGAACCAGGCGCGGGCACGCTCCACTTCGAAGCGCATCATGTCGCAGAAGGCAGAGGTGTTGCGCTGCTCTGCTATGTCATCTTCAGTGACTCCGAAGCGGCTCAGGTCTTCGAGGGGAAGATAGACGCGTCCTCGGGTATAGTCCGGGCTCACGTCCTGCCAGAAATTAGCCAACTGCAGAGCGGTGCAGGTGAAATCGGAAAGGGCCTGGCGCTCGGCATCCCGGTAGCCGCAAACGTACAGCACTAAACGTCCGACCGGATTGGCCGAGAAACGGCAATAGCCGAGAACATCGTCGAACGTGGAATAGCGCGAGACTCTTTGGTCCTGACGAAATGCGGTAAGCAAATCGACAAATGTCTGTATCGGAATCTCGCATTTGCGAACCGTTTCCGCTAAAGCCACGAATACTGGATGCCGCGGGCTTCCGGCGTAACAGGCGTGCAGCTCGGCTTCCCATTGATCGAGCAACTGCAAAGAAGCATTGGCGTCGCCGACTTCATCGCCCAAGTCGTCGGAGATCCGGCAGTACGCATAAACATTGAAGAAATCCTGCCGCAGTTTTTGAGGAAGAAACCAGCTCGCAACCGAAAAGTTTTCGTAGTGCGAGCGGGCTAGACGACGGCAGTACTGCTGTGCTTCACCCAGGCTCGGAGTTTTCTCGGGAATGGCATACTCTCGCGGAAGACTCGCCCATCCCTCCAAGTTTGAGGAAACGGTCGCAGTCCGGGAGTCGCTGGCAATGGATGACATGATCAGTTGCGCAAAATGCGGACGCAGGCGTCCGGGAAAATCCCGCTTCAGTGTCCTGGAATAATGGCGGTTTTGATATCCCCGTTGCGGTTCAGCATGTGATGGAAAACCTGCTTCAGCGAGGAAAGCGGCGCCTCGCCGGTAATGTAATCTGTGGAACGAATCTTCTTCTCGGCAATCAGAGCGAAGGCACGGCGCACGGTCTCGGGAGTGTGATGGAAGGTCGCTTTCAGCGTGACCTCCGAGTAGTGCAACCGGTTGGTATCGAGTTGCACCTTTGTGCCGCTTGCGCAGCCGCCAAAGAAGTTCACGGTCCCGCCTTTGCGCACCATGTCGATAGCCATCTCCCAGGCTTCGGGACGTCCCACCGCTTCAATCACTACATCACTGCCGCGCGCTTCCGGAGAAAGTCGTCGAACCGCTTCCACGGGATCTTTCACTTTCGTGATCTGCACCACTTCGTGCGCGCCCATGTGTTTCGCGGCTTGCACCTGTGCATCACGTTTCACCACGGAAATCACGTTGCAGCCAACCGCTTTAGCCACCTGAACGAACATTAAGCCAATCGGACCGCCTCCAACCACTGTAACCGTATCGCCAATTTCCACTCCCGTCTCGTGCAGCCCACGAAGCACGCAAGCCAACGGCTCAACCATCGCAGCTTCTTCGTAGCTGACATCGGGCGGAATCGCCAACATGTTGATGTCAACGATTCGACGCGGAATGCGAATATATTCCGCATAAGCTCCGTTGTTGAACAACAGATCTTCGCAAAGATTAGCCTGATGTTTGGAGCAGTAAAAACACATCTGGCAGGGAGCGGAGTTCAACGCCACCACACGCATCCCCTTTTTGAAGGCGCGCACTCCGTGGCCAACTTCTTCGATCACCCCGGCGAGTTCGTGTCCAAATAACGCTGGAGGAACGATCATGCGCGCGTGGTAGCCGCGCTGATATACCTTAAGATCCGTTCCGCAGGTCAGGGCGACCTGTACTTTGACCAACACTTCACCATCGCCCACCCGCGGGATGGGAACTCTTTCGATCTTTACATCCTCTTTGCCGTAGAGTACCGCTGCTGTCATCTTTCCGTTCAATTTCTATTTCCTTCCCACGAACTGCCCGCTTGAATCACAATCTTCATCGAATCCGGCTGCGGATTCGCTGCCAGCTTTAAGGCTTCAATACTGTCCGATAAAGAAAAGCGGTGACTAATCAAACGCTCCAAATCCATCTCACGGCTCATCACGAAGCGCACTGAATCGGCCTGTAGCTCGACCGACGCACTATAGGATCCCAACAATCTTTTCTCGTCCACGCAGATCGCAGCTGGATCAATCGTAGCCTCTCCACGAACTGTCTGCGCAAACAGCAAAACCCGGCCGCCTGGACGTACCGCATCCATGGCAGCCCCAATTAAACTGTTCCCACCTACCGCAACAATCGCTGCGTCGGCGCCCCGACCTTCGGTCCATTCCCGCACCGTTTTCACAGTGTCGGCGCGCGAAGCATCGATTGCGTTCTCTAATCCGAAGCTTTTAGATATTGTAAGCCTCTCGGGATACAAATCGGAAGTAATTACCCTAGCCCCCGATCGTTTGGCCAATGAACTCAATATGATGCCGATGGGCCCTTGTCCAATAACTAGAACACTCTCGCCAGCCACAAGTTGCAGGGTCTCAATGCCCTTCATGCAGGTATTGACGGGCTCGACAAAGCAGGCTTGCTCGAACGAGATTTCATCGGGGATGCGAACGGCGCCGTGATCGACGATCCAATCCATGACGCGAACATATTCGGCGAACCCTCCGCCTGAGGGCTCGAAGCCCGCGGTGCAACCAACTTTCTTGTAGGTTTCGCACTGGGCAAAAGTTTTGTGGCGGCAGTAGTAGCACTCGCCGCATGGAATGTGATGGAACACGACCACGCGATCACCAGGCTTGAATGCGCCGACTGCATCACCAACTGCTGCTACAACACCCGAAGTTTCGTGCCCGAAAATGCGCGGCGCTGAATGCGAGCCGCTCGCGATTTTTTTGAGGTCGGTCCCGCAGACCCCGCACGTGTGGACTCGGACCAGCAACTCTCCTGCGCCAATCCTTGGTACCGGAACGGTTTCCAGGCGAACATCGTTGACACCGCGATAAACCGCTGCCCGCATGGTGGTCGGGATCGCCTGGTTCATTTGCTCAATCGTAAATTGTCCGGCAATTGCCATGAATTAGCGAGCTACCTTTGATATGGGATGCAACTCTGGATCCGAAACCATTGATTTCCCTGGCTCCTGAATGAAACGCTCCAGCTCAGTGCAGAGTGCCTTCGACGCTTTTGCACTATTCCTTGCGAGGTGGAAAACGTTCGGCCACAGCCAGGGGCGAACCATCAAACTGATCACGAATTTTCCCGTCCGAAATTGGCCGCTAGTTCCAATGAAGCGGTCCATCGGTAGCATATGAAAGTCGCTCTCGTCCGAGATTGCCTTCACCGCCATGAAACCCACGTCTCGTGCCTGCGCGCCTCGCGCCACTGCAGCCGCTTCCATATCGACTGCCTGTGCGCCGTAGGATTCGGCTAGCTTCTTTTTCTCTTCTACACCCGCAAGCGCAGCGGCGCTGACGAGTGCGCCGCGGCCGCTGGCAATTTCTACGCTGCTGCCATCGCGGGCGTCAATCACGCGGCTCGGAGAAAAGATTTCGCCCACTTTCAACGCCGGATTGAGCCCTCCGGCGAAGCCGATCGACATTACCAACTCGGGCTCGTACAGCGTAATCACAGCCTCGGTCGCTCGACGCGCAGCTTGTGCTCCGATGCCTCCGCACACCAGCACGGCCTGATCGCTCTCGAAAAACTTAAAACGCCGGCCGTCGTGTTCGCGCTCAACTGTGTTCCAGCGCTTGACTAAGGGCTTCACCTCGCGTTCGAGAGCAGCAACCATGGCGACTTTGGGTGAGTCCGACATTCAGCCTCGCGGCGCATATCCATTCGCCTGAAACCAGTGCGCCGCTCTTCGCAGAGCGTCATCCACCGGAACCACCGTCCATCCCAACTCGCGCTGTGCCTTGGCGCACGAGACAAACATCTTCTTGCGTCCCATGCGCACTGCATCAATGGTCGCGCGCGGCTCACGTCCGAGAATTCGTCCGGTCACAACTTCGTCCACCACGCCTGTAGCCAGCGCAAGGACGTAAGGGACTTTCACTTTGGGCGATGGCAATCCGGTAATCGCCGCCAGCTTATCGAGAATCTGCTTCAGCGTCAGATTCTCTCCACCTAAAATATAGCGCTCCCCGCTTCTTCCTTTCTCCATTGCGGCGACGTGGCCACGAGCGCATTCCGTTACATCCACCAGATTCAAACCTGTATCGACGTACGCGGGAAATTTCTTTTTCAGAAAGTCCACGACAATCCGCCCCGTAGGAGTAGGTTTGATGTCCTGTTCGCCAACCGGTGTACTGGGATTGACCACGACTACATCCATGCTACCGCGTCCAGCTTCGAGAGCCACTTCTTCGGCCATGAATTTCGAACGCTTGTAATGGCCAATCATGCCATCGAGCGAAACCGGAGAATCCTCGTCCGCCGGATGACCGTTCGAAGTGAATCCCATGGTCGCGACGCTCGACGTGTAAACCACGCGACGCACATGATTCTTTCTTGCGGCTTCGAGAACAGCGCGCGTACCTTCCACATTGGCGCGGTACATCTGCTCCGGATCGCGAACCCAAAGGCGATAATCAGCGGCAACATGAAACACCACGTCGCAGCCTGCCATTGCCTTCTCAATGGATTCCGGAACACGCAGATCGCCGACGACCCGATCCGCGTTCAGCCCCTGGATATTTCGCAGATCGCTGTTGGAGCGAATGAGCAATCGCAGGTCCGCGCCCTGCTCGGCTAAAACGCGGGCCACGTGACTGCCTACGAACCCGGTCGCGCCAGTGACGAAAGCTTTCATCAGAGCTGTCAGCTCTCAGCCGTCAGCTATCAGCTTCGAACGCCTGCTGAAAGCAGATAGCTGACGGCTGAAAGCTTCTACTCCAGCTTCTCCGGCTGGAGCGAAATCTCTTTCTCGCCAGCGGCTTTCTTTTCCCAATAATGCCGCACCCAGTTTTCCCAACTCTTGCCCGCAGCCATGTCGCGCCCGGTAAAGGCGAGGGCTGCAATCTCTGCATAGCAAATTTTTATTCGGGGAGAGCCATCTTTGGGAAGCAATCTTACGAAACTGTCTGCGAGTCCAGCTCCGCTAGTCCGATCGAAAATGTAGCCTTCAATCTTCGCGCCGTCTTTCCGCGTGATCAAAACATCGCCGCGATAATCGAACGCCTGCTCCAGCGCCTTGCGAAGGTCTTGCTCGTTGGCCAGTGTCGGGACCGATCCTTCGAGCTTTTCGTGTGCTGTTCCTGGCGCGAGTTCCAGCGAGTTCGGGTCCACCGCGGCCAAAGGCCCGTGGCCGGCTTCGCGCCCGCTCAAACCCGCGTCTCCTGGCCCGCCGGAGCGTCGATCTGCACCAGAGGACCGACGGCATGCGCGGGCTCGGCGAATTCATCGAGCAGCCGAAGCGCAGATCGATCTTCGTATCCGCCAAACATGCGCGCCTTCACTTCCTGCCACATGCCGCTTACCGAACCAAACAAATCGTTCACCGCGGACGCTTCGTATCCGCTGTGCACCATGCAATTCGCGCACTTGGGATTGCCCGACTCGGTGCCGTAATTTTCCCAGGCCGTCGTCTCCAGCAATTCGGCAAAGGTGTCAGCGTAACCGTCCTGCAGCAGATAGCAGGGTTTCTGCCATCCGAAGACGTTGAACGTAGGCATCCCCCAGGGCGTGCAGGCGTAATCGCGCTTGCCCATGAGAAATTCGAGGAACAGCGCCGACTGATTGAAGCGCCACTTCTGGCTGCGATTCGACAGCATGGCCCGAAACATCCGCCGGGTGCGAGCCCGCCCAAGAAAGCGTTGCTGATCCGGCGCTTTGTCATAGGAGTAACCCGGCGAAAGCATCATGCCTTCGACGCCAAGGTCCATCATTTCGTCGAAGAAGGCGCGAACGCTCCTGGGATCGGCCCCGTCGAACAGCGTCGTATTGGTAGTCACGCGAAAACCGCCGTCCAGCGCGGCTTTGATGCCCTCGATCGCCTTGTCGTATCCGCCTTCGAGACAAACCGAAAAGTCGTGATGCTCGCGCTGTCCGTCCATATGAACAGAAAACGTCAGATACTTACTGGGATTGAAGAGGTGGATTTTTTCTTTGAGTAGCAGCGCATTGGTGCAGAGATAGATATATTTCTTACGCGCCACCAACCCTTCAACAATTTCCCCGATTTGCGGATGCAACAGCGGCTCGCCTCCGGGAATGGAGATGGTCGGCGCGCCGCACTCATCGACTGCGCGGAAACATTCCTCAGGAGTGAGCTGCGACTTCAACACATGGGCGGGATATTGAATTTTCCCGCAACCTGCGCATGCGAGATTGCAGCGGAACAGCGGCTCCAGCATCAGCACCAGCGGATACTGCTTGCGTCCCCTGAGCTTCTGCCCCAGGACGTAAGTCGCCACCGTCCACATCTGAGAAATTGGTACTCCCATTGGTTCTCTCTCCCGTACCGCCTAATCGACCAATCTTGTCATTCCGCGGAGCGAAGCGACGAGGAATCTGGGTTCTCGCCGACGGGGTGAAAACCGAGATCCCGCGCTGCGCTCGGGATGACAACGACCGGAATACAATCCTCGCGACTACCCAATCCGCCGCACGCCGGTTCCCTGGGCGGCGCCCGTCATCGCCTTGGCATAAGTCGTCAACGCGATTAACGGGAAATACTGCCGATACAACGTATAAGTCAGATAAAACACGCGCGGAAAACCAGTGCCCGTAGTCTGCGGCTCATCCCACGCGCCAGTCTTCTTTTGCGTCCGCAGCAAATATGCAATACCGCGCGCCACCGAATCGCTGCGCGTGTCGTTCGCCGCCAGGAGTCCCATGACCGCCCAAGCGGTCTGCGAGGGTGTGCTCGGCCCTACGCCCCGGGCGCTGGGATCATCGTACGAACCGCAGCTCTCGCCCCAGCCTCCATCGGGATTTTGCACCATGCGCAGCCACTCCGCACCCTGCTGCACGTACGGTTCGTGATGGTCGATGCCCATGGCTTCCAACCCGCGCAACACCTGCATGGTTCCGTAAATGTAGTTGACGCCCCAGCGACCGAACCACGATCCGTCGGGCTCCTGCTCTTCGCGAATGAACTTCAGCGCCTTCTTCACCCGCGGGTCATTCTTGTCGTATCCGTACGACGCGAGCATTTCGAAAATTCGTCCCGTGATGTCCACGGTCGGCGGATCGAGCATGGCATTGTGATCGGCGAAAGGAATGTGCTCAAACACCATCCGGGTGTTGTCCTTGTCGAAGGATGCCCACCCGCCCGATTTGCATTGCATGGAAAAAATCCAGTCAATGGCACGCTGCACCGACTCTCTTTGATAGCGCCCATTGGGATGTTCCACCTGT
>Ga0209530_1001017_pt1 | contig 14496 bp, 15 predicted proteins | sample BlaSpr_A8_Ref_O1_FD_187987 | JGI IMG/M metagenome (GOLD analysis project Ga0209530, IMG submission 187987) | Forest soil microbial communities from Thunder Bay, Ontario, Canada - Black Spruce, Ontario site 2_A8_Ref_O1 (SPAdes) (version 2) | ecosystem: Environmental > Terrestrial > Soil > Boreal...
GTCCGCGGTGAGATGAGCCTGGTAGGGCCGCGGCCCCATCCACTCGACGACTTTGAGCGCTACGAACTGGATGACATGCAGCGTTTGGGCGTTCCACCCGGACTTACTGGCCTATGGCAAGTTACAGCGCGCCGCGATCCATCATTTGAGCGGAGCTTGGCGCTGGATCTTGAATACATCCGAAACTGGAGCCTCTGGAGAGACTTCCAGATTGTATACAAGACAGTTTCCGTAGTTCTGCACGGAAGCGGTGTGTAGCCATGTCCTCAACTACATATCCGGCGAGTCGAATTCCTGCTGGTGGTATCCTCGCGTGGGCAGTCAGTGGTTCTCTCCGGCTGCTGCACCCGTTGATTGTGGCGCCGTCGTTGCTCTTCTTGGCAACGCTGGGTTTAATGCTTTTCCATCCGCCAGACCTCAATTTCCATTTCATTGACCGATTCGCGTTTGGCTTGCTGATCCTGATCGTGGTGCTGCGCGCCTGTGTGTTGCGGCAACCGCTCCGATTCAACGGAAGGGTTACGTGGCCCATGCTGGCGATGCTCCTGCTGGCGTTCTATGGGGTGGTATCGCAACCCAGTGACGCTGAAACCTGGAGCCTGTTTGCAGCAAAATGGCTGGTGCCGTTCACCTTGTATCAGCTGGCCGCTTACACCTTTGATGACGCGCAATCGTTGCGAAGATTCGAGACGTTCTCCCTGATCGTGCTCGGATATCTTAGCCTGACTGCCATATTCTTCATGATGGACGCTAAGCAGTTCATCTTTCCCCGGTACATTCTCGACGAAAGTTTGGGATATCATGCCGACCGCGCGCGCGGACCATTTCTCCAGGCTGTTGCCAATGGAGTGGCGCTGAATTTGCTCGGCCTGCTTGCGTTGAATTCCTTTCGCCGCAAACGCCTGCGCGCAGTGCTGGCGCTCCTCTTCATGACGGCATTGCCGATGGCCATTGTTGCCACCAAGACCCGCGCCGTCTGGCTTTCTTTTGCCTTGTCAATTCTAGGGTTGCTCTTCTTTTCGTCAAGTCGCCGGCTGCGGATCGCCTGCCTCTGCCTGGTGCTGGCTGGTGGCATAGGACTCGCTGCCGCCGTCACGCTTGCGGATCGGGATGCTTCCTTCGCCGATCGCTTGGAAGAACGAGGACCGGTAATTTTCAGGATGGAGATTTATCAAGCCGGTTGGGAAATGTTCCTGCAGAAACCGCTTGCCGGATGGGGCGCTGCCGATATGCAAACGGAGCTCTCGAAGAGAATCAGTGATTTTCACCAGGAGCAGTTCTTCTTTCACAATACCTATCTTGAAATCGTTGTCCAATATGGACTCGTGGGCTTGGTCTTATACATATGGATTCTCATTGATCTATTCAAGCTGAGCCGAGGTGAGGGGCGACCCACCGCGCTCGCACACCGCGGTTTCGTCGATCAGGAATTCCGCACGACGTTGTGGCCATTGCTCTTAGGTGTGTATTTGTTGAACGCGTCATTTGTGGTGATGAATTACCAATTCGTGAATGGATTGCTATTCAGCGTTGCTGGCCTGCTGGCCGCCCAAAAGCGTCCCCACACAAGAACCAGGCTCATCGCTTTGGCAAGTTGACGCCGACTGTCGCCTATCTCGCGAATCAATTCCCTTCTCCGGTCGAGCCTTACGTGGCTGATGAGATTCGAGAACTTCGCAGACACGGCATTACCGTGATCCCATGCAGTGCTCGAATTGCTTCGACTGCCCTTCATCCCGACCTGAAAGCCTTTACGGCAGAAACCCTCTATCTGCAACCGCTCCGGCTCGATCTGGTGATCCGAGCTGTTTTTTTGTGCGTCCTGAAATTTCCCTTGCTTAAGGATTTCTTTGATCGCGCACTGCGGCAAGGCAACGAGCCACTATGTCGTCGGTTGCGCGCCGTTCTGCATACCTGGCTCGGAGTTTATTACGCTCTTGTGATCAAGCGTTTTCACGCTGAACACATTCACGTCCATCATGGTTATTTTTCATCGTGGATCGCAATGGTCGCCGCCCAATTGCTGGGAATCGATTTCAGTATGACCCTGCATGGATCAGACCTGCTACTGCACCGTGCGTATCTGGATATAAAGCTGAAACGCTGCAGTTTTTGCGTGACTATCTCTGAATTCAACCGGCAGCACATTCTCGAACAGCATCCTGAGATTGAACCAGCGAAAATCGTAGTTCGACGGATGGGCGTCGAACCCGCCGGCGTTCAAATCAGGGGTCTCGGCGCAGGTCCACTGAGCATGCTCTCGGTGGGGCGCTTGCATCCGGTCAAAGACCACGACTTCCTGGTTCGAGGATGCCGCATGTTGAAGGACCGCAACATTTCGTTCGAGTGCCTGATTGCGGGAGACGGTCCCGAGCGCGCGTCTATCGAGGAACTGATTCGTGATTTGGATCTCCGAGACGAGATCCATTTGCTCGGCCATTTGTCCCGCGAACAGCTCGATGTTCACTACGCCGCTGCCGGTCTAGTCGTGCTGACCAGCCGGAGCGAAGGCATCCCCCTGGCGCTCATGGAAGCAATGGTGCGAGGCAAGCCGGTGCTCGCACCGGCGATTACTGGCATTCCCGAATTAGTGCAGGATGGCGAGAACGGCTTTCTCTATCGGCCGGGTTCGCTGGAAGATTTTATAGCAAAAGTTGAGTTAGTCCATGACTCTGAAGCCGCGCTCGGCCCACTTTGTCAGGCCGCCCGCCAGCACGTGCTTCGGGGTTTCAACCGCGAAAAAAACCTGGCAGCTTTCTGCGATCTCATTCTTAGGCAAATCAACCCATCTTGTATCGGCAGAATCACGGAGCATCCTTCCTATGAGAATTCTCTATTGCAATAAATACAATTTTCCGTTTAGTGGTACTGAGGTTTACATGTTTGAGCTCATGGAGTTGATGCGAGCTCAGGGCCACGAAGTCGCGCTCTTTTCTATGGCGGATTCGCGTGGCCAGCCCACCCCCTACGACCAGTACTTCGTGCCGCACATCGATTTCAAGAGGCCTCCCCATGGATGGATAGCACGCGCCAAACTCGCGGCTCACGTTATCTATTCCGTTGACGCTCGCCGACGGCTGCGGAAGGTCATCGCCGCTTTCCGTCCCGACGTCGCGCATGTGCGCAACATCTATCATCACTTGTCCCCGTCGATTCTTTGGGAGCTCAAAGCTCAGGGCGTACCTGTTCTTTATCACCTGAACGATTTCAAGCTGCTCTGCCCCACTTACAACATGGTGGCCAAAGGACGAGCCTGCGAGCGCTGTCGCGGCGGACAGTTCACACATGTTTTGACCGAAGGTTGTTACGCTGGGCCTCCGGGCTCGGCGCTGCTGCTAATGGCGGAAGCCTATTTCCATCGTTGGTTGGGAACTTACCGAAAATGTATTGATCAGTTTCTAACTCCCAGCCGTTTCGCGAGGGACAAACTTGTGCAAAACGGGTTCAACGGGGAGAAAATCTTTGTGCTTCCCCATTTTCAGAAGCTGCCGGCGCAGGGCCCACCAAATGCCGCGACGAACGCGCCTATTCTTTACTTTGGGCGCCTTTCGCCAGAAAAAGGTGTCGCCGATCTCTTGCGGGCTATGCAGCACCTGCCGCAGGTGCAACTCCAGATTGCCGGGGATGGGCCGCAGCGTTCCGAACTCGAGGGCCTAGCTCGTGATCTGTGCCTGACCAACGTGAAATTCGTCGGGCACGTGGGCGGCAAAGTCTTGGCCTACATGATCGCTTCGTCCCGATTCACAGTCCTGCCTTCACGAGCTTACGAAACCCTCGGCAAGACCATTCTCGAATCCTACGCGTGGGGACGCCCGGTAGTAGCGTCGGACCTTGGTTCACGGCGTGAATTGGTGGACCAGGGTGAGACCGGACTTTTATATCCCGCTGGAGACGTTGAGCAGCTGAGGAAGGCCATCTTATTTCTCGCGGAGCGGCCCGAGCTAGCCGTTCAAATGGGAGTTACAGCGCGCAGATTCGTACAAACTCACCACACGCCGGAAGCTCACTATCAGGCTCTGATGGGCCTGTACACACAAATGAAACCATGGCCTCCGAAAGCACGAAAAACTGTAGCTGCATCTGTCGCCCCGGTACCGCTGCGGGTTGCGTTTATCGGCGGACGCGGCACCGTTTCCAAATATAGTGGGATCGAAACTTATTACGAGGAGGTCGGCAAGAGGCTGGTCGAAATGGGCCACGACGTCACTGTATATTGCCGCAGCTACTTCACTCCCGCTCTGCCGAAATACGAAGGTATGCGGCTGGTTCGTCTGCCCACGTTTCGCTCCAAGCACCTTGAGACGTTCGTGCACACCTGGCTGAGTACCGTCCACGTGATGTTCGGCGGTTGCGATATCGTGCACTACCACGCGCAGGGACCGGCGCTGTTTTCGTTTTTTCCGCGCCTGGTTGGGAAAAAGACCATCGTCACGGTTCAGGGACAAGATTGGCAAAGAAAGAAGTGGGGGCGCTTCGCCTCATTCACACTTCGTCTTGGAGAACTCGCTTCCGCACGACTACCGAACCGTACCATGGTGGTCTCGCGAACTCTGCAGCGCCACTATAAGACCACCTACGGTGTCCAGACTACATACGTACCCAACGGCAGTGTGCTTCGCAAACGAGTTGCTCCGTCACAAATGCCAGAGTGGCAGCTGGAACCTGACAATTACATTTTGTTTCTCGGCAGGTTTTCTCCGGAGAAAAACTGCCATTTACTGATTGAGGCCTACGAAAAACTCGACACGCCTGCCAAGCTGGTGCTGGCTGGCGGCTCGAGTCATACCGACGCTTACGTCGTTGAGTTGCGCAAACACCAATCCGAGCGGATTCTTTTCCTCGACTGGGTTCACGGCCGCGCTCTGGATGAATTGCTGACCAATGCTGCGCTTTTCGTTTTGCCCTCCGACCTTGAAGGCCTCTCGCTGGCCCTTCTCGACGCCATGGGCGCTGCCGTCTGCGTGCTGACCAGTAACATCCCCGAGAACCGCGAAGTGATCGAGGGCACTGGCTTCACTTTCGAGCCAGGAGACGCAACTGATCTGGCGCGCATGCTACGCTTTCTGCTTTCCGACGCTCGCGCCCGAATGGTCGCAGGACGAAACGCACAAACACGAGTTCGAGAGCGCTATCTTTGGCCGCGGATTGCGGCTGAGATTGGACACTCTTATGTGGAACTGGCCGACCGGGGAGAAATAATTGAGGCGTATCCTCCGGCCGAGGCCTTAGCGGGGGGAACAGAACAAGTCGGCTAGTGTCCCATAATTCGACCGACAGGGCACCGTACCTGCGCTGCAACGGAACCGTCCCGGCTCCGCATGTGGGACGCTGTCCTTTTGAAATTCTTGTCAAGCCCCCTAGGGCGAGGGAATCCTTGCAACTTGCTGCTGCCAAAGTAAATATATTTTTGCAAAATTGGCGGGTTTACCCTATGCAAAGGGCTATTATAGATATTAGGAGATGAGTCTTACGCGATGCATTAGTGGTCATCGCTCCCCGACGATGGCTCTCTTTTCCTAAGCCAATCAGATCATAGGTTTACGCGGAGAATACGTCTCCGGAGTGTGTACGCTCGCCCACAACCTTGTGGAGCGCATCGGGAGTTACAGTCCACACAAAACATATCAGGAGGCCGATCAGTATGGTCCAGATTCCGTTTCAAGGAACCGGACGAGCACTGTCTAGCGCTGGGCTCGGCGCAGTCAGCCGCAAGCTCGGCGTCTACGCGCCTGAAATTTGGACGGTGGTTGCAGTAGAAACATCGGGCTGCGGATACTTGCCCGACCATCGTCCGCAAATTCTGTTTGAGCGGCATATTTTCCACCGCCTGACTCACGGCAAATATGATGACGGCGATATCAGTGACCCAAATGCCGGCGGATACGGACAATCCGGAGAGCATCAATATAATCGCCTGGCGCTCGCTATGGCAAAGAACCGAACTGCCGCATTGCAGAGCTGCTCCTGGGGCATTGGACAAATTTTGGGCGAGAACTATGCTTTGGCTGGATTCGCGGACGTCGAACAAATGGTCGCCGCCATGTTGGAGTCCGAGGATCAACAACTCGGGGCGATGGGGAATTTTCTGATCGGTTCACAACTCAACATTCCCCTGCAAGCGCACGACTGGGCGTCCTTCGCTCGCGGCTACAACGGCCCGAATTTCATCATCAATCGCTATGACACTCGCCTGAACGCTGAATTTCAAAAGTATTCCGCTGGCGGCCTTCCTGATCTAAGCGTGCGTGCGGCACAGCTGTATCTCACTTATTTGAGTTTCCATCCAGGTCGTGTAGATGGAATAGCGGGAAAACAAAGCTGGTCGGCGTTGACCGATTTCCAAGTGCAGCATGGATTCCCCAAGACTCTCACCATCGACGCCGAAACAGTGGCACAACTTTTCGCAGCAGCGGCCATCAGCGGAGGAACAATTTAAGAACCGAGAAAAGGCGACTCGCAGCTGGTTTCCTCTTACCGTACTCATACGTAGATGCGAGACCGCGCAAAGTATAGAATGTTGGCTCGAAGAGGAAGAGCATGCATTGTGCCCGTTTATTTCACGTCCTGGCGGTGTTGGCTGGATGCGCGTTAGCCCAGTCGCAGAGCGGTCCCGCGAAGATCGATTCATCGGCTGTGTGGCAGATATCGCCGCAGTTCCTCACTACCGCTCACGCTGCCTGCGACACTTCATCCCCGGCTGCGGGATGCATGATCGACCAGATGGCAAAAGCCGGCGCCCCGGCCGACGCGGTTAGCTTCTCTCGAGAACTTTACAAGCAAAGCCATGGAGACTTCGGGGTCATGACGGGTTTTCAGAGTCAATCTCCGGTTGCCTTTGCCTGGATAACCTATCCCCTGCGCGCCAACACAAATTACGGCCTCCTGTTTGTGAATGGACAGCCGCCGATAATCAACGTCGAGGATCTGAAGCTGCTCGATACCAAGGCCATGGAACACAGTTTCCAGTTTCAGGATCTCAAGAACACATTTCCCCAAGCTAATTTGTGGCCGGGCGATCGTGACGGAAAGACCTGGCCCAACTCGCAAGCGGGGCCCAATGGCGGAATTCAGTTTGTGGTGAGCTATCCGTTGCGCAACGGTTGCCACGCTTGTGCCAGCGCTGGATCTGCGCTATTCAACTGGAACTTCGATGCCCAGGGAAAATTTCTTGGGACGACATTCTTGGGCCTGCTGTCGGCGCCGTTGCAGTAGTCTGCCTTGCGATACTTCGATAAGCCGGGAAGGTCACGAGCCAACGAGATCCTCTTCAAATTGCGAATGCGTCCGCTACTTTTCCATCGCTGTTTCTAACTGAATTTCTCAGGCCGGCCAGATGCTCAGCGCGGTTTTGCTGAGAATCTGCTGTTTGATTTCTTCGGTCAGCGGGAGGGCGCGAAAGTCATCCAGATTCTTTTTGATGTCGGGAACGCCCGGCCCGGGCCAGTCCGTACCGAACAGTGTCTTGTGCGCGATCTCTTCCAGACGCGGAAAATACTTCAACAAAGTCTTGGGTGGGATGCCGCTGATGTCGAGGTAAACATTGGGATGGCGGCGAAGCAGGAAAAACGCGGTTTGCATCCACAGCGGACGGCCGCCGTGAGCCAGAAGAATTTTCATTTTTGGAAAATCGACTGCGACATCATCAACGTAAATGGGGTCGCCATAGCGGTTGCGGGCGCCGTGAAAAATTGACGTGCCGGTGTGGAACATGACCGGGATTCCGTTGGCTTCCGCAGCTCGATAGATAACTTCCAGCTCGGAGACGCCATTCTGGTAGTCGTTGGGAAAAAGAAGCTGGTGGGGAGGGTGAATCTTGATCATGCGGATCTTAAGGCGCAGAAGATGCTCGACGTCGACCAGAATGTTCTGACTGTGCCGCGGATGCAGGCCGCCGCACGAGATCAAACGCATGGGATTTTCTTTGACGTAATCGGCGATCCACTGATTGACAGCAGCCGTGAAGCCAATGACTTCCGGCGCCACGTAGTTGATGAGGACGCCGCGATCGATGCCGACCTCGTCCATGTGCTTGAGGAAGGCTTTGGGCGAGCGACAGAATTCGGCGATCTGCTCGTAGTTGGGCCGCTTGCGCCGCATCAACTCCAGAGCGTCGGGATGGAACATTTCTATCGGCGCGATATGGATGTGGCAGTCGGTGATCAAGTTCGTCGTCAGCTCTGACGTTTACCCGCTGGCATTCACCAGTAAGGCGTCTCTTTACGTATCGTTCCCAAAAGGCCTGATTCCCTCCAGGGGCGTCGCCAACTTTTCGCGCCAGAGAGCCAGTCTCGGGAATAACCTGGGCTGGTACGAGGCGGAGATCGAGTTCATCATCCTAACGGCTGAGCAGATAGCGATGCCGTAACACACTATCGAACGTGCGTTGTAATTTGCAAGTCGAAAGAGGGCGGAGATTCTCGAGTAGATCGTTCGGGGGCTGAAGCGATATCAACCGACTCGACAGCTGCATCTCGTCGTGTTCCCCTGATATCATCGCGCTTGTCTCTCAGGCACGAGCAGCAGGCCAGCTTTCAGCGCTTTATTCGAACCTGACGGAACATAAGGCTTTTCGGTGTGAACAACCGATGATTCGACGAGATACTGTGCAAGATATCGTTGCTAGTTATGACGCGGAGGCGAGCCTCGCGGAAGCGTCGACCATCCCCGCGCCCTGGTACGTGGATTCGCGCATTGCTGAGCTCGAAGCCTGCGCGGTCTTCAGCAGAACCTGGCAGATGGTCGGGCGAGTTGAGCAAGTCGAGAAACCGGGCCAGTTCGTCACGGCAAGCGTGGCAGGAGAGCCCATTGTCGTTGTCCGCGGGAATGATGGGGTGTTGCGAGGCTTCTACAACGTTTGTCGCCACCATGCAGCGGCCGTGGTTACCGAAGCTTGCGGGCAAGCTTCGATTCTGCATTGTCCTTATCACGGTTGGAACTATGGGCTGGATGGTTCGCTGAAAGGGATGCCGGAGTTCGACGGGGTAAAGAATTTCAATCGCCAAGAGAATGGGTTGGTCCCGGTGAAAGCCGAGACTTGGGAAAAATTCGTGTTCGTGAATCTTGATCCGCAAGCTGTTGCGTTGCAAGATTTTCTTGGCGGGTTAGTCACACGCATTGAACCGCTTGGGGTCAGCAAGCTGCACTATTTTGACAGCCGCGTTTATGACATTCATTGCAACTGGAAAGTGTTTATCGACAATTATCTCGATGGCGGATATCACGTGCCGCACCTGCACAAGGGCCTGAATTCGGTGCTCGATTACAAGGAATACACCATCGAGAACGAAGACCGGTATTGCCTGCAGTCGAGCCCGATGGTGGCTTCGAGCGAAGATGCCGCGACGGGAGCGACTCGAAAAGGCGAGCGCGCCTGGTATTTCTGGCAGTATCCGAATCTGATGATCAATTGCTACGAGGGCTACATGGATACGAACTTGGTGTTGCCCGTCGATGTCGATCATTGTCGCGTGATTTTCGATTTTTATTTTGCCGATGTGAGCGAGGATCATCGCGAGTACAACCAGCAGAGCGTGGCTGTAGGTCTGCGAGTTCAAGATGAGGATTTGGGAATCTGCGAAGCGGTGCAACGGGGATTAAAGTCGCGTGCGTATGGTGCGGGAAGGCTTTCGGTGAGGCGCGAGGCCGGGGAGCACTTGTTTCATCGGCTGCTGGCGGCGGATCTCAAAGCGGAAATCAGCCAGCATTCAGAAACTTCGTCCGGAGACGATCTTTGCATTCCCCGCTCTCGTCCGGTCACAGTACCGAAATAGCCGGGCGTTGATCGGCTGGACGGACGAGGGTGTCCCGTCCCTACGTGAGTCTTCGTTGTTACAGGTAGTCGCGGGTAATAAACTTTCCACCTGTCAATCCGTCGTTTGATTTGTTGTTCCGACCTAATAGGCCCGACATTATAGCGGCGGCTTACGGAGACTTTTCATCCTAGAATGAAAACGTGGAGGCAAGCTTCCAATGCGCGGGTTGCGGGGAGTGCAATTTCACGAGTGTCGACGAATCTGCAGGCCGGCGTCAGTCTTATATAGAAGATTGCCAGATCTGTTGCAAACCGAACCTGCTTCGCGTCGAATACGATCGGTCAGAGCGGCAATTTGTGATTACGGCGGAATTGGAATAGCGTATTGCGGGAAGCAGTGTTTTGGCGGTTGCAGGAAAAGAAAGGACCAACGAAATGGGCATGAGCTATAGCGCGCCGGGGCGAATGGTGGCGCACAATATGGTCACTACACAATTTGAACTGGATGGATTTCGCGTGGTCCGCACTTTGGGAGTGGTGCGCGGGATCGTAGTTCGCTCGCGGTCCATCTTTGGCACAATTGGAGCGGGCCTGCAAACCATCCTGGGCGGAAACATAACGCTGCTGACCAATCTCTGCGAGAAAACTCGTGCCGAGGCCTTTGACCTGATGCTGCAGCACGCCTCTGAGTTGGGAGGAAACGCGGTCGTGGGCGCCCGCTACGACGCGACGGAGATCATGCAAGGAGTCACGGAAGTGTTGGCCTATGGAACTGCGGTGGTGGTCGAGCCGGCGAAGTAACAAGCTTCACTAGGCTCAGCTCTCAGAGCACCAGTTTTTCCAGCATCCTCTGCCGGTATTCGAAGGTCTGCTTAATGCTGGGCGCGATGAACGCCTTACTCGCCAGATTACCTAGCACACTGAAGCCTGGGTCGTATTCAATCACGTCGCGGATGGTTGTCCCATTGGCTCGGTTTATCGTTTCCCTCGAGAATTCGTGGCGATGTCGAAATTGCTTGAACGGCCCTTTCTTCTGGATGTCGGCGAAGTGGTGGTTCCATTCGAACTCGGTAATCAACGCAATCCATTGCGCACGGAAGGGAAGAAATGGGATGGGACGAAAAGAGGTCACAATCTCTGAGCTGATGCCTGCAAGCGAATCGAGATTCGGGACGGCTGGTTGGTCGGCAGGCGCGTTGGGCGGAAGAGCCAGCCTTAGCTCCACTAGTTCGGTCCCGCTCGCCGGAGGCATGATGCGCGGTAAATTGTTCGGATTGGCAAAGAACAGAAAAGCCTTCTCGACGGAAACCGGTAGCCACTGCACGAACTGCACACGATAGATCATTCCGGATCGCGTCCAAAGGCGACTTTCAAGCGAAAAATCGAGAGCCTCTTCCTTGCAGAAGTGGTTTTTCGATGCCTTCATTACTTTAGCAAAGTTGCCTAAAGCGAAGAAATAACGAAGGTTGCAGATCCGAACCAGAGTGCTAAACCCCATCCCTTGGGGTCACCACATCAGTTAGCCACAATTTCTAGTGCTTTCCTGATTGGGACCTGTCTCACTCTGACTACCTATAACTTTGTTGTTGACAACAAACAGGTTAAGCGTAAGATGTGGACAAAAGTGGTAGAAAGTGGTCATGGCAGTAGAGGTCGTGGGCAAGACTGGAAACTGTGAGGCGCCAGTGGAATTTGAAGCTGACACCCCCAAAAACAGCCCGAACGAACCGCAATCGACCAATATTTTGACCGCTTTTACCTCCCTCGTTCTTGCGGCGGTAGCTGCCAAGAGATTTTCGCCCCCGATAAAGGGCAGAACACATGTTTCGCGGCAATCACCCAACTCGCGTCGACGAAAAGGGACGGCTCAAGGTCCCCTCGGAATTCAAACGCGTCATCGACGAGAAGTACGGCACACAATTCTACATCACCAGCCTGGATGGGAAGGTTGCTCAAGTGTATCCCTTCGAGGAGTGGGAACGGATCGAACAGAAGTTGGCAGGGCTTTCGACCTTCAATCCTACGAAGAAAAAGTTCTTAAGCAAGGTGAATTATTGGGGGCAGGTAGTCGAGATGGACGGGCAGGGGCGGTTGCTGATGCCGCAACTGCTCCGCGATGCGGCGCAGATCAAGGGAGAAGTGGCGGTGAGCGGATACCAAACGTACCTGGAAATTCGCAACCTGCACGCGTATCGGCAGCAGATGGAAGACGAGAAATTCACGGCTGAGGATGAGAAGACGCTCGACGAATTGGGCATCTAGTGGCCGAGGGTTCAACAGACACCCCTCAGGGGGTTGGGCATGGCGGTGGAAGGGAAGCGGGCCATGTTCCGGTTCTTTTAAAAGAAGCGATCGACTTTTTAGCGATCAAGCGCGGCGGGACGTATATCGACGCTACGGTCGGCCTGGGCGGGCACAGTTTCGAAATCGCAAAACGCCTCGGCGCACCGGGTCATTTGATTGGGCTCGATAAGGATCCGGCAGCGCTCGAAATCGCGCGGGAAAGATTGGTCGTTGGTGGTCCGTCGTTGGTAGTTGGTGAAGAGACAGATTGGCCGCGGATTACGTTGCTGCATCGCTCTTTTGCAGAGCTTGCGAACGACGAACGACGAGCGGCCTACGACGGCATTCTGGCCGACATAGGCGTAAGCAGTTTGCAGCTTAACGACGCCGCACGAGGCTTTAGTTTTCAGGCGGAAGGACCGCTCGACATGCGAATGAATCCGCAAGCCGAGCAGACCGCCGAACAAGTGGTAAATCAGGTTGACGAGGTCACACTTGCCAATCTGATTTACGAATTCGGTGAGGAAAGGAGGTCGCGGAGAATCGCCAGAGCCATTGTCCGGTCGCGGCCGATAGGAACTACCGCGCAACTTGCGGAGATCATATCAGCCGCGGCCCGGCCAATGAATCAGGCAGAAAGAAGGATTCATCCGGCGACTAGAACTTTCCAGGCACTCCGAATCTTCGTAAACCATGAACTGAACGACTTGCGGGCGCTGCTCGATGCAGCCCCGCAGCTGCTCAAATCAGGCGGACGGCTAGTGATCATCAGCTTCCACTCGCTGGAGGATCGCATTGTAAAAGATGCTCTCCGCGAAGGGGTGAAGCAGGGTTACTACCAGTTGTTGACCAAGAAGCCGGTGACCGCCGGAGAAGAAGAGATTGATCGCAATCCGCGGTCGCGCAGTGCAAAATTGCGGGCGGCGATACGAGTTTGAAGTTTGTCAGTTTTGAGCAAGGCGAGGAATCTGCTGCTCGCACACGAAAAGCAGATCCTTCGTTTCATGGCAAGTTGGTTAAGAAAGAAGAGATCAAAGTAAAACGGAGGCTGGCGATGTATACGGGCAATTTGATTGACGAACTGATTTCGACTGTCGAGCGCGCGGAAAAGCACGCTCGCGTAGCTACTGATTCCCCGGAAGCCAAGCTTCCCTACTGGTACGTGGCCACCGAACGCGAACGAGCGTTCGATGCGAAGTTACTTGGGGTGGCGTAAATGGCAGCAGCAGTGATAGCGGTTGAAGGTGCCGTGCGGGGTAGAAGGCGCAAGCCGTGTTGGGCCGGCACGCCGGAAATCTACTTTGCCAAGCCGATTGACAATTCACGCCTGGTAAAACTTGAAGATCCACGGCGCAGCCGCGAGATGCGACAGTTCGGCATCGCTCTGAGCTGTTTATTTCTGCTGGTCATGACTTATACGTGGCAACACTTCAAGGCCATCGAATATGGCTACAAAATCGAGTTCATGAAGAACGAACGCAACGGACTTTCGGAGCTGAATCGCACGCTCCGGTTGGAAGAAGCGTCGCTGCGGTCGCCGGACCGGATTGACCGCCTCGCGCGGCAGCATGGGATGCAACCGCCGCAGGCAGGCCAGATAATCCGGATGGAATCCGCGCCCCTTGATGCAGGTGCGCCGGTTATGGCTAGCGCGGCGGTGTCGGTGATCTCGGTTCCGTAAGTTGTGCAAACAAAGTTCAGCCACGGATTACGCGGATGAACACGGATCAATTAACAAATAAGAAGCGTTATCCGTGACCATCCGCGCAATCTGTGGCCCAAGTTTTTTGGCGGCTTCCCTAACGTGGCAGGCCGCCATGTTTGTCTAGAGGTCGCGATCCGTGGCTGCCAACACACTCCGCAACAGTACAAATACGCGGCTCTACCTTCTGGCCGCGCTGCTCGTGCTGTGGTGTGGCGGCATCTGCCTGCGACTGGTCTACCTGCAAATTTTCCGCTATGGCAGTTTTGAGAAGCGGGCACTCCACGAGCGCGAACGGACCGAGGAAGTATCCGCCCGGCGGGGAATCATCTACGACCGCGCCGGACACGAACTGGCGATGTCAATCTCAGTTGACTCCGCCTTCGCAGTGCCTACGGAAATCCCCGATCTCGCTGGGACGATTTCTCTGATTTCGAAAATCACGAAAACCGATCCTCGCGAAACATTTGCCAAGTGCAAAGCGGCACGCACGTTTTGCTGGGTAGCGCGCAAGGCCGATGCGGAGACCGCCGACCGCATTCGTGCTATGAATTTGCGCGGAATTTATTTCCAGAAGGAATCCAGGCGTTTCTATCCCAAGCGCGAACTGGCGGCCCAGGTGTTGGGCTATGTGGGAATGGATGACGAAGGGCTCAGCGGGATTGAGCGCCAGTACGACGACAAGCTTCGCGGCAGCCCGGGACGCATGCTCATCTCGGTCGATGCGCACAAGAAGTGGTTCGGCAGCGTGGAGAAGCAG
>Ga0209530_1001019_pt1 | contig 14486 bp, 10 predicted proteins | sample BlaSpr_A8_Ref_O1_FD_187987 | JGI IMG/M metagenome (GOLD analysis project Ga0209530, IMG submission 187987) | Forest soil microbial communities from Thunder Bay, Ontario, Canada - Black Spruce, Ontario site 2_A8_Ref_O1 (SPAdes) (version 2) | ecosystem: Environmental > Terrestrial > Soil > Boreal...
GGTAATCGCCGCCGTCGAAGTCGTCTTGCCATGGTCAATGTGACCAATCGTCCCAATATTTACGTGCGGCTTATTCCGTTCGAATTTCTCTTTCGCCATCTGGTATCACCCTCGTATTAGAGCTTCGCGGCGAGAGGCGCGCGATAAGATTTCACTGCGGTGCTAGCTGCTGCAAAATTCCCGGAAAAATTCTCAGCCCCTTCGCAATCGGCCGCGCCATGGAGCGGGGGACGGGACTCGAACCCGCGACCATCTGCTTGGAAGGCAGAGACTCTACCACTGAGTTACCCCCGCTCATGCCCTGCAAACTTTTCGCTAGCGCCATGCTATCCGTGATTCTGATTCCCCCACGGCGCGCTGCGCTCTGCTGACTGCGATCTGGAGCCTGGGACCGGGATTGAACCGGTGACCTCGTCCTTACCAAGGACGCGCTCTACCAACTGAGCTACCCAGGCTCGTACCGGTCGCCCCACTTCCCTGCGCGCTGCCTTCAGAATTGCCGCTGGGGCTGCCGCGCTTCTGAATCTCTAATTCCCTCAAAATAAACTCAAAACAAACTTCCGTCAGACTGTCCAACCATTCGCTTAAGTACCGTAACGCGGGTTACTGGTGGACGGGGAAGGATTCGAACCTTCGTAGCCCGCAAGGAGCGGCAGATTTACAGTCTGCTGGTTTTAGCCACTCACCCACCCGTCCCGCAAAAACTTTCGAAACGCCAAAGCCGCGTTCCGTGAAATCCTCCGGGACACAACTGCATCCCGCATCTCTCACGCAACCTGATTGAACAGCAACGTTGTACGGGGCACTCCGCAATGCAGAAAGGGCTCGTGTCTAAAGACACCAGCCCTAGCGCTTTTGTCGCGAGGAGTTTCGTCCGCAACCCTTGCCAAAATATTCCCGGTACCGCAATCTCAGCTGGCGGAGGGAGTTGAACCCCCGACCCTCTGATTACAAATCAGATGCTCTACCAACTGAGCTACGCCAGCACTGGCAAACCGAGCAAATGTATCACTCAGGCATTCAAATTGCAAGCAACTTTCTGCCGCCGGCAAAACCATTGCCAGATCGCCACTTACCTCGCCATTCCCAGTACCATCAGTGCTCAATTATACAGCTAATCCCATTTTTCGTCGAATCGAGTTTCCTTACTCTGGCTGCTTCTCTGCCGGCGGCGCAGGTGCATCGGCAGGAGGTTCCGCGGCAGGCTTCGCAAACTGCGCGTCAGCCAGCTGCACGTTGTGCTGCACATCTGTGAAGTGAATCACAAACGCCGAACCGCCGCCAGCCTGCCTCACCGTGAATGGCAGTTTCACGCCATCGAGCGCTGTGTAGTCTTCCACATCCGCCTGAAATTCCGTCAAACCGTCAGGCGTGTAGCGTTGATTCACGCTGCGCACCAGCAATCCGCTTTGCACGTCGAAATACATTTTATCCGGCGCGCCTTTTTCCCGCTCGGCTACCAGCACGTAGGTATTATGCTCGTTCACTCTCTCGATTCCGGTGACGGTGAGCTTGCTGTAAATCTTGCGCAGATCGAGAGGATGATAAAAATCTGCTTCGCGCCGCGCGTCGTCGAGTTCCCCGCCAGTCAGAACGCGCAAACCATCGCGCGGATTTTCGGACCACGCCGTCGAACCGTCGAAGCCCTGCTCGAAAGCGCCACCGCCCAGTTTGATCACCGCCAGCATTAAATTCGGCGCTTTTTCGTGAATTTCTAACGTTCCTGTCAGATTGTCCATCGCCGGAATTTCGATGGTGCCTTTGGAGACGCGCGAATTCAGCTTCATCCAAGCCGCGCGCCCGCCGATGGCTTGCACGTAGCGATCGAGCACCTGCTCGCCCGTGGGCATTGCAGCGGCAGCTTGCGTTGCGCCACCTGCTTGCGTTGTGGATGCCGGCGCCGCGGCAGACTTCGCGGGGTCCTGCGCGCGCGCCATAAATCCGCACAGCAATCCCAGGACGCAGATACCGAGCGCTTTCTTCCACGTGGATTTCATGTTGCCAACCTCGCTGCGCGAAAAAGCTTCATCTCATGCCGCCCGCAAAGCCAGTCGCGCCACTTTCACCCGCTAGGAGAATTATACCGCTCGATCGGCTGGAGGGGACACTCCAGCCGCGCTGAATATTTTACGCAGCCGGGAACAAAAACATTACACTAAGTCGGTAGCGCCGAACCTCTATTTAACGCCCATTTCAACGTGCCATCCTCTTCCGCCAAACGCGCATGGATCGCAATCGCCGCAGTGCTGCTTTGCCTCGCCGCCGCGGGCGTCGCTTACTATTTCTGGCAAGCTCGTCCGCTGCCGCCAATCGTTTCAACCCTGCCGGGAGTTCCCGCCGCAGGCCCGCCGCCCGATATTCTTAGCCAGCTACCGGCCGATGCGCCGGTCATCGCTTATATAGACGCTGGAAATCTGCGCACGTTACAGAATTCTCCGCTCGCTGCCGCGCTAGGCCTCGCATCCCCCGGCCCGCAAGCTGATCGCGACTACGCCAACTTCGTCCGCGACACAGGTTTCGATTACACGCGCGACCTCGATCACGCCGCGATCGCCGTCTGGCCTGCTGGCGTCGGCACGCCCGATAACGTACTCGGCGAAGATCGCGTTCTAGCTATCGCCGATGGCCGCTTCGACCAACAAAAAATCAAAGCCTACGCACTGCGCACGGGAAAAGAAATCGCAGGCGGACCGCAGCCGGCCTACGAAGTCCCCGGAAATCCGCCAGTCTCTCTTACATTTCTTTCGCCGACGCGCATCGCCCTCGCCAGCGGTCGCAACTCGACGGAACTGCTCGCGCGCGTCAGCCCCCATGCATCTTCCTCTGCATCGCGCGGCCCGGCCATGCAATCGCGCATTCAACGCGTAGCCGGAGCGCCCATGTTCGCCGTAGCCCGCGCCGATCGGCTGCCACAAAGCATCTACGCCCCTCTCCACAACTCACCGCAGCTCGAACAGATCGCCCGCAGCGTCCAAGCCATCACGCTCGCCGGCCAGCCTGACCGCGACAATCTGAAAGTCACGCTCGACGCCGAATGTGACTCCCTGAAAAACGCCGTGCAACTCGCCTTCCTGCTCGAAACCGGAAAAATGGCCGGCTCCATGGCGCTCTCCGATCCGCGCACCCGCCACCAGATGACCCACGAACAATATGCATTCCTCGAAGCGCTGATCAACCACGCCACCATCAACCACCAGAATAAAGTTGTCCGCATCACGCTCGAGATCACCCCCGAAATGCTGGCCGCAGCCCCGCCGCCGAAGCCCGCCGCAAGCCATCCCCCAGCCACGACGCACGCACCACCACCCGCAGCATATCCGCACAGTTCTCAATAAAGCAGAGTTATACCTGAGCGAAGAAGGCGAAGGAAAAAGAAGCAGTCCCGCAATTTCAAACCAGAAGAACTAATCGGCAGCAGCGCCCGAAGTAGCAGCAGTACTGAGGTAACGCCAGGGATTCACAGGCGTGTTGTAAATTCTCACTTCGTAATGCAGATGCGGCCCGGTCGAACGTCCGCTCTGGCCTTCCAATCCAATAATATCTCCGCGCTTCACATGCGTCCCGACATGCGTGCTGAACGCCGAAAGATGCCCGTACCAAGTGGAAACCCCAAATCCGTGGTCAATCACTACCAGCTTGCCGTATCCCGCCCGCTGGTCCACCACCGCGACGATCCCATCCGCCGTCGCGTGCACCGAATCGCCATAATGCGAAGCGATGTCCATCCCCGCATGGAACGCGCCCTCACCACTGAACGGGTCCAGCCTCTCGCCAAAATGTCCGGTAATCTCGCCTACCACCGGCCAAAGCGTCGGCACAATTCCCAAGCTGCTCAACTGCGAAGCAGGCAGCAAACGCATCCCGCCATCGGACATCGTCACCGCCGACGCATTCCGCTGCAGATAGCTAAATTCGTCCAGCGATTCCTGGTACTCCACGTCAGACGCCCCAGCAACCGCATCATCTCCAAACGCAAAAGGGGTCTGCCGGAACCGCGTGATCCCGTAAGCAATCGCCACTTCGCTAGCCAGCGATTGCAGCGAATCCAGGCGCTGGTTGGTATCCTTCACTTCAGTCTGCAGCACCTTATATTGTTGCTTCAGGGTGTCTTGCTCGCGCCGCAACGAATTGTAATTGGTCGCCTTCCACAACATGCGCGAATAGGAACCCATCCCGGCCAGTACCGTCACGCCGCCCACCGCCGCCAGAATCGCCAGCGCGTGCAGCACGTAGAACGGCACACGAACGCGCCGCATCCCCCCGGACGCGCTCGAAGCAATAAAGAACGTGTAGTACTTACCCTTCATAATGTTAATTTTTCCTGCTGTTAGTTTGAATCGGTTGATCGGAATCCGCGATTCCCCAATCGCGGCACGACGGCTCGTGACTAAGTCCAATCCGGCAAGTGCGATACAAAACCCGGTGAATTGTAGTCAGCGCATCCATCGTGGTCAACCTCAAACTTACGTTTTCCACAGCTTCCCCATCCACGCAAAGGACTTATCGGCGTTCCCTCTAATTTATGATTAGGGATTCCCGATTAGAAACCTTACCTTATTCTTGAACTGCGTTACAACTGTACGAAAGTTCAGGATGGTACAGGAACGCCAACTCGTCGAAAAAATCACCCGCGCGCTATTGCCGCAACGGGCCGCGTCGTCGCGTCTCAAGTTGGGAATCGGCGACGATGCCGCAGTCATTTCGCTCGGCAGCCGCACGGAATGGGTGCTCAGCTGCGATACATTTCTGGAAAATGTCCATTTCCGGCTGAAGACCCACCCACCCGATTCAGTCGGCTACAAAGCTCTGGCCCGCGCGACGAGCGACCTCGCCGCTATGGGCGCCACGCCACGCTTTTTCCTTCTCACTCTCGCCTTGCCAGCAGGAGCCGCCGGCGCCCTTGCAGGTTGGAGTTTTGTGGGTCGTGGCTTCAGCCACGACAAAACCTCCGCACCAGACTCAGGGGCTCTAGCCCTTGAAGTTCCCTCGGAAAGTTGGCTCAACGCATTTCTGAAAGGGATGGCCCGCGCCTCCCGTGAACTTGGCATCACGATCATCGGCGGCGATACGACGCAGAGTCGCACCGTGTTCATCAGCATCACGGTGCTGGGCGAAATCGCTCCCGGCCACGCGCTAACCCGCTGCGGTGCCCGCCCCGGCGACATCATCTATGTCAGCGGCAAACTCGGGCGCGCCCAACTAGGCCTCGAGCTAGTCCTGCGCGGCCACGCCCGCAACCACCAAGTACGCGCTCTCGTGCAGCCGCACCTGTATCCCAAGATCCAGATCGCACTCGGCTCCTGGCTCGCCCAACACCGCACCGCCGCATCCGCAATGGATCTCTCCGACGGTCTCTCCACCGACCTCGGCCGCCTCTGCGCCGCCAGCCAAGTCGGAGCGAAAATCTACGCCAGCAAAATCCCCAGCGTCACGATCCCGCCAGCAGCCGCGCGATACCTCGGCAAACCGAAGCTCGATCCCCTGCAGCTGGCGTTACATGGCGGCGAAGACTACGAACTCCTCTTCACAGTCTCGTCCCGCCAAGCAAAAAAACTCAACGGCGCTCCAGGCGCCGCAGCCCTAACCGCGATCGGCGAAATCACGCGCAAACGTGAACTAATCCTCGTAGCCAGCAACGGACGCGAGGCTCCACTGAAGTCCCAAGGCTGGGATCCATTCCGGTAACCAGTGAGTTTCAAGGGAGTGCGCGCGACCGGGTCGGGTAGCGCCGGCGTCTCGCCGGCTAGTTGCCGTCGCGATCCAGAATTATTTCTGGCTCAGAAGATAAATATCCGCATGCCCGCCAGCACGCGCATACACAACAGTGGAAAGGTCACTCGAAAAATCATAAGCATTCCCGCCGCTAACGAGCGGAAACGCAAACGGCAGCTTCAGCGCCACCTGCGGCTTGCCGACAAGTTTTCCATCGACCCAACCCTGCCGGTAAATCGTCACATCCTGCTGCGACGGAATCGCATACGAAAACGATTTGCCATCCTTGCCATTCACAATCCCGAACGTCACAGCTCCCGGCACCAGAACCGCACACTTCAAATCGGCCAGCGACAGCTGGTAAATTCCCACGTTGCCTACACCACCCCGCAGAGTCAACAGATACTTCCCGCCAGGAGCCACTTCAAATGCAAACCCGCAAGCGTCGCTGACCGTCTCCGGAGTCGAACCCTCCGCGCTTTCTCGCGAAATCCTAATCCGGTTTGCGCTCTTTTCTATACTATTCAGATACACGGTTTTCTGGTCGGGGCTCATCAACACATTCTGCACGGTGCCGCCGGACCAGGTCAGCGTCTGCTGACCGCTTCCATCAACGCCGACGAAATAAGGTTTGTCCGGCGCCTCGGCTTTTTCCGAGATGAAACCGAACCGCGAGCTGTCCGCCGACCACATGCCGGTTGCCAGCGATTCTCCGCTGGCAATTTTTGTTTTATTGCTGCCATCAATATCCGCCACCCACACCTCATTGTGGTCGCGCGACGGCACGGTGATGTAAATCAGCTTCTTGCCGTCGGGAGAAATCGCAGGCTGCGTGGCGTTTTCCGAAGCAATGTCGGTCACTTGCTTGGTGCGCGTGTTGTAGGTAGTCAAAAATCCGGAAGACTTGCCGTTCACGAAGTACAGGCCTTTTCCTCCGGGATCCGGCATCGGCCAGGTGTCCGGCCCGGTTCCCATCGTGACCTGTTCCAGCTTTTTGTCCGCTAGCGTGTACTTCCAAATGTTGGTGAGGCCGTTTAACGTCCGGCTGAAAAGGATCGAATTGCCCTGCTCGGCCCACACCACTCCCGCCGCGATGCCCGGAACCTCATCCAAATCGGTTTCCGTCTTTTTGGCAATATCAAATTCATGCGCGCGAAAGCCCTCCCGTGAGGAAACCGGGTCTGCCGTGAGCACTAACAAGTGATTGCCGTCCGCGTAGGGCAAGATGCGGGTGACCGGAAGCGTGGCCGCGCCAAAAGTAAATATTTTTTCCTCATCCAGCCCGGATTTTCCCGCGCGCAATACCGCTCGAGCATCATCGCCTGTGTAGAAAAGAAACGCGCCATCGGGCGAAGGAGACAAATGGGTGCCAGAAACCACTCGGCTCGGTTTTCCGCCCAGCGTCGCCACGGACCACTCTTCGGATTGCTCTTCAGATTTTCCGTAGTAGATCTCGGCGCCATCCGGTGAGAAGCTGTCAACGATCTTGGCGCCGTTGTCCGCGGTTAATTGCAACGGCTGGCCGCCCGACGCCAGCATCACGAATACCTGATCAACGCCGTTTACCGGCGAACTGAATGCCACCGTATGCCCATCCGGAGAAAGCCGCGCGAAATCAATCGGCTTATCCCACTGGCTGATTTGCGCAATTTTCGCGGGACCGCTCGGCGCGTGTGAACCGCCCCAGAAGTGATACGCGGCAAGTCCAACTGCAGCGAGCAGCAATACAGCGAAAACGGCTACGATTGCATAGTTCTTGCTCGCGCTATCCGCTGCGGCTGGCACCACGACTGCCGGCGACGAGCTGCTCGCAGTCTGCGGCGCCGAATCTTGAGCCGCGCGTCCACCGGCGGAAGAGATGCGGCCGGAATCCGTATCGCGTCGCAGCCGCTTCAAGTCCGTGCGTATATCCGAAGCCGCCTGATAGCGCAGGTCGCGATCTTTTTCCAGCGCCTTGTTGATGATGTCTTCCAGCTTCGCGGGCAGCTCCGGATTTAATCGCACCGGAGCCACCGGCGCGCGATTCAATATCGCTTCGGTGATCACTCCGGAAGTTTCGCCGCGAAACGGCACCGCGCCGGTGGCCATTTCATAGAGCACCACGCCAAACGAAAAAAGATCCGTACGCGCGTCGAGCTCTTTGCCCCGCACTTGCTCCGGCGACATGTACGCAACCGTGCCCACCGCAACGCCCGGACTCGTGAGATCTTCCGGACGTACGCCTGCAGTCATGTGCGCCGCCTGCGTTGCGTCCTGCGTCATCGCGTGCACTGCGGCAGGGCGAATCTGCTTGGCCAACCCGAAGTCCAGAATTTTCGCGTGACCGCGCTCCGTCACAAAAATGTTCGCGGGCTTGATGTCGCGGTGCACGATCCCCTTGCTGTGCGCCGCATCCAGCGCGTCCGCAATCTCGATGCTCAGATCTAGCAGCAATTCCAAATCCAGCGGGCGCCCGGAAATGGAATGTTTCAGCGTTTTGCCGTCGAGGCATTCCATCGCGAGGAACGTGTGCCCGTTCTCTTCGCCAATCTCGTGTATCGTGCAGATGTTCGGATGATTCAAAGCCGAAGCCGCCCGCGCCTCCCGCCGAAATCGTTCCAAGGCCTGAGGATCTGCCGCAAATTCATCCGGCAAGAACTTCAGCGCCACGAACCGTCCCAGGTTCGTATCCTCAGCCTTATACACCACGCCCATTCCGCCGCCGCCCAGCCGTTCCACGACGCGGTAATGCGAGAAAGTTTTCCCAATCAGTGAATCGGTAGGCTCCATGTGCCGCACATATTAGGTTGAGCGGAAGGGCAAGTCAACGAACGCGGTTGCGATTGAATTCCTTAGTGCAGACTAGGACCAGCAGGCGGCTTCAACTGTGTAGATGACGGCGTCGCAGCAGGCGCAGCCGGTTTCGCCGCCGGCGCCGCCTTCGGTTGCGCAGGCGCCGAGCGCGGCGCTGCCGTTTCCGTCAACCCCTGCTCCGCGGCATCCGCCGGAGGCGCCGTGTCCGGCACGTCAACATGCACTTCCCTGCCAGGTGCCAGTTTCTCCAGCGGCACCACGTTCGGAAAATTTTCCACCGCCGTGCCCTGCGTCCCCTGCTGCATGAACTCCAGCCATATCGGCAAAGCCGCGCGCGCCCCAGTCTCCTTCTTCCCCAGCGAAATCCGCTTGTCGTCGTTCCCCACCCAAACGCCCGCGGTGATCTGCGGCGTAAATCCGATGTACCAGGCATCCGTAAAATCGTTCGTCGTGCCAGTCTTCCCCGCCGAAGGCCTCCCCAATTCCTTCGCGCGCACGCCGGTGCCAAACTGCACCACCTCTTCGAGCATCGCCACCATCGTCCGCGCTACATCCGGCGGAATCACATCATTCACTTTCGGACGAGGCTCCTCAAGCACCGCTCCATCATAAGAAGTCACGCGCCGGATGTAGTGCGGCTCGATGTGAATACCATCGTCAGGGAAAACGGTGAACGCGGAAGTATGCTCCATCAGCGTCAAATCCGCGGCGCCCAGCGCCAGCGGCAAATACGGCGGCAGCGGGCTGGTAATCCCGAATTTACGCGCCAGCTCGATCACATTCTGCACGCCCACATGATCCAGCAAACGCACCGCCGGCACGTTGCGCGAATCCGCCAGCGCGCGCCGCAGCGTGATCCGCCCCTCGAATTTCTCGTCGTAATTCTTCGGCGAATAATTTTGCCCGCCGCTGCGAAACGTCACTGGCTCGTCCACCACCGTGTCGAACGGATTCATGCCCATCTGCAGCGCATCCGCATACACATACACTTTGAACGAGCTGCCCGTCTGCCGCGACGCCTGCGTTGCGCGATCGAATTTCGATGCCTCGAAATCGTAGCCGCCCACCATGGCCTTGATTTCACCGGTGGCGTTATCGATTGCGAGCAAAGCGGCCTGCGCGGCGGGCACTTGCTCGAGCTGCGCGCGCACCGTGAGTCCGGAAACTTCTTTCACCGATATGCAAACCAAATCGCCCACCGTCAGCAATTGCTTCGGCGACTTAATCCCCGTCCAGGCGAAATCCGCGGGCGTCAGCATCGCGTGATACGTCCCAATCTTCAGCGTCGCGAACGTCGGCTCCACGGCCGTCACCAATCCGTTCACGTAGTCGCCCTTGCGCGGCGTGTTTTTCCAATCCTCATCCTGATATTTTTCCAGCGGTCCCAGATTCTGCTCCAGAATGTTGGGCAGCTTCCCGCGCCAGCCGTGCCGTCGATCGTAGGAATGCAATCCGTCGCGCACCGCCTGGTCCGCGGCTTTTTGCATCGCCACATTCAACGACGTGTACACGCGCAATCCTTGCTCGTGAACGGCCGCAGTGCCGTAGGTGTGCTCCAGGTACTGGCGCACTTCTTCCACGAAATACGGCGCCAGATCATTGCGCAACGATTCCACGTGCAGCCCCAGCGGCTCCTTCACCGCGGCGTCAGCTTGCGCTTGGCTGATTTTACGGTCGTGCGCCATCAACCCCAGCACCAGATTGCGCCGCAACAGCGCGCGATCCGGATGATTGATCGGCGCGTAAATCGGCCCGCGAATTATCGCTGCGAGCGTGGCGGCCTCCGCCAGCGTCAATTGCCCCACCGGCTTGCTGAAGTAATATTCCGACGCCGCCTCAAACCCGTAATTCCCCGAGCCCAGATAAATCTGGTTGCAGTACATCGTGAAAATCTGCTCTTTGGTGTAATGCCGCTCGATCTGGATCGCCAAAATCGTTTCCTCGATCTTGCGCCGCGCGCTGCGATCCGAACGATTCAGGAACAATCCGCCGGCCAGCTGCATGGTTAAAGTGCTGGCGCCCTCCGCCAGCCGATGTTTCGCGATGTCATGCCACGCGGCCTGCAATACGCGCGGAATATCCACGCCCCAGTGCTCTTCGAAGTGCTGGTCTTCCGTAGTAAGGATGGCGTCCTTCAAAACTTTCGGTATCTGGGGATAGGTAAGCAGAATCCGCCGCTGCAGCGCGAACGTCCCGATCGATTGCCCGTCATCCGCATACAACTCGGTCACCACATTCGGCCGGTAATCCTGCAACGCATGAATTTCCGGCAAATCGCTCGAGTACACAAACAGCAATCCCACCGCCGCGCCAAACCCAATCGCGCACAGAATCAAAAATGTAAACGCGAGGCGACCAAACACGGTGTCGCCGGTAATCTTCATAGTCGCGCGGTAGAATCGTTCCATCGCCCGACCATTCTATCGCATAGTCAGCAAGCTCGCCGGAGCCGACCTCGCGCAATGTTCCCAATTTGCCGCCGCACGCGAAGCGCGACCCGTCTAGGTAGGGGCGGTGCTTGCTGCGCCCCAGCTTGCCACGCCGTCAACGCGCTAAACCGTCGTTGTTGGTCTTGAATTTGTAGGGGCGGGTCTCAGAGCCGCCCCTTTTTTCCGCGAGAACGTCGCCGATGTTGCCTCCGCGCCAGCTTTTCTCGTTGCCACGCGCCGCACCACAAAGTAAATTGTTCCCGCCGAGCCACACAACGAGGCCCCCATGGAAGCCAGTCCAGTCCTCTTCCGCGATCTAACCTACATCTTCCTCGCCGCAGTCCTAGGCGGCCTCGTAGCCTGGCGCCTGAGACTCCCCCTAATCCTCGGCTTCGTCCTGGGCGGCATCGTAATCAGCCCTTTCACTCCCGGCGTGCAAATTTCCGACCTGCACGCCTTCGAAGTTTTCGCCGAAGTCGGCGTCGTCCTGCTGATGTTTTCCATCGGCGTCGAATTTTCCATCCCCGACCTGATGCGCGTGAAATGGATCGCCCTCGGCGGCGGCACGCTAGGCATCGTTCTCTCGATGGCCTTCGCGCTCGGCGCCGCCTGGCTCGTCGGATGGACCATGATCCAAGGCTTCGTTGTCGGCGCCACCATTTCCGTCGCCAGCACCATGGTGCTCGCGCGCCTGCTCGCCGACCGCAACGCCATGGGCACCACCTACGGCCGCGTGATGATCGGCATCACCCTCGTCGAAGACGTCGCCGTCGTCTTCATGACCATCATCATCCCCATCTTCAGCGGCCCCGCCGAAGGGCGCCTCGCCAAAGCCGCCTGGACGCTCGGCAAAGCCACGCTCCTTCTAATCCCCCTCGCAATTCTCGCGATGACCTTAGTCCCGCGCCTCTTCCGCCTCGTAGCCCGCACCAAAGATCCCGAACTTTTTCTGCTAGTCGCCATCGCCATTTGCCTCGTCTCCGCCGCCACCGCGCAAGCCGCAGGCTTCTCCGTCGCGCTCGGCGCGTTTCTCGCCGGCCTTTCCATCAGCGGCGCGGAAGATTTGCATCAAGCGCACAATTCGCTCATCCCTCTGCGCGATGCCTTCGTCGCACTCTTCTTCGTATCGCTGGGCACACTCGTAGTTCCCTCGGTGGTCCTGCACAATCTTCCCCTGCTCGGCGTGATGCTCCTGCTGATCGTCTTCGGAAAATTTGTGGTGTGGCTCGCTGTGATGAAGCTGTTCCGTTACTCCATCTGGACGTCCATCGCCGTAGCCGCCGGCCTAACCCAAATCGGCGAGCTATCCTTCATCCTGGTAGAAGTCGCCAGAAAATCCGGTCTGGTGGGCGAAGAAATATTTTCAGCCACCCTGGCCGCATCCCTGATCTCAATTTTCCTGAACGTCCTGATCGTCCGCGCCGTCTTCCGCTGGATCCAACCAAAGCTCGACGCCGAACACGCAGCAGCCGCCGCCCCAGCAAACGCGTAGCCAACATCCACTCAACAAATTTTCAAGGCAGATAAATCAAGGAAGGTAACGAAGCTCAGAAGAAGAACGCACGCGCCGCCTGCTTTCCTATTTTCACTTTTCCAATTTCAATTTTCCAACCTACCCCAGCGCCTCTTCCGCTTCCCGCACGGTTGCATAAGACTTAATCAGCGTCCCCACATGCGTCATATCAATCAACGCCTTCACTTGCGTATTCATTCCCGCCACAGCCAATTTCCGCTGCGTCCGCTGCGCCGCCACGTAAGCGCCCACGAGCGCCCCCAACCCTGCCGAATCCACATACGGCACGCCGCTGAAATCCACAATCAGTTTCCCCGCGGTTTCCTCGCGCGTCACCTTCTGAAAATCAAAAATCGTCTGAATATTCAATGAGCCCTTGAGCGTTAATATCTTCTGCCCCTCGCGGCTCCCCGCTGAAATCACAATCTGCAAAGTGTCCCTGGCCATGGCTCGCGATTCTAACGAATCGCCGCCCCCCGCATTGTGAATATTGTGTTACAACCGCCCCGCCAGCTCGCGAGGCGCAGCCCGCGCGTGCAGCTATCCATTTTCCACCACCGCCTCGGCCTCAATCTCCACCAGCATCTCCGGCGAAATAAACGCGCTCACCTGAATCATCGAAGTCGCCGGCAAAATCTTCCCGAAAAATTCACCATGCGCCTTGCCGACCTTCTCCGAATCGGCCGCGCGCGTAATGTACATGCGTGTCCGCACCACGTCCTTCAGTCCCGCCCCCGCCTTCTGCAGCGCGCGCTCGATATTCTTCAGCGTCTGCACCGCCTGCGCGTAAGCATCCCCCACTCCCACAATGGTCCCCTGCGCGTCCGTTGCCGTCGTCCCGGACACCCACACGTTCGCCCCCACCCGGACGGCGCGCGAATAACCAATCACCGGCTCCCAAGGCGTTCCGCTCGAAATGTTCGTTCGTGTCATCGCGTCCCCCCAGTCGAATTTCGCTCCCATCCATCTCGACCTTCGCACCTTGCCGCAGCACAGCGCAACGCAGCGCCGCTGCGCACCACTTTACGGATCAAACCGCGCCCGCAATTCCGCCGGCACGATCGGGCACAAATCCTCCCGCCTCCCAAACACCCGATAACGAATCCGCGCCACAAAATCGTACACAAAATCGCGCAACCCCCGTGGCAGCACGCTCAGCACCGCCGCCAACACCCGCCACCCTCCGCCCAAGCGCCGAAAAATATGCAAAAACGCAGTCGAACGCAGCAACAACTCCCCGTTGGGCTGCAAAACCACTACGCTATCCGGCAGTCCCTCACGCGGCTCCTCCGCCACCCGCGCCAGAAATGTCTCCCCCTGCAGCGGCGCAAACCGAAACGCTGTCCCACTTGTATCTTCCGCCAGAATAAATCGCACCGCGCGCTGGCACAAACCGCAATGCCCGTCGTAGAACAACTCCTCCGTAGGGCCCAGGCCGACGACGGGAACCCACGACGGGTTAAAAGTGAAGAGGTGCAGGATGATCATGCCCGCAGTCAAATCCGGAAAGCTAACCAAGGCAAACAGCCCGAGGTGCAGCGAGACCATCGCGCACCATATCCACGGTCGAACTCGGCGGAATAACGCCAGTGGGGCAAATAGCAACTCCAAAGCCAGCGCGCCCCAGGTGAAGACACGCAGCACATCCGGCGGAAATGATCGAAGCCAGATTCGCAGAAATCCCGGCCGCGCCAATGGATTTTCGAGCACGCGCGCCAACGCCGTGCCGTCAACCCACGACGGACTGTTCAACTTCATGACGCCGCTGTAGGAATAGCCGAGCGCCATCAGTATCCACGCGCTCAAAAATATGGACTGAGTCATGCTCCAGCTGCCACGAGGATCAGTTCTCTCTCGCGCTGACCAGGACCCGTAAGGCGCGGACGGCAGGAATGCGTGCGCCAGTAGCAACCACCCGATATACGGCAGCGCGGGGTTAGCAATCAACGGGTTGCGGCCGACAAAGCACGCCCCCAAATACCACAGACCTACGGCGGCAGCGCGGTCATAAAAACCAATTGCAAAAACGGCGCTCAACG
>Ga0209530_1001020_pt1 | contig 14479 bp, 13 predicted proteins | sample BlaSpr_A8_Ref_O1_FD_187987 | JGI IMG/M metagenome (GOLD analysis project Ga0209530, IMG submission 187987) | Forest soil microbial communities from Thunder Bay, Ontario, Canada - Black Spruce, Ontario site 2_A8_Ref_O1 (SPAdes) (version 2) | ecosystem: Environmental > Terrestrial > Soil > Boreal...
CACCGGCATACAGACCCTCGATGGAACGACGGCGTCTCTGGTTCCCGCGCATGGCGCAGCCGCGGATCTGACGCGTGGCACGGACTACGTGGTCAGCAACCAGACGCAAACGGACGCCATCGACATCGACGCACCCATCGTGTTCGCGGGCTACGGCATCGACGCGCCCGAATATCATTGGGACGATTTCAAGGGCGTGGACGTGAAGGGCAAGGTGATCCTGGTCATCGTGAACGAGCCGCCGTCGAAGGACCCGAAGTTCTTTGCCGCGGAGACCATGACCTATTACGGCCGCTGGACCTACAAGTACGAGGAGGCTGCCCGCCAAGGCGCGATCGGCGCACTCATCATTCATCGCACCGACCTCGCGAGCTACGGCTGGAGCGTGGTGCAGAGCTCCTGGAGCAACGAGCATGTGCAGCTCGCCAACGACAAGGATCCGAAGCTCGAGGCCGCCGCCTGGATTCAATGGGAGGTGGCGCGACGGCTGTTTGCCGACTCGGGACTGAAGCTGGACGATATGGTCGCGCTCGCCGGCACGCGCAAGTTCAAGGCGCGGGAACTGCCGGTGCGGTTCAAGGCTCATATCGAAAGCCATGTGCGCAAATTCGTCTCCTACAATGTGGTCGCCATGCTCCCGGGCAGCGATGCCGGTCCGCCGACTCAAGCGGTGATGTACACCGCGCATTACGATCATCTGGGCATCGATCCGAAGCTTCCCGGCGACAAGATCTATAACGGCTTCGTCGATAATGGGACGGGCTGCGGCATGTTGTTGGAGCTCGCGCGCGCCTTTTCCCGGTCCGCGGCGCGGCCGCCGCACCCGGTTCTGTTCGCGTCGGTTACCGCGGAAGAGAAGGGCATGCTCGGCTCCGAATATCTCGGCAGGAACTTGCCCATCCCTGCTTCGCGGATCGCACTCGATCTCAATTACGATGCGATTCCGCCGCTCGGCGTTCCGGAGGGAGTCAACGTGACCGGCGCCGAGCGCACCACGTTTTATCCGGTGGTGCAGAAGACGGCGCAGGCGTTCGGCTACGAGATTCAGCCGGATGCCGAGCCGGGCGCCGGGCACTACTACCGCTCCGATCATTTCAGCCTGGCGCGGGTGGGGGTGCCCTCGTTCTCCATCAATACCTCGACCAAGTTTCGCGGGCATCCGCCCGAGTGGGGCAAGGCGCAGCGCGAGGACTACACCGCCCATCGCTACCACCAGCCGGGCGACGAATACATGCCCGACATGGATTTCGCCACCAACTCGGAGCTCTCCAAGTTCGGCTTCGCTCTGGGCTGGCAGGAGCTGACGGCCCCGCAGACGGTGAGCTGGCTGCCGGGCGACGAGTTCGAGGCGAAGCGCAAGGAGCACGAGCCTCGCGAGGAATAACCCCCTCAGCAGGGACACCAGCCTGATGCAATTCGAAGAATGGATCGAGCAAGCCTACTCGCTGGGAGCCAGCGATCTGCACCTCGAAGCGGATACGCCGATCGTCGCTCGAATCCGCGGCGATCTGCAGACGGTGGGCGGCGTCGTTTCCGGCGCGACGCTCATGCAAGTCGCGCGTGAGCTGTTGGGCGCCGAGCGCTGGACGGATTTCGTCGAGCGCGGCTCCGCCGATCTCTCGGAATCCGTGGGCGGCATCCGATTGCGGGCGAACTTCTTCCAGACGGTGCGGGGGCTCGGCCTCGCCATCCGGCTGTTGGCGCCAAGCGTCAAGGATTTGCGAAACTGCAACTTGCACAAGGATTTGCGCAAGCTCGTCGAGCCCACGAGCGGCCTGATCATCATTTCCGGACCGACGGGGTCGGGCAAGTCGACCACTCTCGCGGCGCTGCTCGAAGAGATCAACGCGAGCCGGGCGCGCAACATCATCACGCTGGAAAGTCCGATCGAATATTTGTTCGCCAATCGGCAGTCGTTCATCCGGCAACGCGAGATTCCCACCCATTCACCGAGCTTCGAGCAGGGCATCGTCGACGCGTTGCGCGAGAACCCGGACGTGCTGGTGATCAGCGAAATGCGTACGCCCGAAGTGATGCGCCTGACGCTGAACGCCGCCGAGACAGGGCACCTGGTGCTGGCGACCATGCACTCGGCGAATTGCGCCGAGGCGCTTTCGCGCTTGTGCATGTCGTTCCCCTCGGATATTCAACCGAGCGTACGCGCGCAGCTGGCCGATTGTCTGGTCGCAGTGTGCTGTCAGCGCCTGGATTTTCTCGGCGCTTACCGGTTGCGCGTGCCTCGCTGCGAGATCCTGCTGCCGACATCGGGCGCCAAGGGGACGATTCGGGGGGGCAACTTCAGTCAGATCGCCACTGTGCTCCAGTCAGGCGGCGAAGAGGGCATGTGGACCTACGAACGCTATCAGCGGTGGATGGATCAGGTCACGGACTGGGTACGGCCGCCCAGCGCGACGGCGCTGCGCGGCGCAGTCGATGCGGGCGTGGCTCGCCCGGCGCCGGGGCTCAGGGCCGCGAGGCCGCCGGCGTCCCGGGCGACGCCGACCGCAGGCGTGCCGAGTCCGGGCGCGCAATCAACGGGCACGCAGTCCACGAGCGCGCAGTCCACGAGCGCGCCGGGTGTTTCGCGGACTTCTCCGCCGCCTGCGGGCGCAAGGCCTCCAGCGGCCGGCAGGGTGCCGTCGGAGGATGTGATCGACGTTCCGGCGGAGGAGATGGATTTGGCGGCGCTCGCGGAGCTCGCCAAGAAGGTGGTGGAGAGGAAGCCGTAGGCGAACCGAGCCGATGGAGATTCCAGAACGCATTTGGGTTACCTATCTCGAGCTTCGCGAAGCGCCGGCCCGCGCCAAACCTCGGACGGGCCCGGAACGAATTCGCCGCGAGGTGATGACCGGCGCAGACTATCTCGATCTGTATAGGCGTGTCGGGGAGCCGCTGCGGTGGGATACCCGGCTCAAGATGCCTGGCGGCGAGCTCGAATCGCTCCTCGCCGCCGGATCGCTGCACATCTATGTGTTGCGGGGAGCAGAGGTCGGCACTCCCGGCGGCGGCTCGATGTGCCCGGCGTTGGGATTCTGCGAGTTCGAACGACACGCATTTCCCGAGATCGAGCTCAAGCACTTCGGCCTGGTGCCGGAGGCGCAGCGACGGGGGCTGGGACTCTGGCTGTTGTCCACGGCCCTTTGCCACGAGTGGGCATCGGGAGCGAAGAGAATCTGGCTGCACACCGACACCTGGGACCATCCCGCGGCGGTGCCGGTGTATCGGCGCGCGGGCTTCAACGTGTATGACGCACAGTATCAGGCGTTGGAAGGATTGTAAGCCTCAACGCACCGTCGCAACCGCGTCCTGCGGACGTGCGAGAAACGCGCCGATGATCGGGTTCAACCATTCCGGGCGGCTCGAGAAGGTGCTGTGATCGGTTCCCGGCAACACGCAGAGCTCGGAATTCGGCAGCGCGTGAAAAATCTGCAAGGTATGTTCGAGCGTAATCACGTCGTGATCGCCCGACACCAACAGCACCGGCTGCTGGATCTTCGCGAGCAGCGCGAGGCTCAGCTCATCTGCCGTGGGCGACGTTGCCCAGAGGTGCCCCAACTTTTCGTCGATGGTCTTCGGCGTCGGCGTATCGTCCGCGCGCAGCCCCTCCAGATTCTCGGTGACCAGGCCTTCCGGAGAAATGTTCACGCCGCTGATGACCAGCCGCCGCACCAATTCAGGATGGCGAACCGCGAGCATCAGCGCCAGAATTCCGCCGTCGCTGAATCCCACGACATCGACATGCTTCAGATGGAGTTGCTGAAGCAGCGCCGCCGTATCCTGCATCATTGCCGTGTAGCTCAGTGGGCCGGGCACATCGGGCGTGCGTCCCTGGCCGACCTGGTCGGGCGCCACGATGTGGTGGCGTTCCGAAAAGACGTCGAGCTGCCTGACGAAGGAGTGCTCGCCGGAGTCGCCGCCGCCGTGCAGGAATACCAGCGTCGGACCGTTGCCGCGCGTGGCATAGAAGATCCGATGGCCGTGGATCTCGGCCGAGTGCCACTCAGTGGGCAGAGCCATGGCTCGGGACGCACCGGCTACAAGGAGCGACGAGAGAAGCGCCAAGGAGGCCGCGCACCAAGCCAGAACCGCCGGCGCGCGGGCGGATTGTGAGGTCCCGTGAGTCATGAAGGCTTCGCACTCGGGTTATTTACAGAGTCTCGAGCTTCCCTGCAATGCAAATAACGCGGCGGAGCCAATCCGGTTGACCGGTCGCGCCCGGGCGCGGCGGGGGGCGCAGACCGTCAATCGATCCCGACCATCACGTTGGACGCCTTGATGATGGCGTACGCCTTGGCCCCGGGGGACAGCGCGAGCTTCTCGGCGGATTGTTTGGTGATGATGGCGACCACTTCGATGCCCGGAGCAAGCTCCATGACCACCTCGCTGTCAACGGCGCCGGGAATGACCGATTTGATCTTGGCGGAGAGAATGTTGCGTGCGCTGATTTTCATGGTGGGACCTCGGTGGGGATGAATCTCCACCCGTTATAATCATGCATATGTGAATCGCGCAAGGAGGGAACGCGCATGTCAACGCCGGGGACGACATCGGCCGAAAAGCCGACATCGGCCGAAAAGCCGACATCGGCCGATAGGAATACGCATTCGGGCGGGTGCCTCTGCGGGGGCGTGCGCTACCTGATTCGAGGCGCTCTGCGGGATGCGATCGCCTGCCATTGCTCTCAGTGCCGCCGCACCAGCGGCCATTATGCTGCAATGACCAGCGCGGCCACCGAGGATCTCACGCTGACTTCCTCCGAGACTCTCGGCTGGTATCGATCGTCCGCCGCCGCGGAGCGCGGTTTCTGCCGCACCTGCGGCAGCAATCTATTCTGGAGGCCGGAGGGAGAGGGCAGAGTAGCCATCACGGCCGGGACGCTCGATACGCCGACGGGCATTCAGGTGATGGAGCATATCTTCGTCGGCGACAAGGGAGACTACTACTCGATCGATGATGATCTGCCGAAGGCACGCGGCTGGAAATGATGGCGGGGGTCACGGGTGGAGGCCCGCTCGAGGCCCGCTCGCGCCCCCCGGGGCCGATTACGCTTACGGCGTGTACCTCCACAAATCGTTGAGGTATCCGGAGTTGTCGTTCGAATCGACTCCGAGTCCACCCAGCAGCCACAGATTGCCGCCGGAATCGATCCAGGGAGCCGCCGCTTGTCGGCCGCCCGGTGCGTACGAGAATCCGGCCATGCGTGGAGTGGCCGGGTAGATGCCTGGAGATCCGGCGGTGCTCGGCCCGTCGATCCACGTCCACAGACCCGTGGACGGGCTGAATTCCCACAGATCACCGAGATCGCCGGCATTCGCGAATACATTGACGCTATCGAGTCCGTAGCCCCCGAACAGCCAAAAATTTCCGGACGGGTCGACCCAAGACGCAGCGACATCCCGTCCGCCCGGCACGTTGGACGCCGAGGGGATGCCTACGGTTCCGTAGTTGGAGTTGCCGTTGCTGGCGCTGGAACCGCTCACCCATGTCCAGGTGCCGGCGGTGGGATTGAACTGCCAGAGATCGTTGAGGTAACCGGGGTTGCCGTTGGCGTCGTAGCCGACGCCGCCGAACAGCCACAGGTCGCCGACGGAATCGATCCAAACGCTGGCGCTGGTTCGGGCGCCGGGCGTATTCGAGGCCGCCGCGGTGCCTTGCGTCCCGTATGTTCCGGGCGCGTTGCGTTCCTTCGAACCGCTGACCCAGGTCCAGGTTCGCGCGCCGGAATTGAATTCCCAGAGATCATTGAGGTAGCCGCTCGTGGTCGCGCCGTTCCCCTGTCCGCCGAACAGCCACAAATTGCCCGTCGCGTCGATCCAGGAGACGGCGCCGGTCCGAGCGCCCGGGGCATAGGCCGTCGAGGCCGCTCCCAGCGCGCCGTAGGCTCCGGCTGCGCCGACGGTGTTCACGCCACTCACCCAGGTCCAGGTACCGGCGGCGGGATTGAACTTCCACAGATCATTGAGGGGGCCGCGGTTGTCCGCTTGGTCGTATCCGAATCCGCCGAACAGCCAGAAGTTTCCGGAGGAGTCAGTCCATGCGCTCGGCTGCGCGCGTGCCCCGGGTACGTTGGCCGTAGAGGGTGTGCCCTCGATGCCGTAGGATCCGCCGGCCCCCACGAATTTCGAGCCGCTGACCCACATCCAGGCCCCGGTTCCGGTGTTGTACATCCACAGATCGTTCAGATCGCCGGTGCTCGTGCCCGTGGAATCGATACCGTAGCCGCCGAACAGCCAGAAATTGCCCGAAGCGTCCGTGAACGTCGCTCCCTCGAAGCGCGCTCCCGGCGTATTGGCCGTCGAGGCGCTGCCTTCGATTCCGTACATCCCGCCCGCACCGTTGCCGCTCGATCCGCCCATCCAGGTCCACTCGCCGGTACACGTGACGAGTACATTGGTAACGTTCGCGCCGAGAATGGTGCCGCTGGCATTGGTCACCGTGCAGGTCTCGTTCGCCGGTTGCGTCAGAATCGTCACGGAATACGGCGCCCCCGTCGGCAACGGCGTGGCGAAGCTCCAACTGCCGTCGGCTGAGACGGGGAGGGTATCGGTGCCGTCGTTCTGAAGGACCAGCCCGATACCGATGAGCCCCGATACCGTGGCGACGACGTTAAAGGTGTTATCCGAGCAGCTGATCGTGACATTGCCGACGTCGGCGCCCAACACGGTGCCTGAGCCATTGGCGATCGAGCAGGTTTGCCCCACCGGTTGCGTCAACACCGTGACGGTGTAGCTCGAGCCGCTCGCAACCCGCGCCGAAAACGAGAAGCTGCCGTTCGCATAGAGCGTGGTGCTGTTGCCGCCGTTGTCCTGCACGACCAGGCTTCTGCCGCTGTAGAGGCCGTTCAAGCTGCCGGTGATGGAATAGAGGTTCGGAACGCAGGCCACCGCCACCGAGACGTTGGCGTCGGTCACGGTTCCGGTGCCATTCGACACAATGCATACCTCACCGGTGGGCTGGCTCGACACGGCGACGGCATAGGTCGAGCCGCTCGCGATCGGCGTGTCGAAGTTGGCGCTGCCGTTTCGGGAGATCGACAGCGCGTCGCCGCCCTTGTTCTCGAGGGTCAGGCCGGCGGCATCGAGGCCGGATACGGCGACGGCGACGTTGTAGGTGTCGTCCGAGCAGGCGACGGAGACATCGAGGACGTCTCCGGTGCCCATGGTGCCGCTGCCATCGGTGATGGCGCAGCTTTGCCCGTCCGGCTGCGTCCGCACCGTGACCGCATAGTTCGAGCCGCTCGGCACGCCGGTCGAAAAGGTGAAAGCTCCATTGGCCGACACCGTTGCATCGTTGCCGCCATTGTCCCCGAGCACGAGGGTTCTGCCGGGAAGCAGTCCGCCGACGGTCCCGCCGACGGCATACACCTCCGGGGTGCAGACGACCGACACGTTGGCGATGTTTGCGCCCATGACGGTGCCGCTGCCGTTGCCGACCACGCAGCTCTCGCCTGCGGGCTGCTGGAACACGGTGATGCTGTAAGTCGAGCCGTTCGGCAGTGCGACGGCGAAGTCAAAGACGCCATTCATGGAGACGGTGGCACTGTCCCCGTCGCTGTTCGCCAGCTCGATGCTCGCGCCATGCACGAGCCCCGTGACGCTGCCGCCGACCGAGAACGCGGCCGAGCCGCCGCTGTTGACGACGTCGTGGCAGGCGGCAGCGAGGAGACCGGCGGCGCACAAGATCGTTGCGCGCACCGAGGCGCGCGCAATACGGCGCAAATCTTTCATGGAGAGGGGTACTCGACGGGCAATGTTGTCGCCAAAAGCTTACAGTCGGGACGCTGCGTCATCATTGACCGCAATCACAGATGCGCGAGACTCCCGCGCTGCCGCCGTGAAGGGCGAGGTCGCATGGATCACCGCGACGTTTGCAACCGAGGTGTTGCGAAGCGCGGCCAGATAAAAAATCATTCCCGCGGCCGACTGCGCAACGAACAACCAACCCGGCCATCCCATGTAGAGAAATCCAAGACGGTGATCGGATTTCGTCATTCGAGCGGGAAGATGTAAAGCAGATACCTATTATGGAAAACGTCGAGCGACATTCCCGTCGCTTCGCTGCGACGTCTTTTCGCGAGTCCGCCGACGTCATCCAATAGCGTGCAGCGCGTCGCATCTCGCTTCGCGCTTCAGCCGATAGGCTGACCGCGTTTCTCAACTCTTGCCGGAGCTTGCATGGTCGACAAATCAATGACGGGAACTTTTCAGATCAATTTGCCGAAGGACTTGCTGTCCGAGGCGCGGCGGCAACCGAAGCCGAAGAACGAACAGCTCAAGGTGGAAGGCTGGCGCTCGTCGTGGCTGACGAAGGTGTCGGAAATGCTGGTGGGCAAGGACTGACGGAGTAGGGACGGCGGCGGATTCGCCCCGCCGCCGTCACATTTCCCGCCGATTTAAGTCAAATAGCGCCGTATTTCATGCCGGCGAGGTCTTACCATGGCGCAGGGGTTACAACCATGCGCCTGTCTCGTCCCGTTTATGAAACCTTGCCGCTGATCTACGTGGCGATCGCCGGTGTTGCCTGGCTGATTGCGTACCTGGATCCGGTCGGCGCGCGGTCTATCATTGCGTTCGCCATCGGCATCGTCGCCGCAGTCGCAGCGCTCACCATCTTCCTGCATCGCCAGGATTGCCGCGCGCAGAGCCGGCAGTACAACAACGAGACCATCGAATTCCCCTCGACGCTGCAAGGGTAAGGGACTAACCCGGCGCGCGGCGGGTCCTATTCGTCGTCCTCTTCTCTAGCCACCTGCGGGCTGGACGCGTCGCCCGCTTCGCCGCCATGCCGGCTTCGAGCCGGCGTACGCTCGTCGATGTACATGATCTCGTGCTGACCCACGAGAACCACGTCCCCGTCGTTCAGATTGTGGCGGCGGACGCGCTTCGACTTCACGTAGATGCCGTTCGTGCTGTTGAGATCCTCGATCAAGCAGGAGTTAGGTTGAGTCACGATCTGACAGTGATGCCGGCTGATGAATTTGCTGTCGATCTGCAGATCGTTGTCCGGCGTGCGGCCGATGACCAGACGTCCCGGCCGAAGCTCGCGCTCCAGCACCGTCTTGCCGCCGCTTGCGAGGAGAATCCGTCCCACCGGAGGGCCGGCCTCGGCCTGAGCGGGTTGCAGGGACTCTATCGCGGCAATCTGCATGCGGTTGGTGCGCGAGGCGAACTCGGTCCACTGCAGTTCCGTGACGGCAGCCTCAACGTCCTCCGCGGTGACCGACTCGCTGTCCCTGCCGAAGGCGGCCAGCATGCTCGTGTCGCAGAGCGTGTTGACGAGGCGCGGCACGCCGCCCGAGTATCTGTAGATGATGGCGTACGTGTCGGCGGCGAAGATTCGCCGTCCCTGCGAGCCCGCCACTTCGAGCCGATGATCGATATACGCGGCGGTTTCGGCCGCGGTGAGCGCCGCGAGATGGAAGCGCAGGCGGACGCGCTGCACGAGCTGGACCAGATCCTTGGAATTGAGCTTGTCGTTGAGTTCCGGCTGTCCCGCCAGGATGATGCGCAGCACCTTCTCCTTGGTGGTCTCGATGCCGGACAACATGCGGATCTCTTCCAGGACGCGATAGCTCAAATTCTGCGCCTCGTCGATGATCAGGAGGACCTTGCGTCCCGCGAGGTGCTGCTCCGTCAGGAATTGATTGAGCGTCGCCAGCACCTCCGGCTTCTTCATGTCGAACGGCGTGAAGCCGAACTGCACCAGAACCGTCTGCAGGAAGGCCGTCGGCGACAGCTGGGTCTGGTTGATCTGCGCGACGACCACGTCTGCTTGGAGCTCCCGCAGGAACGTCTCGATCAAGGTGGTCTTGCCGGCGCCGATCTCTCCCGTGATGATCACGAAGCCGTCGGTGAACCAGATGGTCGATTCCATGTACGCCTTGGCGCGTGCATGTTGCTTGCTCAAGTAGAGGAACTGCGGGTCCGGGCTCAGGCGAAAGGGCAGTTCGTGCAGTTTGAAGAGTTCTTGGTACATCGCGTCATGCCGTGCAGGAATTTCCGCGGGTGGAGCGGGAGGGGCGCCCTCAGGACCACTCGATCGATTTTAATGCATCCGCGAGCGCCCGATCGCGATCTCTGGATGTAGCCTTGAGTATGGTGCAATGGCCCAGTTTCCGGCCCGGCCGCGGCTCCTTCCCGTAGTCATGGAATGCCAGTCCTTCGATGCCCAGCAGCCGTTCGCGGTCCGGCATTTCGCCCAGGAAATTGATCATCGCGGTGTGTCCCAGCGGCCGCCCGCTGCCGAGAGGCAAGCCGCAGATGGCACGCAGGTGGTTCTCGAATTGGCTGGTGATGCAGCCCTCGATGGTCCAGTGGCCGGAGTTGTGAACCCGCGGCGCCATTTCGTTGGCGATCAGCCGGCCCTTGACCACGAAGAATTCGATCGCGAGCACACCCGTGTACTCGAGCGCGGAGAGGACGCGCTTCATGTAGATTTTCGCCGTACGCTCGAGCGCGCGGTTCGCATACGGGGCGATCCCGTATCGAAGAATTCCTGCGCCATGGGTGTTCGCCGACAACGGGTAGTAAACGATGTCGCCGGCGGTAGACCGGGCGGCCACGATGGACAGTTCCCTGGAGAAGCTCTGGAATTTCTCGTAGATCAACCCCGACGCGCCGATCGCCGCCCACGCGGCGTCGATGTCCTCGGATCGCCGGATCATGAATTGTCCCTTGCCGTCGTATCCCATGCGCCGCGTCTTCAGCACTCCGGGGATGCCGAGCTTCTCCGCGGTCTCGACGAGATCCTGCCGCGAGTCGACCGCCGCGTGCTCGGCCACGGGGATCTTGAGGCGCTTGAACAGCGCCTTCTCGTGCAAGCGATCCTGGGAGACTTCCAGCGCCGCGCGGGGCGGACGGACCTTGGTCAGCGATTCGAGCGGAGCAAGCGCCTTGCCCGAGATATTCTCCCAATCGAACGTGAGCACATCGCTCTTCGAGGCGAGCTCTTCGAGCAGCACCGGATCCTCGAGCCCGCCGGTGAGAATCGGTGCAACCTGCGCCGCCGGCGCATCGGCGCTCCTGTCCAGAAAGGAGCATCGGATCCCCAAGGGATACCCGGCGAGGGCCATCATGCGCCCCAGTTGTCCCGCACCGACGATGCCGACGTTCAAGGGCTTCAAGACTGGCGCGGATCGGGTTTGTTGAGTACCGCCGCCGTCTGCGCGGCACGGAACGTATCCAGAGCCACCCGGACCTCGGCAAATTCGTTGGCGAGGAGCGCCGCCGCGAACAGCGCCGCATTGCGGGCGCCGGCCGCGCCGATGGCGAAAGTCGCGACCGGAATGCCGCTCGGCATCTGCGCGATCGACAGGAGCGAATCGATTCCCCCCAATGCCTTGGTCTGCACCGGCACCCCCAGGACGGGGACCGAGGTTTTGGCCGCCGTCATGCCGGGCAGATGCGCGGCCCCTCCGGCTCCCGCAATGATGGCTTTGAGCCCTCGCTCGCGCGCGGATTCCGCGTACTCGAACAACAGATCCGGGGTGCGATGCGCGGATATCACCCGCACTTCATGGGCAATGTGCAGTGAGTCGAGCGTATCGGCCGCCCCCTGCATCGTCTCCCAGTCGGACGACGATCCCATGATGATTCCGACCCGGACCTTCATGGGGCTAGTTTAGCAGCCTATCCCAGCAACTCCCTCAGAAAGGCAAAAAGTTCCCGGGCGCCGGCCGGGGAGCGCTGTTCCTGGCGCTCGCGCTCGGCCTTGTGCAGGAGCCTCATGAGGGCGGCGCGGTCCGCCCCAGGATACTCTTGCAACAGCTCGGGAACGGTGTCGGCAGGGTCCGACAGCAGCCGGTCGCGCCATCGCTCGATCTTCTGAAAATGCCTGATTTCCGAATCGTGACGGAGCTTCTTCTCGGCGAGCTTCGCAAGCACCGGTTCCGGATCGATGTTGCGCATCAATTTGCCGATATATTGCCGCTGCCGAACCTGCGCGCCGTGGGACGGGAGACGCTTCAAATCACACAGCGCCACAAACAGATTGTCCGGCAAATCCAGTTCCTTGATCTCCTGATCCGGCAGAGAGGACAGCTTCACGCCCAATTCCTGCAGTGAGGAGGCTTCGCGCTTGAGAGCGCTCTTGCTGGGGCGTCCGGGCTCCGTCTCGCCGGAATTTTGCGGTTCTTGTTCCATGGGCATGTGCTCCATGCTACCACCCTTGAGGGGTACTCGGATTCGGGCCGACGGAATCCGACCCGGAGTAGAATACAGGGTGAAACCCCTATCGGATCGTGCCGGAGATCATCATGGCCCTTGCGCCCGCGCATTCCTTACGTCCCAGCCGGGAAGACCTCAAATCGATCATCGAGCGTGCGCTGGAAGAGGCCCGCTCGCGCGGCGCGTCCCAGGCGGAGGCCGCGGTGAGCCAGAATACCGGCCTATCGGTCGGCGTGCGTCTGGGAGAGGTGGAAACGCTCGAGCACCAGCGCGACCGCAGCATGGGCATTACGGTGTATTTCGGACAGCGCAAGGGATCGGCTAGCACTGCCGATTTCTCTCCGGAGGCCGTGGAAGCGACGGTGGCGAAGGCCTGCAGCATCGCTCGATTCACCGCCGAGGACGGGTATGCGGGCCTCGCGGATGCGGCGCTCATGGCGCGCTCGCAGCCGGACTTGGATCTCGACCATCCCTGGGACTTGAGCGCCGAGCGCGCCATCGAAATCGCCAAGGCGTGCGAATCCGCGGCCCTGAAGTTCGATGCGCGCATCAACAACTCCGAGGGCGCCTCGGTCAATACGCACCGGGGCTTGCATGTCTACGGGAATACTCATGGATTCGTCGGCGGCTATCCGACCACCTCGCATACCGTGAGCTGCGTGGTCCTGGCGGGCACCGGGGAGGATATGCAGCGGGACTATTGGTACTCGACCTCGCGCGATTGGCGGGATCTCGAGGATGCGGAGGCGATCGGGCGGGAGAGCGCCCGGCGCACCATGGCGCGCCTCGGCCCCCGCAAGCTCACCACGCGGCGTGCGCCGGTATTGTTCGTGCCCGAGATGGCGCGCAGCCTCATCGGTCATTTCACCGCCGCGATTCGCGGCAGCAGTCAGTATAGGCAATCGTCGTTCCTCCTGAACGCGGCCGGTCAACAGGTGTTTCCGAAGGGTTTTTCAATCGCGGAACGTCCGCATATTCCCAAGGCCATGGGCAGCGCGCCGTTCGACGAAGAAGGCGTGGCGACGCGCGAGCGCGAACTCGTCAGCGACGGCGTGCTCACCGGCTACATCCTCTCCAGCTACTCGGCGCGCCGCTTGGGACTGAAAACCACCGGCAACGCAGGCGGTGCGCACAATCTCGTGGTCGCCCCGAACACGCCGGGCGGCGCGGAGGCGCTGCTCGAGCAATTGGGCGAGGGCCTGCTCGTCACGGAGCTCATGGGCCAGGGCGTCAACGCCGTGACCGGTGATTATTCCCGGGGCGCGGCCGGATTCTGGGTGGAACGGGGCATGCTCCAATATCCGGTGGCCGAGATCACCATTGCCGGAAATCTGCGCGACATGCTCAAGGACATCGTCGCCGCCGGCGACGACGTGGATGCGCGCGGCGGCATTCGGGTGGGGTCGATTCTGCTCAAGGAAATGACCATCGCCGGAGAATAGGGCGGCATCGCCTTCATTCCGCGGCAATCAGTTCCTCTAGGGACCTATCGCCGAGACTTTGCTCGAGCGCGATTTCGACTTCGCGCATCACCCGCGCAGCAGGCGCCGCGGCGCGGCCCGCGGGAGCCAAGTGTCCGCCGCTCTGCGAGGCGCGCACCGCCTCGATGACCGACGCGATCCGGATGTCCTTCGGATCGCGGCCCGGCCGGAAATTCTCGGATTCCGTGGCGACGATGAGCCCCGCTCTCTCGAGACTCCCGATCACGGGCGCCAGCGAGGCGCCGGGCATGTCGAGCTCGGCGATGAGGCGCTTGGCATTCCAATTCGTGTCACCTTGGGCGTAGTCGCGCGCGATCAGGTACATCACCGACAGGGCGAGCTGCTCGCGCACGCTGCCCGTGAGATGGATCGATTCGCGGCCGTGCGGCAGATACTGCGGAAACTGCACGTAGAAGGCGAGTTCGGCGCCGATCAGGAGGATGAGCCAGCTCAAGTACACCCAGACCAGCGTGGTGAGGACGATGGCGAAGCCGGTGTACACCGCCATCATCTTCGAGGAGTACAGAATGAACGCCGTGAATACCTGACCGACCAGCGCCCAGATGATGCCTGCGGTGACTCCGCCGATCAGCGCGGGCCGAAACTCGACCCGGATGTTGGGAACATAGGCGTACATGAAGGTAAATACGACGGTGATGAGGACGTAAGGCAACAGCCGGCCGATCCCATGCATGAGCCAGCCCAGGTACGCGCTCGAGCCGAGCCACTGGGCCGCGGAACTGTGCAGCGCGGAGCCCAGGAGGCCGAGTGCGACCGCGAGCAGGATCGGTCCGATGATCATGATGCCCAGGTATTCGATGAAGCGGCGCGCCA
>Ga0209530_1001022_pt1 | contig 14472 bp, 17 predicted proteins | sample BlaSpr_A8_Ref_O1_FD_187987 | JGI IMG/M metagenome (GOLD analysis project Ga0209530, IMG submission 187987) | Forest soil microbial communities from Thunder Bay, Ontario, Canada - Black Spruce, Ontario site 2_A8_Ref_O1 (SPAdes) (version 2) | ecosystem: Environmental > Terrestrial > Soil > Boreal...
GAAATCTCCGACGGCAGGAAGTTTGTCGTGCCGGTGAATTCCAGCCATCATCAGGCGGCAGACGTTGTTGGGGACGGTCTGCGCGCGGTTGCGCGGTCGCCGCAGGACGGAGTCATCGAAGCGCTTGAAGGCACATCGCCGGATCATTTCGTGCTCGCGGTGCAATGGCATCCCGAGCGGTCGGTGGACGAGGACGAGCCGTCGCGAGCAATCTTCCGGGCGCTGGTCCAGGCCGCGCGAGTCAGACACGAAAAGCTCAAGGGAGAATTTGAGTCCGTCTAAAGAAAAGACAGCCACGGATATTCACGGATTTACGCGGATCAAACCGAGAGAAAAGAACTTTTTATGTCCGTAGAATCCGCAAGAATCCGTGGCTAGTTTTTCTTCTCCAGCAGCACTACAACGTTTGCAATAGCTGCGTTGTCAGTGCCCAAGCCTTCTGGCGTTTTGGCTTTTAGGCCAACGCAATCCGCGGGGACGCCCAACAATTTCGCAACATGCTCCCGAATGGCAGCAGCGTGCGGACCAATCTTGGGCGCAGCAAGAATCAGCGTCGAGTCTACATTTACGATGGCGTAGCCAGCCGCTTGAACCCGCTTCAAAGCCTCGTGCAGGAAAACCGCGGAGTCCGCTCCCTTCCACTTAGCATCGGAAGGCGGAAACAGCGCCCCGATATCAGGCGCGGCGATGGCCCCGAGCAAAGCATCGGTCACTGCGTGTAAAAGTACGTCACCGTCGGAGTGGCCGCCGAGGCCCTTCGGATGATCCAAAGTCACCCCGCCAATCTTAAGCGGAATGCCAGCTTGGAATTCGTGCGAATCCCAGCCAAAGCCAATTCTCATGCGGGAACCCCGGCCGCGGATTTCCAAGGATTTTCACGGATCTTTTTTCTTTCGTTGTCAAAAAGAAGTCTGCGAAACTGGGGCCGCGTTCCAAAGTTAAGTAACATCCCGACTTCAATCTCCGTGGACTTCAAATAATGAAGCAACTGAGCCTCGTGAGCAGGATCCAACGATCGAGCACTTTTCAGTTCGAGCAAGACGCTGTTTTCGACCATGACATCCGCTCGGAAATCACCAACCTTGTGACCGCGAAACCAGACTGGCAAAAGTATCTGCCGATCCACGGCAAGTCTCGCTTCGTGGAGAGCGATTACGAGCGATTCCTCGTACACACATTCGAGAAATCCGTAGCCTAGTTCATTGTAAACATCCCAAAAGATACCGATGATTTTCTCGGTCAGCTCCGCATGTTTAAGTACGACGCCGGTCATATACGAAGTGTACCGATCAAACGTTTCTGATCCGTGCAAATCTGTGGCCGCCTTTACCGTTTCAGGAAGAATTCCGCAAGCTCCATGTCTGCCGGAGTCGTGATCTTTATATTCTTCGCGGACCCCATCACGACCGCGACGGCATGCCCCGAGCGTTCGACTAGCGAAGCTTCGTCCGTGCCTACGAATCCGTCGGCCGCAGCCTCATCGAACGCTTTCTTGATCACATCGTAGCGAAAACCCTGCGGAGTTTGCGCCATGACGACGCGCTCCCGTGGAATCGTCGATGTGATTAAAGCGCCATCGGATGTGCGCTCGACCTGTTTCACAGTGTCGACCGCAGGCACGCCGGCGATGGCCGCGCCATGTTTCTGTGCGGCTCGGATCACATCGTGAATAATCTCCTCGGTCACAAACGGACGAACGGCATCATGCACCAGCACGATGTCGTCATCGCCGGCCGAGATCGAACGTATTGCGTTTGCGACAGAATGCTGGCGATGCTCTCCGCCTTCGACCAGATGAATCTTCCTCTCCGGAATGTCCGTAAAATCTTTCACCAGGCGGGCTCGGAATCCCTCAATCTCATTCCCGCGCAGCGCAACATAAATCTCCGACACTTCCGGACTGGCCACAAACTTTCGCAGAGTATGAATGAGGATAGGCACGCCTCCAAGCTCAGTGAACTGCTTGGTCGCCGCGGGCTTCTTGCTTTTGCCGCGGGAATCCGAGACCATACGCGTCCCCAAACCTGCAGCCGGAACGATCACAACTACCTTCATAGCGGGCTGCAAGTATACGAGGGGGAGGGCTTCAGTTCAAATCGGATCGCCGAATGTTCGACTCCTCCCAGTACGGTATTCACCCTATCCACATTTTGCTCAAAGTTGGGAACTCTCTTTCCCTCCGGCACAATGCTGCGCAGACCACGGGAAGCTAAGGCGCATAGTTTCAGTAAATTATATGGAACCACGCGAGTGAACACGATGGCAGTCAATTTGCATTGACCTAGGGAGGCTCTACGAGTTGGGCAAAGCTTTTGCCGGGTTAAGGAGTTCAATTTGAACAAGCGTCCTTCATGGTTCACGCTGATCACATTCAGTGCCACTCCAGCGCTTGCAGTCGCTTTGTGTTCGGCCGTTCTTTTCACTAGCGCCGCTGTTGCATTCTCACCCGCCAATGGCGGACCGCCGGCGGCAACTCAAGCATCAACCAATGCGAGAAGAGTTTTTACCGGCCTGGTCACTGATGATCACTGTGGGGCAAGGCATGACATGGATTCCGGCAAGAGCACCATGGAATGTACTCAGATGTGTGTACGGAACGGCTCCAAATACGTTCTCGTTGAGGGAGACAAAAAGTATAACCTGGCAGGAAGCGAAAGCGACTTCGATGGCATGGCAGGTCAGCGTGTGAAAGTTGTCGGCAGCCTCGACGGAAATACCATCAAGGTAGGTTCGATAAGTCCGGATCGGTAACCGCTGACTGCGGATTCGTCAAATCTTTCCTCCCCGCCCGAGTTTCTCTAGGCTAAGTCGATCCCCTTATCTATCGGCCGTTCCACCACAACTGGCGCGGGTTTCTTCGGCTCTCCATTTGGAATCGCAGTCGCTGTCGTCAATACAACCGCCGGGCGAGACTCGGTGCGGAGCACCGCGCGCTCATCCCATTTCCCGAAAATCATTTTTCCCGCGGTCGTTTGTAATACCGATGTAACCGAAATGTCGATGGTCTTGCCGATCATTTTTCGAGCATTGTCCACGACGACCATGGTGCCATCGTCCAGATAAGCGACGCCCTGATTGTATTCTTTACCTTCCTTGAGAATGAACACTTTCATGGTCTCGCCCGGCAGCACAATCGGCTTCAGCGAGTTTGCCAACTCATTGATATTGAGCACGGCGACGCCTTGCAATTGCGCAACCTTATTAAGGTTGAAATCGTTGGTGATAATTTTGCCCTCGTAAAGCTTGGCCAGCTCAATCAATTTCAAATCGACTTCGCGGACTGCGGGAAAATCATCTTCCACAATTTGTATTTGCACCGAGGCCATCTTCTGCAGACGCTGCAGGATGTCGAGGCCCCGTCGTCCGCGATTGCGTTTGAGCGAGTCGGCGGAGTCGGCGACCAACTGCAACTCGCGCAGCACAAATTGAGGAGCCACAATCACCCCGTCGAGGAAACCAGTTTCGGCAATGTCGGCAATGCGTCCGTCAATGATGACGCTGGTATCCAGAATCTTGTAGCTTTTCCTGGATGTCTTCTCGCCACCGAAAACTCCACCCAGCGCCGCCAGATTCAGCAGATCGCCCTTGTTGGCGCCGACAATCAAGCCGACATACGCCATCAAGAACATCACCATAATCTGCAGGAAACTCTGGGTGTGCCCGGCAGGAATGCTATTGCGAATGACCAGGGCGAACAGGTAAGCACCGAAAATTCCGAGCACGCTGCCGATCGCGGCCCCGATCAGACGCTTCAGGCTGACCAGACGAAGCCGCCACTCGAAAATGACGATGGCCCCGCCGAGCAACCCTCCAACTAGAGCATCTAGGTTTGCGGGCAGGTCGAAAGGTTGAAGTTTGTAACAAGTAAGCGCAACAAAAAGAATAAATAAAAGACGAACGGCTATTATGTCCACTGATGGACCTCCTCGGAACTCACAGGCTAATCGTTCAAGTGAAGTTCCGCACCGGGCGCCCAACCGGTCAATCTATTGCGACCCGGTGATCTCTATCGCGGAGCCTATGAATGAGACGGCTAATAAGCGGCTCCGCTCTCCGTCCAGAAATCGGACAGAAGCATTCTGAAATATTCCAGTGGAAGTATATACCTGCTGCGAAGCACATGGGATTACGCAAGTCACAAAGCAAAGTAATGCCTGCAGGGCAAAAACTAACCGGCCGCCGCGGCTGATAGACTCTTGGGTATGAAGGCTATTGTCATCAGTCGGTTAGGTGGACCTGAGGCTCTGGAGATACGAGAAGTGCCTGATCCAGTCCCCAACGCTGGACAAGAGTTGGTGCGCGTCCAAGCCGGCGGACTGAACTTCGCCGACTTCATGACAGCCCAAGGTGGATATCCAGGAACACCGGAGCCTCCACTGGTCGCAGGCCGCGAGTTTTGCGGCAAGCGGGAAAGTGACGGTCAGCGGGTAATGGGCTACGCGCAGTGGGCAGCATTCGCTGAGCGCATCGCTGCCCGCCCTGAGCTCTTGTGGCCAGTGCCCGAAACTTGGAGCGCCGAAGAAGGAGCAGCTTTCCCGGTGAATTACTTCACTGCATATTTTGCATATTGGAAGGCGGGGTTGATCGGAGGTCCAGCATCAGGCGCTGTTCCGCGAGTACTGATTCACGCCGTAGCCGGAGGCGTAGGCACCGCCGCAGTGCAGATCGGAAGGTTGCTCGGCGTCGAAATGTACGGAACCTCTTCGTCCGACGAAAAGCTTGCGCGCGTCAAAGCGCTCGGATTGCAACACGGCATCAACTACAAGCAGAGCGATTATGAAGACGCGATCAAAGATCTGACTCACGGCGAAGGCGTGGACGCGGTATTCGAGATGTTAGGCGGCGAACACACCAACAAGAGCGTGCGCTGCCTGCGGGACTTCGGACGCGTGATCGTCTACGGCAGCGCGACCGGACAAAAATCCGAGCTCGATACGCGACTGCTCTACGCTAAGGGCGCAAGCGTCCACGGATTGTGGTTGACTTACCTGTCCGCGAAGCAGGAATTGATGCGAGATGCATGGAAACAACTTTCCGTCTGGATTTCGCAAGGCCATTTGCATCCCGTCATCGGCCACGTGCTGCCGATGGAGCGCGCAGCCGAAGCATACCGATTGTTGTCCGAAGGAAAAAATTTCGGGAAAATAGTTTTGCAGATCTCGTAGTCGAACGACGACTGACTCAGCATGCTGCTCGCGTATCCCTGCACAATCCATCCAACACATTTCTCGCTTCACACTTGCAATTCACCGAAGATTGTCCGTTCACGATTCCAGAAGCGAACCATGCCATTGCAGCTAATGTCGTAAACATTGTGTGAAATGTTGTGAACATTCGTAAAAACAAAATGTCGCTTTGTAGACAAAACAAACCAGGAGTGTGTCTTCGCGCAATTGCTAACGACGCGGGTCATGGAACGTCCAAGGGGTAGTTGCAGCGAAAGGGAACTTCGCGGCATCCAAGAACGTATATAGAACTGATAAGCGAGAAAGCCCGGGCAAGAGTAAGTCGACCCGGCTTTTGGGAAACAATTTCAGGGGTTAAGGGACTGGCTCATTCTCGGTTTGGCGGCCCAGGTGAGCGCAATCCCTGCAGCAGAGAGCTCGCGGTCTTGCGGCCACGCGCTTTCTCCTTAACCCCGCGGCAGCATTGTAAGTCTTTCGCGGCAAAACGCAAGTTTTTCGTGGAAGCTCAAATCCAGGCCGCCCCAGAAAACGATTCCCGACGCTTTTCGGGAAAGAAAAAGGAGTCTCATGAAATTCGAAAATGTTTCCAAGGGCTTGCTGCTGGGATTGGCTGTGCTACTGGCGACAAGCGCATTCGCGGCTGCGAACCAGGGTTCTATGCAGCTTCAGGATCCCGTCACCGTAAGTGGCAAACAATTGCGCGCGGGGGATTACTCGGTGAAGTGGGATGGCACCGGTCCCAATGTTGAGCTGAGCATCCTGAAGGGAAATAAGGTTATCGCTACAACCCCGGCTCGACTGATTGATCTGAACGAAAAATCAAACCACGACGCGGCCGTCGTGCAAAATAACGGCGATGGCAGCAAATCTCTGGCTGAGATTCATTTCAGTGGCAAGAAGTATGCGTTGGCCATTGGCGGTGATTCCGCCAGCATGGACGGCAGCGGCAGCAGCAAGTAAAAACGGTAGTGTTGCAAAAGAAAAAGGGGAGCGCCAAGCTCCTCTTTTTTTCTGCATTGTTTTTTTCAGACTAGTTCTTCGCCAGTGCGGCCTTTAAGTTCACGTCCGAGTCGGCGAACACTGCGATGTCTTTGGTCCACGCCTTGTATCCATCCTGCGAGACTTTCACCGTGTGTTTGCCAGGAGAAAGTTTGAGCGTGGCTGGAGCGTTGCCCACGAAGTTATCGTCTACGTAAACGTCAGCTCCATCGGGTGTGGAACTCACCGTAATTGAGCCTTTCCCGGATGAGACGGCGCTAACCGGGACCACGGATGGCCCAGCAGTCATCGACGGTTCAGCCGGAACTGCTTTTGGATCCGGCACGGCTATGGCTTTTTCTTGAGCCTTGACCGCGGACCTCTGCTGCGGATCACCCGCCAGTTCGTCCCCGACCTGCTGGTAGAACTTGTCCGCCATGCGATCGCCCGCGCCCCAAGAAAAGCCATCCTTGGTCTGAACGTTGATGATCAAAGTAGCTTTGCTGTCCCCCTCGGGTTCGACCGACGCGTTAGCCACGAACCCTTTCGAAGTCAACGACCGGCCGGTTTCAAAGGTGAACATCAAGGTCTTCTCGTCGACATAAGTCACGACGTGCCGTTCACGGGCAGTGCGCAGCGCGGCATTAAATACCTGGTCAGCAGAATTGTTATAGGTCTTTTTCTTGGGCTCCGCTTGCGCACTTACTGACAACAGCAGAGCGACTATGGCGAAAACCGCGAAGCGTGATGCGACCCTGACTTTCATAACTTGCCTCCAAACGAATCGAGTTCCCGGATACTTGCTACGACTGGCTCTTGGGGAAACGTCTATTCTTGCATCGGTCGCACGGGAGGCATAGTTACGGTTGTCGCTGTCCAGATGGGAAATAAGCGAGGCTGGAGAATTAGAAAAGGGAGCGCCCTCGCGCTCCCCTTTTGATAGAAATTCACCTTAATACTTGGGCATTCTGGGATCTACGCGATCGGCCCAGGCCAGGATTCCGCCAGCAAGATTGTGCACTTTCTTGAATCCTGCCTGCTGCAAAAACGCCACTGCCTTGGCGCTGCGCACGCCGGAGCGACAGTGGGCCACGATTTCGCGGCTGGAGTCGAGCTCATGTACGCGATTCGGTAGATCGCCCAACGGGATCAAGTGCCCGCTGATGTTGCAGATTTGATATTCGTGGGGTTCGCGAACATCGAGCACGAAAAGATTATCTCCCGCGTCCAGACGCCGCTTGAGTTCTTCGACTTGCATTTCAGGAACGCCTGCTTCCACTGGTTTCTCCTCACCGCGGATTCCGCAAAACTCGTTGTAGTCTATCAGTTTTGTAATGCTGCGGTGCGTCCCGCAGGCGGGGCAATCGGGATTCTTGCGCAACTTGAGCTCACGGAACTTCATGCCCAGAGCGTCGATCAACAGCAGTCGTCCAATGAGTGAGTCACCCTTACCAAGAATCAGCTTGATGACTTCGGTGGCCTGAATCACGCCTACGAGGCCGGGTAAAATGCCCAGCACTCCGCCTTCGGCGCAGGAAGGAACCAGCCCCGGCGGCGGTGGTTCGGAATACAAACAGCGATAGCAAGGTCCGTCGGCAGTCGCGAACACGCTGGCTTGCCCCTCAAAGCGGAAAATTGAACCATAAACATTGGGTTTGCCTGTGAGCACGCAGGCATCGTTCACCAGATAGCGAGTGGGAAAATTGTCGGTGCCGTCGGCAATAATGTCGAAGTCGCGAAACAGTTCCAGCGCATTGTCGCTGCTCAATCGGGTCTCAAACTTGCGGATGTTCAGAAACGGATTGATCGCCTTCAGCTTCTCCGACGCGGAATCAAGTTTCTTTCGTCCTACATCAGCGGTCGTGTGGATGATCTGCCGCTGCAGGTTTGTATAGTCCACCACATCGAAGTCCACGATCCCAAGAGTGCCCACGCCGGCCGCTCCGAGATAAAGCGCCAGGGGTGAACCCAGTCCGCCGGCTCCGATACACAACACGCGCGCGGCCTTGAGCTTCTGCTGACCCTCCATGCCGACCTCGGGCATGATCAGGTGGCGGGAGTAGCGCAGGATCTCGTCGTTGGTAAGAGCGGCGGTTTCGGGTCTGACTTCTGTGATAGTGGCCATAAAAACCTCTGTTCCAGAACGCTGATTTTAATGATTACAGAACGGACAACTAGAAACAACAACAGAACGGACGACAACAGCGGGCGCTGTGGCGAGGCATTCGGAGATCGGCCCGTCCGCAATTCACTGATTGATCCATCAAGGTCACCGGCCTCCGGCGATTGAAGGCACTATCGAAATAGTATCACTGTCCTGTACCGCAGTCGCTTCCTTCTGCAGGTAGCGGACGTCTTCGTCGTTGAGGTAAACATTCACAAAAGAACGGAGTTTGCCGTCGTCGGTGTAAAGATGCCGCCGCAGATCGGGATGCTGGGAGACCAGTCCGGACAATGCCTCGGCGACGGTCCCGGCGGTAACTTCGACCGTCGGTTGCTTTCCAGCGTATTGGCGCAGAGGAGTGGGAATGTGGATTTGTGTCATGCAGGTAAATGATGCGGCAATACCCCGGTCGGATTCACTTCGATGGCCGGGGCCGTAGAAACGTAGCATGCTACATTTCTGCCTGCGCTACCTCAATCTTCTCGTCCAAAAGCTTTTTATCACCTTCGTCACTGCCGCTCAATTCGAACGCGTTCGTTATTACGGCTTTGCCCTTTTCCACGCTGGTGATGACGTACGAACATCCGAACCAATGCGCCTCCGCAAGATCAGTCGGCGACCAATGTGCCGGGTGGTCAGGATGCGAATGGTAAAAGCCGACAATATCCTCGCCGCGCCCGCGGCCTTCGCGCTGGATGCGAACCAATTCACGCGGATCGATGTTATAGCGATTCTGCGGCGAATCGGTACGCGTGTTGCCGCAGCGGGCAATCGAAGTCACGCGACGGGCGTCCCCATTCATCCCGCCGAGTAACACGCCACAGCACTCATGCGGATAGGTCTCCTCGCCGTGTTGGCGGAGAGCCTCATAATCTTTGCGCTCAATCTTCAACATAGAAACCATCACCACGGAGACACAGAGACGAAAAAAACAGAAAAAAGGCTTTCTCTGTGACTCTGTGTCTCTGTGGTAAATCGCAGTTAACTATTCCTGCCAGAATCTCTCGCTCAAATACTTGTCCCCGGAGTCGCACAGAATGGTCACAAATACAGCCTGCTCGTTTTTGTTCAACTGCCGCGCCAGTTGCAGGCAGCCTACAACGGCCGCCGCCGCCGATATCCCTACCAGCAAACCTTCTTCGCGAGCCATGCGCTTGGCCATAACGTAAGAGTCCTCAGTCGAAATTTCCAGGTTGGCGTCAGCCAGCGACGGATCATAAATTTTTGGAACAATAGCGCTGGCCATGTACTTCGCGCCTTCGATTCCGTGAAAAGCCGAATCCGGCTGCAGCGAAATGCACCGGATGCGCGGATTCAATTCCTTCAGCCGCCGCGTGGTCCCGACGAAGGTTCCACTCGTGCCGAGCATCGACACAAAATGCGTGATCCGTCCTTCCGTCTGTTGCCAGATTTCGTTGGCTGTGCCATGGTAATGAGCCTGCCAGTTGGCGTCGTTGGAATACTGATCGGCGTAATAGTAGAGGTCGGGATGTTTCGCAGCGAGTTCGCGCGCTACTCGGATGGCGCCATCGGAACCGTCCGCAGGATCGGTGTAAATGATCTTGGCGCCGTAAGCAGTCACGATGCGCTTGCGCTCGACCGATACATTTTCCGGCATGCACAGCGTCACCGGAAAACCCTGTGCCGCGCCGATCATGGCATAGGCAATGCCGGTGTTGCCGCTGGTTGAATCCAGCAGAATTTTACCGGATGTTAACTTGCCACTGGCCCGAGCTTGCGCCACGATGTTGGCTGCGGCCCGGTCCTTGACCGAGCCTCCGGGATTGAGCCATTCGGCTTTGCCGAGAATCTCAACTCCGGGCAGATCGGCGCCGATGCGGACCAATCGAAGCAGCGGCGTATTGCCAATGCGATCGACGCTGTGCGTCCCCAGAGGGCTGGCCAGTTCATTGGTTGCGTCTGCATGTGCCGATGAAATAGACACTTTGCCGATCTTTATAGGCGAGGGTTGCATAAACTTCAAACTCGAAGGCCGTGACTTACGTAATGTTCCTCACAAGCAAAATCAATCGTGACAAACGCCAGATTAGATTATAAGAGAGACAGCTTGGTTCCACCGAAGATGCGACCGCGTACTTTTTCCAGCAATCCGCATCTAACCTAAACAAGAACGAAGGACGAAATGGCATCGAAGGTAGAACAACGGACTTACGAAGACGCGTTGAATTGGTTGCGCGACCACGGCTTTGATGTGCTCGAAGCGCCAGGTACGCAGGCTCGCGTCTTTCTTAAGAAGTACAACGTGTCGGCCGCCATCCAAAAAAACGGCGACGACGGGGTGAAGATTTTTGCTTATCCAGGCTACCTGATTGGCAGCGAAATCTCGAAGCTGGTCAACCGGGGATACCAGCAGTTTCTCAAAACCGCCAAGACCGAAGTCCCAGCAACCGCCGACCATCTGAAGGCCCTGCAACAGTTCACCGAAGAATTGAAGGAAGGCCTTGGTTTGCCCACGCTGTACAACGAATCTCTCGGCACAGTCAGCGAATCCTATCACTACGATCGCGTTGAGAATCGCGATAAGCCCGCCGCAGATCGGCCCAAGCGTCCCTGGGAAAAGGCCGGAGTCATTGCCGCCGCCGCGAAAAAGGGCCGCGCCTGAAGCAATCTGCCGTTCGCTCGCGCCAAGGCTAACTTTATGATGCCCTGCACAATCGCTGCGAAATTTCCGCTATATTTCCTTACATATTCATCCGCTTGAACGACCCGACGTGCCGGTCGACGGATCGACACAGGATAATTTCGGGCGAGCTGAAGTTAAGGAGCACGCATTCATGCGATTGTCTCTGGCGGCCAGCGCACGATTCCTTTCGGCAATCGTATTGATTTCTGTAACGTTGCAAGTTGGACTCGCGCGCGAGCGGGGTCCTCGCGTCGACGTTGTCTGTCCAGCGCCGCCAATACCGGTCAAGGTAGAAGACAAGCAGGTATTGGTCTACGAGCTGCAGGTCACCAACTTCGACACAGTGCCGCTGACCCTGAAGAAGCTCCAGGTTTTCGCGGATACAGATAAAAGCCCGCCCCTTAAAACCATTTCAGATGCTGCCTTGTCCGCTATCATGACTGAGGCGGGGACAATAACGGGAGGTAAAGACTCACAGACAATCGGTCCGGCAAAACGCGCCGTGGTTTTCCTCTGGATCGAAATTGGATCGGATCAACGCATCCCCGCGAGCTTAAGTCATCGGATGGTCTTTGTGGCTGGCACGCCGGGTGAAGGAGGCGCGGCTGCCGAAACTACCCTCGAGGATTTTCCGGTTGCAGTAAGCCAGGATGCGGTGCCATTGCTCACTCCCCCATTTGCTGGCGTATGGGCCGCGGGCGACGGCCCTTCGAACGACTCTGGCCACCGCCGAAGCATAGCCGCGATCGACGGCCATATTCATTCGCCAGAGAGATTCGCGATTGATTGGGTCAAAGTTGGGCCCAACGGAGACTCGCACGATGGAACCTCGCGCAACGAAAATTGGTGGGGCTACGGTGAGCCAATTCTTTCGGTGGCGGATGGGGAAGTCACACAGATAGTGGACGGAATACCGGAAAATACACCGCGCGTCCTGCCCAAGCCGGTCACTCTCGATAACATCGCGGGAAATTACGTTATTGTTCGCATCGCCTCCAACCGCTACGCCACGTTTGCTCACTTACAACCCGGAAGCATCAAGGTTCGACTTCATGAGCATGTACGCCGAGGAGATGTTTTGGGCCGCCTCGGAAACAGCGGCAACGCAACCGGTCCACATCTACATTTTCAGGTGACGGATGGAAACTCGGTTCTGCAATCGGAAGGAGTTCCTTTTATCTTTGACAAGTTCACATACCTTGGACCCGGATCCGACTACGAAGTTGATAAACATCCATCCATTCCGCGGGAACGCTCAATTCCTGGAGATAACGACGTGGTCGAGTTCCCGCCCGCGAAAAAATAATGAGGACCGCTAAATGCGACTTCCACTGCGAGGCTTAGGAATGCGTCAGAACTTTGCGGTTATTTCAGTCGTGCTGGTTCTGCTTTCCTCTTCGTTCAAAGTTATCGCGCAGAATTCCAAGCCAGACGTCAAGTCCGCGGTTGAGCAAGTTTTGCTTCGCCAGCAGGAAGCTTGGAATCATCACGACCTCGAAGCCTTCATGTCCAGCTATTGGAATTCTCCTGATTTGACGTTTTTCTCGGGAGCTGACAAGACTTCCGGCTGGCAGTCGACCTTGGACCGATATCGCAAAAAATATCAAAGCGAAGGCCAGCAGATGGGACAGATGGAATTCTCCGACTTGAACATTCAGGAACTCGCGCCGGACGCAGCCTTCGTGCGCGGAGCATGGCACTTGACCATGACCAACGGCAAAACCCCGCACGGCTTGTTCACTCTGATCTTCCGAAAATTTCCTGACGGATGGAAAATCGTGCACGATCACACTTCCGCGGCAGACCGCTAGCTCATTCATTCTGTGAATGTCAAACACCGGTTCAGCTTCACCTTGGTAATCAGCAAGCCTCTTCCGCGATTTGTCATCTGGCTTTATGCTGTTTAGGACATCGCGGCTACTGACTGCGCAGTTTCTTCCGGAAGTCATGATTCCAATTCGTCTCTATAGCATGATCCTGGGTAGCGCGGGTGCCTTGCTGGCCGCGTATCTCCTGCTTCGTCGCAAGCCTAAGGGACACGATGAGGTGGAACGCGAGCGACGGGCATGGCTCGACCGCGTTGGCCGGATTACCGACGGGACCGTGATCGATGTGCAGGAGATGCAGCCCGAAGGCCGCAAGCCAGCCACTTTCCTCATCTTTCAATACGATGTAGCCGGCGTATCCTACGAAGCTTCACAAGACGTTACGTACTTGCGGCAGCTTATCAACCTGCACTCTTGCCGGCTCGGTCTACCCACGTCCGTGCGTTACGATCCCCAGAACCCGGGAAACTCGATTGTGGTGTCGGAGCGCTGGATGGGGTTAAGGCAGTAAGAAACTGGTCGTCGGTCGTTGGTGGTTGGCCAAAACCAATACAAGCTCAGTGGGATTCGTACGATGTTGTGCTTAGCCAACGACCAAAGGCGAACGACCGACGACCGATCCTAACTTCCCGCTTCGAAGCCGCCGCCGTGCGCCACCGTTAAACGCAGGAATTTGTGGGGATTGACTGGAGTGTCATTGATGCGGACTTCGTAGTGCAGATGCGGACCGGTGCTCCGCCCGCTCAGCCCGACGTATCCAATAGTGTCACCCCGGCGCACGTACTGTCCGGGAACGACCGCATAGCTGGCAAGATGCCCATATCGCGTCGTGATTCCGTGGCCGTGGTCGAGCGCGATCGCCCGTCCGTATCCGCCCATGAAGTCAGCGAAAATCACTACGCCATCGGCCGGCGCAATTACCGGTTGCCCGTAGGAAGCCGATATGTCGACTCCACAATGGAATGCACCTTCGCCGTTGAATGGATCAATTCTCTCTCCAAACGAACCTGTAATCGGACCCTCCACCGGCCACAGGTTTGGAGCCGAATTGGCCCGTAGCCAGTCCGCCGTGGTCACGTTGCGCGTAAGGCCCAGAGAAATCCCGGTCGCGGCAGCCCCACTCAGTGCGGTGTCCTTCAACGCATAAAGTCGATCCAGGGAAGAACTTACTTCAGCGTCTTGAATGTGATCCGAAGAATTCGATTCCAGGGCAGGATCCGACTTCAACCCGTACAGGGAGGATACTTCGCTGGCCAATGAGCCCAGCGACGCCACTTGAATATCTCGCTCCTGGGCTACCTGCTCCAATCGCGAATAGTTGCTTTTCAGCGCGTCTTTTTGGAGTCTCAGCTCGTTAAAGCGGGAAACCTTCAACAGCATGCGCATGTAGGAGCTCGCAATTCCGGTCAGACTCAGGACTCCGATCGCCGCGCCTACAACCAATACGTACAAATAATGAACTGGAATGGGAATCTTACGCAGTTGCCCATCCTCGCCACGCGCCACAAAAAGTATGTAAAAACGCTTACGCAATATGTTCCCTTCGTTCAGTAATCGAATCAAATGAGTACGGCAGGTTTGCCGCCTTTGATCCTACTACCTGATCCCTGCCGCGATTGTCCCTTCCCATCCCGGGAATTAGGCCAGTAATCGCTTCGTCCTACCGGAACCAAG
>Ga0209530_1001024_pt1 | contig 14461 bp, 13 predicted proteins | sample BlaSpr_A8_Ref_O1_FD_187987 | JGI IMG/M metagenome (GOLD analysis project Ga0209530, IMG submission 187987) | Forest soil microbial communities from Thunder Bay, Ontario, Canada - Black Spruce, Ontario site 2_A8_Ref_O1 (SPAdes) (version 2) | ecosystem: Environmental > Terrestrial > Soil > Boreal...
GTTTTGAGCCTGAAGCGACCATTACCGGTAACGAGTTGCACGCTCTGCGCGAGCGCTGGATACAATCTCAGCCTCACCGATCTGCGTTGCGCGAAAAGTATTGGCGGAGAGCGCTGCAAAGGAACAAATTCAAGCGCTCAAAACGTGGCCGACTGGCTAGAGTGCGTTTCATGCCAAGGAATTGGAGCTTATCGCAATGCGCCATGCGCGCGATGCGGTGGAGCTGGTTGGTATCTCGCACGAAATGCAAGTTGAAGCCTCAATCGTTGATTTCTCGTGCCTGTATTTCCCCTTCAGAGCTCGCCGTTGAGAGTCTGACGCGCAGCATTTTCCTTCTAACGACTCTTCAGTGTTCGGCCGCGACTGTGGCAATACTGCAAAGTGCGTTTTGAGCGGCCGTGATGGACTTGTTTTCAATGCCACTGATTTCGACCGGGCCGTTCAGCCGCTCCGCAATCGCAGCATGCGCGTTCGAAACGGCGAGCGTGATTCTGGATTTATCAGTCTCAAAAAGTACTTCAGCGAACGCTGTTCGCCATGCTGAGAGCACTAAGGCGTTGGCCGGGTTGCCGTGGAGATTGAAGCAGCTGCGATAGAGGCTTTTGGCCTCGGGATTCGTAATCATGAAACTCTCTCTGCCTCTCGAGTTCTATTCATGCAAGACAACTGTTAGAAGCGATTTGTTGATCTTGATCGCGCCGTTGTATTCGATGAAGCCCATTTTTCGGAACTTATTCATGAACAGGTTCACCCGCGATCTTGTCGTGCCAATCATTTCGGCAAGGGTCTCCTGTGATACTTTTTGCAGCATTCGCTCGGGCTGGTCTTCCTTACCGTAACGAGCCAGCAACAGTAGAGTCCTCGCCAGGCGCTTCTCGGTGGAGTTAAAAAGCTGGTCGATAAGGTCTGCCTCGACCCGAATGTTTCGCGAAAGCATGTATTTGATGAAACGATCAGACAACGCGGGTTCGGCGTGGAGGGCGCGGATCATCTCGGTTTTTTCAATCATCAATACGGTCGTGGGCATCACAGCTGTAGCTGTGCCCATACGAATCGTCTGACCCGCCATACCGCCCTCACCAAAAAAGTCGCCAGGACCGAAAAGCGCCACCACAGCTTCTTTGCCGCTCTCGTTAACGACCGTGAGTTTCACGCTGCCCTTCTGGACGTATATCACAGCGTCAGCGGCTTGCCCTTGAGAGAAAATAGCTTGTCGCTTTTTAAACGCCTGAACCTGTCTGGACACTCCGATCGTCTGTAGATAGATCTCTGGATCAAATTCCCGCTTTCGCTTAGTTTTCATTTTCGTGATGCTCTTCGAAACAACACCATCAATGGTATTCCCAAGGTGGCCTCGACGCTATCGCCGTCATCGCCGAACGATGAGAGTTTGAAAGGAGCACGTCAACTGCCTGCTCCTTTTGCTCCGCGATTTGCGGCTGATGCAAGTTGCAAACCCGTGGAAAACCGACCGGATTCCGTGACCGCACCTGTTCGCAGTTTCATCGCGTACATCGCCAAGTCTGCTGCAGACAGAAGACTCTCAATTCGTTCACCGTTCTCACGATAAATAGCCGAACCGACGCTGACCGACAGTTTGGGGCCTTTGCCGTCGTTTGCAACGCAATCGCAGATGCGTTTTGCTACAAGCGCGGCTGCCACAGCGCTTGTTTCTGGCAAGACGAGGGCGAATTCGTCCCCGCCGAAGCGGGCCGCTGTATCGATATCGCGGCAGCAAAACGATAGGACGTCGGCGATCCGGCAGAGAGCTTGGCTTCCGGTCACGTGACCATAGTGGTCGTTGATGCGCTTCAGTCCATCCAAATCGAACAGCAGCAGGGCAAACTGTCTTCCCGTGCGTTCGCACCGCTTGATCTCCATATTGAGCGCATCGACCAGGCGTTTGTAGTTGGCCAAGCCGGTCAGCGAATCGCTGGCTGCCTCTAGACGCAGATGACTTTCTAGCTCGCGCTGTTTCGTCACGTCTTCAGCGATCAGTTCGTATGTCCTTGAGTCGCCTCGCTCACTGAGAACCTCACGCCCACTGAGGTAGACCTTCACAGTAGTCCGGTCCTTTCGTGACCAATCCATTTCAATGGCGTCGACTAATCCAGAGCCGCTGGGCCGTCGGAATAACTCCATAAGCTTGTCGGAATTCCGAATAACGTCACTCCCGAGATTCATGGATAGGAGTTCTTCCCTCGAAGCATAGCCAAGCATCGCAACGATCGCTTCGTTCGCTTCCAAAAAGCTTCCGTTGAGAGCGCATCGACAAATGGCGTAGTTTAAATTGCCTGTTAAAGCGCGGTATCGCGCCTCCGACCGTCCTAAGTCCTTCTCGGCGCGATCTCGCTCGGAGCGTAACGATTTTTCTTCTTGAGCCCGATGGATAGTCACTGGAAGATGGCTGATGCTATCCATCTCGATGCAATCGTAGGCACCCTTCAAAATGAGGTCGGCGACGGTCTCTCGTTTCAATTGGTGTGCTAAATAGATCAGCGGGATTTCATCTCTAAACTGTTTTAGCGAATCGAGCACCAGCGTCTCAGGCCAGTTAGAGCTGGGATACTCGGCTAGAACCAGATCAAAAGGCTGCGATTGCAACTGTTTGGCGAATTGCTCGGGTGTCACGACGAGCTCGGAGGTAACAGCAAATCCGACTCGCTTCAGCTCATACAGGCAACTCTCGACATCTGCGACGCAGCGGTGCACAAAGAGGATTCGCAGAAGATGCCGTCGGTTCTTCGGTCCATCCAACGCGGGGGACTGTCCAATTTGTGTCGGTTCGAGCATGCGAGCCTGATTGTCTTCTGGAAGTTCAGCGTTCATGGGCCAGGGGAAATTATGAAAGCCCACCAGCTATAGGGTAACCCGGGAAGACGTTCAAATCTGTTCCATTTGGCACACTTTTACGTGAGTGCAATTCCCCTGTTTCTGGGAGTCGTTTGGGTGCACTTGCGTTTTGACTGTCCTGAATGGAACGGTTTTCTCAACTCCCCAGTGCCATCATGGGCGTTATGCGGCGAAGGAAATTGGAAAAGCTGTCTGATGAAGACTTGTTGGCTCAGGTAAAGAAGGCACTGGGAAAACCTCGCCTAGCAAAATCCATTCGCAAAGGTATTTCGAACGAAATCGTGTCTTCCGCTAGTGGTCGAAGTTGTCCGAAGGTCCGCAAGGGAAAGTAAACATCAATCGCGACGATTTGCGAAGGCGACTCGCATCGCATACCTGCCGGGTGGCAACCCTTCTTCCAAAATGTGCGGAAACTATTTGCCGTTGTTATCAGGCGGCTTGCCGTTTGAGTCCTTAGAAGACCGGTGACGACGGTCAGTCTGCCCGTCAGAATGGCCGTTAGCATCCAGCCAGGACAGTAGTGCTCGGACGCTGCCGTGCGCTAAGGCGATGCTGGAATCTGCGGCTCCATAGTAGAGATTGATCGTGTCGCCGTCCGGAGCGATTGTGTATCCGCAGGGGAAAACCACATCCTGAACATCGCCCTGGCGTTCGTATTCCGCTTCTGGCGCGAAGATCCATGAGTCTCCACGAATCAGGCATTTGTCTGGCTGTTCCAGGTCGAACAAAGCGAGGCCGAGTCGATAGATTGAGCTCGAGGGTGTCCTGCGGACGCCGTGATAAATCATCAACCAGCCCCGTGGTGTCTCGATTGGCGGTGGCGACATGCCAATCTTGTTTGCGTCCCACCAAGCTCCCCGCCGCGCTTCCAGCATCAGCTTGTGATTCCCCCAATGACGCAGGTCGGGCGAGAAGGAGATCCAGACGTGAGCTCCGAGCGAGGTTAAGGGCCGGTGTATAAGGGCCCAAAACCCGTTTACCTTACGCGGAAGGAGTGCGGCATCTTTGTCATCGGGCGACATGATCACGCCGAGGCGTTCGAACGTCCGAAAGTCCTCCGTGAGTGCCAGGGATACGCCAGGGCCTCCACGAGAATATGACGTGTAGACCACCGCGTACTGGCGCAGTTCGGGCACGTAGGTAATTCGCGGATCTTCAACTCCCCACAACTCTTCGGCATGATCCGGGCTGGAACTCAATGTTGGTTTGGAATCGATCTGCCAACCATCGATGCCGTTCTCGGAACGAGCTGCGCACAGATGTGATAGACCTCGACGGTCTTCAACACGGCACAGCAGAAGCGTTGTCCCGTCGGGTAACCTCGTTGCGCCAGCGTTGAAAACGCTGTTCATCGAATAGGGCCAGTCTTTTCCGGTCAAAATCGGGTTGCCTGGATGCCGGTGAAATAAAACTTCGTATTGATTTGAAACAACACGGTCAGGGGGGTGTTCAATAAAAATATTCATGTCGCTTTGTTCTCCGTGCTGTCTGTTTCTTCCAGTCGGCGCATTTCCAGCATTGCCATCAGGAAAGAGAGCGTTGACTCCGCTCCTTGATTCTCATTAGCTCGGTCAGGGTGCAATCCGTCTCGGCATCCTCCAGTGGAGGGGTCGTACAGGGAAATTTGAAGATCGTTATCGCCTAGAAACCAGTTGAATGCAGACCACGCTTCTTGACGCCAGCGGCCCTGTCCCGTCGTCCGGTAAGCTTCCACGCAAGCAGATACCATCGCACATGCTTCGATGGGCTGTTGGTCGAAACGGGCCTTTTCAGTTTTCTTTGAATAGAAACCTTCGGACCCAATCGGCACAAAGTGACCGTTCACTTCGCTCCGTTGGACTGATACCAACCAGTTGAGGGCCTGGAGCCCGACCGTTTCCATTTCAGGGTTTGCAAAACGTATTCCTGATCTCAGGAGAGCTTGAGGAAGTCTGGCATTCGAGTATGACAGGCTATTTTCGAACCACTCCCATTCTTCGGCTTGATATTTTTGGTACGAGTCCATCAAGCGATCGGCTAAGGAATGCGCCGCGGTGAGGGCTGCTCGATCTCCAGGAAATGAATCCAGGTATTCGTGCAAACCCAAAAGAGCAAATGCACAAGCGCGGGGGCTCCGGAACTCAACGGCCGCGGGAACCGCAAGTTCAAAGAGACGACCTGCTGCCCCTCTGAGGCCTTCGTCCTTGGACTTACCCAGTACGGTTCCCAATCCCCAGAGTGCTCGGCCATGACTGTCTTCCGAGCCTTCCGACTCTTGCCACTGCCGATCGTAGCTCAGACAATTTCTGAATCTCTTCGTCGTTTGATCGAAAGCAAGCCATAGGAAAGCCAGGTATCGCGACGCCAGATCGACCGAGCCTGGTGGAGCGCCTACACCCACTTGCTCCAGAAGGATTGCGACGATGAGCGCGCGCGCGTTGTCGTCCGTCGAATAGCCTTCGGGATAGTTCGGAACAACAAAGACAGCGTGCTCAACGATTCCGGTGGCGTCGGTCATCCGGTAGAGATGATCCAACTTTATGGCTGGAATCCTATCTAGAGCTTTCTCGGTGTTTTTTGCGGAAAACGTCGCCTGCGGGTTCCGCAGACGTTCGTTATAGACCCGTTCAAAGCTTCCCATATATTCCTGTGCTACTCGATTCCACACCATGCTTCTCGCGTGGAGATATGCGCGCTTGCGCATGGCGTGGCGCCCGGTCTCATCGCGCAAGAGGCCCAATGTCTTGTCGGCGATGGCACGCGGGTCATCGAACGGGACAAGAACGCCACGATCATTCTCGAGTAGTTCGATCGCGTGCAGATATGGAGTCGAGATGATGGCTTTGCCGGCGCTCAATGCTCGCGCAAGAGTGCCAGAGACTACCTGCTCCTTGTGCTTATACGGCGTGATATAGATGTCCGCCGATCCGATTAACTCGCTCAGTTCCTGCGCGCTGACGAACTTATTGTGAAAAATCACATGCGATGCGACACCCAGATCCCGCGCCATTCTCTCCAGGTAGAGTCGATACTGATCACCTTCGCGGCGACGTATATGTGGATGAGTGACGCCCGCAACCATGTACACGACATTCGGTTGGTCCACGAGGATGGCCGGCAGTGCCTGAATCACGTTCTCGATGCCCTTATTGGGGGAAAGGAGACCGAACGTCAGCATCACGGTCTTTCCTTCGGTGCCGAAACAGTCTTTATAAAAGTTAGGATCGATGAAAGGGACATCGGGAACGCCGTGCGGGATCATGTCGATCTTGCTGGCTGGGACATGGAAGACTTCTCGCAGAATCTGTGCAGACAGTTGGCTCATGACGATCAACCGGTCCGATAGTCCGGCGATCTCGTCCATTACCATCCGCTGATCGGAGTTGGGCTCACGGAGCACGGTATGCAGTGTCGTGACGACGGGCATGCGAAGGGCGCGCAGCAGCTCTAACACATGGCTGCCTGCCGCGCCGCCGAAGATTCCGAACTCGTGCTGCAGGCAAACCAGATCGATTTTGCTGAAATTCAGAAAGTCTGCTGCCTGTCGGTACGACGATAGGTTTCCTTCGGATAGTTCGAACCGGACGCGTTCAGGATAGAGATATCCCTCGTCGGTGTCATTCACAGGGAGCGCCAATAACTCAGTCGCTCCGAATTCAGCGCTAACCGCGTCACACAAGTCGGTAGTGAAAGTCGCGATACCGCACTGCCGCGGCGAATAGTTTCCGACGATTGCGACCCTGCTCGGGAGTACCGAACGAGGTCTCACCGGGAGGCGCAGTTCTAGGTTCTCCTCGACGAGGACAGATCCCGTGGCTGGTCCCCTGCGATCCTGATCCTCATTGATGCGGAACAAGATTTCATTTGAGGTGGTTGTATCCAAGGATGACATCCGATTCCTGCCTTTCGAGCAGACCTTCTCCTACAGCAAACACCGGCAGGATGGTTCTAGTGTGGGCGGGGCACTCGCAGAACACTCCGTCGCGCTTTCCTAAGGTAGCAAGCTGTCCGGTTCAAGACTGTCCGTTAAAGCACAGTCAGCGCGATGGCTTTCCAGTAGCATTTCAAGCCGGACTCTTTGACGAATCTGAGCTCGCTGCTGCACACTCGCCAGCATCTTTCTCACCCATGTGCGTTACCGGACAGTTTTCTTAGCCTGAGATATCGATAATCAGTTCTTCAGCACAACCGGGGAGAACGAACAATGCCAGACAAAGCAAAGGACGGCATCATCTTCATTCGAGACGGAACAATTCTGCCGCCGATGCTTTCAGTCACGACCGAAGCTTTTATGCCGAATTGGCGAATCGTTACGAGCCACGACCGTTCAACGCTGGCCCGAAGCATCGAAGGATGCGATTGGTACTTTTTCTATCTGGCAGGAGATATTCAGGCGACCGTTTTAGGCGGCAATACACGGAGAGTTCTCCGCAAGGCGGTGAAAGCCGTTCTAATCAAACGCGGGAACGATGATTTTAACTCGCTCGAGATTACCGCGATTGTTTCCAGGCGCTTCGTTGGCATTCCATATACGACGTTCACAGCGCACTCTCGCCAAATTCAGCAACGTATCGCGTTGATTCCCGAGGCGAAGCTTGTTTCAAGTGTTCCCGCTACTCCCGTCGTCGGTGGACCTATCGCGAAACGACAGCCCGCTCTCGCCTCCAGATCTTAGAGATTTCTAGGTGAAAACAATGAAACGAATACGTCGGTTGCTTCTTTGCTTTGTTGCCTTGCTTGTCTGGGCTCCGATGCTTGACGCTCAAACCGCAGATCTGTCGAAGTATCGGGGTTTTTCGATTGGGACGAGCGTTACTGTCGTCCTTAACCGTACTGGGCAGAAACTTGAGGAAGTAACGGCACTCTCTGAACGTCCGGCCTTAATCCAGCAGCTAACTTGGTGGCCGGGCACCCTTCCTGGCACTCCAATGCACAAGGATGCTGTTGAACACATCGTTTTCCATTTCTTTAACGACGCCTTGTACAAAATCTCCGTTACCTACGACAGAACAGCTACGGAGGGACTCACACCGGCTGACATGATCGAGTCTCTCTCCGCGAAGTACGGCTCGCCAACCAGCGTCACTCCACAAACTGCCCAAAATCCGAATGACCGGTATGCAGCAAGGCGCGAACCCGTCGCATCATGGGAAGACGCGCAGTATGCATTCAGCCTCGTCCGGTCTTCGTTTTCAGACGATTTCGAGCTCGTCGTCATCTCGAAGCAAGTCAACGCGGAAGCCGAAATTGCCACGGCTGAAGCTGCGAAGTTAGATGAACAGGAGCGTCCGCAGAAAGATGCCGAACGTCAGAAGAAAGAGACGACCGACCTCGAATTAACGCGACAGAAGAACCAAAAGACTTTTCGTCCCTAGTCTTCGCTTTACTTCGAGCCGCGACTGAGTTCGTTAAGGGCTTCGATTTCCAGGAGGATCAACTATGACTGTAAATGTCACCCCGCTGCATGACCGCGTTCTTGTACGAAGAATGGAAAATAAAGAGACGGCTAAGGAAGGAATCATCATTCCGGATTCGGCAAAAGAGAAACCTCAAGAGGGCGAGGTAATTGCCATCGGGCCGGGCAAAGTAGAAAAAGGCCACCGCGTAGCGCTTGACGTCGCCGTCGGTGATCGAATCTTGTTCGGGAAATACACGGGTAGCGAGATCACGATCGATGGTCAGGAGTATTTGATCCTACGTGAAGAAGAAATCCTTGGAAGACTCGGCGGCATGGCCAAAGCGGCCTCGGGTAAAAAGTAGCAATTTTCAAGATGAATTGAACGTGGTTCGCAAGAGTTCGATCACCCAGGAGGGTGCAGTTCTATGGCAAAACAAATCGTAAGTGGTGCGGATTCACGCCAAGCGATTCTGCGCGGCGTCAATACTTTGGCCGACGCGGTCAAGATCACACTCGGTCCTAAGGGCCGCAACGCCGTAATCGAAAAGAAATTCGGTAGCCCTGTCATCACGAAAGATGGGGTAACCGTTGCAAAAGAGATCGAACTCCAGGATCCGCTCGAGAATATGGGCGCACAGATGGTGCGTGAGGTCGCGTCCAAAACATCCGATGTTGCGGGCGACGGTACAACGACCGCGACCGTGTTGGCTCAGGCCATTTTCCGGGAAGGGGTACGGACCGTCGCCGCAGGCGCTAATCCGATGTCACTCAAGCGCGGTATCGACAAAGCCGTAGAGGTGGCCGTCAGCGAAATCAAGCGCCTCTCCCGCGAGGTTAAGGGCGAGATGATCTCCCAGGTTGGCACGATTAGCGCCAACACCGACAAGCAAATCGGCAGCATCATCGCTGAGGCAATGAAAAAAGTCGGCAAAGACGGCGTCATCACCGTCGAAGAATCCAAGACTATGGAGACCACGCTGGAAGTTGTCGAAGGCATGCAATTCGACCGCGGCTATCTCTCTCCTCATTTTGTCACCGATCCAGAGAGGATGGAGTGCGTCCTCGAGGACGTCAGCATCCTGATTCACGAGAAGAAAATCAGCTCGATGAAAGACCTGCTCCCCTTACTCGAGCAGACTGCCAAGACCGGTAAGCCGCTTCTGATCATCGCCGAGGATCTTGAGGGCGAAGCTCTCGCTACGCTGGTCGTGAACAAATTGCGCGGCACTCTTCATTGCGCAGCCGTAAAGGCCCCCGGATTCGGAGACCGCCGCAAGGCCATCCTTGAGGATATCGCTGTGCTCATCGGCGGCAAGGCGCTCACGGAAGAACTTGGGATCAAGCTCGAGAACGTCAAACTCGAAGACCTCGGACGCGCAAAGAAAGTGACGATCGACAAAGACAACACCACCATCGTTGCGGGCTCCGGAAAAGCGGACGAGATCAAAGCGCGTATAAAGCAACTTCGTACACAAATTGAAGATACGACCTCTGACTACGACAAGGAAAAGCTCCAGGAACGCCTCGCCAAGCTAGTCGGCGGTGTCGCCATTATTAAGGTGGGCGCCGCCACTGAAACCGAATTGAAGGAAAAGAAAGCGCGTGTCGAAGATGCGATGCATGCAACGCGTGCCGCAGTGGAAGAAGGCATCGTCGCGGGCGGCGGAACTGCTCTCCTCCGTTGTTTGCCGGCGCTCGAGAAGCTTAAGCTCCATGATGACGAAGCAACCGGAGTGAATCTCGTAAAGCGCGCTCTCGAAGAGCCTTTGCGTCAAATCGCCCAAAACGCCGGATACGAAGGAGCCGTCGTGGTTGGGCGTGTTCGCGAATCGGAGGACGACAATTTTGGCTTCAACGCGGAAACGGGCGAGTTCGGTGACTTGATCAAGGCCGGCGTAATCGATCCGGCCAAGGTCACGCGCCTGGCGCTCCAGAACGCCGCCTCCATCGTCTCTCTAATGCTCACGACTGAAGTCCTCATAGCCGAAGATACGGAGGGAAACTCGGCAGTGGCCGTTGCAGGCCACGGAAGCGGTTACTGAGTTTCGGACAAAATGCCGTGAGATATTCGTGGGAGATCCCTCACGTTCCTGCGGTTTTACAAACCGATGGAGCCTCGAGGCGAAAAACGACACTCCGGTAATTGGTCGGAACACCGACATTCCTCGCGTTACATCACACTCGTCCCACGTTGTCGCACCAGTTCTCGGATTGCCTGAACAAGGCCAGAAAGCTTCTGAGACCGGGTGTATGCACGCATGATCGCGAACGGATTTTCGCATCAGCAATTGCAGTTCTGACAATGGAGGTCAGTAATGGAACGATATTTGGCTACGGCAGTATGTCTTACGCTAGCAGCAGGCGCGGTTTATGCCGCGAAGTTGAACAAGGAACAAAAACGCCTTCAAGAATGTGGCGTGGTCATGCAGGAGGTTCTCGACATTCCCGACAGTATCCCGCATGACCTGTTGGAGAAAGCCGAATGCGTCATTGTAGTTCCTTCCGTAATGAAACTGGCGTTCGGAATCGGCGCAGATTACGGCCGCGGAGCAATGGTTTGCAGGACGGGCGCGCACTTCCGAGGACCATGGGGAGCGCCAGCAATGTACGCGCTAGAAGGCGGCAGCATCGGCTTCCAGATCGGCGGAGAAGCAACCGATTTGATCCTACTCGTTATGAACGGCCGAGGCATGGAGTCAATTCTCAGCAGCAAGGTTAAGTTGGGCGCCGACGCTTCTGTGGCCGCCGGACCCAAAGGCCGTGATGCTTCCGCCGACACCGACGCATGGATGAGAGCTGAGATCCTGAGCTACTCTCGTTCACGCGGCGTATTTGCCGGAATCTCCCTCGAAGGTTCCACCATTCGTTCCGATGACGATGCCAGCGAACAGGTTTATGGTCACGCGATCAAAGCCAAGGACATCGTAAGAGGCGAACATACGGGAGTGCCCGAGACAGGCCGTCAACTGGTCAACGCCTTGCGAAAGAGCGCGCCCCACAACGAATCGGAACGCGCTTCGAATCAGTAGTTGCGACACCTGCCACTTTGCCGGAATTTTCTACGCCGGCAGGGTGGAAGCTTCGAGGGTGTACCGCAGTAAAGGTGCTCGCTCTCAGCGGGGTGCGGACCAACGCACTGAAGACAGGTAGAAAAGCGGTGCGTATGAAGTTACCTGCCCACACTCTCAAAAATATGGGCACGCACCAAGTGGCCGATGCGAGCCCTGTTGGTCAGCTACGCACTGCTCACGCGGTCGCGGCCTGCCCTGAGCGGTGGATATTTAATGTCTTTGGCGAGGCCCATGGTTCGTAACATCAGAATTCCGTACCAATTGAGATCGAACTCGTACCATGCGAGCCCATGACGGGCTGACTGCGGTGAGGCGTGGTGATTGTTGTGCCAGCCCTCACCGAAGGTAAGCATGGCGACCCAGAAACTGTTCGTTGATGTGTCGCCAGTGCAGAAGCGCCGCGATCCCCACATATGTGTTGCGGAATTAACGAGCCAAGTGGAGTGGAGGCCGATGACCGTCCGAAGAAAGATACCCCAGAGCACAAAAGGCCAACCGCCGATTGCAAAAAGCGCCACGCCGACGATGGCTAGGGGAAGCCAGTGCCATTTGCTGATCCAAACATGAAATTTGTCTTTGCGAAGTTCCGGCACATAGGGGAGTAAAGCGTCCACTGAGTTGTGCATCGCCTTGCCGGTCACGATCCAGCCGATGTGGGCCCATAAACCTCCATCGCGTGGGGAATGTGGATCGCCCTCTTTGTCGGTGTTCTGATGATGGACGCGGTGCGTCGCAACCCAGGCGATGGGCCCGCCTTCGAGGGCGAGGGTGCCGCACACTGTCAGGAAGTACTCGACAAATTTAGGTGTCTTATATCCACGATGAGTAAGTAATCGATGATAGCCCATGCCGATGCCAAGGCTGCCTGCGACCCACCACAACACAACCGCTACTACGAGGGCCTTCCAGTTGAAGAAAATCAGCGCCGCGATGGCGCCGACGTGGAATGCAGTCATGAAGGCCGCGGTCAAATTGACCCGCTGGGTAAATGTTTTGTCTCGTCGAAAGCTGCCCATTTCGTGATCCTTACAACTGCAATTCGGAGAAATAACCGCAGTCATAACATTGGATGACGACGTCCGCGTTACAGATGTGGGGGGTACTGCAATAGCTGTGTAATATTTGTAATCCGTTAAATCGATAAGAAGGACCACCTTCAACGCGAGGTAAATGTGTCGGCCAGGGAAGATCCGATGGTAGCCCGCCATGATTGAATACGCGGCACTGCTCGTCGATATCCGTCGCTTCCTACTCGGATGGGCGTGGGTGTTGGCAGGACTGACGTTCCCTGGTCCAATCTTCGCAGATAGAGCATCGAGAGTATGCTACTGATCTCGTAGTGGAGGACCGTCCAGATGGTGTACGGGACGTTAGAAGTCTTGCGGTAGACGTGTTGCCTGGCAACTTTAGAAGTTGCGTATCCGGCGCCCTATTTCCCGGTGTAGGTAGATATTGAGTCGGGCATGGGTAGAGATACCGCGTGACGTGAACTCTTGGGATCAGGGGTATAGAACGCTTTCTGGATGATTGAGCCCGGGACAGTTCCCTCTATGGAATAAAAATGTGCAGGTTCCTCGTCGGGCACGCGGCCCGACTGATTTTGGACCGAGGGCACAAAGTCGAGGTAGTAGAGCGCGGCTTTTGCATTGGCGCTGCCCTGCGCAGTGAAGTAGCTCGCCGGAAGTCCGGTCACGGACGCGTTATCCATGGCTCCGTGCCGAGCGGATCAAAAGATTGATCTCGCCTGCGCCCGCGGATTCGAGCATTGCGGCCTCGTCGTCGGTTTATGGCTCGGGGTCGTTGTCGTCTGTCTCAGGCCAATCTTTGGCCTCCAGGCGAAGCTTGATCTTGAGCCAGCGGTTGAAGAACGTCACGACTGCCACCATTCGTGTGTCGATGGTCTTAGACGCAAAGCCTTCGTCCTGCAATTTGTTCTTGTACTTCAGAACATCCTCGCGGCTGTATTCGTCAGCAAACTGTTTTCCGATGAGTCCGACGAAATCGTCGAGGTACTTGCCCTTGGACTGCACAGTCCGAGCAGCCCGGCGAGTGCGCTCCAAGTCAGCGAGCTAGGTGTCAACCTCGTCTTTGACGATCTTCGGACCGCGGAATTCAACGATGCTAGATCGTTCGGCGATCGCGACATCCAAATCCTTGCGAGAAATTCGCGCGTATTCAATGTTATTGAGTCGCAGTTGACCCCGGCGTTGCGCCTCCAGCGCGTCCACACTTGCGTCGATCCAGTGACTGTTGAAGTTCAGGAAATATCTTCCCTCGGCGTGTTTCTCCTGGACGCCACTGACGATTACAAAATTCGGTTTGATCTTGCCGTTCGGATGAAACGCGGCTTTGCAACGCCAGCCTTTGTTTGTCCGAACGTATTTGTAGATGCTGAGCTTTGCCACGAAATTCCTCTGTAGTCCAATACCGCCCGAGCGCAGAACTTTTTAAGCCGATTCGAGGGATTTCTTAGGAAGTATTCCAACCCGCTGAAAATAAAAGGAATGGCGGAGAGGGGGGGATTCGAACCCCCGTTAGGGGGTTTAACCCCTAAAACGGTTTAGCAAACCGCCGCATTCAGCCGCTCTGCCACCTCTCCGCGGCGTGATTTCAACAGCTTAGCACATCTGCCCTAATTAATCTGGTGCACTCTTGGTGCACTCTGGTTCACCAAGTCAACCGTAGCCTCGAGCTTCTTCATCGCCGCGACCAGTGCCGGGTCAAACGTCTTGATATAACGATCCTTCGTGACGTGCGACTTTGCATGACGCTGGACACGTTGAACGATTTTCTCGTCTGCGCCCAGTTCATACAAATTCGAAGCGATGCCACGACGGAACCCGTGCAAGCCATACCAGTCGATGTCGAGACTCTTGGCGACCGGACGAACAAACCGGAGAACCAGCTTATCGATGTCCAAATGCTGGCCCGCGCACGTGTGAAACATCACACCCGATTGCGGGTTGCCGATGGAACTTCGATACGTCTCTAGGATTTCCGCCAGCTGCCGAATGACCGGAACGGGCTTTGCGCTTGCACGCGTTTTCGGCTCGTTGACGACTGTCTTCCAGACCGAGCGTCTCACGTTCAAGGCATCGCCTGAATAATCCGTCCATTCTAGCCCGCGCAGTTCACCGCGACGAAGGCCCGCAAAGGCCGC
>Ga0209530_1001025_pt1 | contig 14440 bp, 16 predicted proteins | sample BlaSpr_A8_Ref_O1_FD_187987 | JGI IMG/M metagenome (GOLD analysis project Ga0209530, IMG submission 187987) | Forest soil microbial communities from Thunder Bay, Ontario, Canada - Black Spruce, Ontario site 2_A8_Ref_O1 (SPAdes) (version 2) | ecosystem: Environmental > Terrestrial > Soil > Boreal...
GGACAGATTCCCCAAGCTTGTCGGTCTGGAGTTATTTGACTAAGGCTCGCCGATTCAGTCCTTCACCAGCCATGCCAGAGCCTCGTCGTGGGTCTTAAAAGCGGGAAATTCGCGGCGGGAGAAGCTCTTCAGGATCTCGCTGAACCCCTGAGGAAGATTCTCCGTTCCCACGAATGCGGATTTCCTGACGAAGGGCTTGTCAAAGACGGCGAGAACTGCCTGACGTTGTGACTACCCGTCCGCTTGGGTCAGTTTTGATACTTTCGGATTTCACTGGAGCGTCTTTTGACGCGGAAGCCATCCGGGTCTTGAAAGAAACCGGAAAATTTCCTCGACCTCACGAGCCAAACATTTTGACAGGTCTAACAGAAGAATCTGCTTACCTTTGTGGGGTGATGAACCGAGCACGGTCAGCCATGTATTATTTTACTCCGGCTGGCGGACGGCAGGAGTCTGTCGCGAATGCGAACCCCTCGATTCCAGCGAAGCCGCTGTTGTCCTCCTTTGGCAAGAGCCTGACGAGGAAGACCTTCACGTGATCTGCCATACGGCCCGCAGTACTCACCCGACGGCTGTCGCTGAATGAGTGCTCCTATGAAACCTCTAAGCGCATGATTTTCGCCCTATCGAGAGCTTCGGCCACGCTGCGACAAATATTATCCGACCCGAGATACTCTTGAAATTCAGCCTCACGCAGTCGCTTGGCGGGCTGTTCTCGTGCTCCGCAAAGAATGAGTTTTCTACCGGATGCATGGACATGGTCCGCAAGCTTCTCCAATGCCTGAAGTCCAGTGGAATCGATGGCAGTCATGTTTCGCAGCCTGAGAATAATGATGGGGGGCAGATCGGGCAGACGAGAAACAATCGCCTCGAGCTTGTCTGTTGCGCCGAAGAGAAAGGGGCCATGGATTCTGAAAATACTTACGTAGCTGGGGATTTCTTTGTGCTGCAAGATATGAACTTGACCCTCGTGAATATATGCAGCCGTTACTTCTGACACAGTAGTGGTTTGTGTAACTTTACGTATAAACACAAGCGCAGCCAGAATCATGCCCACTTCTACAGCAATGGTCAGATCGGCAAAAACTGTGAGCAGAAAAGTCACGAGCCAAGTGCCAATCTCGAAGGGGGATAGTTTCAAGAGTGCCGGAATCTCACGCCATTCGCCCATGTTATAGGAGACCACCATAAGGATGGCCGCCAAAACGGACAGCGGAATAAACCGGGCCAGGGGGGCGGCAAAAAGGACAATCGCCAGAAGTGTCAGCGAGTGGATAATCCCGGCCACTGGAGTTTTGGCACCAGAGCGGATGTTGGTAGCCGTCCGAGCGATGGCCCCTGTGGCCGGAAGACCACCGAACAAAGGAGATAGAATATTGGCAATCCCTTGGGCCACGAGTTCGACATTCGAGTTGTGTTTATCACCGCTCATACGATCCGAAACCACAGCGGACATCAAGGATTCGATTGCTCCTAGCATCGCAATTGTGACCGCTGGGGAGACTAACGGACGGAGCAGGTCCACGCGAAAGTGCGGAATCTTGAGGGTTGGGAACCCTGATGGAATACCACCAAACCGCGTGCCAATCGTTGCAACGGGGAGTTTGAAAATAACAACTGCGGCCGTCCCAGCGAACAGCGCGATGATGTAACCGGGAACTCTCTTCATGAAGACCATGAAAAGAATAATTACTACGAGCGCACTGACAGCCAAAGTTGTCTCCGTCGGAGAGAACGATGAAGAGTTATGTGCAAGAGTCAGAATGCGGGACGCAAAGTCACCCGGAACCTTATCAATCTTCAGCCCAAAGAAATCCTTGATTTGAGTACTGGCAATAATGATGGCAATGCCGTTCGTGAAGCCTACGACTACAGGACGCGGAATGAACTTAACCGCCGTACCCAAACCTGTTGCGCCCAGGATCAGCAGGATGATTCCAGCCAACAGGGTGCACATGAACAAGCCGTCGGTTCCGTATTTCGCGACAATTCCAAATACCACCACCACGAATGCACCAGTTGGCCCGCCTATCTGTGTTGAAGAGCCGCCCAGAGCAGAAATCACAAACCCTGCGACGATAGCGCAGTACAGACCCGCTTGTGGTGGCATCCCCGAAGCGATCGCAAAGGCCATTGCCAAAGGAAGTGCGACGAGCCCAACAGTAATACCGGCAACGAGGTCGGCCATGAACAGTCGTGGCGTATACGACTTGAGACAGAGCACAGATTTCGGTAACCAAGCGCCCATATTGTTTCTCCCGTTTTAGCCGTGGGAACGACCAAACGATCAATGCCGGTGATGCCGCTTTCTTTGCAGATATAGTACGCCCACTAATCTCTAAACCTAAGATTCTGCCATTGGGAGCGTGATGATCATCTTCGAAACGGGACTGTGCCGTCCGAAAAGTTTAAGAGGAAGAGCTTAAGACGAGTGTAGGGAATCCAACGTGCAGCCACACAGCACGATCCAGATTGAAGCGCACGCAGACACAAATCCTATTCGCCCCACTGAACCACCCTCTGCGCAGGAGCATGGTTCAGTAGCAAAAGACCAGTTGCTGGTGCGCTTGTTTGATGAACTGTTCCCCCGCCAAGTGAGTATCGGTAGCCGCGCTATGCTCGTGCCGTCTCATTGGTTATAGATGCTGGCCAGCGACCCGACCCTCCAAAACAGGGGGCGAAAGGCCGCCAAAAGGCGACTGAAATTCGGCCGCTTCCGTACGACCGCTCCCAAAGGAGCCGAAACCGAGTCCGTGACCCTCATTCACCATCGGGAGCCGCGAAGCTGTCAACGCCGACTCTGCGTTGGCTGCTCGCGCTTGATCGAACCGGGTCGATAAGCGCTATGAGAATTCGTCAATCATTAGCGGTATTCATACCGGATTAACCACCATCCCCATCGAGGAATCGGGCCACATTGCAAAATCTTTGTCCGTCGGACATTTGAGGTGTATCAAAGCAACTATTGTCTAGGGATGGTGGAACCGGAGGCGGCTGCGGCTTCGCTGGATTGTACATGTAGCCCTTGTAGTCGCCCTGAGCGAGGAATCCAGTCCCCGCAACAATCAGTTCAAATGGCTCCGACTTGCCATGTGCCCACAGCCGCATCACTCCTGAATCTCGTAGCAAGGATCGGTACTCTTCCAATCGTGACGAGGACAGCTTCGGATCGGCGTAATCCGCGTGAATGCGCCCTTCCAGATTGTCCTCGTCGATCATCCGCCTAAGGCGTTCAAGTTCCGGCCGCTTCTGACCGAAACGGGCGATCAATGCCTGATCACTTGGTAGCGAATCGCATGCACCGCACAGGAACGCGAGAAATAGAAGAATGATCAGCGGCTTCAGGCGAGCGTGTCCTATACGGATTACCATTGCAGCGGGTCCTATTGAATTGTAAACAGTCAACTGTGGTACGCCCCGAAACCGCGCTTGCACCAGGATCGCTCCACCCGATGGCAATCGGAGCGGCGGGTGGAGTGAACCATTTTACTGGGCTGGAGTCGCACCCGCTGAATTCTGGCGCTCTGCACGGCGCACTTTTTCGACATCAGCTATGGCGACAAGATGCCTCACTTTTCCTCTAAAGCCGTCCCAGGGAAACCAAACCCGCCTTTGTCGTCACATTCCCAGCGGAGTCGTCCCTCCGCATCCCGATTCAACAAGGCAAGGCGCACACCTATGAACCGAAAGCCCAACTCAATCGCCTGAAACGCATCGACGCCAAAGATGCGGTACACATGCTCATTACCAATACCCGTTACTTGCAGGGCACAAGAATAATCATCCCAGGCGTCTGGTCGCGATGACTTGACCAATGTTGGTCATACTCATTTTGTAATTATGCCCCCAGAGGTCACCCAAAACCGGCCAATGAGGGTCAGTTGAAAACCGGCCAACGAGAATGAGGCCCGGGACGTTGATTACGGCGCGAGGCACGTAGCCTTCGTCGATATGAGCAACGTCTTGAACCAAGCGAAAAAACAACAAGTGATTGCCCTGGGACGACTCGGATGGCCACTGCGGCGCATCGAGCAAGAGACCGGGGTGCGTCGGGAGACGGCCGGCGCCAATCTGAAAGCGGCCGGGATCGCGGTGCGGCCGCCGGGCGCATGGGGACGGCGACTGCGGGCAAAACCGGCCAACGAGGGCGGGGTGACCACCGGGTCGGACGCGATAAAACCGATCCCAACGATCAGCCCCAACCGCAACCCCGAAAACCAGAAAGCGGAACCCCCATCTGGTCGGGTCTACGCTTTGGTGACGACGGACATGGGACGACTTTGGAGGAAGGCGAGGATAAGCGTGCTATTTATTTGCAAGCCGCCATTGTAGTGGACGAAGCCTTTCTTCTTGAACCCATTCATAAATTTGCTTACCCTTGCGCGTGTGGTACCAACCATCTCCGCTAGAGTTCCTTGGCTCACCTTCAGCGGACTCTCTGGCTTTGATTCCTTGGTTATTTGCCCAAACAGCAAGAGAACCCGTGCCAGTCGTTTTTCGCTGAAATTGAAGAATTGGTCTGCCAGATCTTCCTCGACTCGAATAACTCGGGAAAGCAGATATGCATTAAGCAAGGCTGCGAATTGCGGGTCTCGCTTGAGCGTGCGAAGCGTACTCTCCTTCTGCAAGCGAGTGATATCGGAGGACCCAATTGATCTCGCCGTGTACATCCGCAGAGATTGCCCTCCCAGACAGCCTTCGCCAAAAAAACTACCCCGCAGCAGGACGGCGATTATCGCTTTTTTGCGACGCGTAGCGGACATGGTGAGCTTCACCGTACCGCTCTGGATATAGAAAACCGCATCGGCTTTGTCCCCTTGGGAAAAAATGATCTCGTTGTCTCGGTAGCTTCGCACCGTCATCGCAGAACGGAACTTTTTGCGGAAAACTGTGGAAGTGAAAGCGAGAGTTTGATTCGCCATCTATGTCCTTGACACGATCAATTCACTTGGGAGTAACGCCCCCCGTTTATAAAAAATAAATCATATGGCTCGGGAATCTAGCTTGGCTGGTCAATAAAGCTCATGCACAATTGCACACAGTATCTATGTGGTAAATGTCGAGCAAACTGTTCTGAGGCCGAGTCTCCGCTAAAAGGATTGTGTTTACCAGTGTGGTAAGCGGCTGGGCGGATTGCGCGACTGCGTGCAGTGCCAAGAGGGTGCCAAGCAACTCGACCTGCATTGACCTGTCGTCGACCCTGGAATGGGAGGAACTCTCGGAAACGCCCGAAACAGCGGGCTAGACCGCTTTTCGGGACCAATGATAGAGTTCTTGCGCAGAGAGTAGATTGCAGGGGATCCGTCTGCGCACGGGAACAGAAAACCGTCGCGGTAGTGAGTCGGCCTTGCACAGAGGATTTGACCGCGATCATCGCGTATCCAGAAAACTGAGTCCAAGGAGCGCCATGGAAAACGGCATTGTCGGAAGCCGTGGAACGAGCCAGGCTACATCGCGAGTCGCTCGTTCCCTCGCTCCAGTGTTTGTGTTGGGCTGCAATCGATCAGGCACCAAGTTCCTGTACTACACGCTGCTTTCCGCCGGGGGGTTTGCCGTTTATCATGAGGAGAGCGCCGCCTTCACCACGCTCGGATTGCACTTTGGCAACCTCGCTCGCCTTCGCAACCGCCGCCAACTGCTCGATGCCTATTTCGGTAGTAAGCTTTTTCAGTGCACTGGATTGGATCCCAAAGATATCGAAGAACGCGTGATGGAGGATTGCCGCAATGCTGGCGACTTGCTGCGCATCGTAATGGAAGCAATCGCGCGCAAGCAAGGTGTCACGCGCTGGGCCGAATGCACGCCGAAGCATTTGCTCTATCTTCCGTTAATCAAGCAAGTGATTCCAGATGCGCTCGTGGTCCACATTATTCGCGACGGCCGCGATGTCGCTGCTTCCATGCAGCGCGCCGGACGGGTTCGACCGCTGCCGTGGGACGGCAGGCGCGACTTCCTGGCGCGTGCCATGTTCTGGAGATGGCTTGTAAGCAGGGGCCGGCAGTACGGCCGGACGCTGGGCGCCGATTACATGGAAGTACATTACGAGGATCTGGTGCGGATTCCGCGCGAGACCGTGGCGCTCGTGGGCAAGTTCATAGAACACGATCTGGACTATGACCGTATCCAGCGGGTCGCGTTGGGGGTGGTGCAGAAGGCGAATTCTTCGTTCCACGGCGACAGCAATGAGACCACGACCAATAACATCGGTCGATGGAAACGCATGTTCACCCCTTTGCAGGTTCGCGACATGGAGTGGACGATCGGCAAACTGCTGGCCGAGACTGGGTACGCGCTGGAAACGCCGCTCACTGAGCTGCGACCGTCACCATGGGTGCGGTTTATGAATTTTCTGTATCCTTTGTCTCTTGAATCCAGGCATTGGCTGAAAGCGAATACTCCACTCGCCCGCATCGCCGACCGAAACAGCAAAATGATCGCTAAGGTGTGACTTGCCGGGATTTCAAGAGCCCCAAGCTCCGGAACCCATAATTAGGTCATAATATGCGGCAATCAGGGCGTTAACGGTAGTTCCGGCGGAAAGCCTGGCGCGTTGAAGTGGGTCTGCAGAAACACTGCTGGGTCTGTTGCACTACTTGTCAATCAGAGTGTTGGAGTATTTCACGGTCCAGCGCGAAAGCGGGGTATTTACTTTGGCCCACTGTTTGAAGCCGTAAAAATGGATGTAGGCATATCGCATTTCGCGGAGTCCAAATAATCGCTGGGAGCCATTGGTTGATCGCGAGAGTGGGTAGCCAAGTTCGACCATATACTTCCCCACTAGCTGTTCGAACTGTTCTAATTGCGCAGTGGGAAACTTGTGTTTCCAACGGCCCACCGGAGTGAAGTGACCCTCCGTAAGGTCTTCGGCAAACGAGGTCAGTCGCCCATCCCCTAGCCCTAATGCGGACCCCTTGATGATGCGGTCGTAGTCCAGTTCTTGCCCTAGAAATTCCCCGATCCGCCTCAATGGAAGTGCTGGATTCTCCACGAGTTCCTCATAGCGCACTTCCAGGTATTTCGACTCCAGCATGGCCCCATACTTCCGTCCTTTGCGGACGATCCATTCCCAGTAGATGCCGGCCGCCAGCAAGCCGCGCGGCTTGTCCCACGGCAGCGGACGGCTCCAGGCGCGCTTCTCCAGAGACAGCGCCACGTCACGAGCGTCGCGAATGATGTGGATAAACTGGGCTTCGGGAAAGTCGTGGCTGATTCGGAGCAAGTGTGGAATGTTCGTTGGAGTGGAGTCAATCCAGCGATCGACGCCCTGTTTAGCCGCTATCTTATTCATCACAATGCGAAGAAAATCACTTCCATTGTGGCACTCCGCCATCACTTTGGCTTCTATTTCGCCCGCGTTCAACCCGGAAATTTCGAAAGCCTTGCTCCGAAGCCAGTCGTGCAGCATCGCTTTTTTGTTCTTTGCGACGTTTAGATTTCGATAGATAGGCTCCAGCACATCGAAGACGTTCATTTGGGTGTTAAACGATGCGAAGCCTCCGCCCGAAAGCAAAAGGTGATAGAGAAAGCTCGTGCCAGAGCGCGGACAACCAACGATGAAAACTGGAGGTCTCATAGGCCAAGACAATGGTATGGCCAAATTCTACCGACTGGTTGATGTAAGCGGTGACTCAAATCTCATTTTCAGTGCCAACATACCTAGATACCTAGCGGGCGGTGCTGGTTTCTTCCACGGGAGGACATCATCAGTCTGGGATTAAAGAAAGGACGGTCCACACCCAAAACAGCATGCTCAGGAGCACACCGCCGCCGCCAGCGCCCAGCAATAACTGTTTGCGAAGTTGCGGGTATGTCGCCTCGCGGCTGTAGTGCACGAAAGACATGCGCTTGCGACCCAGAAAGCGAACTGTGTAACCGTCAAATATCGCATTCGTCATCGCCATAAACAAATGGCGGCAGTAGCGCCCATAGATTTCCGGTTCGGGGTGCGGAGCAAGGGTTGACCCATTTCTCTCAAATGTCATCGCGTCCAACCGCCCGCCCACAACTGCCTCGTTGAGTTCGAGGGCAGATGCCAGCCTTCCGTCAATCAATACCAGGGTGTCGAAGGTGGGATCGAGTAGCACCCATTTGTCTAACTCCTCGATCAGCACTTCAACCACTACGTGACGACGTACGCCGCGACGAGACAGAGCACTTGTGAAACTTACAACCCGGGCATCGAATCCCGCGCTCAGCAGCGCCCCAGTGAGAATGTAACAAAATCGCCTGCAGGATCCTGGGATGCCACTTCGCTGCTCTTCCAGAAGCCGGTGCGGGTCCTCGTGATTCACCTTGACTGTCGTCGACCATACGCTTTTGTCTTGCGATTGCTGCTGCCTGACCCAGCGCCGGATCGCGACGGCCTTCGATAACGAGTCGGGATATTCTAGACTCAGCGTACCGTCGAGGTACCTCCGAAACTCGACCAAGGACTTCGAATTTCGATTCTGTTGCACAAACTCTGGCAACCTGCGCGCGCTGAACTCCAGAGGGTCGAGGCTGTCGTGGACTTTCGCTTTGACGACCACCATTTGCGAAAGGAAGTAAATGCATACGCAAGCGACAATAATCAAGGCGGTCGCAATCAGAGCGAGATGGTGACTCGCGACTGCGTGCCTGAGGTGACGGAACGTCCTCCAGTGCCCTCTTGCGGCGGGCAGCATAAGACGCACCGCAATGCCTAGGAAAGCTGAGGTCGTAATTGTAATCCACCGCCTGGCGGCGGCCTGGAGGGGAGAATGCGATCCTGGATTAAGTATTGCCAAATTAAGTCCCGAGTTGAGCTACGCTTGCGCCTTCTCAACAAGAAAATTTTCCAACACTAGCATGTCCATTTCACTCTTCGAAAATGTGTTATAGGCGTCCGCCGGGCTATTTACAATCGGCTCGCCCTGCAAATTGAACGAAGTGTTCAGCACAACCGGCACTCCACTGGCCTGCCAGAATCGCTCAATCAGGCGGTAGTAGCGCGGGCTTTCCGCGGAATATACAATCTGCACCCTTGCGGTGCCGTCCACATGAGTTACGGCCGGGATAACATTCTTCTGACGCGGCTTAACTGGGACAACATAGAGCATGTAGCGCGCGGGAAAATGCTTGTCAGCGTCGGGCAATTCAAAATAGTTTTCCGCTTGCTCCGCTAGAACAGAAGGGGCAAACGGTCGGTATGGCTCACGAAATTTGATCTTCGCATTCACAATGTCCTTCATGGCAGGATTCCGCGGATCCGCCAGAATGCTGCGATTGCCGAGCGCGCGAGGCCCCCATTCGAATCGGCCTTGAAACCATCCCACTACCTTGCCTCGAACCAGGCCGTCAACCACGTAATCAAGCAACGCGTCGTCATCGTCGAAATTGAGGTAATTTATATTGAGGTCAGTCAAGAAGTCAGAAATTTCTGTTTCTGTGTAGGACCGGCCCCAATAGGCGTGGTCCATAACGAACCGCCGTGGCTGGCCGAACAGCGAGTGCGACGCCCACAAAGCGGCCCCTAGCGCACCTCCTCCGTCACCCGCAGACGGCTGTATATAAATCTCCTCAAAAGGTGTCTCGTTCAGCAGACGCGAATTCGCCACGCTATTGAGGGCGACGCCGCCCGCCAGGCAGAGTCTCTTCAGACCCGTCTGTTTGTACAGATTGTTGGCCATATTCAGCAGCAGGTCTTCAGTCACTCGCTGAATACTTGCGGCTACGTTTGCATAATGTTGGTTCAGCTTGCAGAGTTCAACATAGTTGCCCGGCGGCGTTCCGAAGTAGCTGGGGAAATCTGTCTGTTCAGTAAAGAACAACGTGTTCGATGGACGTGGGTCGCCAAAAAGCTCCACAAACTTGTCGTTGTATGTCTGGCTGGCTGAATGTTGGAAGCAGAAGTAGTCCAAGTCCAGCGAAAAGGAACCATCTGAATTGGATTGTACTAACTTCCAGACTTCATCCAAGTAACGGGGCTGACCGTAGGGAGCCATGCCCATTACCTTGTACTCTCCCTCGTTTACTTTAAAGCCGAGGAAGGCTGTGAAGGCGCTGTAGAGCAATCCGATAGAATGGGGAAATTCCATTTGTTTTTGCAGAGTGATCTGATTGCCCTTGCCGACGCCCCAAGTTGCGGTCACCCACTCGCCGACGCCATCGACGGTCATGATCGCCGCCTCATCAAACGGAGTGCAGAGAAAAGCGCTGGCGGCATGCGAGAGATGGTGGTCGGAAAAAAGTATTCTTTCCTTCGGAATCCCGAGCTCTGAGTTGAGCGTACTGCTGACCCAGAGCTTGTCCGTCATCCACGAAATCATCGATTCGCGGAATACAGCACAAGACTGCGGATAAGTTTGCAACGCGGTCATCAGAATGCGGTCCAACTTCCGAAAGGGCTTTTCATAGAACACAACGTAGGAAAGCTCTGAACTCTGAATTCCGGCTTGCTCGAGGCAGAACCGGATAGCATTTGTGGGAAAACCGGAGTCGTGTTTGACGCGCGAGAAGCGCTCTTCTTCCGCGGCAGCGATCAGGCCCCCATCTCTCAGTAATACCGAAGCTGCGTCGTGGTAATAGCAGGAGACACCTAGGATATACATCGGTCCTATTGCCTCCTCGCCCAAGGCAAGTCTTGGGTTTTCTCGGGACGATTCAGCCACTGTGTGGGGCGCTGCTTCATGCGCAGCGGGTCGAAGAGCAACCGCACAGCCACTCCGAAGGGGAACATCACCAGAGCATAAAATATCGTTAACAGAACCCGCGCTTGTATGTTCGCGACAGCCTGCACGACCCGCTTCCACGACCGTTTGAGTTTCAAGGTCACCGATTATCCTAAAAGAGCGTGTATATGAACGGCGCCACCACCGAGCTTTGCGCCACTACGATAAGCACTCCGAAAAAAAAGAGGGTGATCAGCATAGGAAGAAGCCACCAGCGCTTATTGCTTCCGAAGAAGGTGAGTAACTCGGCGATCACACCGGCTTTCATGGCGGCTTTAGGAAGGAGCTTCATGCTAACGCCCTCATGGCCGTTCGGCGGATGTGGAGTGTCCGCCTTCGACTCCTTGAATTAGAGGCAGGAGTGTAGCCCGCTGCCGACCGCAAGTCAACAGTCACTCGCTATGATCGGGCGTCATCCGTTTGATCGCAGCGATCACTCTGCAAGACCTTGCGTCATCTGTGCAAGACTCTCGCCTTGCGTTTTGACAGAAAGCCGAGGTCGAACTATGATAATCTCCCGCCGAAGCTCGACTGGCGAAAGCCTGTGAGACGGTTCCTAACAAATCTCGGCCTCATGGTCCTCAGCGTGTGCGCGACGCTGACGCTCCTCGAAATCGGCATTCGAATCGTCAAACCTCAAGACCCGGAATTTTGGGACAGTGGTAGCTTCCGTCGAATCCAGTCCACCGTTCCCCATTACATAGAGAACATACCGCATGGGCACTCTAACTTCATTGGTGCGCCGGTGGCCATCAACAGCAATGGTCTGCGTGGAGAAGAAATCAGCATACCGAAACCCCCGAATAGGGCGCGCATCTTGGTCGTCGGGGATTCAGTAACATTTGGCTATGGCATTCCGCTCGAAAGCACGTATGCGAAAGTCCTGGAAAGGCTTCTCAACGAGAATGCAGCAGGCAAGACAAAATACGAAGTGCTAAATGGAGGAACGCTTGGCGGTTCACTCTCCGACTACGATCACTTCCTGGTCGACAAGGCGGAGACGCTTCAACCTGACATGATACTGGTCGGCCTGAATCTAAACGATATCCTCGTCTATTCGGAGTCGGGAGCCATTTCCGAAGCTGGCGCAGAGTGGCATGGGCATAGCGTCCGGTGGACGCGAAGGCTCAGCCGATTCTTGCTTCGCCATTCCCAGTTGTACATGTTCTGTTATGCAAAACTGAAGTCCGCGATGTATTCTACCGGGATCATCGATATCAACAAAGCGCGAGGCTTGAACTTCGTGACTCTCATGCCGCCCTCGACCTATCAGAAGGAGGCGTGGGAGTCCAGTCTGAGAATGCTGACAAAGATTATTGCGTTCTGTCGCGAACGGGGATACAAAATCGGAGTCGCTGTTTTTCCGATGCAGATGCAGTTGTCGCCTCGTGAACTCCAATTTTATCGTGACAAGTATCATTTGCACCTAGGCGCTGAAGCGCTCTCCGGCGAACCTCAGCAAAGGCTGCGAAAGTTCGCTACCGACATGGATATCGCCATGGTCGACCTACTCCCTGTTTACCGCGCGTCCAATCCCGAGGAACTCTATCTTCGGAATGCGTTGATCCGCGCTGATCCAAACCATCCGTCTGTCAAAGGTAATCAGATCGCTGCAGATGAGATATTTCTGGTTCTTAAGCCGTTGCTGTTTGATTCAGGGTCCAGCATAACTAAGGACCAGACTAGGGATTCAGATTCTGGGCCGAGATAGTGCGGCCATAGGTTTCTTGTTAAAACCACAGAGGATCATTCCCGCTTCGACGGTTGCTGCGTTGCTGCCAAGACTTACCCTGCTTGGGTCGTTGCTCATTTTCACTTTCCTGATTCTGGAGTTTTCTCTTCGCCTCGTGTTCTGCCACAGCAAAGCTTTTGGAATGGAGATGAGGAAGTGCGCGGTGCAACTCAAGAAGCCGGTCACGAATCCGGCTCTCAGCTTCTACACGTCCCTAACGGTCATGCATTCCTAAATGGGCGTGGAGGTGGATTAATTCGCAGGGCCTGAGAGACCATGAATATTCATTCGCCGAGGCGAAAGATGTATACCGGATCATGATGCTGGGCGACTCCTGCACTTTTGGCTGGGGTGTTCCGCTGGAGTCTAGCCGAGGTTCGTCACGGAATCGTCGTGAAGCCGGTTAAGTCTTTCGGAATCAGTTCAAGCTGTCGTGAAGTCTGCACTACATTTTGCAAGTGATTTCAAACGTTCGGGAAGACTGAGGCCGAGTTGGTGCGGCACGGATTTCTGTTCGGTCGTCGGTTCGGTGATCCGACGCAGGCGGATCTCGCGTCCATCCGTGGTGGGCAGTACGATGTCGGCGTTCTGCAGCGCGGACAGCAACGCCAGTGCCTTCATGCTTCATCGGGGAGAAAGGCTGAGCATTGTCCACGCCGTTGGCCGAGGATTGCCGGCCGATAGCCCGCCGACGCCGCAGCAGATGCTTCCAGTCGGGAGCAAGTCGCAAGGTGTTCCATAAAAAAATGACGGAAACGGTTAAAAAACGACTACGAGCGAATTGGGGGATTGAGCATCTCGGTTGGAATCAGCGAGTAACGGGAGGTATGGTAGCCCTGACGGGAATCGAACCCGTATACCCGCCTTGAGAGGGCGGTATCCTAACCGTTAGATGACAGAGCCATAGGCGATTCTGCCCTCCGATTATACATGAACGCTACAGGCTCCCCGTTGCGCCGAGCCACAGGAATGGGGAGGAGGCGTACCCTATTCGTCCCATACGCTACCAGGAGGGGCGGGCCCCTGGACTCCCAAAAGCAGGGCTCGCCGTTCCATTGCCTCGAGGGCCAGCGCTCCCAGCGTTGCTTAGCTTCCTTCCGCACAAGAACTGCAGCACACTTTTTTGGTTAGACCGTAGGTTTAAGAGCCGGTTATGCGTTTGCGGGGTTGTTGTCCAGAACTTAACTCACACTTTTGACCCGGTGCAGTGCCGCAGGTCGGACAACTGACCGCCAACGATAATTTGATACGTGCGTCGTTCTTCATCCTTCATCCTTCATGCGTGCCCGTACAAGGAACACTCCCAAAGTTTCTAGTCCGCTGGCTGGATAGCGCCTTGTCGTGCTCGCAGCGTAAAAAGATAGCATTCCGGATGAATGGCCTTCCCGTCTTCATCGGTTCTCGCGTTTTCGAGTTCAACGGGCCTTTCACAGTGTGGGCATATAGGAAGCTGTGGATTTGGATTATTGGGCATCACGTGCTCCGAACGAAGAAAGTTATTATTTATAGTCATGGTCCTCTCTTTGCCTTCGAGCGCGAGGGATATACCACAACCGTTATATGGCTGTCTGTTGACCATTAACAATTGGTCGTGCAATGTAGGGTGTGCAATGGGAACAGGAGGGATGCGGGTACATCGTATGCGTCTGAGCAAGCACAGGATTGACGGACGGACGTGGGCGATTTTGCTGATTACTGATGCTGAGCGGCCCAGGCGGTTGGGGTGAGTGCAGACAGGCGTCGCATGGGTGCGTCGGCCAAGCCGGGTAGTACAGCCGACAGATAGTCCCGCGGCGAGATCTTCAGCCGCCGGCAGGTTTCAATGACTGAAAGTATGGCAGCCACTTTCGATCCTGCTTGTTGACTTCCTATGTGGATCCAGTTCTTGCGACCCAATGTGATGGGTCGCATCGAGTTCTCCGCCAAGTTATTGCTTAGCTCTAACTCCGGGTACTGCAGAAAACGGATGAGTTTCGTCCATTGTCCCAGGGTATAGTGGCAGGACTTTGCCAGCAGCCCG
>Ga0209530_1001026_pt1 | contig 14404 bp, 13 predicted proteins | sample BlaSpr_A8_Ref_O1_FD_187987 | JGI IMG/M metagenome (GOLD analysis project Ga0209530, IMG submission 187987) | Forest soil microbial communities from Thunder Bay, Ontario, Canada - Black Spruce, Ontario site 2_A8_Ref_O1 (SPAdes) (version 2) | ecosystem: Environmental > Terrestrial > Soil > Boreal...
GATTTTGAGCTCTTGATCACACAGCGCTTCCGCCGCCAAATTCGCGAGCAGGAGTTCGAATTCCGTTTCGCTCACCATGGCGAGGAGGCGCTCGCGACGCTATCCGCCGAACCCGACATCGACCTCATGCTGCTCGACATCAACATGCCCGTGATGGATGGGTTGACGTTGCTCAGCGAACTTCGTGAGCGGCAGCTCGAGGTGCAGGCGATCATCGTCTCGGCGTATGGAGACATGACGAATCTGAGAACCGCAATGAATCGCGGCGCCTTCGATTTCGTCACCAAGCCGGTCGATTTCAGCGATCTCGAGATCACCGTCCGCAAGGCCTTGGCCAATGTCGCGAAGCTGCGAGAGATGGACCGGCTGCGCATGGCCGCCGAACGAGCGCGAAACAATCTTTCCCGCTATTTTTCGCCGAACATTGTCGAGTTGCTGGCCTCCCAGGACGAACCGCTGGGAGCCGGTCGCCGGGAAACGGTCGCCGTGCTGTTCGCCGACATTGTCGCGTTCACGGGAATGGCGGAGCTCATGCCTCCCGAAGACGTCCTCGCCCTGTTGCGCGAGTTTCATACCCGAATGACGGCGCAGATCTTCGCCGGCGGCGGTACGGTCGACCAATATATGGGCGACGGGATCCTCGCCGTGTTCGGCGCCACAGCTGCGAGCCCCCACGACGCCGCGAGCGCGCTGAATTGCGCCGAGATGATGCTCGAGACGCTCGAACGTTGGAACCACGAGCGCGAGGAGAAGGGGGACGCCCGGCTCGATATTGGCATTGGCCTCAACTACGGACCGGTCGTGCTTGGCGATGTCGGCAGCGAATACGGCATGTCGTTCACCGCGATCGGGGATACGGTCAACACCGCGGCGCGACTACAGGTCCTGACCCGCTCGTTGAAAACCCAATTGGTTGTCGGGGACGCTGTTGTGCGGGCGATCCAAGCTTTGTCCCCGGAGGTCGCCGCGGAGCATATCGGACGGTTAGAGGATCTGGGCGAACATAGCTTGCGAGGCCGGGCGAGCCCGGTGCGCATCTGGACACTCAAGGTCAAGCAAACCGGCGAAGCCCCGCGCTTCGGAGCGCTTTCCTAAACACGAAACCACGGCCCGAACGCCGTTCATCCCATTGGCATCGCCATCGGCGCCATGTTCTGATTCATGTTGTACATGATCCAGAGCGATCCAACCATGATCAGAAAGACAATCAAGACGCCAAACGCCAGCGCCAGGACGTTGTTGAAGTTGTCGGGACCCGTGGTGATGTGCAGGAAGAAAACGAGGTGCACGCCAATCTGCGCGACCGCCAGCACCACCAGCGCGATCGGGATACTGGGGTGCCACACCAGGGCGGTCCCGGCGATAAAGAACGACGACGCCGTCAGCAGGATCGCGAGGCCCAGACCGACGAGGTAGCCGACGACGCCTTCCGCGATCTCGTGGCGCCCCACGGGCTCGTCGCCAGGCGCGTGATCGCCGCCGTGGAGCGGCTGATAGTCGTCCGTCGAGCTCATGCGCCTGCTCCGAAAAGATAGACCACCGTGAAGATCGCGACCCAGATGATGTCGAGCGTGTGCCAGAACAGCGCGAAGCAAAGGACGCGACGCAGGATGTCGGCGCGATAGCCTTTGGCGAACACCTGCGCGATCATCGTCAGCAGCCATAAAATGCCGAGCGTTACGTGGACGCCGTGGCAGCCGACCAGAGTGAAAAAGGCGGAGAGGAACGCGCTACGCGTGGGTCCCGCGCCCTGCGCGATCAAGCCGACGAATTCATGGATCTCGATCGCGAGGAAGCCTAAGCCCAGCACGCCTGTGGCGGCCATGCCGCCGTAATACATGAGGCCGTTATGCGCCCTCGCGCCGATCGCCGCCAAGCCGCAGGTAAAGCTTGACAGCAGGAGGCACGCGGTCTCGATCGCGACATTGTGGAGATCGAACAGATCCTTGCCGCTCGGCCCTCCCGCGGTCTCGCCGGAGAGCACTGCGTAGGTGGCGAAAAACGCCGAGAACATAATGATATCGCTCAGCAGGAAGATCCAAAAGCCAAAGCCGACAATAATGCGCTTCGATTCCGGGTCGGAGTGATCCAAAGCGATTGCGGCAGGGCGCCGCGCCTCCTCACGTCGGCCGTCGCTGTAGCCCGCGCCTGCCTGAAAGGCCGTCATGTGAGGGCCTCCGCGTTGGCGACCGCTTCGCCGCGCGCACGGCGGTTGGCGCGATCGATGCGAGCGACCTCCTCGGCCGGGATCTCATATTCGGTGCGATCGCGCCAGGCGAAGACGACGAATGTCGCGAAAGCGCCGACAATAGCGACAATGACCAGCCACCAAATCTGCCAGATCATGCCGAAGCCGCCGAAACTGGCGAAGAACGCGCAGATGAAGCCGGTCGGGCTGTTCCTCGGCATCTCGATGGCCTTGTAGACCGGCTCGGCCGTAGGACCCAGCCCACGCTCGGCAAGGCGCTGTCTGCGCCAATAATCATCGCGATCCTCGACGACGGGCAGGACGGCGAAATTGAATGCTGGCGGCGGCGACGCTGTCGACCATTCGAGCGAGCGGCCCATCCAGGGGTCGCCGGTCACGTCGCGCAATTCCTCGCGATGGCGGATGCTGACAACAAGCTGGGCGACCTGACACAGGATGCCCGCCAGAACCACCACGGCGCCCAACTCCGCGACCAGGAGCCACGGCCGCCATTCGGGCACGTCGTAATGCTGCATCCGCCGCGTCATGCCCATGAGCCCCACGACATAGAGCGGCATGAACGCCAGATAGAAGCCGATAAACCAGCACCAGAACGCGGCCTTGCCCCAGCCCTCGTGCAGCCGGAAGCCGAACGCCTTGGGGAACCAGTACGTATATCCGGCAAACATGCCGAACAGCACGCCGCCGATGATGACGTTATGAAAATGGGCGACCTGGAAAAGGCTGTTGTGCAGCATGAAATCCGCAGGCACCACAGCGACCAGAACACCAGTCAGGCCGCCGATGACGAACGTCACCATGAAGCCGACCGACCACAGCATCGGCGTCGCATAGACGATTCGCCCGCCGTACATCGTGAACAGCCAGTTGAATATTTTCACCCCCGTGGGCACCGCGATGATCATCGAGGCGATGCCGAAGACCGCGTTGACATTGGGGCCCGCGCCCATGGTGAAGAAATGATGCAGCCAGACCGTGTAGGCGATGATGCAAATCGCCATGGTCGCCATGACCATCGAGCGGTAGCCGAACAGCGGCTTGCGTGAGAAGGTCGACACCACCTCGGAAAACACGCCGAACGCGGGCAGGACGAGGATGTAAACCTCCGGATGGCCCCAGATCCAGATCAGGTTCATGAACATCATCACGTTGCCGCCGGCTTCGTTGGTGAAGAAATGGAAGCCGAGGTAGCGGTCGAGCGTGAGCATCGCGAGCGTCGCGGTCAGGACCGGGAATGCGGCGACGATCAGAAGATTGGTGGCGAGCGACGTCCAGCAGAAGACGGGCATGCGCATGTAGGTCATGCCCGGCGCATGAATCTTCAAAATGGTGGTGACGAAATTGACGCCGGTCATCAGCGTCCCGACGCCGGCGATCTGCACCCCCCACAAGTAATAGTCCACGCCGACGCCGGGCGAATAGGCCAATTCAGAAAGCGGCGGAAACGGCAGCCAGCCGGTCTTGGAGAACTCGCCCACCACCAGCGAGATGTTGACCAGAAGCACGCCGGTCGCGGTGAGCCAGAAGCTGACCGAATTGAGCGTCGGAAAGGCGACGTCGCGCACGCCGAGTTGCAGCGGCAGGACGAAATTCATGAGCCCGATCACGAACGGCATGGCGACGAAAAAGATCATGATCGTGCCATGCGCGGAGAAGATCTGGTTGTAGTGCTCCGGCGGCAGATAACCCTGAGACTGGAATGCGATCGCCTGCTGCGAGCGCATCATGATCGCGTCAATGAACCCGCGGATCAGCATCACCGCGGCCAGCGTCACATACATGATGCCGATGTGCTTGTGGTCGACGCTGGTGACCCATTCGCTCCATAGATAGGGGATCCAGCCTTTGATGGTGATGAAAGCGAGCACGCCGACGATCACGACGATGACGATGGCGCCCGCGAACAACGGGATGGGCTGGTCGAAGGGAATGGCGCCCCAGGTCAGCTTGCCAAACATTTTATTTCCCCATCCGCGCGGCGGCGCCCGAATTTGTCTCGGCGATCGGGCCGGGACCCGGCGGCAATGTCTGATCCAGAATCTTGTCGAACAAACCGTCGGCGACCGCGCGGAAGGTGAACGGCGCCGGGACCACGCTTTGTTTGGAAAGCTCGATATAGCGTTCCGGCGTGAGCTCATCTCCCGTGGCGCGCGTCTGGCCCAGCCAGTCGTAAAATTCCGGCGCTGTCTTCGCCACGACCTCGAAATGCATGCTGGCGAATCCGTCGCCGCTTATCTGAGTCGCCAGTCCGCGAAAGGTCCCGGGGTCATCGGCTAAGAGATTGAGATGCGTGGTCATGCGGTTCATGGTGTAGATCATGCTTCCGAGCTGGGGGACGAAGAATGCGGTCATCACACTCCCCGAGGTCAGAGCAAAGCGAATCGGAACGCCCGCAGGGACGACCAGTCGGTCGACGCTCGCGACATGCTGGTCCGGATAGATGAACAGCCATTTCCAGTCGAGCGACACGACCTGAATATTGAGCGGCTCTTCTTTCGAAACGATGGGCACCGCCGGATCAAGATCATGCGCGCCGATCCAGGTCACCCCGCCGAGCAGCATGATGGTGAGCAGCGGAATCGCCCACACGATCAACTCGAGCTGGCCGGAATATTCGAAGTCCGGCAGATAATGCGCCCGGGTGTTGGAAGCTCGGTACCACCAGGCGGCGGCCAGCGTGGCGACTATGGTCGGAACCACGATGACCAGCATGATGGCCACCGAATCGACGAGAAGCGTCGAATTGCCGTCGGCGATCGGACCTTTGGGATTGAGCACCGCCCAATCGCAGCCGCTGAGGAGCAGAGCGGCGCTCAACGGCGCCAGCCCGAAGGCCAGTTTTCGCATTCTACCCCAGAGGATCATGGCGCCGCCCGCCTGTTTCGCTCCTCGTCGAGGTCTCTCGAGTAGCCGACACCCCTGTCGGCTCGTCCACTCGCCCCAAGTCTCCCCGACCGAAGCCGCAAATTGCTTTGCGGCCGCGAAGGCAGCATGACAGGGGCAAGGGTTGGGATCAAGCGGGCATTGCGCGGCGTTTAGCTCATCGATGCGAGGCGGCCGGGTCCGCCTTGGACATGCCCGGGAGGACGGAATGGCTGAAGAGCAGGCGCAACCCACCGGCCCCGATCTGGCGTTGGGAGTTCCCGCGAGCGAACTGCCGGACGGAACCAAGCTGGCCGGCCATGTCGGACAGGATCCGGTTCTGCTCGTGTGTCGCGGCGCTGACTTTTTCGCCATCGGCGCCCAGTGCACCCACTACAACGGTCCTCTCGCGGAGGGCCTCATTGTCGACGATGCCGTGCGCTGTCCCTGGCATCACGCCTGCTTCGATCTTCGCACTGGAGAAGCGCTGCACGCGCCTGCTTTCGCTTCAGTCGACACCTGGCGCGTCGAACAGCGCAATGGCAAAGTCTTTGTGCGCGAGAAGCGTGCTCACCCTCAGAAGAAGCATCGCGGAAAGCGCGATGAGCCAAAGAGGATTGTCATCGTCGGAGGCGGCGCGGCCGGGTTCGCCGCGGCGGAAATGCTGCGGCGGCAGAAGTACGAAGGCGATGTCGTCATGTTCAGCAGCGACGACGCGCCGCCGGTCGATCGGCCCAACCTGTCGAAGGACTATCTCGCCGGCGCCGCGCCCGAGGACTGGTTACCGCTTCGCGACCAGAGTTTTTATTCCGAGAACGCAATTGACCTGCGCCTGAAAACGACCGTCGCCGCCATCGACGCCCGCGCGTGCGAAGTCACGCTCCCGACGGGCGACAAGCTCCCCTATGACCGCCTCCTTCTTGCGACCGGCGCCGAGCCGGTGGCCCCTTCCCTCCCCGGCGCCAAGCCATCGGACGTGCTCGTGCTTCGCTCGCTTGCAGATTGTCGCGCGATCATCGAACGGGCGAAGACGGCGCGCCGGGCGATTGTCCTCGGCGCCAGCTTCATCGGCCTCGAAGTGGCAGCCTCGCTGCGCGCGCGCGACATCGAGGTCCACGTCGTCGCGCCGGAAGAGCGGCCGATGGAGAAACTTCTAGGGCCAGATTTCAGCCGCCTCGTGCAAACGCTCCATGAGCAACACGGCGTAGTCTTTCATCTGCGCGACACGGCAAGAGGCATGGAAGGCAAGCGGGTGACGCTCAAGAGCGGAAGCGTCCTCGAGGCTGATCTCATCGTCGCCGGCCTCGGCGTGCGCCTACGGCTCAGCCTTGCAGAAGCCGCCGGCCTCAAGGTCGACCACGGCGTCGCCGTCGACGCGTTTCTCGAAACGAGCGCGCCGGGAATTTTCGCCGCCGGCGATATCGCGCGCTGGCCGGATCGGCTGACCGGTGAGGCCCTTCGCGTCGAGCATTGGGTCGTGGCGGAACGACAGGGACAGGCCGCGGCTCTCAACATGCTGGGGGGCCATGAGCCCTTCGATGCCGTTCCGTTCTTCTGGAGCCAGCACTACGACGTGCCCATCAACTATGTGGGCCACGCCGAGAAGTGGGACGACCTCGTGGTCGAAGGCGATATCGCCGGCAAAGACGGTCTCGTGCGCATGCGTCGCGCGGGACGCATGCTCGCGGTCGCCTCCGTCTTTCGTGATCTCGCGAGCCTCGAGGCCGAAGTCAGCTTGGAGCGAGAGCGCGCGGGAGCTGCGTGATGGAGCCGTCGGATTGATCAGCCCGCGCGCCCAGGATATTCGCCGCGCATAGACCTTGCTTGCCCCTCACTCGCGACGCTCGCCAAAGACGTCCGCGCCTGCCGCGTTTGCCGCGACGCGCCCCGATACGGCGCCCGCCTCTCGCATGAGCCGCGGCCTGTCTTCCAGGTTTCACCCTCCGCGCGCATTTGCATTGCAGGCCAAGCGCCGGGAGTTCGGGTCCATGCCTCGGGCCGTCCCTATACCGATCCTTCGGGCGTGCGGCTGCGCAGCTGGCTTGGGCTCGGTGAGGACATTTTCTACGATTCCCGGATCGTCGCCGTCGTCGCCATGGGCTTCTGTTTCCCGGGCCTCGACGCCAAGGGCGGCGACCTCCCTCCGCGACGCGAATGCGCGGAATTGTGGCGCAAGCCAATGTTTGCGCTTCTGCCCAATATCGAGCTCATTCTCCTCGTCGGCCAGTACGCCCAGAAGTGGCATCTCAGCCCCAAACTTGTCGGCAAAAATCTCAGCGAAACGGCCGCCCGGTGGCGGGAGATCTATCAATCGACGGACCATCCGCGCCTCATGCCCATGCCCCACCCCTCCTGGCGCAACAATGGATGGCTCAAGCGCAACCCCTGGTTCGAGATGGAGCTCTTGCCGGTTCTGCGCGCCGACATTGCCCAGCTTGCAACGGCGCCGCCGGCATGACGCGTCCGTGATTTTGCAGCCGTCCGCGACTGACGTAGTCTGATCCGCGCCGGTGAGCTGGTCTCCGCCGACCGTTGGGAGGATAGACATGAGTGGCGACATCGCCCGCCGAGGCTTTCTCAAGGCAATGGGAGCGACCTCATGGCGGCAGGCGCATTCGACGCGACGGCAGGACACGCTGAGACCGTGCCATGGTCGGCGGGAACGGAACCGCCAAAACTCAAAGCGCCGCCGAACGCGTGCGACTGTCACATGCACATTTACGACAGCCGCTTTCCGGTTGCTCCCACCGCCAAGATCCGTCCAGCCAACGCGACCGTCGACGACTATCGCCTGCTTCAGAAGCGTCTCGGCACGACCCGCAACGTCGTCGTCACGCCGTCAACCTACGGAACCGATAATTCCTGCACGCTCGACGCGATGGCCAAGCTGGGGCCGAGCGCGCGCGGCGTGGCGGTGGTCGACACCAGCGTCACCGACGCCGAACTCAAGCGGCTGAACGACCTCGGCATACGCGGCATACGCTTCAATCTCGTCCAGTCCGGCGCCACCACGATCGACATGCTCGAGCCCTTGTCGAAGCGCGTCAACGATCTCGGCTGGCACGTCCAAATCCACATGCTTGGCGACTCCATCGTCGAGAACGCGGACCTTCTTCAGCGTCTGCCGTGCCCGATCGTTTTCGATCATCTGGCGCGCATTCCTCAGCCAGCCGGAATCGATCATCCAAGTTTCGCCTTGGTTCTGAAAATGTTCGATCAAGGCCGGACCTGGGTAAAACTTTCCGGCGCCTATCAGGACACTCGGACGGGTCCGCCCGCCTTCGCGGACGTGAGCAAGGTCGCGCAGGGTTATGTGAAGGCGGCTCCGGAGCTATTGATCTGGGGCAGCGACTGGCCCCACCCGACCGAAAAGGCCGATTCCAAGCCCGACGACGCCATCCTGTTCGACCTCCTGGCCGATTGGGCGCCGGACGAAACGATCCGCAATCGCATCCTGGTCAACAATCCGGCGGCGCTCTACGGGTTCAATTAGACGGGTGACCCAGATTGGCGTCGCGACCCAATAGGCCAGCTTTAGGCTTAACCGAAGTCCTTTTTTTGGACGTGCGCAACTGCAGAATGGCCTAAAATGCTTCCGTATTAAGCGCCCAGAGGGCAGCAGCCCGACGCCCTCTAGGGAAATGGCGGCTGGCGCGCTACGAAGTTTGACCATGCTTCCGCCTTCTGCACCGACCGTTCGTGCAAATCGAGCGCATCATGAAAATCAACGAATTCACGGCGATCACCGACGATGTGGTCCGAAGCCGCTCGAAGCACCCTCGTCATCGGTGCGGCATAGCGCTACTCGGACGATAATTTCGGGGTGGTGACAATGGTTATGGACCCGAATTCCGCTACCGTTGAGCGGGTCGATGCCGTCTTTGCCGATATGGACATGCCGCAGCATCCGGGCGCTGCGCTCCTTGTCGTCGATCGCGATGAAATCGTCTGCCGCAGATGTTACGGCCTCGCGGATATGCAAACGCAGCGGCTGATTACCACGGACACGTCGTTTTATCTGGCCTCGATCTCTAAACCGTTTACCGCCATGGCGATCATGCAACTGGCTGACGAGGGTAGACTAAGCTACGACGATCGCCTGTCAGCGTTTTTCCCGCAGCTTCCCTTGTGGAGCAGGGAAATTTCCCTTCGCCATTTGCTGCACCATACGTCGGGTCTGCCGGGATACGTTCAGTTTTTCAGCTCCAGCGCAGAAATCCATAAACTGACTCACGAAATCAATGGGATCACCAATGAGGCCGTGCTTGAACGGGCCATGGATTTGGCGAAACCTGAGTTCCCTATTGGCGCGCAATACGCCTATAGCGGCATGGGCTATGTGTTGCTGGCGATGGTCGTGGCAATTGTTTCTGGTCAATCCTGCGCCGATTTCCTGAAGGCTGAGATTTTCGATCCGCTCGGTATGAAGCATACCGTCGCCTACGATCAATCCCGTCCCACGCGTCACAAGCTGGCGCATGGCTATTGGAAGGAGAAGGATCAGTTCGAGCGCTGGGATTACCCGATGCTGACAGTAGGCGACGGCGGTCTTTTTTCCACGCTTGATGATTTGTTTCTCTGGGATCAGGCTTTGAACACAGAGCGGCTCGTCCCAAAAGCCACGCTGGAACGCGCTTTTACCTCCGGCGTAACCAACGACGGAGCATCAGTCGGCTATGGTTTCGGCTGGTACACGAATGTCTTTCCCTTCTGCAATGCGGCCGAGCGTGAGCACTTGCTTAGGCTCGGAGGCGCCAATCTGCACCACGTCGCGCATGGGGGAAGCTGCGTCGCTTATAACAACTATGCCATCCGCTTTCTCGATACCCAGCGCACTATCATGGTCCTGACCAATCATCTAGCCATTCCCGGCCCACGTATCCGAGCGCATCAGGTCGCGGAGATCCTTTTCGGCGATTGAGCAGAGGAGCACCGGCTTCGCGACGCCGGGTTAGGCCAAACATCGGTAGGTTTTGAGAGAACCGCCCATCCGCATTTGTCGGCGCGGCGACGCGCGCGACACATCAGTGACCTCGTCGTCACGAGCGACCGTCGCCAAGAAGGGGCCTTCTGATCGGCCTGTTTGATTTCGACGGTCTTGACGCCCGGTAGGCCTCAAGTGAGGGGCGGGACATGGCGTCCCGCCAAGAACGCCTCACGCTTGCCTGGCGGCCGCTTGTTCGCCGGGTCGGCCATAGCTCGATAGCGCCCAGACCGCAAAGATCACAACACCCATCAAAACAAAAAAAGTTCGACTCTCGGTCGAAAGCGTAGGCGCCACCAGTCCCCCCACGACGAGAACCGGCCCAACGATGAGCTCTACGAGCGCGTGGAGCTTTATCGGGATGATTTTGAACACTCCCAAGGGCATCATTGTCGCGACAGTCATGCTGAGGTGAATAATAGCGAGCGCATAGGATACGACCGCCGCGATCCCAGTGAGGCCAATGAGGCTCGGCGCGAGGGCAAAGATTATGACGGTGAGATAGTCCAATGCGCCGTGCATCTGATCAGAGATAATTTTCACGTTGATTCTCCCGAGGTTGAAGGTAGTCCAGAGGCTTCGTTGAAGAAAACAGATGCGAGCATGGCGGCGCGCATGTCTTTGATGTCGGCATCCGATAATCCGGATTTGGCCAGAACAAGCAGGCCCTGAACGTTCGCCACGAGCTGTAGCGCGGCCAGATCGATCTCGTGTTCCGAGCGTTTGGCGCCGGTGACGGACGGCAGGGAAATCGCTTTCTTGAACAGCGTTCGAAAGATCTCGACACCGACCTTCAAACGCGCGACGACCTCCGGATCGCTGGCGCCAAGCTCCAGCGCGGTATTGCCGATCAGGCAACCTCGCCAGCCCGTTGCTCCTGCGCCTCTTGCGACATCGAGAATTCCATCGACGAGCCGCGCAACAGCTTGGCGAGAGTCGCCGACATCAGCGAGGAGCGACTCGAGATGAGCGCGGACGGTCTCGAAATATAGATCGAGACTTCGCAGGAAAATGTCTCGCTTGGACCCGAAGGCATTGTAGAAGCTCGCTCGGCCCACTCCCATGGCGTCGAGCAGTTCTGGCAGGTTCGCGCCCTCGAAGCCCCGCTGCCAGAATGTCATAAGGGCATTCTTCAAGGCCTCATCCGGATCGAAGCTCTTCGTCCTCATGTTTCTTTTTAGATCATTTGGTCTAGTATGGCAACAAAGAAACGTCGAGCGGACGGGTCGCCATCCGGCGTAGGCCGCAAGACGCCCGGCGCTAATCGCGTCAAAACCCCCGAGAACGTCTCTCAAAACTTATTCTTGATTTCTGTCTCTCAAAAGGTCGCAATCACGGCGTGCTAAAATCAAGAATTATGAAACGACGATTTTTGGCCTGCAATCGATGGGTTTTGAGAGAGACGCAAAGCCCCGCTGGAAGTCCGGCGCTTTGCGTGCAGGAGCAGATTTTTCAGAGCCGACCGAGATAGCGCTCCGCCATATATCGGCCGGGTGAGGCGCCGAGCGTTTTTCTGAACATAGTCACGAAGCCCGCCGTGCTCTCGTAACCCAAATCATCGGCAACGTGCTGAATCGACGTGCCCCCGGCCAGCCACTTCACCGCAAGCAAAACGCTGAGCTGCTGACGCCAGCGGCCGAAGCTCATTCCCGTTTCTCTCGAAATCAGCCGTGCTAGGGTGCGTTCGCTCAGCCCTACGCGTTGCGCCCAGACCTGCATCAAGCTTCGATCTGTAGGCGCCGCCATCATAAGATCAATCATTCTGCGGAGACGGGCGTCTGTTGGCATTGGCAGGCAGAGGTCAGTGATCGCCGCCGCCGCGAGCTCATCGAGCAACACGGTTGTCAGCCGCGATTCTACACCGCCCTCTGCATAGAGTGCTGGCAGGGTCGCCGAGCGGGCTAACAGTTCGCGCAGCAAGGGCGTCACCGACACGGCGCAACAGGCTTTGTGCAAACGGCCATCCGCCTCCGGCTCTACAAAGGCACCGAAACCCTTCAGCGTGCCGGTGACCATGATCGCGTGCAGCGCTCCACCGGGTATCCAGATCGCGCTGCGAGGCGGCACGATCCAAAGAGCGCCTTCTACTTCGCAGCTCAGCGCTCCCCTCTCCACGAGAATGATTTGGCTCTTCCTGTGACGGTGAGGGGCCAACTCAAACCGGCCCACCTCTACCATGTCAGCACCGAAACTCACGACCGGCCGGCGCACATCGTCAGGATCGATCCAATTCGAGCCCGTCAACGGCTCTCGAAGCATTGGCATCGTTCGGCTCCGGATTGGGGTGGTTGGCAGAATTGGAAAACATTATGACAGAACTTCGCAATGACGCCATTGACTTGTACCCTTATCCTCCTTGCGCGCGCTTTCGGTGTTATCGGCGCGATTAGCACCAGGAGAGGTCGCTAAAATGAACTCTTTGACTAACGGGCCGCTCGCTCACGTCCTCGAACGGTTGCACCAAGAGGCGGACGCCGCCGACCGCGATCTTGTCGCCGCGATGATGGCGGTGCTTGAGGCGCCGGGCGTCACTATGGAAAAAGTCGTCGCCAAGGTGCTCGACCGGGAGAAGAACTATCGCGAGAACGCCAGCGAGAACGTGGAGCGGTTTCTGGCCGTCTCCCCGCTCTATGGACGCTTCCTTTACATGACCGCGCGCGCCTGCAAGGCGACCCGGATCGTCGAGTTTGGGACGTCAATGGGCATTTCGACCATCTATCTAGCCGCTGCTCTTCGGGATAACGGTGGCGGGCATCTGATCAGTTCGGAACTGCAACCCGACAAGGTGGCCAGGGCGGGCGCGAACCTTAATGCCGCAGGTCTGGACGACCTCGTGGACATTCGAGAGGGCGATGCCCTTGAAACCCTAACACGCCTCGAAGGCGAGGTTGACCTGCTGCTGCTCGACGGCGCGATGACCCTCTATTTGCCGGTGCTTAAGCTGGTGCAACCGCGATTGAAATCCGGAGCGGCGGTTCTAGCTGAGAACGCCTTCGAGCCGGGCTATCTCGATTACGTTCGCGATCCAGCAAATGGCTACCTCTCTTTGTCGCTTCCCGACCAGCAACGCGGCAACGAGTTCGCCGTACGACTTTCCGATCGTCGATCCGGGACAATATAACAATCTCAAGTATTCGATCCACTATGCACTTGGGTTCAACGAGATCAGCGGATGAGCGAATATGCCAGCTTGCAAGACTTCGTCGATCGGCACGAGCGGCTGTTCATCCTGACCGGCGCCGGCTGCAGCACGCCTTCCGGCATTCCCGACTATCGCGACGCCGAGGGCCAGTGGAAACGGGCGCAGCCCGTGACCTATCAGGCCTTCATGGGCGAGGAGAAGACGCGCCGCCGCTATTGGGCGCGCAGCCTCATCGGCTGGCGGCTCATTCGTCAGGCCGAACCCAACGACGCGCATCGCGCTTTGGCCAAGCTCGAGGCGAGGGGCCAAAGCGAGCTTCTTTTGACCCAGAACGTCGATCGCCTGCACCAGGCGGCCGGCAGCCAACGCGTGATCGACCTGCATGGGCGGATCGATCTCGTCCGATGCATGGATTGCCAGCAGAGATCGCCGCGCGTCGAACTGCAGAACGAACTCGGCCGGCTCAATCCCGACTGGCTCGATCTTGACGCGACGGAAGCCCCCGATGGCGACGCGGATCTCGATGGGGCGGACTTTTCGTCCTTCGTCATTCCGCCCTGCCGCCGCTGCGGCGGATTGCTCAAGCCCGACGTCGTGTTCTTCGGCGAGAACGTGCCTCGCGACCGGGTCGATGCAGCCTTCCGCCATCTGGACAAGGCCGAGGCGATGCTGATCGTCGGCTCGTCGCTCATGGTCTATTCGGGCTTCCGCTTCGTTGAACGGGCCGCGAGCCTCGGCAAGCCCGTGGCCGCGGTCAACCTTGGCCGAACGCGAGCGGACGCGCTCCTTGCCTTCAAAGCAGAGGCGCCCTGCGAGTCCGCGCTCTCTTTCCTCTTGGACTCGCGCGCCACGTCAGGCTCGATCCAGCCCGCTCGCTTAAAACACTACTCATCCAGCGCGCCCCGTGAGCCCAGTTGAGCCAGAGCGTTCTCGCGAGCAGCCACGGAGCGGACGATTAAGGAGCCATACCCATGCGCTTCACTTCCATGCGCTTCACTTCCATGCGCTTCACCTGGGCGGCGATTTCCCTATTGTGCTGTGTCGGCTCCGTCGCCGCTCAGCAAATGGCGCAGGCGCCTTTCGCCGACGTCGATCTTCCCTATTCGGCTTGCGGGGACATGGCCCCCCTGAGGAGCAATTTGACCGGCACGCCCGACCCCTCGCCGAAGAGCGACGCCATGCTTCGGAGACTGGGCGTTCGTTGCGT
>Ga0209530_1001027_pt1 | contig 14398 bp, 20 predicted proteins | sample BlaSpr_A8_Ref_O1_FD_187987 | JGI IMG/M metagenome (GOLD analysis project Ga0209530, IMG submission 187987) | Forest soil microbial communities from Thunder Bay, Ontario, Canada - Black Spruce, Ontario site 2_A8_Ref_O1 (SPAdes) (version 2) | ecosystem: Environmental > Terrestrial > Soil > Boreal...
TGGTAATCATCCGTCGCCGCCGGCTCGCCGCCCTCGCTCTCGTTGTAGTTCGTGGTCGTGTCAAAAGGAATAGAACCAAAGAACCCCTGCGTCCACTCCTGGTCATTCGATTCCAGATCGAGCGCCGCCGCCGCGCTCATGTGCTGTGTGGCATAAGTATAGCTCGTGATCAACTGCCTAAACTCCGGCGGAAACTCGATCATATAGAAAGCCAGGCTGAACGGCGGCGATATAAGCGGCTGGTCCGGAGACCCAAAATTCAGCGCGCCTGGCGAGATCGCATCGACGTTGCTCAGATAAGGGTAGGTTTCATAGTTGCCGTAATCCCCCTCGGCGGATTCCACCCCAAACAAAGAATCCCCCTGCTGCCACGCCGGGTTGTTCTCGAAATTGGCCAAGTCGTCATAGGGCCCAAACCCAATGCCCCCATACCAGGTGAAAGTTCCCAGCACATTGCCAAACGGATCCGTCTGCGTGATCGACACCCCCGGCATCTGCCACAGACTCACGCTCCGAATCCCCGTGTCCGCCCGCGGCGGCGCCTTCGCCCCTTCGTGGATAGCCCCCGCCGGCGTCCGCGTGATCCTATGCCGTTTCCCTGGCAGCGGAGTGATTGACTGCGTATAATCCCGCAGCCGATTCAGCCAGTTGTAGAGCGCCTTGTGTTGGAGGTCATCCGTTTCCGGCAATGGCTCAGGCAGAAACATGAAGCCACCATACACCAGCTTTGCGGGCCGCGTGCCCCAAATCTTAACTCACGTAAGTGTAAGCAACCGTGCTCCAAAGGTCATACTCAAAATCCACCTGCTCCTCGATCTTGTTCTTGCTCGGGATTATGACCAAATTGTTCTTCCTCATCTTCCAGCCCCAAGCAAAATTCGTCATCGCCGTCGCCGGGTCCGCCGTGATCTGCGCCTGCACAATCGTTGGCACTCCGAAGGTCGAGATCAACCCCGCCGTGGAATAAACCTTCTGCGTCACTTGTGTTGACATCAGCGTTCCCGAGTAGGAAATGTCATAGGTCCGTTTGCGGCTGATGACCGGCTGCGCCACCTCCACAAACTCCTGCCCCTGCTGCATCATCTGATACACCGCCGCCGCCGCGTCGCCCTGGGCGTTGTCTACCACCCCGTTGCTTGTGTCCGCATCGAGATATTTCCGCAGCTGCACCGCCAGATCGACGATCTCCGGCGCCGTGAATCCCCCCGTTAACAAATATTGAATAATCCCCGCGTTGGAAAAAAGATCCTGCTGTTTGAAGCCGATATTGAATTCCCACCGGTCGGTGTGCTCTTCCTCCCCGTCATTCGGCACCTTGACGATCAGCGTGGGCCATTGTGAATTCGTCGTTTCCGTCCGCGCCTCCCATCCGGCCGCAATGAACGCGTCCCCCAGCGCCAGCAGGTCCGCCGCCCAACCGCGATAGCGGATCTCCTGCTCCCACCCCTGCGTTTGCGAATAAGAGGCCTCGCCGTAGGTCTCGACGTATCCCACCCCCCCCGCGACAAACGCCGCGCTCCCCCATACAGTTTGTGCCATGCGTAAAACCCCTCCAAATTACCGCAGCGCAGGCCGCATGCCCCCACGCGGCGTCTGTGTCACTACGAATAATCCCCGCGCGGACGATTCCCCCCTGGCCTCACCGGCGCCGTCTTCCGATCTATGCTCTCCAAATGGTGCGCCGATTTCCTTGCCATCTCCGCCGCCGCGTCCCGCCCCAGCATGATGCCCCCGATCGCCGTATTCCCCAAATTATGCATTGCCTTGCGGTGTTCCGGCCTGTCCTTAGGCCGCTCCAATTCCGCCAGAGCGCCTTTGGCCTCCTCGATCTTCTTCCTCATCGCCGCCTCGTCGGCCTTCGACAAATCACCCCCGCCATATTTCAATTCCCCCTCCATCGTCTTGATCTGCTGTAGAATTTCCAGCCGCTTTGCCTCCGGACTCATGGCCGCCTCCCTGTTGCGCTCCTTCAGCGCCTCCGTCTCCTTGTCGATCGTCGCCGCCTTCTTTTTGTCCTCCGCGTCAAATTTGGCCCCGTCCTTTCGATTCTGTTCCTGGAGCGCGTCGTTGCGCGCCTTGGCGGTGGCCTTGGCGTCCAGATCCGCCTGCAACTTCTTCGCCTTCGACTCCATCATCTTTGCCTCCCCGTGATCCTCCGGCGTCAGCACCGAGGTTAGCAGCTTTCCCGGCTGTAGCAAACTCATGAACCCCGCCCCCGCCGCGATGAAAAACGCCTTCGTCGTGTTCAACGTCCCGGCCCAGACCGATCTCGTCTCGCGCGATTCCGCATTGTAATTCTTCAGCGCGCTTAAGTCCCGGTCGTTGATGATCCCCGCGTTGGCAACATTACCGTCAAAACCAAGTTTAAACGCCGGCAACAGATTGTCCCCGCCTCGACCGTAAATCTCCCGCAACGCCGCGATCTGCTCGATCGTCGGCGCCGTGTCCTTCAGCCGCTGCGCCGTCTCTAAAAACAGCGCGCTTGGGTCCTTCGTCGCCAGGTCCTGCGTCGTCACCCCCAGTTCGGCGAAGGCCTCCCTCAGCTTCAACGCCGCCGGCCCGCCCGCCTCGATCTTCGTCAGCCCCACCGCCAACTTGTCAAACGCCGTGGACGCGCTGTCCGCGCTCTGTCCGATCTCCCTCATCACATTGTCGATCTTCTGGTAGGTGACGGGATCCACGTTCAGCCGGATCGCCCCAAACTCGATGTCTTCCCCCTTTTTCGCGAAATCCGAAAGCGATGCCTTGATCGAGTCCGCCGCAAAAATCCCGGAAATCGCGCCCGTCAACCCCGGCACAATCGACATGATCCCCTGGCTGAGGTTCCCCCCAATCTTCCCCGACAAATTGCGCCCAAAATTCGCCGCGTCCTCTTCCATCTTGGAAAGTCCCGCCGCAAACCCCGACCCGTCCACGCTCGTTCTGACTTTAAGAGCCATGGCCGCCTCCCTCTGTAGGCCGCGTGCCCTCACGCGGCGCTTCCACGCCAGGCTTCGGCACCCCCGCCAACTGCTCTATATAATACAAATTGAGTTCCCTCAGCGCCGAGATCGTATCCGCCTGTTCATCCGATTCGTCACTCCCAACGATATGCAATTTCCCCTCGCTCTCCCGCAGCCCAAAGCAATCCCAGAGCGCGAGCCGATACGGATAATCAAACGTCTCCGCCGACGCCACATGCAACTTCGCCATCAAGCACACCCGCAGACATTGCAGCCAGGGCGAGCCGGACAGCAGCGAACTGGAAACCTCATCCGGGATCTCCACCTCCGGCGATTCCGTCCCCTCGGTCAAATACTCGTCAAAAATCCGGTGCTTCATCCCGAGGTCCCCGATCTGGAAGCCCCGGCCGCGCCGCTTCAGCTCGTCCTCCAGGTCGTCGCGCCGCAAAAATTCCTGATACTCCGAAAACCGCATCGAGCAAATCAGGCAGGCCGAAATAAGGTCGTCCATCGTCGCCCGCCCCGGCTTCTCCTGGACATAGCTCAGCCCCTGCCATTGCATCAGGAGAATGTGCCCGATCGAGAGTGGACGCAGCCGCATCCCCAACGCCGTGTGGGGTTTGGGAACCACCGCATTAAGATATTCAGGTGGTGACATTTTAAGGTGGCAGCGTGCCTTGTGGGCCGGGTGCCCTCACCCGGCGTCGGGTTAGGAATCCGACACGAAAGCTAAAGCGGCCCCATCATAACGCTCCAAGTTCCACGTCATGACGGCCGCCCCGGCTTTCTTGCATTTCACCGTCCCGCCCGTGCAATAATTCCAGGTGCCATTGTAAGCCGCGTTCGTCGAACCGCTCAAAGTGATCACCACCATGGGGGCCGGCTGCACCAGCATGTCCGGCGAAAGAGCCTCCGTGGAGGCAAACGGCAAAATCGTAATTTTGAGCTTTTCGATCTGGCGCTTGACCAGCACGGTCGCCAGCGCGCCGCCCGAGGCCTCGATGTCGTCCCGCGCAAAATCAACCGAGTAATCCGATTCGTCGCAAGCGTAGGCGCCACCCGTCACCGCCACCACCCCGCCGAAGCTGTTCACCGTATTCCCAGTCGGCACGTCGCCGGCGATAATTTGGGTGAGAAAATCCGCGACAGTGATGGCGTCCCTCACCACCGCCAAACCGAAAACTTTAAGTGCCATGCCACCCGCCCCGAATTACGGCACGGGAAGCAGTTCCCCTCTCCCACCGGGAGAGGGTTAGGGTGGGGGTCCCGGATCCAACGCCCCAAACAAAGCCGCAAAAGCCACATCCTCCGGCAGCAGTGTCCCAATAATGGTCAGCCCGCAAATCAGATCATTCGAAACATCCGCAAAGCAGGGATTCTCATTGGCCGCCATTTTGAACCGCAGGGTGGTCTCCATCTTCCGATCCCTGAGCACCTCCTCCTTCCCCTCGAACTCAATCTCGCGCAAAACCGTCAGGTAAGGCACCTGCACCGAAAGAAAGCTGTGCAAAAATTCCGACAAATTATCGGGATTCCTCTTCGTCTCCCACAGGTGATATAGCACCCGTTTCACCAGCCGGCGATGCGGCGGAAACGGATCCGCCCCCGAATTCGATTCATCGACATTGCTGATGACGCACACCTGGACATCCTCAACAAAGCTATTCGTCCCCGGGCACATCTCCGGCCCGCCCCGGCATTCGCAGATGATCGCCCCCGTCGCCAGCAACCTTAACTCCGTCGTCTCCCCCGTAAAAATCTGCGCCTCGAGAAACCCGCAAGTTATCAAAAAATATTTCAGCGCCGCCTCGATTTTAAATTCCAGCGTATCCAGTTCCGGATTGTAATTAGTGCTCATAAAATAATTCCCATCCGTCTGTGTCCAGGCCGCGTGCCCCCACGCGGCGTCTGTGTCAATCTGTGCCCTCAGGCATTGTTGAAGTCATTAATAAAATGCTGCAGCGCGTGCTCGATGCTAATCTCCATCGCCCGCTCCCGGTTCCGCAGCACCCGCACCAGCAGCCGATTCCCCGAGTTAAGATAACTTATATAGGACACCGCGTTAATCACTGTAAAGGACGGCTGGTCCCCGTTGGAAAGCCCGTCCTCGATCCCCCCCGGCGCCGGATGATCCGCAATCCAACTCGGGATCCGCTTCACCCCCAGCGCCCTTGCCGCCGTCATCCAGCCCGCCTTCGCCCATCCCACCCGATTTTTCACCTCCGTCCGCACCCGCTCGAGCGCCGAAGAGTCCCACACCAGGTAGCGCCGCGCCCTCTTCGCGCTCACGTTCCCCCGCGCCCCAAACAACTTCCATGCCGCCCGATACTCCCCCAACTCCAGCGAGCCCTGCATCGGCACCAGCGTTTCCGTCACCCCCATGTGAAACAGCGCCTGGCTCAACGTGTTCCAATCCCCCTTCTCCGCCAGGTGCTTCAAATATTGACTCCTCTGCCGTTTCGCGTTTTTCCCCGCGCCCGTCGGATACATCACCGCTTTGATCGAGGTCAGCGGCTGAAACAACCGATGAATATCCCGGTCCGCCGTCATCTCCCCTTTTCTCCGCTGGAATCCGAATGTCTCCGTCAACGGACGATTCCCCGTCGGCGGCGTGCATTTGATCAAATCCACCACCACCAGCCGCGCCTGTTGCTGGACCACCTCCCGATTCGTCCGACGACTCGCCGCCGCCAGGCGCGCGATCTGCGTCCCGAACTCCCGGAAATCCACCTCCATTTTTATATCGGACGGCATGTTAGTTGCAGGCCGGGTGCCCCCACCCGGCGTCCCCATCTGTGTCAGGCTGTGTCAATCTGTGGCCTCAAGTATTTGGGTCAATCAAATCCAGGTGAAGATGGCTCCCCGTCGCCGGCGTCCCCACCCTGGCGATCCTATACTCAATCCCGTCAAATAGAATCGTCTTCCCGTCCACCAAAGGCCCCGGCAATTTGTCCGCCACGGTACGTCTCACAATCAGCGAAAACCTGATCGTCACCACCCGCCCGCCCCAATCAATCATCGTGTTCCGGTGGATCGACGACGTCGCGCAAGGCAGCGTAATTCCAACAAAGGAAAAGGTAGGCGCCCCCAGCAGTTCTTCGAGATCACAAAGCGCCTGTTCATGCAAATCCCGCAGTGGATTATTCATCAACCAACCCCTCAAATTACCGCATCCGTAAAAATAAAAGGCAGCCGCGAGACATCTAGTCGCGGCTGCCTCCCCCATGGAAAATCTTGTAGGCCGCCTGCCCCCAGGCGGCTTCCCCTCTAAGTCGGCGCCATCGAAGGCAACGCCGGCGGAACTTCCTCCGGCGCCGCCACGGCAGCCACCGCCGCCGGCGCCGCCACAACTGGGGCAGGACTTGCCGCCACTGGGGCAACAACTGCCGCTTTCGGAGCAAACATTGCCGCCCTGTTCCTGTTAGCCGTCGCAATGCGGTCCTGCACCGCCTGCGGCAACCCGGCGATCACCTGGGCCGCCGAAGGAGCCGGCCCCGCCACTGCCGGGCCTGCCACCGGCGCCGCATCCTTCTGCGCCGCCGCCGCGAAAGCCTGTCCCTCGCGGGCCAAATTGGCGCTGAAAATCGGCCAATCCGAATCCGGGTTCGACGAACTGGTGAAAGCCGCCACCGCCGCCTTCGCCACCCCAAAAGCCGTCGCCTTCGCCGATTGCGCCGAAGCCGCCGTCTGCTGCGCCAGAGTCAATAATTCCACGTAGGTCATTGGAAGATCATCCGTTTTCCCGAATATTGAAGCCAGTTGCTCCCGCCCGTGCCCGCCGCCCCGCCCAGGAGACCCGGATAAATCGCGTTCGTGCTCGTGTTCGAGATGCCCACCAGCCACATCGTATTGATCATCCCGCAGATCGCCGGCGCAAAATTGGTCGTCGAAATCGAAGGCGAATTCGAGTTCAAATAATTTGTCACATAAAAAACCGAATTCCCCGTGTCAATATTGGTGCTGTCCAAACCCGGACGGAAATAGAAAACCACCGCATTCGTGTTGGTGATCCCGGCGCTCCCCACCAGCCCCGTCTGCACCGCAAAAGACGATTCCTTGCTGATGTCCATCAGCCCCGTATAAGTGTTCGTGACCGTGTTGGTCGCGAACGTCACCGGGTTCGCGTAAATGTTGCTCGAAATCGTTGTGACAACGTAGTTCGTCGGCAGCGGATAATATTGCAGCCCGGCGATCACGTTGGTCCCGATCGAAACCCCCGTCGGCCCCGAAGGCCCCGAAACCGCCACCGATTGCCCCCGCGCGTCCGCAGCCATCAAACAGGCGCACAACAGCGCCATCCGTAGGCCGCGCGATCCCAAAACCGCTGGAATGTTCTCGATCATAAAAATTACTTTTTCTCCTTCTTTTTTCGTGGTGTGGCGGGTTCTTCGTTTCCCTCTCCCGCCGGGAGAGGGTCAGGGTGAGGAGCTTCCCCCGTCCCATCTGTAGATCCTTCATGCGGCCCCTCATTCCCCTCCGCCCTTACCAGCCAGGCTATCTCCGCGTCCGCCGTCTTCGTTGCGTGATCCGCCGTCGCCGCCGCCAGCCGGCTCTTCACCGCCGCGGCCTCCGTCGCCCTCTTCTTCGCCAAATCCTTCGCCGTCCGATGAGCCGCCTTCTGCTGATTCGTCGCCAGCGTCTTCGGGAAAACCTTCACCGCGTCATCCGCCAATTTCGCCGCCGCCTCCGCCTTCGGCAACGCCACCAAAATCCCGTTCAATTTCACCGTCGCCCCATGCAAAGCCGCGTCCTCCGCCGAAGTCCCCAGCGCCAACTGCGCCCGTTCCGCCGTCAATCCCGCGTTGTGCTCCACACTGCAATCCGTCGCCTCGAAGCGCGGGGCTTCGAGTGAAACCTTTTGGAATAGCGGACGATTTAGAATCCCGATGCGATTGAAACGCTTCTCCGCCGTGGCCTCCGCCACCGCTTCCTGCATCTCACTCCGCACCAGGCCGAGATAAACTATTTCCGCGCCGGCCTCGTTCTTGACGCTGGGAAATCCGATGGCGATAAACATTTGGGTCTTATTGCGTGGTCACATAGACCGCTGCATTGTCGGTCTTGTTGCCCGCGCCCGTGCCCTGGTTGCCGGCGGTCGCGCCGAACAGGAACGTAGTGGTCAGATTCATGTCAAAAGTGCCTTGCACGATCCAGGATATGCCCAAAAGCGATATTCCGCTATTGGGATCTTCCACTACCGTGAACTTCGCGATCTCGGGCACGTCCAGCGGATTGCCCGCAAAAGCGCCCAGCTCGGGAATGCGCGTCGCCACCGTGAAGGCCCGGCGATCGCCAAAAATCGCGCTCAGATTGACCCCGTTCGCGTTGAAATCGGGGTACTCATAGAGACAGGAAAATCCGGCCACGTTTTTGAAGACCCGAAGCGCGCTGTCCGAATTCCGCATGTCGTAGAACAAGGCCGACATCATCCGCTGATCGTCCTGGAGCGACTGGGCAAAGCCCGTCGAGAAAATACCGAAGCGTCCGCGGGGGGAGGCGTGGTTCGTGTTCAACAGCGAGCGCACGGCCTCGATGGTCCCGAGGTCCGAGTTGGCCAATGATTGCACCAGCTTGTTCGAGAAATTGTTGCCGCCGGTCCCGTTGATGAGGGTCAGGCAATAGTCAATCACATATTTGCCCAGCACGTAGGCGGGGTAGCGAATGGCTTCCTTGTAAAGGTCCTTCTGCGAAGCAATCGTCTGCAAGTAGGCCACCTGGGTCGGCACATGCGGCAATTGGTTCATCGTCACAGGCACATCCTGCAACAGGTTCTGCGCCCCGGTCGCGCCGTTGGCAAAGCCGCCGTTGGCCTCCACATAGGTTTGCACCGTCGGCAGGACGGCGATGTGCGCGAGGATAATAGAATTCTGCACCGCGCGCGCGGAGCTGAGGTCTGTGGAGAAGCTCGAGAGTATCGGGACTTCGGTGGTGAAGGCGTCCAGTGTGTCCGCCAGAATTTCCGTTGCGCTAAGTGTTGCCATAAAATTAAAAAACTCCAATCCGTGGTATCCGAAGTTGACCGACCCCAAATTCAAACGTCGCCCTGGCATTCCCAAAACCCGCCGCCCCATGCCGCTCCGCGCGCGCCAGGCGCGCCAGCACCGTCTTCTGTTTCGGGTTCGTTTCCCGATCCATCAGCCCCTGCAGGTCCGAGATGTTCTTTTCCCGGGTTGCCCCGAGCCAGATGTCCCGCGGATCCTTCTTAAGCTTTTTTGAGCGGCGCGTCGGCATCGAATGAAATTCCTTTGAGACCCCGAATCTTCCGCGCCAATTCCGTTTTCTTGCGCGGCTCTGTCGTGGTGGACAACTCAGCCCGGGCCTGTTCCAGCGGTGATTTCCCGCTGGCATTCTGGTCCGTCCCCGCCGGCACGGACGTGACCGTCTGCGAAGCCGCCACTTCAGCCGCGGCCGAAGCGCCGGCAGCCGAAATCTTGGTTTTGTTAGCCAGGTCAGCCTTCAATGTGACGATCTCGCCTTGGGCGGCCGTCATGGAAGTGGTCAAACCGTCGAAAGTGGCCACAGCGGCCGTCAGATCGGATTGGGCTGCGGAAAGTGTGGTCTTGATGCATTTGATCTCATTATTGAGATCGGAGAGTTGTTCCGCCGAAATGGGAGCGGCGGCTTTGGTCGTGATGCCCGTCACAGTGGCGGTCAATTCGGCAATCTTGCTCTGGATTGCCTTCAGGGTTTCAGAAATACTCATTCACCCCATTTTGAAGTTACAGTAGCCATCCCATCTGTGCCCAGTTTTGTAGGCCGCGTGCCCCCACGCGGCGTCTGTGTCAATCTCTGGCTTCAGGCTGAAAAAAATCCAGCAGTTCCTCCAGCGTGTCCACATTCTCATCCGCGATCCCCAGCGCCACCGCCACGCTCCCGAACATCACCTGCCCCTGCATCGAGTCCGCCTCGATCTCCGGCCGATGCGCCACCACATGCTGAGCGAACATCCCGAAAGCCTCGTCCACTAACGACTGCAAATTCGTCGATTGATCCTCCGTCAGCGCCGTCCCCGGATACCCGGCCCCCTTGTATTTTCCGCTGGTGAAAACATTCGGCTTCAACCCCGCCATCTTGTGCGCCTCAGAAGTGTCAAGAAAACCTATGATGCACCCGATGCTCCCGATCATCGCCGTGCGGCTGCAAAAAATCTGGTCGCACGACACCGCTAGCATGTAAGCCGCCGAACAACACTGCGAACCGCTCCACGCGTAACAGGCAATTCCCGTCTCCCGCTGAAACTCCGCGATGAACTCCGCCAACTCGATCCCCCCCGCCATCTGGCCGCCTGGCGAATCAAAATTGAAAATCACCGTCCGCACGTCCCCGCGCGCCGCCGCCGCCTCCAGGTCCTCCTGGATGTCATCATAGCTCGTCGCCCCGCACTGCTTGTCCAGCAGCGAAGCGTGCTGCAGCAGCGGTCCGATCACCGGAATCACCGCCACCCCGTTCTCGATCTCCATCTGCGGCATGTCCTCCCCGAACAAGTCCGCCTCCGGACGTTTCCCCTCAATGGCGGGCCTTAAAATCCGATCAATCGTCTCGAACCCCGAAAGCGAAATCGCCAGCGGCTGATGATAAACCGCGTCAATAATACGTTGAAACCTCATAAATTATTTCCCCCCCCCTGTCCCTGTCCCTGCCCTTGTCCCTGTCCGCCTCCGTCTCCCCCATCTTGCCCGCCTCCGCCGGCGCCCATCCCCTCCGAGTTAATTTGCGGCGGATTCGGCCCCGGCGACCACAGTTGCGCGTAAACCCAGTTAAAATCCTTCCCCGTCGCAGCCGCAATCGCCTTCGCCCGGTCGATGCGGCTCAAAACCTCCCGGTCCTTCGTCCGCGCCACCTGCTTTTCGCTGTCCCCATATTTTGCATGGTATTTGGTTTCGGTCATGACGCCCATCGAAAGCATCTGCTGGTCGGACCTCGCGTCCCGACCCTCGTCCACCGTAATCAGGGCCGGGCACTCAAAGTCAAACTTCCACCAATCCACATCGTTCCGGGAAACCCACCCATTTTTCATCGCCTTCGCCACCGCGTAACGGATCGCGCGCAGCGCCCTCATCCGGATCGACTTCTGCCGATGCCTCACCGTCGCCCGCGCGTTGTCCTGGACCAGCCTCACCGATGCCCCCCCGATCTTCGATGGATTTAACAGTTCTTGGAACCACCCCACCGCCAAAATCCCCCGATGCTCCAATCGATGCAGAAAATTCTCCACTTGATCCGTTGGAAACTCGTATTTCAAATGATCAAATTTCTCCCCCTTGCCCGCTGTAAAATAATAATCCTCCCCGCCTCGAATCTGCTCCCGCTTCACCCCCGGTGAAAAATCCTGCAGCGGCGTATCCGCGATAAACGCATCCCCCGTGTCCGCCTGGCCCGCCTCCGTCGTCCGCAGCAACCCGATGCTCGAGGCCCGCTTCACCCCCCGCTTCAAAAACACGTCGATGTCCTGCTGGTCCAGCCAGCCCATAATCTCGCACGACGGCGCCGGAATCCCCCGATTCTGCGATTGCCATTCAGGGTCGTACATCAATTGGCAGCTCGTCATCGGCACGTCCCGGTCCTCATCCTCCCCGTCGCCAAGGATCCGCAGCCCGACAACTTTCATGTTGTTGTCGTAAATAATTCCCTGAGAAATCGTCGCCCCGTCCGACCATCCCTTGATCGACTTCGCCTCCGGGCCGCCCGAAACCATCCGCGTGTTGATCCTGTGTGACGGGATAAACTGCAGCTTCGGAAAATGTGTGTCCGGGTCCTCCGTCAAAACCATCGCGTCATCCCCGTCCACGTCCCAGGCGATCCCCGAAAGCACCATATTCGTCACAAAATCGTAAGGCGCCCCCCGCAAATCACAGTTAGGGTAGAAGACATACTCCAACCACTCCTCCACCTCATCCCCCCAGGCCGTCTCCGTCCCAGTGTAGAGCGCCCGCCACTCCTCCCCCACGGACCGCTGGTTCTTTTGGCATATCGCCGCATGCAGATTGCCAAGGCCGGCGAAGAGCTGCCGGGAGTAGCTGAGCAACTCCCATCGGTCATAGTCAGTGACCAGCTTGCGAATGTCCCCTGTGGTGAACCAGCGTTGGCGGTAGAAATCCAACTGCCCGCTTGATCGCGGCGTGTTATAAAGTGAATACTGCGCCGCCTGCACATCCAGTTCCCTCCCCGTCTGCGCCGGCACAACCAACCCCGATTTTCTCTCCGAATAGCCGCCAGGCAGCCGGCCATTTCCCTCTCCCGGGGGGAGAGGGCCAGGGTGAGGGGAGGATCGCTTTGATCCCCGCGAAAAAGTGTTATCCATAAACATAAAACGGCCTGGTCCTCTTCACCGGTTGGTTCATGGGAAACTTGACGGGATCGCGCAGCCAAAGCTCCTTATTGATCATCCGAATCCGCAGCCGTGGATCCATCTTGGGAAATCGAGTAGCCGTGGTATCGCCCGCCGAAGTAGATTGAATAACCCCCGTGAAAATCTCAGTCTGCGCCATCAGCCGCCAGTGCAGCAGCTTGTCCACCGGTATCCCCCGCAGCAGTTCCTCCCCGATGAGCTGATCGGTCATCGGCGTCAGTTGTCCCGCCAGCGTCGCGTAATCGTCGTAATTTTCCGGCATTCCAGACAACGCCGCTAATTACGGTAGGCCGCAGATCCCTCCGGGAGAGGGGTAGGGTGAGGGTCCCTAGCTCGGATTCCCCACCGGCGTCCGATCCAGCAACTGCCCCAACACCGTCGGCGCCCGCACCCCCGAGAATGGCGGCCCATTGATCAGCCGTTGCAGCGCCAGTCGGCGCACCTCCGCGTAGCCCTCCATCACCGGATACTCCACCTCGACAAAAATGTGCAAATGCCCATCCTCCGGGTTGATCCAGGAAAACACATCCAGGATAAGCCCCGCCTCCGAAATCCGCTCCAATTGCACCGCCACGGTCACGCCCGGAACCCTACCCCCGGAGGCGGCCCCCTGTAAAGAACATTTCGGCTAAGGTGACACCATCACCACAATTTTCACGCTCGCCCCCAACTTCAGCGCCCCGTGAAACGGAAAATCCACCGGCAAATGCAACGTCTCCCCTTCCTGTGTCAGAACCACCACGCGTCCAAACGCCCTGTCCGCGCGCTTGTCCCAGGCCGTGGTGTTCCCGCACACCTGGCCGATCAGCGCAAAAGTATATCCATGCTTCCGCCTGGCATGCCTGTTCTTGCCGTCCACCGCCTCGGTTGTTTTTTTATTCGTTTTTGTCATATAGAAAATTGCAATTCATCTGTGTCCACCTGGGTCCATCTGTGGCCCATCCCCCTCAATCGTGATGCGCCCCCGCGTGCCGCTGCCTCAGCACCTCATCATTCACCAGCCTCGACCGCCTCCGTATCACCTTGCTCGCGCTCGGAAAATTCTCCCCAAACGAAATCGTGTAATGCGCCAGCATCCGCGGATGCAGCCCCACCCTTTTCGCGATCTTCACCGCCGTCATCCCCTCCAGCAGATCCGGACGCAGCCTCAACATCATCGCCATCACCCGAAACGCAATGATCTCCGGACGGTCCAGCGCCTTCTGGAACTCCCGCCCCTGGCACACCGCCTTCGCCTTCTGATTCACCGGCCCGTTGCGTGACCGGTCACGCACCGACCCCCCAAACAAAATCCATTGAAAAAGCCGTCCCAACTCATCCGAAACCAGCGAAATCCTCGCCTCAGGATCAAACGCATCCAACGGATTTCCCCGATCATGCCACCCATTCCTCTCATCGATGCCGGAATCCGGCGCCGGAATTCCCTGCACCTCATAATGGCACACCACCTGGGACGGCTGCTTCTGCTCCCGCCCCGCCCGCCCCCCTGTAGGCCGCGTGCCCCCACGCGGCTCCCCATTCCGAGGTGAGGGGCCGGGAGATTTAGCCGTCTTGAGTAAAGTCATAAAAAAAATCAACGCCCCCTCGGCATCCGCGTCGCCGCCTCAATCACCGACTGCCGGACCTCTTTCAGCGCGATCCCCGCCGCCGGCACCGGCTGCTCGTCGATGATCCCCGCCAATTTCGCCGTCGCCCCCGCCAGCGTCCTCGCCTCAATCCGGAACGTCGCCGCCCGTCCGTTGACAAACTGCATCACCCCCTCAAAATTCCGCTGCGCCACAGGTCGCGCAGCCCGGGTGCCCTCACCCGGCGGGGCCGAATGAAGCTGCGGGAGATTTTCCGGATCAGGTTGTGGGGGTGGAGTCGAGCCGTTTGGAATTATAAGTGACATAATTTGAGTGATAAAACGCCATCCAACGCCCCTCCTTTAAAAATACAGCACTCGGGGAAACTCCCGATGGATCGATGGTGGCAACCCCCTATAAGGCCGAAAGTGTGTTACGTCAAAAAACAAAGTATGTGCCAGAATTCCCACTCCCTCCGGGAGAGGGTTAGGGTGAGGGGCCGGCCTCCCCTCCCCACCATAACAAAAAAGTATAGTGAAAAG
>Ga0209530_1001031_pt1 | contig 14350 bp, 10 predicted proteins | sample BlaSpr_A8_Ref_O1_FD_187987 | JGI IMG/M metagenome (GOLD analysis project Ga0209530, IMG submission 187987) | Forest soil microbial communities from Thunder Bay, Ontario, Canada - Black Spruce, Ontario site 2_A8_Ref_O1 (SPAdes) (version 2) | ecosystem: Environmental > Terrestrial > Soil > Boreal...
CGGCTGGCGATGTCAATCTTGTGGATCGATGTCAAACCTGGAAGTTCATCACAAACAGTTTCGCAGCCACTCTGGGCCCGACTCCGAGCAGAATCTCATCACCCTCTGCGCCACGTGCCACATCGAAAAGCACAACCTTAGACAGAACAATCGATGATTGTAGACAGAAAAGACAAGATTCAAGTTCGTGTCCTCGTAAGTACAGTCGCGCGAAAAATTTTATTTTTTCGATGGGCACTCAAGGATTCAGGAGAAAAGGCACCGGACTTTCAACTCGCGGTCAAACCGTCACCACCTGGCCATGGTCCTCATCGCTATACCCTGTGGATGCGTTCGTTATCGCCGGACCTGGGCGGTTCTCGTTGGACCCTGCCGCAGAAATTATGTGACACGCGGTTTGCATGTCTTCATTCGTAGCACTGGCCCTAACGCTTGCAACAAACTCCGAAAAAACTGGCGTTCACGACGCTCTGCCGGGAACGGACTCTATCACCGCTACTGCAACTGCAGGGATGACGAATCATACAGGTACGCACGGTCAAGATCATGCAATAAACAATGGAGGGTTGGCAGTGACGCGACAGGCGAGAGTGAAATCATTGGTCCGGGATAATAAAGGCTGTTAAGAGAATCTCAACGACTTTTTTGGTGAAGCGAAAAAAATGAATACTCCTCTTTCACCCAAACCGCTCTGTTTCCCCGAATAGTTGATAGAATGGCAGGGTTTGACCCTTAATATCTCGGCACTATAGGATTCCTCAATCCATCATGCACAAGTTGCTGCTGTTCGCAGTGTTTATTCTCTATTGTGTTGGGATGTGTTTTTCCCAATCCCTTGACGACCCATTCTCCCAAGGCCTGCCACAAGGCTCATCCCAAGGTAGTTCCCCGGGTAGCTCTCAAGGCAGCCCAAGCGATTGCTCCGATCCGACGATGGCCGGAAGCGCCCAATGCAACGGCGGTCAGGGTCAACGGTATACTGGCGCGCAATCGAACTCGTCTCCCGCCACTCGCACGCCAGTGTTAAGTACCTCCGGCTTCAGCCCAGACCAATACACTCCGAGCAGGCCTCCTCTGAATCCCTCTCAGGTTTGGCGTCCCCCTACACCCACCCACCCGCAAACTGAGTTCGAACAGATGGTCGCAGACTCCGCCGGCCGTCCGTTGCCGTTGTTTGGCCAGTCATTATTCGTGCAGGCGCCAAGCACTTTCGCCCCTGTCGACTGGATGCAAGTGCCAAGCGACTACATCATCGGGCCGGGAGATGAGCTGCAGATCAAAGTTTGGGGCCAAGTTGAAGCCAGCTTGCGCGTCATGGTGGACCGTTCTGGCCAGATATACCTTCCGCAAGTGGGGGAGATCACCGTCGCCGGCATTCACTACGGCGATCTTGAACAGCATCTCAAATCGGAGATTTCGAAGATATTCAAAAATTTCACGATCACGGCAAGCATTGGTCGGCTTCGATCCATCCAGGTAATCGTGGTTGGTAATGCGCGCTACCCGGGCACGTACACGATCAGTTCGCTGAGCACTCTAGTCAATGCGATCTTCGCCTCCGGTGGGCCCACTCCGCAGGGATCGTTGCGCGATATTCAAGTGCGGCGCGACGGCAAAACCATCACCGATTTCGACTTCTACGATCTGCTGATCAAGGGAGACAAATCAAAGGACGTACGCCTGCAACCGGGCGATATTCTCTACATCCCTCATGTCGGCCCACTGGTAGCCGCCTCCGGTTCTGTGAATTCACCCGCCATTTACGAAGTCAAAGATAGCTCTACGTTGGGTGATCTGATTGAAATTGCCGGCGATCTGAGCAATGTCGCCGACACCAGGAAGATTACGATTGACCGCTTTGTGGATCATCAGGCGCGCCAAACTCTGGAATTTCCCTATGACGATCAATCCCGCACCCAGCCACTCAAAGACGGCGACATCGTTCACGTGTTTTCCATTGTTCCACGCTTCGAAAACACCGTAACCCTGCGCGGTAATGTGGCTAACCCTGGGCGTTATCCCTGGAAGCCCGGAATGCGCGTCCGCGACCTGATTCCTGATGCGCAAGCATTACTCACTCGCCGCTACTGGCGCAACCGGGCAGCAATCGTCAGTGGCCTTCAAACTGAATATCCGATTCTCCCACCGGCCCCTCAGAATGCGCCGAATGCCACTGCCAATCAACGACAGGCGAATGGCTCCACGACAAATGGCGCAACTCTCAATGGCTCGGCTTCCAACGGTACTAACCAAAACGGCAGTACCACGCTTCAAAACGCGGGATCCGCTCAGAACAGCAATGCTCCAACCGAAGCTCCTGCGGGAACAGGCTCCGGAAGCGGGACCGACTCGCTCTATTTACAAAACAGCCAAAGCTCCTCGTCAAACGGACAACAATCGGCGACGACGAACGGCAGTGGCGCGGCTCCGCAGTCTCTGCAAATGTCGTCATCGACTCCGTACCCTAATGTGGTCACGGATATCGCCGAAGATGTTCGACGGTATGCTCCCGAAATCAACTGGGACTACGCCATTATCCAGCGGGTGAATCCTGTTGATCTCTCCTCGAAGCTGGTTTGGATGAGCCCGCGGAAAGCAATTATTGAGAAAGACGATGCCAGCAACCTTGAGCTTCAGCCCGGTGATATCGTTACGATTTTTTCTCAGCGGGATATCAGTGTGCCGCAAGCGGATCGCTCGCAGTACGTGATCGTCGAAGGCGAAGTGAATCGCCCTGGCGTCTACAAGCTCGAGGACAATGAAACCCTTCAGGCCGTTTTGCGCCGAGCCGGCGGGCTCACTCCGGAAGCCTATATATATGGTTCGCAATTCACCCGCGAATCGGCGCGCCAGGACCAACAGAAAAGCCTGAACCAACTCGCGGACACCATGGAGGTTCAAATCCGGCAGGGTGCGATGGCAGTGGCTGCTTCCGCCCAGCCTGGGGATCTGCCCCAAATGCTGGCCGCACAAGAAGCCATCATCACACAACTGCGCACCACTCGCGCCAGCGGCCGCGTAGCGCTACCGGTCAAGCCCCAGGATAAGAGCATCAGTGATTTCCCCGACATGGTGATGGAGGACAATGATCGGCTTTCAATTCCTCGCACGCCCTCCACCGTCTCGGTCATCGGAGATGTCTACAACCCCGGCTCGTTCATCTTCGAAACCCGGAACTCCTCGGGCGCATATCTTGAAATGGCCGGCAAGGGAAAACCCCAGTCCGATCTGCACCATGCCTTCGTGTTGCGCGCCAATGGCGTTGTGATAGCCGCCAATAATGTCGATGGTCTTTTTACCGGCAAGAGATTTGATCACATCCGCTTGTATCCCGGCGATCAAATCATTGTTCCTTACAAGCTCCCAACTGGAGCCATCGTCCGAGCACTGCGTGACTGGACGCAGATTTCTTCGCAACTGGCTTTAACGGGCGCAGCCGTCGCCATTCTTAGATAGGGACGGACTAAATTATATGGAATCGCATCCGAATGCTCTCGCATGGATTCATTTGTGGGCGAGCTGCTGTTTAGTTTCATGATCTATGCCGACCAGCGATGGATTGGAGATCATGGCATCGGGCGGTTTGCACGCCATGTGCTTGGGAATCTAGATCATCGTCCAATTCCGTTGGGCGGGCATCCCGCCGACCCACTCGATGCCTGGCGGCTGGCTCTTTCCCTGAGGGAACTGAGACGCGACGACCTTTTCTTTTCCCCGGGCTACAACTCTCCTCTCTTCTCCGCTTCACCGTTTGTCTTTACCATCCACGACCTCAGTCACGTGTACTGTCCTGAAAACAGTAGTCTTCCAATTCAACTCTACTACGCAACTATCATGAAACGCGCTTGTCAGCGCGCCGTCAGCATCCTTACGGTTTCGGAATTTACCCGCTCACAGATCGTCAAGTGGTCAGGAGTGTCGCCGGAGAAAGTCTTCAACGTTGGTTGCGGAGTCGATGCAGCATATCGGCCAGACGGCGATCCCTATAGTCTTTCGTTTCCTTACTTGCTTTGCGTCAGCAACCGCAAGCGGCACAAGAATGAGTTCCGGGTAGTAGAGGCTTTTGCCACAACTGACCTTCCTGCCGGGATGCATCTCGTTTTCACGGGCGCGCCCACGGCAGAGCTTACGGGCTGCATTAAACGTTTCCATATAACCGAGCGGGTCTATTTTGCCGGCGCGGTTCCAGAAACAAAGTTGCCCGCGCTGTATCGAGGTGCCGAGGCGCTGGTATTTCCCTCTCTGTATGAGGGATTTGGGCTCCCGGTTCTGGAAGCAATGGCCTGCGGCACACCCGTCGTCACGGCAAACGTCACCGCTATGCCCGAGGTTGCTGGAGGCGCAGCTCTTCTAGTGGATCCCACTTCAGTGGTGCAAATTAGCGCGGCGATGGTGCGAATTGTAAGCGATACAGCACTACGGCAGCGGCTTCGACAAAAGGGGGTAGCGCGCGCCTCCCAGTTTTCTTGGGCCAACACGGTCCTCAGAGTGCACGAGAGTCTCGCCAGAAAACACGGTTCCGCCAAAGTTTAGTGCTCAGAAACACCTCAGTGAACTCGGGCAAGCGGATGGTGGAAAGGGTATACTTTCTTAAGGTTTCGCGCCCTTGTGAAGGTAAACACTCAGCGAAAGATCAGATGTTCTTCAGGGATTCCTGGCGGATCGCGCTCGCCTCGATGGTTTACGGAACAATATAAGATCTATGGTCTTCGCCCGGCCCAAAAGATGATGCCACTATGAGTGTGTTGACGATAATCAGTGTGGTTGGGATCTTGACCGGCTTGACAAATGTCAGAGTCGGGCCTCTCCAGCTTGAGGACTTGGCACTGCTCGTACTACTCGGCTTTTGTATTTCCAAGCTTGCAGGGTCGGCTTTTTCCTTTCGGATTTCTACGCGACTCACGCGTGTATTCTGGTCGCACACTCTGTTTTTACTGACGCTCTTCTCTTTGGCGGTTATCGCGGTCAGACTAACGTTTTATCCCCTCGACGAAGCCTCCTTTCTCAGGCAACCTATCATCTTTTCATTTTCCAGGCTCGTGCAATTGGGGGCAATTGTCTGCGGATTCCTATGGCTGACGAACGTGTTTATTCGGCAGAAGAGTCTATTGATATCGGCTATGAACGTCTATTGGTGGACGGGCATCGTTTGCGCTTTGTATGGAATCCTCTCGTATGTGACCCTCTCCTTTTTCCCTTTTTCCCCTCCCGCCATCTTCGGTGCATACATCAATGCTGACAATAGTTTGAGGTTGTGCGGCTTCTTCAATGAGGGTGGTCCGTTCGGACTATACATAATTAGTGTTTTTGTCATCGGTCTTCTTCGCCGCCATATGACCGGAAGGAGGCTGGGCGTCGGAAAGATCGCAATCCTGTCCGTCGCCATGCTTCTGAGTCAGTCGAAATTTGGCTTGCTCGCGGCCGTTCTTCTCGGCCTGTATTTCATCACTTCCGCAGTCTCGTTTAAAAAGAAAGCCTTTTATTTCGTCCTCGCTACGGCAATATTCTTAGGCGTTGCGGCGTGGTTGGACCTCGGGACTCAACTGGTCGGATACTTAATCAGCTATCAAAACATCGAGGAAGAAGTCTCTGTTCGGGGAAACTCAGACTACAATCTCGTTATCGGTAGAGTATCCGCATTGCATATTGTTCCAAAAATGATCGCGGCTCATCCTGTGACCGGAATTGGTTTTGGGAACTATCCCTTGATGAGAAACGACCCACTTTATCTTGGAGGCCTGCCGACAGTTACGGAAGTTGAGGACTTGCCGGGTCTGGGAATTCCGGGGATTGCGGCAGAATTGGGTATACCAGCAACATTATGGCTATTGGCACTACTCTTTATCCCATACCGAGTAAGCCGAGGCAAGGCTACTATTCTCGTCGTCTCAGCGCTCTTCCAACCCTTGGCGCACATTCTCGCAGTCCAACTAACTTTCTTCTATCCATGGTTCGTCAGCGCGTGCGCGCTGGCAGCATCGTATTACGAAGATAGAAACTCCCGATTACGTTCTGAAGGTCGAACTCATTTCACGTCCTCAAGTACTCCCCAAGGTATCTATCCACAACGTACTCTCCCCCAAACGGAGTGAGTTTCGATTCATCCGGAATCTGACTCTCCCGCCATTCTTGCGGCGAGCCTAATGCCAGATTCATCTTCTCTGCTAAAGAATGTGCATTTCCAGCCGGGAAAAATTCAACGACTCTAGAAAGCCGAGCAATCTCGGGGATTCCCCCGGATGACGCGCAGATAAGACTTTTTCCCGCATGGAGACTTTCAACGCAGACATATGGCAATGGCTCAGCCCAAAGGGATGGGAGAACTACCACATTAACAGAAGCGTAAAATTGGACGGCTTCAGTAAATCCCAGCCATTCAATCCTCGAATCCGTAAAGTCCCTTTTTAGTTTATCAACGTACCCCTCGATGCCCTTCCCCGCAATCTTCAATTTCCAATTCGATGAACGGAGCTGCCGAGTGGCTGCCAGCAGTGTTTCGATCCCCTTCTCTTCCTCAACTCTTCCGATAAAACCAAAAACCAGATCGCGACACGAATGCCCGCCATTCGGTCTCTGGGGAGGGGCCAATTTGGGCGCACTCTGAATGTTATAGATAACTGTCGCTGGCCGGGCCTTCAGATACTTGCGCTTAAGATGTTCCTCTAGAGCATGGTGGCTGACTGACACTATTGAATCAGGCAACCGCGACAAACGTCGCCGGTTGAACGTGAGAACTTTGCAACTCAAACATCGTTTTTCACATTTCCGCCCCTTATCGAACAGGGTGCAACGCGGACACATCAGATAGTAATCGTGCAGGGTATGCACCAAGCGAATTTTCCTGCGCTTAACCTCCCGCCAGGCAGCCAGGGAAAACCCACAGATATTGTGCGTGTTCACGACGTCCGGTGTTTCCGCATCCAAAATGTTGCCAATGCGGCGAGCGGCGGCTGGATTCCACATTTCCCGCATATGCCAGGCGACACGACGTAGGATGCTTGGCTTCTCGGTTCGGCCAAAAGGCCAGTAGAAATTGTCCAGCGGGAACCGATAGACTCGCACACCATTCCGGTTCTCGACGACTTCATTCGATTCCGGGTGCAAGCTGGCAACCACGACCTCATGGCCGCGGCGAATCAGGGCCTCCGCCAGTTCAGCTGCCGCTTTTTCGGCGCCGCCGATAACGTGGGGAGGATAGAGCGTGCTGATTATCAGAATTTTCATCGATTCTTACCAGTGTCGCACGCGGAAGGACATCGCTCTCTATAGTTCCGCTCAGCGCATCTCAGAAACGCGGCGGAGAGACAGGGCCGGAAAATCGTCTGGGCCAATCCAGTTGTAGAACCGGCATGGGGAATTATCCGCCAGTCAGCGATCTCAAAGCCTGGCCAGCACTGTGTAGTTCGCCGGTAATCTGGTCGACTTGCTTACCGAATCGAGCACGGAACCAGTAAGATTCACAACACATCGCACAGGAAACAACCATTTATTCAGCCGAAGGCACACACCCAACATCAATTGAGCCCAGTCCCCTCCGTCCTCGAGAATTTCCCATGCTGAAAATCCGGCATCCTTCAGCAACTGTTCAAATCCGTATTTCGTAAAACGAAAGAAATCATAGGGCTCTTCATGGAGAGGCCAAAAAAAAGGGCCGCTTAGAATCAAGCATCCATTCGGGCGAAGTACTCTTTTGCATTCCCGCACCATGACATGAGGATTAGTCACGTGCTCGATAACTTGGGTTGCGAATACGATGTCCACAGATTCATCTTTTATCGGAATGCACAATGCATCTCCTACAAAGTCCGGCGAGGTGTCCACAATTCCATGATCCATTCCCCAATGCTGAGCCCCCGGGAATAGATCACGATACGGCTTGTGTCCACACCCAAGATCGAGCACTTTCGGGCAGTTGGTGCCGATATGCTGTCGCGCAGTCCTTGCCGCCCATTCAAGATTAGGCCAAAGATACTTATAGTGCAGGTAGTCTTGCTTCCAAATTCTCAAGGCGCGCCGTTGGAGGCGGCCTTTAGCGGACCCTTTTATTTTGGTGGCTTCAGATGATGTGTGGCTGCCGATTGCTCGCCTCATTTCCTGGAAGTTCTCGGAAGTGCTATCCGCTTGTCACCAGCGGAAGGTTTCTGGCCCAACCTGGGATGGTGTTTTTAATATGTCCGCTTCTGCGCACGTGAAAGAGACATCGCCGATTTTACACGATGCGCAAAGCGTCAGCTTCAGCGGCCAAAAAATCGAATAAAACAATTCAGGCACAGGACTCGGCAGCAGCATTGCCATGCTTGCGGAGGACGTAAATCACGCCGGCCGTAACGCCCAGCACCTGTGCACAAGCCCGTGCGGCCTGCAGGAAGGGAGAAATGATCCCGACAAAACGATCTTTCGATATGGCGCGGAGCGCGAACGGCAGCGTGCTCACAAGAAAAGCGGCGCACACCAGCAGCGATACCAGTAATTTCGGTCGAACCACCAAGTCGTAAAAAATCGCCAGCAGCAAGCTGGGGGCCAAGAGAAGCTGCAGTTTCATCACCTGGGGGGTGTGGCTATCGTTCAGAGTCTTATGAGGGTTCTTACGTACCGCCAGAACGCGCCAAAAGGCGAACTTGTATTTCTTCTTGAGATAACTCCAGAGAGCGTCGGGGTGCGTATGGTAGACGATGGCCGCGGGAACGAAGTTCATCGTCCAGCCTCGGGCAGACATACGGTAGGAAAGTTCCACGTCCTCTGCGCAAGCGACCGGGAAACTCGTGTCATAACCGTTCATCTCTAGGAACCGGTCCCGGCGAAACCCGGCTGAATAGGTGTCTATGAAGTCAATCTGAGGAAGAACTGACATTCGCCGGTATTTGTCTTCGTATTCGATCTGCACGAAACGAGCCACGAGACTCGTTTGACGAGTCCGGTAGATGCCCTTCGCTCCCACAACACTTGGATCTTTGAAGGGCTCAATCATGGCAGCAAGCCACTCCGGAATCGGTACGCAGTCATCGTCGGTGAACAGAATTATGGTTCCCTGAGCTTCCAGAGCGCCGCGATTGCGTGCCGCCGCGGGCCCGGCATTCAACTGAGTAATGAGACGAACCCCGGGATAGCGGGCAACAACCTGCGCAGTATTGTCGGTCGACCCGTCGTTGATGACCAGAATCTCAGCATCTCGCCCCGCCGTCTGGTAGGTAAGTGCGTCCAGGCACTTTCCGATGCGAGACGCTCCATTAAATGTCGGAATGATAATCGATACGGACATAATCTCGATAGGATCCAGTTTGCGCCTAGGCTGGAACCGCCTTGCACGAATTGAAGAATCTTAGCAACCGCTTGTACAGCGCATCGCCGGATGCTTCGAAAGATTCTGCCAGACGCTGCGGCGTACACGCCTGTCGCCAGTGTTCTTTTACTACGCGCTTGCCTTCAGTTCCCCTAAAAAGGGATGCGACCACACAATTGAGTGGATTCCACCAGTTGAATTCGCTCACCAGTCGCAGATATTCCGGTATGTGGATCTCTACCGGGCAATTGGTCACAAGATCGCTGTTTGGATGCCTACGATACAGCACGCCCGGCTCATCGATATTTGCGTAGTCGCCATTTTCCAGAATTTGTAGACAGAACTTCAGGTCCGCGAGCAAACTATAGCTGGCATCTGATACAACTCCGGCCGCAGCCGAACGCCGAATCATGATATTGGACGGGCCGCCGATACCGTTCGTCATTCTGCTGAGGCAGAAGTTAATTACTCGGCGTCCCGAATGCGACCCGGGAAACGCCGACCAGGATCCTCGAATATTAAGATGAGGGTCTGTCGAAAGATAACCGCAAGTGACTAATGCAATTTCAGGCTGGGTCTCCAGGATATCTAACTGTTTTCGCAATACTCCTTCGAGCAACACATCATCCGCACAAAGAAATTTGACGTAGCGTCCCCGGGAACTTGCCAAGCTGCGGTTTCCGTTTTCGCAGGATCCCAGATTTGACAGATTCCGGATGTATCGAATATGAGGGTTCTCAAAAGACCGTACGACTTCTTCTGTATCGTCTTCCGATGCATTATCCACAATGACAATCTCGAAATCGTCAAGGCCCTGGCGCATGATCGACGCAATTGCATCCGGCAGAAAATGTGCCGAATTAAATGTGGGAATCGCAATGGTGAGCAGTGGTTCCGTACCAGCCATAATGGGAAAATAAAATTACAGTCTGCGCTCCAATTCCCGGAACACATTACCGCTGCACCTAGTGGGAGCAAACGTAATGTGTTAGAACACCCATCATACCAAAGCCAAACGATGAGCGCTGTTCGTTACGAGGGTACGTGCGATTCCTGGGGGGTATGCCACAGTCTTCGGTACTTCCGAAATTTATAGGTCGCCCACACCAGTCCGCCTGCGTTAAGAAGACAGGTGCTGACTACGATACCGGGGGCTCCGTAACGCCGTCCAAAGATCAAGGTGCATGCCGTAACAACTACCGCGCCAACAATTGAATTGACGAAAAATACCTCCTGCTTATGGGCACGAAGATAGTAGGCTTCAGCAGAGACAATGACATTTACAATCATGTAGATCAGCAAAATCCCGAGAGAGATAGGGTCAAGCAAACGCTCGGCGAATCGAAAATGCCGCAAATTCAGGTAAATGCATCCCAGCCATGCCACCAGAGATCCTGCGAAGGAAACCACAAAGGATTGTCTAAGCGCCTCAAAGAATGTTTGATCGAGCCGCCGATATTCCTTGCGCGCGATCAGGGTTCCGAAAGGAGCGGATTTTGTGCTCACCCATGACACGGCGATGGCCTGGATCGCATTTGCCAGGCTGAGCGACATTCCCATTCTGCCCGCCTCCACGGGACCGCGAAACGCAAACAGAACCGGATTGAAAATCCAAAACAGGAAGTACCCAGAGAGCCAGCTTACGGCTATTCTCCACTGGAATGGCCACACTTCCTGATTCCAACGGATTCGATGGATACCAGTTTGATGCCGCAGTAGTCCGAGCAATAATTTTCGTTTACCCGTCAGCCACACAAGCGACGTGAAGGCCATCCCGAAGAGCATCATCGATGGCGCAAACAGGCCGTGATGACTCATCAGAACCATCCAAGCCAGCAGGCTTCCCGTTACCGACTGCATGAGCCGAAGACGCGCAACTTCCGGAACATAGCCGCAGCCTTCTAAAAAAGAGAGGAACGGGTCAAGCTGGAAGTTGAGTGCTGCCATCAACGCTGCAGAACACCAGGGAAGCTGCCAAGAGACACTTTGCCCGGGATGCTGATGCGTGGAAAAGAAATAAAAGCCAGCCGGAAGCAATATTACGGCCATAGCAACCGCAGCCAGCGAGTACCAGCGAACCGACTTCTGAATAACGGAAGCCAGCCTGGCATGGGCAATGGGGGTTCCGCTGATCTCATACTCACTGGAGATAGCAAGCTGAGCTCGCTCGTGACTGGCCAGTTGCAGAATCACAAAAGAGAAGCCCAGCTCAAAAACGATCTGCAGAGCCACCAGGCTGCCAAATGTGTAGTAATATCCCTGCTGCGCCGGAGAAAGGAAGCGTGCAATCAGGGCAACGGTGACAAGGCCGGCTGCACTCGACCAAAATCTTGCCAGAACGGTGAATCCCACCGCCCGATCAAGCCCCAGGACCTCACGTATCCAATGACGAATACCTGCAACACCAGATGGCTTCAATTCACCAGATGGCTTCAATTCACCAGATGGCTTCAATTGCAGAGGCGCAAACTCCGGCGAACCTTCAGACATTCAGTGCCCTCCCGAACCGAGACGGCAACTTGCCCGACCGGAGATATAGTAGGCTAAGTAGCAATTGGTGAAACTGAATAACGAGTGTAAGCCATCGGACGCAATCTGGAGTCACCGGAAACAAGTTCACCCGGAGGTTTCGTCGCAAACCTTGATCCCGTCTCAGCCCGGGCAGTCGCGTCCCCTGGTCAACTTTCCCGTCACAGGATTATAGCGTGCCTCGCACCCAACTGCATCGTCCCATGGAGAATTGATACCGGAAAGCGATCGTATTACAAGGCCTTATACAGTCTCTACCATAAGTGAGTTCAGACTCTTCAAGTGATCTCCCGTGACAGAAGAACGGTTTTCCAGTAAATAGGAAATAGAAGCCTGAATTGAGCGAGGAGAAATCGTGGGCGAGTGCAGGAACTGTGGTGCGCAGGAAACGAAAGATCTCGGATTCATAGGCGATGTCGCCCCATTCTTTTTGAAACGAGTATTGAACCTTGAGTATGGCCTTGCCCCCGCTGGGCATCCCCTGAAGCGATTCCTGCGGAAAATCAGGTTCTTTTCTAAGAGTTTTCAGAAGATCTATGGTAAGTCCGCCCTACTCGAGATGGCAATCTGCACATCCTGCTCGTTTATCCAAACCAAGCTGCCCTTTCCGGAGGAGGCGATTGGAAGGCTTTATGCGGATTACCGCTCTGATTCCTATAACCAGGAGAGGATTCGGTACGAACCGGAATACGCAGCGATAGCATCACAGGCTGGCAGTTCCATCCAGGAGATTCAGGCCCGTACAGTTGGCCTGACCCGCTGGTTAACGGGGAAATCCGACCTTGAACGCGACTTCTCGATGCTTGACTACGGTGGAGCGGATGGAAAGTTTCTACCAAACCTGCCCGGAGAAAAATATGTCTTTGACATTTCCGATATTGCGCCAGCCGAAGGGGTCACAAGGATTCGAGACGAATCGAGACTGGGTTCCTACTCCTACATCCAACTCGCTCACGTACTGGAACACGTGCCTTACCCACTTGCTTTGACCAGGAAAGCCGTATCTTTTCTTAAAGACACAGGTTATCTCTACGTCGAAGTTCCCTTGGAGGTCAGTGAGGAAACAATAGCGAGACTCGCCAATGGGGATAAGGCGATCCGTTTGGAAATTCATGAACACATCAACCGATACTCTGCAAAATCAGTAACTGAACTCTTGCAATCTACGGATCTTTCGGTAGTAGCGGTAGAAACGGAAGAGGTAAATCTCGGCTGGAACAGAGCGATCGTCGTCAGGGCGCTTGGAAGGAAGCACCGGAATTTGCAATAATGCCCCTGCGGCTCTTCCGTAAAAAATGAATCCGCCGAATTGCATTCCCCGCATTCTTGGGGAGCCTTTGAGGTTTAATGACCGTTTCTGCTCCTATTGTCAGTTTCGGCGCCGGTAATCTCGGCCGGCGCATCGCTAGAGCTGTCAACCCTATATTGATCTGCGACAGCAATCCTTCGCTTTGGGGTCGGGTCGTCGAGGGTACTCCAGTCGAGTCGCCTAAGACGGCTATCCAGCGTTATCCGGACGCTACGTTTGTCGTTGCGATCTGGAATCCGAGCCGCACGGAGGGAACGAAGGAACTGATGAACCATCTTCGGTCCATGGGGGCGCGCAACGTTGTACCTTTCACTGCTTTGTTACCTGAATACGGCGATCTCTTATTGCCACATCTGCTTTGGGAGCGTACTGATTATTATCGCCAATATCAGGAAGAGATCGGGCGCACGCGAGCATTGCTGGATGTGGCGGGACAGCAGGAATTCGACCGTCAGATGCGACTTCGGATGGGGGACTTTTCCGATCAGGTGGTTGATTCCGGAGTCACTTATTTTCCCGCCGATCTCTTTCAACTCAGCCGAAATGAAGTTTTCGTTGACTGCGGCGCTTATGACGGCGATACGATTGCGGCGTTTCGCAAGGTTACCGGCGATCATTTCGACCGCATCATTGCGTTCGAACCCGACCCTAAGAATTTCGCGGCGCTCAAATCGGCAGTGAATGGCGACCCGCGAATCGCGCTAGAACCGTATGCAACCAGTGCGCGCCGCGAGACCCTTCGTTTCGTCGCCGGCGATGGAGTTGGATCCAGGGTTTCGTCAGCGGGAACACTCGAAATTGAATCAATCACACTTGACGAAGCACTCGACGGTATCACACCTACCTACATCAAGTTCGACATTGAAGGAAGCGAACCCGATGCGCTAAAGGGAGGCCGCAAGACGATTGCCCGCGATCGCCCAAAAATGGCAGTTTGCCTTTATCACGCCCCAGATCATTTGTGGAGCATCCCGCTGCGGCTGAATGAACTGCTGCCGAATTCCCGGTTCACTTTGCGCACCTACTACGCAGATGGATTCGACTGCGTTTGCTACTGTATTCCACGGTAGATTTCAGCGAGATAAAAGCTCCTCATACTCACCAATCTGTTTCTCGGTGAACTCCGCCATGCGAGCCCTTTGATGCCATGCGCGGTACCACACCATCGTCCACTCCAGCGCTGCCTCGATTTTGAGCTTTGGTTTCCATCCGAGTTCCACACGCGCCTTACT
>Ga0209530_1001033_pt1 | contig 14335 bp, 15 predicted proteins | sample BlaSpr_A8_Ref_O1_FD_187987 | JGI IMG/M metagenome (GOLD analysis project Ga0209530, IMG submission 187987) | Forest soil microbial communities from Thunder Bay, Ontario, Canada - Black Spruce, Ontario site 2_A8_Ref_O1 (SPAdes) (version 2) | ecosystem: Environmental > Terrestrial > Soil > Boreal...
GGAAGCTTCGATAACTCCCATTCTCCCAGCTCAGAGGGCACCTTTCATGCTGACACGCCCGAAAACGCCACTATTTCACCGGTGGATCGAGGCTAAGAGCCCTCAGCATGGTGGAGCTTATTGGCTATCGCATCCGTCTCAGCGACCGACAACTCTGGAACGTCGCCCCATTCTGTTCCACCGGTATCAAGCGTCCCTGCTACATGAAAATGCAAGTGACTTATCGTTTGATTAGCTGGCACACCATTATTTTGCCACACGGATATACCAGGCCGGCCATCGGCGAGATCTATTACAGATGCAGCATGACGTATTTCGCGCATAATTGCAGTAGACTCTCCATCGGTCAAGTCAAGAATCGTCGCACAATGACGAGTAGGCACCACGAGCAGATGTGATACACCCCGCTGCTCACGAGTAACCAGGATGGCGGCAAGTTTGGTGCGAAAGAAGATAGTATAAGGTCTCTCACCGCTAAGATATGCACAAAAAGCACAGTCGAAATTTGCTGGCAATTGAATATTGCCACTTACGGTCATGATGGCCTCAATGATCTTAGAAATGATTGAACTTCTAGTCGGTCGAGTCTCTCATACTCATTTTGGCGAGCAACAATAACTAGCTCGTCGCATATTTTCTCGCTGCGGGAAGCGAACATGAAGGACATCGCAATGAAACGGATCGAATCCTGTGCCGGAAGGACCTGCGACAGCCTCGATTGCCCACCCCCGATCACGGGAATGCAGACACGACCCCCGTTCGCCTCTGCGGTGATCGCCTTCCATAGGTTGTCGAGACTGCGCCAGATGTCGTCCATTGTACCACGTGCTTCATTTCGTTCATTCATCTCGGTATATGCCACACAGAAGTAACGCCTAGCGTGTTCCTTAAGAGTCGCAACCGTTCCGATCGCATACTTTTCCTGTTTACCGGATTTGTTAATACGACCCACCGGCTGGTATCGACTCAGGGATCGCTCCAATTGCATATCAAGTTCTGCTGCACTCCCGGAGAAAACGCGGTCCAAGAACTGACCTTGGACGCTGGACCTCGCGATGATATCTGGGATCGAGGTGTCGAATGTGGTGCACATGCCAATTACCAGGTGGCCGTCCTGGTCAAATAGGTCCCCCTTCACCAAGCTGATCTTAACGTTAGGCAAATTGTATTGCTGCTCGATAGGGCGGGGCCATGATCGAAATGCGCCATACGCGATCGAGATCACAATTATGCCGAGACTTATCGCAACCTTCTCGTGAGAAATAGCGCCAGGGAATATAGCATCGTACAGGCCCAAAACTGCCGCGAAGAACCCTACCGCCGAGAAAGCTGCAACCAGAAAGTGCCGCCAGAAGCGGCCGGTTTTGAAATCCTTCCAGATCTCCACCGCAGCTCCCGTCGTATCATGAATATTAGTCGAAGTGGGCTCAGGGTCATAGGCCAAGGCCATGGTAGATACTATCCGGATAATGCCAAACACCATCGAGGGCCTTAACTTGGTCCTTGTTGTGAAAATCAGGGTAACTGTCTAGTGCGTACTTTATAATCTTAGCTTCGAATGAAATATGCAAAGCACCCTTTCCGTTCTCGATAGCGGCCGGGCAGCGGTTAGGGTCATAGCTACGCTTATCGTTAAGGTTTGCTACGATGATGGGGATCTCCAGGTACCTGGCGTAGCCGATCTCCCAAGGAATGTAACCGCGAATGTTCTTGGTCTTCTCGCCAACAAGCAGAAGCATAACTTTTGAGTTTTGCATCCGTTCGCGAAGCTGAACCTTTATTGACTCGGTGAGACTCGAATCACGGGCGATATTGAGGTCATGAGCATCGTAGAAACTAAAGTCGATATTTTCATTGTCGCGCCACGCCCTGAGAATATTGTAGTAATCCATATCCTCGTCGCCGTCGAACGCAATATATAGCTTGTTCCTGTAGGCCATTAGTCCTCCTCGTTGAGGCTTCTATACACTATTAACGATTTAGCAAGAGTCATGCGCTTTGACATGACTACTAATTAATAAGTTTATACTCCCCGCACAAGATTACCCGGTAGCCTAGCAAGCCCTGCACCTTCCGTGGGAAGGTAACACACTGTGCGCATTGGGATCAGGCTCGTCTTGATCCATCTGTGACGCGTGAGGCTCGCTGGTTCCACGGGATGCCAGTGAGGCTGTTATCCCGCTCTGTGGTACCTGAGTGGTTCCTTATCGTCACATGGCGACAGGATGCCTCAAACACCGCGATCACGGGACACACCGCCGATGGGTTTGCTTTCAGCTGACGCGCCAGGGGCTGCAGCGGGTGGGATTCGCGCGCTAGACGCCACCCGCTAGTGTGTGTTTAGCGGGAGCACCCGCCGAGCAGGTAGTCATAGGTCCGCGCGATGCTCGGCACGTCCAGGTCAAATGCCTCCGCCGTATCGTTATGTCATCACCGGGCGACAAATAGTTTAACGTTGTCCGGCGTCCGGCATCGTGCCATGATTGGCACTATCGTGGCAGAGCCAATCCGGTCCAGCCTGGCTGGCGTCAGAATCGGCGCGCCCGCGCTGGCCGACCTGCTCGGACGCTGGCCAGCCGGGGACGGCGCCCTGTACCGGCTGCTCGCCTTGCGGATCGCCAGGCTCGCCGACACGGGTGAGCTATCCCCCGGCCTGCGACTGCCGCCGGAGCGTGAGCTGGCCGCGGCGCTGTCGGTGAGCAGGAACACGGTCGCGGCCGCCTATCAGCTGCTCAGGGACGAGGGCATGGCGGAGACCCGCCAGGGGGCCGGCACCCGGATCACCCCGCACCGGACCACTCCGGCCGCGGTGCACCGCGCGAACGGCTTCTTCTCCGGCATGCTGGAGAGCGCGGAGGTGGCCGCCGACCTCACCCTCTCGATCGTCGACTGCGCGCCGCAGGTGGCGGCGGCACTGACCGACCCGGCGTCGGTCGCGGACGCGGGCGCGATGCGCGCCGTCCTGGAGACCAGCGGATACTTCCCGCACGGGCTGCCCGTGCTGCGGGAGGTCATCGCGGATCACCTGACCAGGCGGCTCGGCCTGCCGTCCAGCCCGGATGAGGTGATGGTGACGACCGGCAGCCAGCAGGCACTGGACCTGGTGATCCGTACCGAGGTCCTGCCCGGGCAGCCGGTCGCGGTCGAGGATCCGACCTTCCCCGGCGTGCTGGACACGCTGCACCGGTGCGGCGCCAGCGTGATCGGGATACCCGCGGACGGCGGCCTGGATCCGGCACGGGTGGCGCACGCGCTGCGCACGCACCGCCCCGCCATGATGTACATGATCCCGACTCACCAGAACCCGACCGGGCTGGTCATGCCGGCCGGGCAGCGGCAGCGGATCGCCGCCCTGGCCGCCGCGTACCCGGAGACGGTGTTCGTCGACGACATGACGCTCGCCGAGCTCCCGCTGCGCGACGCCACGCCTCCGCCGCCGCTCGCCGCCTATGCGGACCGCGGGACGAACGGGAACCTGGTGACGGTCGGCTCGCTGTCCAAGATCTACTGGGGCGGCCTGCGCATCGGCTGGATCCGCGCCAGCACCGGCCTGGTCAGCAGGCTCGCCGCCGCGAAGGCGGCCGCCGACCTCGGCAGCCCCGCATTCTGGCAGCTGATCGCGGCGGGGCTGCTGGCCGACCAGCACGATGAGATCCTCAAGTCGCGCGCGGAGTGGCTGCGCCCCCGCTACGAGGCCCTGTCGCAGGCCCTGACGGCCCGCCTGCCCGGCTGGACCTGGCCGGTCCCCGACGGCGGTCCCACCCTGTGGGTGCACCTGCCCCGGCAGGACGGCCCGGCGGGCAGCAGCGCCGCCGACAGCGGCGCCTTCGCCCAGGCGGCGCTCCGGCGCGGCATAGCGGTAGTTCCCGGCCGCCTGCTGAGCGCCAGCGGCGGTACCGCCGCGAACGAGCACATCCGGGTGGCCTTCACCCGGCCGCCGGACGTCCTCACCCGCGCCGTCGCCACCCTCGCCGAGGCAGCCGGCGGCTAGCTAGCTCCTGGCACCCAGGCGGCGGCGATGAAACCGCTGCTCAGCGCGACGGGCGTGGCGCCGTTGTCGGACACGAACAGGTCGTTACCTGACAGGTAGAGCAGCCAGCCCTTGGTCGCGTCGAGGCTGGTGTGGTCGCGGGTGAGGTCCCCCTCCGCTACCTGCTTCACCTGCTGACCTGACTGGGTGATCTCCAGCAGCAGGCTCGACATGACCGTGCCGTTGCTGCTCGTGCTGCTGGTGCAGCACAGCTGGTTCACGAAGATGGCACCGTCCGGCAGGTACGCGCCCTCCCGGTAGTAGTTGCCCGAGCCTTCGCCCGGCTGGATGTCGGTGTTGCCGGCCGTCCCCGCACTCAGCGGCGCGTAGTACTGGGCGCTGGCGAGGTTCAGCGCGAGGAGGTCCCACGACTGCGTTCCCGTTGCCGGGCCGGCCGATACAAGCAGCGTCTCGCCGTCCGGTGACCAGGACACATGCGAGACCGGCCACGCGAGAGCGTTCGGCGGCGCCGGGTAGGCCTGCTCACTGCCGTTCGCCAGGTCCCGCACCACGACCTCGGCCTTCTTCGTCTGATCGACGCCACCACAAGTGTAGCTGATCTCGCTGGGCCCGCCGCTGTACGACTCACGGACGAAGGCGATCTCGGTCCCGTCCGGGCTGATGGCGGGCAGCACCCCGCTGGTGATCGCGGTCGCCTTGCCGCCGCCGATGGGCACGGACTCGATCTTGTCACCGCAGTCTTGCCTGGCCGCGAAGTAGACGGTCTGCCCGCTCGGGGATACCGCCACCTCGTCCCCGATGGCGTCCTGCATCCCGGTGAGCGTGGCGGCCACGACGCCGGTCGTCGAGTTCAGCACCTCGACCTGGCCGCCAGTGGTCACCGCCACGATCCCTGGCCGGCTCGCGCCAGGCACGGCGGCGGGCGCACCGCTCGCCCGGCCCGTGGCTCCGCCAGTCGCGGACGGCGAATTGCTGCCGCTGACCGGGTGGCTGAAGCTGGCGTAGGCGACTCCGCCGCCGCCGGCGCCGAGCAGGAAGGCGAGTGCTCCTGAGGCGATCGCGTTGCGGCGGCGGCGCTGGTCACCGCGCCGCCGGATGGCGGCCGCGGCCGTCGGGGTTGTCGAGGTACTGACCGCGTATGCCCCGGTACGCAGCTCGGTACCGAATTCGTTTTCCCGCATCAGACCCGCACCGCCCTCGGGCCGCTGTCGTTGTCCGCGTCGTCGAGCAGCGGCGCGAGAGCATGCCGCCCGCGGGACAGCCGGGCCTTGACCGTGCCGGCCGCGGCGCCCGTCTCCTGCGCGATCTCGTCCACGGACAGGCCCACCAGGTGGTGCAGCACGATGGCCTGCCGCTGGCCGGTGGACACCTGCCGCAGCGCTGTGACAATCGCCACGTAGTCAGGGTTCAGGCCGCTGTCGTCGGTCGGCGCACCGTGCTTGCGGTGCGCCACCCGCATGCTCGCCGCCTTCCGCCAGGTGCTGATGCTGACCCGGTATGCCACGGTACGTACCCACGCCTCAGGATCGGCGTAGCCGGCAACCTTATCCCACCGCTGCCAGGCACGCGCATAGGCCTCCTGCACGCAGTCCTCGGCCTCGGTACGGCTCCCCGTCATCGCGTGCAGCTGCCCGATGAGCCGCCGCACACTGCCGTTATAGAAGGCATCGAAGCTTCCCGGATCCCGCATCTCCATCCCCTCAGCAACAGAGCCTCTCAGCAGCTATCCCCCAACCCCCTATAACACGCACGCAGGATACGTCCGGTTGCAAGGTAATTTGCTCCCGGAACAAGGACGGGGGCACGCAGGTTGGCGCTGGTAACAGAGCAATCATCGATAGGGGAAATCATGAGCGAGACAGCGCGGATCGTCGTCGGCGTGGACGGCTCCGAGGGCTCCAAGGCCGCCCTCCAGTGGGCCGCGCGGCAGGCGAAGCTGACCGGCGCCAGCCTGGACGCCGTCGCGGCCTGGGATTTCCCGGCGACCTACGGCTGGGTACCGGTCCCGCCGGAGGACCTGGACTTCGCCGGGTTCGCGGAGAAGTCACTGACCGACACCGTCGGTGAGGTATTCGGCAAGGACGTGCCCGCTTCGCTATCACACCGGGTCATCCAGGGCCACCCAGCCGAGGTACTCGTGGAGGCATCCAAGGGCGCCGAGCTCCTGGTCGTCGGCAGCCGCGGCTACGGCGGCTTCACCGACGCCCTGCTCGGCTCGGTGAGCACCTATGTCGTCCACCACGCGCACGGCCCGGTGACCATCGTCCGCCCCGTCTAGCCAGCCAGCGTGCCGATGGCGCCAACGGCGTCGCTGAACCGGGCCACCGGGGCGAATGAGCCGGCCCGTTGGCGCCATCGGCACGCTCGGCCGGGCTCGCTGGGGGCGGTTTGCGGGACTTGGGGCAATTGCGTGGGTAAACGGTTTCGGGTCGGCGGGCGGACGGTAAGAATCTTTCCGTGACTCACATCGCCCTCCGCGGGGCACTCAACGTCAGGGACCTCGGCGGGATGGTTACCGAGGCAGGCAGGAAGCTCATCCCGGGACGGGTGTTCCGCTCCGACGCGCTCAGCAAGCTGGCCGGCGAGGACCTCAGCGTCCTGGCGGGCCTGGGCCTGCACACCGCGATTGACTTCCGCAGCACGCAGGAGGTATCCGGCGCCGGCGCGGACATGCTCCCGCCCGGGGCCGCCGCCGTCGCGCTGCCGGTCGAGGCGGGGAACCTCGATGAGTTCATCGCCGTGATGATCAGCGGCGACCTGGACCGGCAGCGCGAGGTCCTCGGCGACGGGAAGGCCGGGCAGTTCATGCTCGGCATCAACCGGCAGTTCGTCGCCGATCCCGGTCACCGGGCGCAGTTCGGCCGGGCCCTGCACCTGATCGCGGACCACGGCCGCCAGCCGGTCCTCTACCACTGCACCGCCGGCAAGGACCGCACCGGCTGGATGACCGCCATCGTGCTCAGCGCACTCGGCGTGCCTCGCGCGGACATCACCGCCGACTACCTGGTCTCCAACGACTATGTCTGGCCCGCGTACCGGGGCCCGATCCAGGCCCTGGCCGCGGCCGGCCAGCTCGCCGACCCGGATCTGGTCACCCCGCTGCTGCTGCAGGACCCCGCCTACCTCGACGCCGCCTTCGGCGAGGCCGATACGCGGTACGGCGGCTTCGACGCCTTCCTCGCCGAGGGCCTCGACTTCCGCGCCGACGACGTCCTCAGGCTGCGTAGCACTCTTCTGGAGTGAACAACCACTGTCGTTCTGGTAAAAAGTATTGCCATGGAGCGCGTCGTTCTACTTGATGAGACCGGGCACGCACAGGGGGTAGCGGACAAGACGGCGGTGCATCATGACCGGACGCCGCTCCACCTGGCGTTTTCCTGCTATGTCTTCAATGGCTCTGGGCAGTTCCTGCTGACCAGGCGGGCGTTCGGCAAGCGCGTCTTCCCCGGCGTGTGGACGAACAGCTGCTGCGGGCATCCCGGGCCGGGAGAGCCGCTGGATGCCGCGGTGCTGCGCCGGGTGCGCCAGGAGCTGGGGATAACCCTGCCGTCTGCGGTACTGCTGCTGCCCAGGTTCCGCTACCAGGCGCGGATGGACGGGGTGCTGGAGAACGAGCTCTGCCCGGTGTACGCGGGATACTACGAAGGACCGCTGGATCCCGACCCCGAGGAGGTCGCGGACGTCAAGTGGGTCGAGTGGAGTGACTTCTGCTTTTCGGTACTGGCTGGTCAGCAGCCGATCTCCCCGTGGTGCGCCCTGCAGGTAGCCGAGCTGGCCGGGCTGCCTGATGACCCGCTGTCCTGGACGGCCGCGGCCGAGGCCGACCTGCCGCCCGCCGCGCTGGCTGCGCCGCGGCTCACAGCCCTGGGCCAGTTATCCACAGGCTAGGGGGCGGATTCCCCAGTGGCTACCTGGGACCTCCCCACGGTTTCCACACCGCTATCCACAGCGGGTGGGTAATTATTTCTCCGGGGCCAGGCCGCGGGCGAGCAGTTCCAGCACATCGTCCAGAACGTCACGAGGAACCTGGCCGCCCGCGGTCCAGTCGGCCCAGCGCATCCCGATGAAGTTGCCGATGCCGGTGTAGGCGTACGCGATGACCTCAGGGTCATAGCGCGGGTCGACCTCGCCGGCCAGCTGGGCCTCCCGGACGCCGCGAGCGTAACCGCGGGCCAGGTGCTCGTAGTACTCGCGGAACAGGCCGGGCGCGATGAACTCGGACTCGCGCACGATACGGTCGATCCACGGCCGCTCGGACACCATCTCGAAGTACACCCGGAAGCTCTCGCGCTCCCGGGTGCGCTGACTGCCGTCGCTGCTCTCCAGCGCCTTCCTCATCGCGGCCCGGAGGTCATCGTTGATACCCCGGATCACGGCGGCGAAGATCTCCGCCTTGGAGCTGAAGTGAGCGTAGAAGCTCCCGGTGGCGATGCCGGCCTTGGCACAGATGTCCGCGACCGTTGTCTTCCGGTAGCTCCGCTCGCCGAACAGCTCCTCGGCGGCGATCAGCAGTCGTTGTGCAGTTGACGAGCGCTGTGCGGGCAGGGTCACGGAGACGGGATACCACTCGCCGGCGCGGTCTGCTCGGTCCCGGTGTAGGCGGTGATCGGGCCGGTCGCTGTCGTGTCAGTGACCAGCGTCGATCCCTGCTCCACGATGACGCCGTTGGTGATGATGCCTATCGCGGCGCCGGTCACCCCGAAGTGGTCGGTGCTCGAGTAGCCGAACGGGGCCAGCATCGGGCCCTGCGGGAGCCCCGAGTTAATCGCCGCCTGCAGGCTGGCCCTGGTCGGGTTCCGCCCTGCCTTGAACATCGCCTGGACAAAGGTATAGGCCACTGCCTCACCGTACAGGACGTTGCCGTCGAACGGAGCCTTGGCATCGTAGGTGTTGTGCACCTGCTGGAACAGCTGGATCCAGCTGTTGGTCGTGTCGCCGGAGGACGGCAGGTAGCCGTCGGTGATGATGCCGTTGATGAGCTGCGCGGCGGCCGTCGTGCTCTGCTTCCCGATGCTCTGCAGCAGGCCGATGAGGGTATCGGGGTCGGCGCCGACGTTGCTCACCGCGAGCTGCGGGCTGTAGCTGAGCTTGAGGCTGTTCAGCTTGAGCAGCGCGGTGAACGCGGGGATCGAGAAGGAGACGACGACCTGTGCACCGGCCGCACGCAGCGCGGCGACCTGCGGGGCGACGTCGACGTTGGTGTCGACATAGCTCTCCTTGGCGACGATGCTGGACGCCGGGATCTCGTCTTCCAGGCCCTTGATGCCGTCCTGGCCGAACTCGTCATCCTGGTAGAAGAAGCCGATCTTCTTGCCGGCGAAGTGCTGCGCGATGTACTGGCCGAGGATCTTGCCCTCGCGGATGTAATCAAGCTGCCAGCCGTAGGTCCACGGCTCGGTCGCGGGCTCGTTCCAGCAGTCGCAGCCGGACGCCACGAACACGTCGGGGACCTTCTCGGCGTTGAGGAAGTTCACCACCGCCAGGTGGGTAGGCGTGCCGAGGCCGTCGAACAGGGCGTAGATGTTGTCCTGCAGCACGAGCTGGCGCACCACCGTGGCGGTGTTGACCGGGTTGTAGCCGTCGTCCTCGTACTTGTAGTTGATCTTGCGGCCGTAGACGCCGCCATGCGCGTTGACGTAGTCGAAGTAGGCCGCGGACGCCGGGGCGATCTCGCTGTACCCGGGCGCCGCCGGGCCGGTGAGCGGCTGGTGGCTGCCGATCAGGATGCTGGTCGGGGTGATGCCGGGGGCGGAGGCGGTCAGCGGGGCGTTCGCCGACGCCGTTGGCGTGCCGCTCGAGCTCGCTGGCGACTTGGAGCTGGAGCAGGCGGTTGCTGTCAGGAGGGTAAGGGCGGCGAGGATGGTAAGGGCGGCCGGCACGGGTCTCTTCATTGAGTGCCTTCTTCTTTCTGATGGGGACTGTGGCGTGCGGGGGCGGCTGCGAAACCGGTGAACAGCTTCCGCAGTGCCCCCTGCAGGCCTTGCGGGAAGACGAGCATGACGACGATGAGGACCAGGCCGTAGACGGCGATCGGGATGTTGGCCCCCACGGAGGCGGACAGCCCGTGGCTGGTCGCGACATCGGTGATGTACGGCTGCAGCAGGACGACCACCAGGGATCCCCAGATCGCACCGGGCAGGGTACCGAGCCCGCCGAGTACCGCGGCCGTGAGCAGCGTGATCGAGATGGTGAGCGTGAAATCGGTGGGCGCGACCAGCGCGGTGACGACGGCGAGCAGCGAGCCCGCCAGGCCCGCGCACGCCGCGCTCACCACGAACGCCAGGACGCGGGTCGCGGCCACGTTGATCCCGGCCAGGGCGGCGGCCACCTCGTCGTCACGGACTGCCCGCCAGTTCCTGCCGACCCGGCTGCGGCTCAGGCTGGCCAGCAGGGTCAGGGTCACCAGCGCCGTCGCGGTGGCCACCCAGGCCTGCCACCTGGTCAGCGGGAAGCTGGCGCCGAGGAACGCAGGCGCGGTGAACACGACCGTCAGGCCCTGGTCGCCGCCGAAGACTCCCTGGTAGGCGTAAGCGAACGACGGCAGCGCGACCCCGAACAGCAACGTCGCGCCGGCCAGGTACGGGCCGGACAGCCGCGCCGCGGCCATCCCGACGATCGCGCCCGCGGCGGCCGTGATCACCCCTGACACCAGCAGGACCACGATGAACGGCCAGTTCAAGTGTATCAGCAGCAGCGCGGTGGTGTACGCGCCGATGGCCATGAACCCGCCGTGGCCGAGCGAGATCTGGCCGCTCAGCCCGGTCAGCACGGTGAGGCCGGCCACCGCCGTCACGTCGACGGCGATCTGCGCGATCTGGAAGTCACGGTAGCTGTTCAGCTGGATGGACGCGATGACGGCGATAACGGCGGTCAGCGCGATCGCGGCCAGGACTCTTCTCATGGCTTCGCTCACACCCGCCGCAGGCTGGCGCCGGAGAAGATGCCCGCCGGCCGGAGCATCAGGACCAGGATCAGCAGGCCCATCGCGACGATCGAGGTGAAGTTGGAGCCGAGGTAGCCGCTCACGTAGCTGAGCCCGACGCCGAGGATCAGCCCGCCGGCCACGCCCCCGGCCGGGCTGTCCAGGCCGCCGAGCACCGCGGCGGTGAAGCCATAGACGAAGATCGAGTCCATGCTGGCCGGGTACAGGAAGGTGGACGGCGAGACGAGCAGGCCAGCCAGGGCGCCGAGCAGGCCGGCCAGCGCCCAGCCCACGGTGAGTACCCGGCCCACCCGGATGCCGGACAATCGCGCGACCGTGGCGTTGAAGGCCGCGGCCCGCATCCGCAGCCCCGCGGTGGTGAACCGGAACAGCACCGCCAGCAGCAGCGTCGAGACGAGCACCGCCCCGACGACGAACAGGTCGGCCCTGGTGATTCCCAGCGGGGTGCGCCCCAGGTGGATCCCGGTCACGGAGAAGGCACTGGGGAACGAGCGGTACTGCGCGCCGAACAAGATCCCGGCCAGGCCTTCCAGCCCGATCAGCAGCCCGATCGTGACGATCACCGAGTTCAGCTCGGGCTTGCCGGCCGTCGGCCGGATCACGATGAGCTCGGTGAGCGCGCCGAGGACGACGCCGGCCGCGAGCGCGACCGCGAAACCCGCCCAGTAGCTGCCGGTCTTGTAGATCACCTCGATGGCGATGAAGGTGGTGAACATCGCCATCCCGCCCTGCGCGAAGTTCAGCATCCGGGTGCCGCGCCAGATCAGCACCAGCGACAGGGCGATCGCCGCGTAGATCATCCCGAACACGATCCCGCTGAGCGTGAACTGCAGGAACTCGACCATTTAGAACCCTAGGTAGTGGTGGCGGAGCGCGACATCCTGGGCGAGAGCCCGCGCGTCGGCGGTGGCGACGACCTTGCCCAGGTTCAGCACCACGCCCGTGTCGGCGATGGCGAGGGCGGCGCGGGCATTCTGCTCGACGAGCACGATCGTGATGCCGCTGTCCCGGCTGAGCTGCACCACCAGGTCCAGCACCTGGGCCATCACCCGGGGCGCGAGCCCGAGCGAAGGCTCGTCTAGCAGGAGGACCTTCGGGCGGGCGAGCAGCGCCCTGGCGATCACCAGCATCTGCCGCTCGCCGCCGGACAAGGTGGCGGCCAGCTTCCGGCGTCTGCCCGCCAGCTGGGTGAAGCGGCCGTACGCCTCGGCAAGGCTCTGTGCCTTCTCCGCCCTGGTAACCCTGCGGGACATCATGCCGATGCGGAGGTTCTCCTCGACGGTCAGCTCGGCGATGACCCCCTGGCCTTCTGGCACATGGGCGATCCCGGTCCGGGCCAGGCGCTCGGGTCCCTTACCGGTCAGGTCCTGGCCGTCGAGCGTGACGGTGCCGCGGCGCGGCCTGACCAGGCCGCTGACCGCGCGCAGCAGGGTGGTCTTGCCGGCTCCGTTTGCGCCCAGGACGGCGGTGATCGTGCCTGGCAGTGCCTCGATCGACACGCCGTCCAGGGCGATGACGCCGCCGTACCCGGCGACGAGGTCCTCGATCAGCAACCCCCTACTCACCTGGCTGCTCCTGCTCACCTGGCTGTTCTTCCTTGTCTGGCTGCTCCTGTGCCGCGCCGAGATAGGCGGCGGTCACGGCGGGATCGGCCTGGACCTCCTGGGGGGTGCCCGCCGCGATCACCGTGCCGAAGTCGAGGACGGTGATCTCGTCGCAGACCGACATCATCAGGTCCATGTGGTGCTCGACCACCACCAGCGAGGCTTCCGCTGCCAGCTCGCGGATCAGCTGGCCGAGCTCGGCCAGCTCGGTCTCGTCCAGGCCGCTGGCCGGCTCGTCGAGCAGCAGCAGCCGCGGCCTGGCCACCAGCGCCCGTGCCAGCGCGACGCGCTTGCGCATCCCGTAGGACAGCTCGCCCGGCAGTGCCGTGGCGAGGTCTGCGGCACCCACTCGCTCCAGGGCCTGCCTGGCTTCCTGAGCCAGCATCCGCTCGTCCCTGGCCGCTCGCGGCAGGGACAGCAGCGCGGCGGCGAACCCGGCCCTGGCCCGCGAGGTCGCGCCGATCATGACGTTCTCCAGGGCGGTGAGGCCGGCGAACAGGCCGACGCCCTGGAGCGTCCTGGCGACGCCGAGGCGGGCGAGACGATGCGGCCTCAGGGCGTGCTGACTCGTGCCGTCGATCAGCACCTCACCGTGGTCGGGCCGGATGAATCCGCACAGCACGTTGAGCAGTGTGGTCTTGCCGGCTCCGTTCGGGCCGATCACCCCGCGGATATGCCGCGGCGGCACCGTCAGCGACACCGCGTCAAGCGCGGTGAGCCCGCCGAACCGGACGGTGACATCCCTCACCTCAAGAACTGAACTGCCGTTCATAGACAATCGTCCTTTGCCTGGCGGTAGGGAACGGTTGGTTATGAATCACCATTCAGGCATCTTCGCGCCCGGCAGGCAACCCCTCTTGGTAGTCGTGACGTAACCGCAACGCGGCGGCCGCGGGCTGCCGGGCCGCCGGCCGTAGGCGTACCGGCACGTCCGGATGCCCGCTATGGCAGCATGTAACAGTGAGCAACCTGCATCCGGTACCTGCTCCTGCTCTCGTCAGCGCTGTGGACGTCATCGAGGCCCGCAAGGCGGCGATCGGCGACGGAACCGAGGTCCGCAGGCTCCTGCCGCAGCGGGCCCTGCGGACGATCGGCGCCTGGTGCTTCCTTGATCACTACGGGCCCGACGACGTGAGCCGGGGCGCCGGCATGCAGGTGCCGCCGCATCCGCACACCGGCCTGCAGACCGTCAGCTGGCTGTTCGAGGGGCACGTGCTGCACCGCGACAGCCTCGGCAGCCAGCAGCTGATCCGGCCCTGCGAGCTGAACCTGATGACCTCCGGCCGTGGCATCGCCCACTCGGAGGAGTCGCCCAGAGGGCGTCCCCCGGTGCTGCACGGGCTGCAGCTGTGGATCGCGCTGCCCGACAGCGACCGGTTCACCGACCCGAGCTTCGCCCACCACGCCGAGCTGCCGGCAGTCCGCCACCAGGGCGCGACGGTGACCGTCGTCATCGGCGAGTACCAGGGCGAGCAGTCACCGGCGCGGACGTACAGCCCGCTGATCGGCCTCGAGGTGGCCGTCGACGCGGGCGCGACGTTCATCCTGCCGGTCCGGCCAGATTATGAGTACGGGATCGTCTCGGTGGACGGGCCGGCGACGGTGGCGGGCACTCCTATCGAGCCGGGGATGCTCGCGCACGTGCCGGGCGGGCTGTCCGTGGTGCTGCTCGAGCCGGGAGCGGGCGGGCGTCAGCCCGCGCGGTTCTTCGTCATCGGGGGCGAGCCATTCCGCGAGCAGCTGGTGATGTGGTGGAACCTGGTTGCCCGCACCGCCGAGGAGATCACCCAGGCCCGC
>Ga0209530_1001034_pt1 | contig 14298 bp, 11 predicted proteins | sample BlaSpr_A8_Ref_O1_FD_187987 | JGI IMG/M metagenome (GOLD analysis project Ga0209530, IMG submission 187987) | Forest soil microbial communities from Thunder Bay, Ontario, Canada - Black Spruce, Ontario site 2_A8_Ref_O1 (SPAdes) (version 2) | ecosystem: Environmental > Terrestrial > Soil > Boreal...
CGAGGTGACCGCGTCGCCGTGCGTTACCCCGCGGGTATCAATTGGGTACTGGCGTTTTGGGGCACCGTGATGGCCGGTGGCGTCGCAGTGGCGGTCAATACCCGGTCTGTGCAGCCAGAGGTCGAGTTCATGCTGGCCGACTCCGGTGCGCGAGTGGACCTGGCGCCGGACATGGCGCTGCCCGACGGCCAGCCGTACGTGACCGAACAACTCGGCAGCACGGACACGGCCGCGCTGTTTTACACCTCGGGCACCACCGGTCACCCCAAAGGTGTGCCGACCACCCATGAGGCATTCCTGACCAACACCGAGAACTCGCGCCGGTGTCTCGCACTGCCAAGGGATGTAGGTGCGGGGATGCGTACCCTCATCTCGGTGCCGTTGTTCCATGTAACCGGTTGCAATTCCCAGCTTTTGGCGGCTACTCGGCTCGGCGGTGCATCGGTGATCATGCCCGCACTCAACCTCGACGAATTGGCGGCCGCACTGCCCCAAGAGCGCATCTCGCTCATGGTGACCGTTCCGGCAATCTACTCCTTGTTGTTGCGCAACAAGGCCTTTGCCAGTGCGGACGTTTCCGAGGTGCGCTGGGTGGGCTATGGAGGTGCGCCGATCGCCCCGTCGTTGGTGCGGTCGGTGAAGGAGGCATTTCCGCAAGCGACAGTGTTCAACGGGTACGGCATGACCGAGACGGCCTCGTTGATGACCGTACTGCCCGACAATGATGCCGTCGAGCACGCCGACTCGGTCGGGTACGCGGTCCCCTCGGTGGACCTCGGCGTGATCCCTTTCGGTGACGATCCCGCGGTGGGCGAGTTGGTCGCGCGCGGAGCTAATGTGACTGCCGGATACTGGGATCGGCCGGCGGCCACCTCGGCCGCTTTCGCGGACGGCTGGCTGCATACCGGTGACGTGGTTCGAGTCGACGACGCGGGTCGGGTGCACATCATCGACCGGCTCAAAGACATCATCAACCGCGGTGGCGAGAACATTTCCAGCGTCGAGGTCGAAGCAGCGCTGCTGGCCGCCCCCAACATCGCGGACGCCTGCGTACTGGCGGTTCCCGACGACGTGATGGGCGAGAAGGTCGGAGCCGTGCTGTTCGGTGGCGACGAGCAGATCGATGTGCGGGCGGTGCTGGACCACTGCCGCGGGCAGCTCGCCGATTTCAAGATTCCGCAGTACGTCACCGTGGTAGACGGCGCACTCCCGCGCAACGCCGGCGGCAAACTGCTCAAGGGCAAGCTTCGTGAGCAAGTGCAGTGGGGCGACCCGCTTCGATGAGCGCGACCCTGCTGATCGCGAACCGTGGCGAGATCGCCCTTCGAATCATCCGAACCGCAACCGAACTTGGCATCCAAACGGTAGCGGTTTACGCCGAAGACGACGCTGAGGGCCCACACGTACATGCCGCCGACGAAGCGATCGGTCTGCCTGGTACCGGCCCGGCGGCCTACCTCGACCACTCTGTGTTGCTGGCGGCGGCCAAGAGCGCGGGCGCCGAGATGATTCATCCCGGATACGGATTCCTCAGTGAGAACGCCGAATTCGCCCGCGCTTGTGTGGCTGCCGGGTACACGTTCGTAGGGCCGGACGCCGACGTGCTCGACATGGTCGGCAATAAGTCATCGGCCCGTGCTGCCGCGACTGCCGCGGGCGTGCCGGTGCTGCCCGCGACCAGCGGGGCGAGCAGCGTTGAGGACGTCCATGCATTTTTCTCCGCGCAGGACGGCCCCATCATGATCAAGGCGCTGGCAGGCGGCGGCGGCCGGGGCATGCGCAAGGTGGACAGCGCCGATCAGATCGATTCTTCCTATCAACAGTGCGCAGCGGAGGCGCGACTGGGCTTCGGTGATCCCGCTGTGTTCGCCGAGGCGGTTCTGGACGCCGCGCGACACATCGAGGTGCAGGTTGTCGCGGCACCGGCCAGGCACCAAACACATGCGCTCGCTCTGGGAGACCGTGACTGCAGCATCCAGCGTCGTTATCAGAAGGTCATTGAAATTGCGCCTGCGCAGGGGCTTTCGGATAGATTGCGTCGTGACCTGCATCTGGCCGCAGCCCGGCTCTGCGCCAGAGTCGGCCTGCGCGGGCTGGCCACTGTCGAATTCCTGGTCGCCGGTGAGAAGTTCGTCTTCCTCGAGGTGAACCCGCGTATCCAGGTGGAACACACGATCACCGAGGAGACCGCCGGGGTGGACCTGGTGGCTGTCCAGTTGGCCGTTGCGGGCGGCGCGTCCTACTACGAACTAGGACTGCCGGCCGGAATTGCTTCTGACGGTGACGAAGTCATCGGCGAGCCGGCCGCGCGACGGGGTATCGCGATTCAGGCCCGGGTCAGCATGGAGACTTTTGCCCGCGACGGGTCCGTTTTGCCCTCGGCAGGTACCCTGTCAGCGTTCTCGCCGCCCACCGGTCCGGGTGTACGCGTCGACACCTACGGCCGGCCGGGGCTGGTTCTCAGCTCGCGGTACGACTCGCTGCTGGCCAAGGTCATCACCCATGTAAACGGATCGTCGTTGCATGCAGCGGTGCGCAAGACGCGGACCGCGCTGGCTGAGTTCAGCATCGAGGGCGTTCGCACAAACATCAGTTTCCTGCGAGAGCTGCTGTCCGACAGTCAAATTCAGTCAGGTGTGGTGACGACGAGTTTCCTCGATGCCAAGCTCTCCGAGTTTGCGGCTGCAGCGCTCTCGCACCAACACGACACTCGGGCCGCGGCGGTCGAGCTGTACCCGGGTGAGGAAGCGCTGCGTGCGCAGCTGGCCGGGACCGTGGTCGAGGTGGTACCCGATGGCACCGACTTTGGTCCCGGCGATCAGCTGGTGGTGCTCGAGGCGATGAAGATGCAGCACGTGCTCGTCGCGCCGGATGCGCTGCGGACGGTCCGGAGTCTGGTGACACCCGGCCAAGTCGTCGGAACCGGGGACCCCTTGCTGGTTTTCACCCGGACGGGTGCCGGCGCCGACGGCGAATCCATAGCCGCTGCCGTCGATCTCGACCGATCGCGCGCCGACCTTGACGAGGTCGCCGAACGCCATCTGCTCACCCTCGACGAGGGCCGACAGGCCGCTGTTGCCAAGCGGCACAGGCAAGGTCGCCGCACCGCCCGAGAGAACATCGCTGATCTGGTTGATGCCGGCAGCTTCGTCGAATACGGCGCATTGGCCATTGCCGCGCAGCGCAGCAGGCGATCAGAGGAGGATCTGATCGCAAACACCCCGGCCGACGGCCTGGTCGCCGGCCTGGCGACCATCGGCGCCGACCGCTTCGGAGGGGCGGCGGCCGAGGCTGTCGTGGTGTCCTACGACTACACCGTGCTGGCCGGGACGCAGGGCATGCGCAACCACGCCAAAACCGATCGTGTCTTCGATTTGGCCGTCCGAAAACGGCTACCGGTGGTGTTGTTCGCCGAGGGTGGCGGTGGCCGTCCCGGGGACACCGACGTCGGCGGCAGGGCCGGATTGGACGTGCCGACTTTCCGGGTACTGGCTGGGCTGTCCGGCCGGGTGCCGTTGGTGTCGATAGTCTCCGGCCGGTGTTTCGCCGGCAACGCCGCGCTGGCGGGGGTGTGCGATGTCATCATCGCCACCCCGGACGCCAATATCGGGATGGGCGGGCCGGCAATGATCGAGGGCGGTGGGCTCGGGGTGTACCCGCCTGAGGCGATCGGGCCGATCGAGGTCCAGCGGCGCAACGGCGTGGTGAGCCTGGTTGCCCGTGACGAGGCGCACGCCGTGTCGCTGGCCAAGCAGTACCTGTCGTATTTTCAGGGCAGCGCGCAGGATTGGGAAGCGCCGGATCCGCGGCTGGCCCGGCATGTGGTCCCGCAGAATCGGCTACGCGCCTACGACGTGCACCGGGCGATCGAGTCGATCGTCGATGTCGGCTCAGCCCTGGAGTTGCGCCCCGACTACGGCGTTGGGGTAGTCACCGCGCTCATCCGGGTGGAGGGCATGGCATATGGGCTGATCGCCAACAGCAGTCACCATCTGGGCGGTGCGATTGATGCCGAGGCGGCGGACAAGGTCGCCGACTTTCTCGCCCTCTGCGAGTCGTTCCGGCTACCGGTGATCTCGTTGTGCGACACACCCGGATTCATGGTCGGCCCGGACGCGGAAAAAGAAGCCGCGGTGCGCCGATTCGGGCGGATGTTCGTCGTCGGCGCGCGACTGACGGTGCCGCTCGGAATGATCATCCTGCGCAAGGGCTATGGATTGGGCGCCATGGCGATGGCCGGAGGCTCCTTCCGTGCGCCGCAGTTCACCGTCGCCTGGCCTACCGGAGAAATCGGCGGCATGGGCCTGGAAGGTGCCGTGCGACTCGGGTTCAGCAAGGAGCTGAACGCCGTGGCAGACCCGACCGAACGTCAAAGCCTATTCGATCGTCTCGTGGACGCGGCTTACCGGCACGGGAAGGTGCTGCGGTCGGCCACCACGTTCGAGCTCGACGATGTGATCGACCCCGCAGGGTCCCGGGCCTGGATCACCAGACTGCCGGGACCCTGAGGGTCTTCCTGCGGAGGCTGTTATCCGTGACCGGAACCGCAGCCGACGCCCGGCAGGCATCCGGTGCCGCCCGGCACGCCACCGGGGCCCGCGAACTGGCCGCCGGAGCCGCAGCCGACGCCCGGGATGCAGCCGGTGCCGCCCGGACCGCCACCGGGACCGCCGTTCTGGCCGCCGGTGCCGCAGTTTCCGTTGGCGTCGCAGCCGCCGCCGCCCGGGTCGTCCTTGAAGATAACGTGAGTGGGCGAAGGTCCGGTCATCGCTGGTCCGGCACCAAAAGTGCCGGCTGCGGCCGTTGGCGCGGCAGCAACCGCCGCAGCGACGGCCCCAGCCACGAACAGTGGTTTCATGAGCTTCAATTTCGCTAACATTTTTACCGATTACCACCTACACACGCGTACAAAACATCGAATTAGAGATCCGGTGCAACCGATGCTCGCCGCCGGCGAGAACCTGCTACAACGCAAGAGAAGGCGTCCAAAATGACCTCACTTGATCTGACCGGCCGTACCGCGATTGTCACCGGTGCTTCGCGCGGAATCGGGCTGGCGATCGCGCAACAGCTGGCGACCGCCGGCGCCAATGTGGTACTTACCGCCCGTAAGCAGGAGGCAGCGGAGGCGGCCGCGGCGCAGGTCGGCGACCGGGCCCTGGGGGTCGGCGCTCACGCGGTCGACGAGGACGCCGCCCGGGCATGCGTGGACGTCGCTCTGGAGCGCTTCGGCAGCGTGGACATTTTGGTGAACAACGCGGGAACCAATCCGGCGTACGGCGCACTGATCGACCAGGACCACGCCCGCTTCGCCAAGATCTTCGACGTCAACGTGTGGGCCCCGCTGCTGTGGACGTCGCTCGTCGTCAAGTCATGGATGGGTGAGCACGGCGGTGCGGTCGTCAACACCGCGTCCATCGGCGGCCTGCACCAATCCCCGGCAATGGGTATGTACAACGCCACCAAGGCTGCGCTGATCCATGTCACCAAACAACTGGCGCTGGAACTCTCACCGGGTATCCGGGTCAATGCCGTCTGCCCGGGGGTGGTTCGGACCAAACTGGCCGAGGCGCTGTGGAAGGACCACGAGGACCCGTTGGCCTCGTCGATAGCGCTCGGGCGCATCGGCGAGCCGGTAGATGTGGCGGGCGCAGTCGCCTTCTTGGTTTCCGACGCGGCGAGCTGGATCACCGGTGAGACGATGGTCATCGACGGCGGTCTGCTGCTCGGCCCCGCGCAGGGCTTCCAGGCAAAACCAGGAGCAACGCAATGAGCACGGACGGCGCAGCCGACCTGGACGCGCGGGTGCAGGCGCTGCTCGACGAGCACGACCCGGCAACCAGCGACCCGCGGAGTTTCCTCGGCGCACAGTACGACGCTGGGCTGGCCTGGGTGCACTTGCCGCAGGGTTTCGGTGGGCTGGACTTGCCGCGATCTGCCCAGCAGCGGGTTGACGCCAAGTTGGCCGCCGCGGGTGCGCCGGTGGGCGGCACCGTCAAGAACTTCATCGGCATGGGCATGGCGGCACCGACGATCGCGGCGGTGGGGACCGACGAGCAGAAGCGAAAGTTCCTGCGCCCGTTGTTCACCGGCGAGCACGTCTACTGCCAGTTGTTCAGCGAGCCGGGTGCGGGTTCGGACCTGGCCGGGGTGGCCACCCGCGCGGTCCGTGACGGCGACGAGTGGATCGTCAACGGGCAGAAGGTGTGGACGTCGATGGCACAGCACGCGCAGATGGCCATCCTGGTGGCGCGCACTGATCCGACGGTGCCCAAGCACTCGGGCCTGACCTACTTCCTGTGCGACATGACCCAACCTGGTGTCGAAGTCCGGCCGCTGCGCCAGATCACCGGCGAAGCCGAATTCAACGAGGTGTTCCTGACCGACGTCCGGGTGCCCGATTCGAATCGGCTCGGCGCGGAGGGCGGCGGCTGGCGGGTCGCCACCACCACGCTGAACAACGAGCGGGTTGCGATCGGTTCGCGCGCCGGGGTTCCGCGTGAGGGCGGGATCATCGGCAGGGTCACCGAAGCCTGGCGGAAGGAACCGGGGTTACGCAACCCTGCGATGCATGACGAGCTGATGCGGCTCTGGGTCGACGCAGAGGTCCTTCGACTCAGTGGTGAACGGTCGCGTCAGCAGGCCCTCGCCGGTCAGCCCGGACCGGAAGGTGCCGGGATTAAAGTCGCCTTCGCCAGTCTGGCACAGGCGATTTCGGGTTTTGACATCGAACTGCACGGCGAATCCGGACTGCGCTACGACGACTGGACCATGCGCAGAACAGAAGTTGTCGACCTGATCGGGCGCGACCCCGGATACCGCTACCTGCGGGCACGCGGGAACTCGATCGAGGGTGGCACCTCGGAGATCTTGCGTAACACCATCTCGGAGCGGATTCTTGGCCTGCCCGGCGAACACCGCGTCGACAAGGACGTCGCCTGGAAGGATCTGGCCCGATGAGCATCGGCGACCTGCTGTACTCGGACACCGAGGAGGCATTGCGGGACAGCGTCCGCAATCTGTTCGCCGACCGGTGCCCACCGGAATCCGTTGCTGCGGCCTATGAATCAGCGCCGCAAGACTTTTCAGCTGTGTGGCGAACGCTGGCCGTGGAGCTGGGGGTGGCCGGACTGCTGGTGCCCGAATCGCTCGGCGGCGCGGGGGCGAGCGCGCGCGAGGCCGCGGTCGTCATGGAGGAGATCGGCCGGGCCGTAGCGCCGGTGCCGTTTTTGTCCAGCGCAGTGCTGGCGACGGTCGCGCTGTTGCGTGCCTCGGAAACCGAAACTGCGGCCGACACAGACACCGAGACCGTGTCTGAGCTGGCTCAGGGTGCCCTCACCGCGGCGCTGGTAGTGCCACTGTCCACTGCGCCCGGCGATTCCGTCGCCGGGGTCAGCATCGGCGCCGACGGTCTGACCGGCGCGGTCAGCAGCGTCGCGGGTGTCGGCGAGGCCGACGTGCTGGTGGTGCCGGTTGCGGGCCGGGAGGGACCCGAACTGCACACCGTGTCCCGGACCGGCGCCGGTGTCGAGGTGTTGCCAGTGCTGGCGCTGGATATGACCAGACCCCTCGCGGACGTGCGGTTCTCGGGGGCAGCGTCGTCACGCGTTGGCTCGGCGGAGCCCGCACTCCAGGCAGCGCTGGAGACCGGCGCGGCCCTGCTGGCGTCTGAACAACTCGGGGTGGCGCAATGGTGCTTCGACACCACGCTGGCTTACGCCAAGCAACGCAAGCAGTTCGGCCGCGCGATCGGCTCCTACCAGGCGATCAAACACCGGCTGGCTGATCTGTGGTTTGAGGTCAGTTCGGCCAGGTCGGCGGCCCGCTACGCCGCCGGCACGTGCGCGCTGGGCGACGCGGATGCGACCGTCGCCGCGGCGATCGCTCAGGCTTACTGCAGCGGCATCGCCGTGCACGCCGCGGAGGAGTGCGTACAGCTGCACGGCGGCATCGGGATGACCTGGGAGTATCCAGCGCACTTGTACCTCAAGCGGGCCAAGAGCGACCAGTTGGCCCTCGGCACCGCCTACCGTCACCGGGCGCGGTTGGCCGAGTTGGTGGACCTGCCGTCGAGCTAGGCCAGTCGTGAGCGACCGCTTGCGCGGCTAAGCCATAGCTCTTCGCTGCGGTTGTGGAGGGCCAGCTAACCTCAGGCATCAGCCAACGCGGGCAAAGACGTAGGCAACAGATAAGTTGCCCGACCAGCGCCGCTACGTTAACGCGGTAGCGCCGAACCGAAGGCCTCCGTCATCGCCGTCCAATGCCGCTCGTCGGCGGCGGCATCGTAGGGCGGATTGTCCGGGACCGCGAAACCGTGGGCCGCCTGGTACCACTCGATGGTGTGCTGCACACCGGCCGCCGTCAGCGCTTTGTCGAGCTGTTCAGCATGGTCGGCCGTGAAGGACGCGTCATTCTCGGCGCCGCCGATGTACACCGTGGCGTTAATCCGGTCAGCCAACAGGTGCGGGCTGTCCGCGGTGTCGGTCACCAGGCCGCCACCGTGGAAGGACGCCGCGGCCGCGACGCGGTCGGGAAGACGGCCGGTCACCACCACCGAAGTCCGCCCACCCATGCAATAGCCGCACACGCCGAATCGCTCCCCGGAAACTTCGGGACGAGCGGCCAGGTAGTCGAAGAAGGCAGCCGCGTCGCTGGCCATCTTGTCCGGTGTGATGCTGCCCATCATGGACATCAACCGCTTGCGCTCCTGCTCGTCGCTGAACGCGGTGGCCATCTCGAACGGGGCCCAGTCGCCATTGCGGTAATACATGTCGGGAAGCAATACGGCATAGCCGAATCCGGCCAGCTTGGCCGCCATTTGCTCGAAGGAGTCGCGCACCCCGCCGGCGTCGGGGTACATGACCACGCCGGGCCAGGGGCCGGTCCCTTCAGGGGTGAACAGCTGGACGGGGCAGGTGCCATCGGGAGTCGTGACGGTGTCGGTGATGTTCGGCATGGCCTCCGTTGTACTCCTACCGCCTCGAGGTAAATTCATCGGCGCCGATCCGCCGCGCCCGGCTACGCCGCGCTTGCGATCGCCGCTAAGCTGACCGCGTGCCGATCGCGACTCCCTACGAGGACCTGTTGCGCCTGGTGCTCGAGCAGGGCGCGGCCAAATCAGACCGCACCGGCACCGGGACCCGCAGCCTGTTCGGCCAGCAGTTGCGCTATGACCTGTCGGCCGGGTTCCCGCTACTCACTACCAAAAAGGTGCATTTCAAATCGGTCGTGTACGAGTTGCTGTGGTTCCTGCGCGGCGACTCCAACGTCGGCTGGCTGCGAGAGCATGGAGTCACCATCTGGGACGAGTGGGCCAGCAGCACAGGCGATCTCGGGCCGGTCTACGGTGTGCAGTGGCGATCCTGGCCGACCCCGTCGGGCGAACACATCGACCAGATCAGCGCTGCACTGGATTTGCTGCGCACCGACCCGAATTCCCGACGCATCATCGTGTCGGCTTGGAACGTCGGCGAGATCCCGCAGATGGCGCTGCCGCCGTGTCACGCGTTCTTCCAGTTCTACGTTGCCGACGGGCGGTTGAGCTGCCAGCTCTACCAGCGCAGCGCCGACCTGTTTCTCGGTGTGCCGTTCAACATCGCCAGCTACGCGCTGCTCACCCACATGATGGCCGCTCAGGCCGGTCTTTCGGTCGGCGACTTCGTCTGGACGGGCGGTGACTGCCACATCTACGACAACCACGTCGAGCAGGTGCAGACCCAGCTCAGTCGCGAGCCGCGCCCGTACCCGGAACTGCTTCTGGCCCAAAGGGATTCGATCTTCGACTACACCTACGACGACGTCGTCGTGAAGAACTACGATCCGCACCCGCCGATCAAAGCTCCCGTCGCTGTATGAAGCTCGTGGGCCTGGTCTGGGCTCAGTCGACGTCTGGCGTCATCGGTCGCGGCGGCGACATCCCGTGGCGGGTGCCTGAGGACCTGACCCGATTCAAGCAGGTGACCATGGGACACACCGTGGTGATGGGCCGGCGGACCTGGGATTCTTTGCCGGCCGGAGTTCAGCCGCTTCCGGGTCGCAGAAATGTCGTACTGTCCCGTCAAACTGGTTTCATGGCTGACGGAGCGCAGGTGCTCGGTTCACTCGAGCAGGCTATTAGCGTTTCCGAGACCGAGCCCGAAACTTGGGTGATCGGCGGCGAGCAGATCTACCGGCTCGCGCTGCCGCGCGCCACCCGATGCGAGGTCACCGAGGTCGATATCGATCTGCCGCGCGGTGACAACGACGCGCTGGCCCCGGTGCTCGACGAGACGTGGCTGGGTGAGCCCGGCGAGTGGCTGGTCAGCCGCTCGGGGCTGCGGTACCGGTTTCACAGCTACCACCGGTCATGAGCGCCGCTTCTCCTCATCGCTTCGTCCCCCGCAAGCGGGTGGTGCCCCCACTGCATCGTCGCGGCGCGCGGTCATGAGCACCTTGACCGCCGCGCAGGCCCGCCGGGTGGCGGTCGCTGCACAGGGCTTCGCCGAGCCCAAACCGGCGGGCCCGATCACCCGCGCGCATCTCAAGCGGCTCGTTGCGCGGATTCAAGTGCTGCAGCTGGATTCGGTGTCAGTGGCGGTGCGCGCCCACTACGCGCCCGTGTTCAGTCGCCTGGGCCCGTACGACCGCGACGTGCTGGACCGCGCCGCGTGGGGTCCGCGCTCGTCACGGCTGCTGGCCGAGTACTGGGCGCACGAAGCCGCGCTGATGGCCGTCGACGACTGGCCGCTGCTGCGCTGGCGGATGCGCCAGTACCGGCACGGCCGCTGGGGCACCCATATCGTCAAGGCCAACCCAAGGCTCGCCGACGACATCGTCACCGCCGTCGCCGAGCTCGGGCCGAGTACTGCCGGGCAGATCGAAGCCCATTTGGCCGCCGAACCGCGTGGAGCCAAGGGACCATGGTGGGGACGTAGCGATACCAAATGGGTCGCCGAGGCTCTGTTCGCCTCTGGGGTGCTCACGACGGCTACCCGGGTCGGCTTTGCGCGTCACTATGACCTGGTGGAGCGGGTGCTGCCGGCTAGTGTGCTGGCTCGGGAGGTCGACGAAAACGAAGCGGTCCGCGAGCTCACGCTGCGGGCGGCCAGCGCGCTGGGTGTGGGCACCGAGGCCGACATCCGCGACTACTTCCGGCTGTCGGCCCAGCAGGTCAAGCCGGCGATCGCTGAGCTGCTCGCTGCGGGCGAGATTGAGCGGATCAGTGTCGACGGCTGGTCCGGGCCGGCGTATCTGCGGATCGGCCGGACGGTGCCACGCCGGGACCGCGGCACCGCGCTGCTCTGTCCGTTCGACCCGTTGATCTTCTTCCGGCCCCGGGTCGAGCGGCTGTTCGGCTTTCATTACCGCATCGAGATCTACACACCCGCCGAAAAGCGCCAGTACGGCTACTACGTGTGGCCGCTGTTGGTAGACGGTCAGCTGGTCGCGCGAGTCGACCTCAAGGCCGACCGAGCCTCGAACACACTGCGAGTGGTGGGCGCGTTCGGTGAGCCCATGCAAACTGGCGGAGCGGCACTGGCCCGGGTTGCCGCAGCGCTGGCCGGCGAGCTGGAGTCGATGGCGTCATGGCTGGGATTGGGTGGGTTCAGCGTGTCCAACCGCGGCGATCTGGCAGGGCAGTTACGTGCCGCTGCCAGGCGGGTCAGCTGATGGACGGAAGTAGTTCGCAGACGCCGTCGACAATCAAGGAGCTCAAAGACACGCTCTGGAAAGCGGCTAACAAGCTGCGCGGGTCCCTTTCGGCCGGCCAGTACAAAGACGTGGTACTCGGGCTGGTTTTTCTCAAGTACGTCTCCGACGCTTACGGCGAGCGATCCGACGGCGAGTTCGCAGTGCCACCCGCAGCGCGTTGGAACTTCTTGGCGGACAGCGTAAAGACCAACATTGGTCAGCTCGCTGACGAGGCGATGGACGCGCTGATGACCGCCAACCCGCCGCTGGCCGGAATGCTGCCGCGGCTGTACAACAACGTCGACAAGCGCCGGTTGGGTGAGCTGGTGGACCTGCTTGACCATGCGCGATTCAGCCGCCAGGGCACGAATCGCGCCCGTGACCTGATGGGGGAGGTGTACGAGTATTTCCTCGGCAATTTCGCCCGCGCGGAAGGACGGCGGGGCGGTGAATTCTTTACCCCGCCCAGTGTCGTCCGGGTGATCGTCGAGGTCCTCGAACCGTCGCGCGGACGCGTGTACGACCCGTGTTGCGGCTCGGGTGGGATGTTCGTGCAGACCGAGAACTTCATCGTCGAGCGCGACAGCGACCCCACCGGCGTCTCGATCTGCGGTCAGGAGAGCGTCGAGCAGACCTGGCGGATGGCGAAGATGAACCTTGCCGTACACGGCATCGACAACACGGGGCTGGGCACGCGGTGGGGCGACACGTTCGTCAACGACCAGCACGCCGGCGTGCAGATGGACTACGTGATGGCCAATCCGCCGTTCAACATCAAGGATTGGGCCCGCGACGAGCAAGATCCGCGCTGGCGCTTCGGCGTTCCGCCCGCGGGTAACGCGAATTATGCCTGGATCCAGCACATCCTGTCCAAGCTGACGCCAAATGGTCAGGCTGGGGTGGTGATGGCGAACGGATCGATGTCGTCGAACGTAGGCGGACAAGGGGATATTCGTGCGCGCATCATTGAGGCTGACCTGGTGTCGTGCATGGTCGCGTTGCCCGCACAGCTCTTTCGCAGCACCGGAATTCCGGTGTGCCTGTGGTTCTTTTCCATGGACAAGTCCTACCGGTCCGGGCAGGTGCTGTTTATCGACGCCCGCGGGCTCGGCTACCTGGTGGATCGCGCCGAACGCGCATTGACGAACGAGGAGGTCGTTCGTATTGGTGATACCTATCATGCGTGGTGCCGGTCCAAGTCGGCCGTCGCGAAAGGCATCGCCTACGAAGATGTTCCGGGATTTTGCAAATCAGTGTCGCTGGACGAAATCCGAGCTGCGAGCCATGTGCTCACCCCGGGAAGGCATGTAGGTGCTCCTGCGGATGAGGATGACGAGGAGCCCGTCGACGAGAAGATCGCAAGGCTGACAGAGGATCTGCTGGCAGCGTTCGACGAATCCGCAGGGTTGGAGCGGGTTGTGCGGGAGCAAGTGGAGCGCCTCTGGTGACGGTCAGGCTGGGTGACTATCTCGAGTTCAGCAACGGAAGTAGCTCGCCGGTGCGCGAGTCGGATGGGCGATTTCCCGTCTATGGCGCGAACGGGGCCATCGGTTATTCGGCAGAACACAATGCCAGCGGCCCACTGATAGTCCTTGGTCGCGTTGGATCGTATTGCGGTAGCCTGCGCTATTGCGATACCGACGTGTGGGTTACCGACAACGCGTTGGTTTGCCGGGCCAAGGAGCCGCAAGAAACGCGATTTTGGTATTACGCACTGCAAACCTGCAGGCTCAACGAACAGCGGGCCGGATCAGGGCAGCCCTTGCTCAATCAGACAATTCTCCGTGATGTTTCGGTCTGTACCGTGGCGGCCCATGAGCGCCTGCGGATTTCGGAGCTGCTCGGCGCCTTCGACGACAAAATAGCAGCCAACCAGCGGGTGATCGAGGCTGCCGAGAGCTTGATGGTCGCCACTGTCCAGACGGTCTCCGATTATGTGCCCCTGTCTAGCCTGGCGAGTCGTTCGACGGCATTTCGCGAGCCCGAGAAATTCGACGACGTGGTCGCCCATTTCAGCCTTCCGGCGTTCGACGACGGCGCGAAACCCAAGCTCGTCGAGGCCGGATCTGTGAAGAGCGGCAAGTTCGTGTTGTCGCAGCCATGCGTTTTGTTCGCGAAGCTGAACCCCAGAATTCCGCGAATCTGGAACGTAGTGAGTCTGCCTTGCGAGATGGCATTGGCAAGTGCGGAGTTCGTTGTACTAAGGCCGACGGGCGTCGATACGTCGGCGCTGTGGTCGACGCTGCGCCAACGTGAAGTCTCGGAGACGCTGCAGCTGCAGGTTGCCGGAACCTCCGGGAGCCACCAGCGGATCCAGCCAGGTGACCTACTGGAAGTTCGGGTGCGAGATGTTCGCCGCTTGTCGGCCGGCGCGTCGCAGTCGATCACCAGCCTGGGTGCCCTGTGTCGCGCGCAACGTGCCGAGTGCGTGCGGCTGTCCGCGTTCCGCGACACCCTGCTGCCGCTGTTGATGTCGGGCAAGGTGCGGGTCAGGGACGCGGTTTAGGCGCTTCTCCTCGGTCCGTTCCGCGGGCCGTTCCGGCCCGCATCGTCGCCGGGCTAAGCCTGATTGCCCGGCTTCTCCTCGGGCCGTTCCGGCCCGCATCGTCGCCGGGCTAAGCCTGATTG
>Ga0209530_1001035_pt1 | contig 14280 bp, 13 predicted proteins | sample BlaSpr_A8_Ref_O1_FD_187987 | JGI IMG/M metagenome (GOLD analysis project Ga0209530, IMG submission 187987) | Forest soil microbial communities from Thunder Bay, Ontario, Canada - Black Spruce, Ontario site 2_A8_Ref_O1 (SPAdes) (version 2) | ecosystem: Environmental > Terrestrial > Soil > Boreal...
CGGATCGGCCCGAATTGCGTCATCCAGAACGCGCGCATCGGCGCCGACACGGAAGTGTTCGCGAACACGGTCATCGAGAACGCCGTCGTCGGCGAGAACTGCCGCATCGGGCCCTTCGCGCGCCTGCGCCCGGACGCCGTCCTGCATCGCGGCGTGCACATCGGCAATTTCGTCGAGATCAAGAAGAGCGAGATCGGGCCGGGCAGCAAGGCAAATCACCTGACCTACGTCGGCGACTCGCGCGTCGGGAGCGACGTAAACATCGGCGCCGGCACCATCACCTGCAATTACGACGGCGCCAACAAATGGCCCACCGCCATCGAGGATGGCGCCTTCATCGGCTCCGGCAGCATGCTGGTCGCGCCGGTCCGCATCGGCGCCGGCGCCACCATCGGCGCGGGGTCCACCATCACCAGCCCGGCCCCCGACGGCAAGCTCACGCTGACCCGCTCGCCCCAGGTAACGTCCGATACCTGGAGCCGGCCCGACAAGATGTCGCCGGAAGAGCACGCGGCCGCGGTGGCGCGGGGGCTCGGCAGCCCCAAAAAATAACCGCGTTGCCGCGGTGCAGATCTAGAGAGCGACTGTGGGAGAGCCACTGTGAAGAAGTTCAAACACGAAGCGGAACTGTTCAAGGCAGCCCTGCTCGCCGGCGTCGAATATGCGGAAGGCCGCAAGGCGGTCGAGTTCGAGTCGACCGATTCAGCCAGCGCCAAGGCGCTGTACGTCTATCGCCTGCTCGTGCACGACAAGGTCATTTCGCCCATGCCGGAAGAGCAAGTCGGCGAGAAGACCATCCGCCATCGGCTGGCGGCCTGGTATGCGCATCAGTTGCCTGAGGGACATCCGCTGCTGGATTAGTGCCTAAAGGTACTTTGTGACGCCCTGAAATTCCTTGATGAGCGCCCGGATCTCGCGCGGCATCGACTCCGACGTCTCCTCCACGCAATGATGGATGTGATCCTTGATCAGCTCCTTCTTGGCATTCGCGATCGCCTTCTCGACGGCGTGCAATTGCTGCGTCAACTCCATGCAAGGACGGCCCGCTTCCATCATTTCGATGACGCCGGCCAGATGTCCCTGAGCGCGCTTCAAGCGGGTCGTGATCTCGGGAAACTTGTGCATCTGTAATCTCTCCGTCATATATCCTATCCCCCTAGACAGGATACCTCAGACGGCATAGGATCGCGACCGCCGTCGAGGGGTATGTCATGCCGATTCACGATCACGAACCGTCTTTTCGGGGCAAGGCCTTCTTGTGGGGCGGCATCGGGCTGGGAGTGTTGTTCTTGGCCGCGCTGCTGACTCACGGGTTCGGACTCTACAGCGGCCCGGGCAAGGGCGAAGAGCCTGCGGCACCGATGGTGCGCCAGGGCGACAAGATCGTCGTCCCGGAGGGGTCCGCGCTGCGCAAGGCGCTGACCGTACAGCCGGCGCGGGCGCGGCCGGTGAACGCCAAGATCGAATTGCCCGCGGTGGTGGAATCCGATCCCGCGCGAACCGCCGCCGTGCTGACCCCCCTCTCCGGCCGATTGGTCTCGCTCAAGGTCGCCCTGGGGGACCGCGTAAAGAAAGGCCAGGAGCTGGGCATCATCGATTCGCCCGATCTCGGCCAGGCCTACGACGACGACGCCAAAGCCGCAGACACCTTGAGGCTGGCCGACAAGAACCTCGAGCGTCAGGAAGGCCAGCACCGGATCGGCGCGGCCTCCGACAAGGATCTCGACCAGGCGAAGAGCGACCGCGCCCAGGCGCAGGCCGAATTCACCCGCACCCAGGCGCGGCTCCGGATGCTGGGCGCCTCTGCCGACAAATCGCATCTTCTGATCGTCACGGCCTCCATGAGCGGCAGCATCACGGCACTGTCGGTAGCGCCCGGCGACATGATCAACGATCCGACGCAGGCGCTCATGACCATCGCGGACCTGAGCACGGTCTGGGTCACCGCTCTGGTTCCGGAGAAGGACGTGAAGGCCGTCTACAAGGACGAGAGCGCCGAGGTCACCTTGTCCGCCTATCCGGATAAGGTGCTCCGGGGCAAGGTGCTGTTCGTCTCCGACGTGATCGAGCCCGACTCGAGGCGCAACAAGATCCGCATTGCCTTCGCGAACGGCGACTATGCGCTCAAGCCCAACATGTTCGCGACCGTCACTGTCATCGGCCCCGACAAGGCCGAGATCGTGGTGCCGAGCTCCGCACTCCTGATGAACAACGACCGGACCAGCGTGTTCGTCGCGACGGCGCCGTGGACCTTCGAGCGCCGCACGGTCGATCCCGATCTCGGCGACGGCGCGACGGTCGCCATCCGCTCCGGTCTCGCCGCCGGCGATCAAGTCGTGGTGAAGGGCGGAATTCTGCTCAATGATTGACCAGTTCGTCGGCTTCTGCCTGCACCGGCGCATTGCGATCATCGTGATTGCCGTGCTCCTGTCCGGGTTCGGCGTGTACGCGTGGGAGACTCTTTCCGTCGAGGCATATCCCGAGCTCGGCGATGTGGCGGCGCAGGTGACGACGCAAATCCCCGGGCTCGCTGCGGAGGAAGTGGAGCAGCTCATCACCGTGCCGCTGGAGCGCGAGATCAACGGCACGCCCGGCCTCCTGCTGATGCGCTCGTCGAGCACCTTCGGTCTGTCGCTCATCACGGTGCTGTTCCGCGACGGCTACGAGGACTACTGGGCGCGTCAGCGGTTGACCGAACGCATCAATCAAGCGGTGCTGCCCGCCGGCGCGACGCCCTCGCTCGATCCGGTGGCCGGTCCGGGCGGCGAGATCTACCGCTACACGCTCGAATCCGACACCAAAAATCTGCAGGAATTATCGGAGATCCAGCGCTGGACGGTGATTCCGGCGCTCAAGTCCGTGCCGGGCGTGGTCGACGACACCAATTTCGGCGGGTTCACCACCGAGTACCAGCTCGATCTGGACCAGAAGCAGCTGACGCATTACGGCCTCGGCATCGGCGACGTCATCAACGCCATCAACAACAACAACACCAATGCCGGCGGCGGACGCGTGTCGCGCGGCGATCAGAGCTACGTGATCCGCGGGGTCGGTCTCATCCACGATCTGGAGGAGATCGGCTCCATCGTCGTCACGCAGGTGAATGGCGCGCCGGTGCTGGTGCGCGATCTCGGCCGTACCACGCTGAGCCACCAGGAACGCGAGGGCATTCTCGGCAAGGATTCGAATCCGGATACCATCGAGGGCATCGTCCTGATGCTCAAATACCAGAACCCCTCGCAAACGCTGCGCGGGGTTCACGCGAAGGTCAAGGAGCTCAATGCCAAGCTCGAGGCGAGCGATGTGCGGATCGTGCCGTACATCGACCGCGACGATCTGGTCCATGCCACGATTCACAAGGTCGGCCAGACCATCCTCGAGGGTGTGACCCTGGTGTTCCTGATCCTGATCCTGTTCCTCGGCAGCCCGAGGAGCGCGGTGGTCGTGGCGGTGAGCATTCCCCTCGCGCTGGTGTCCGTATTCTCGCTATTGAATCTCACGCATGTGTCGGCCAACCTGCTGTCGCTCGGCGCCATCGACTTCGGCATCCTCGTGGACGGCGCCATCGTCGTGACCGAGGCGGTGCTGCGGCGGCGTGAGGCGCTGCCCAACGAGGAGTTGAGCGAGAGCGAGGCGAAGGCCGCAACGCTGCAGGTTACGCGCCCGATTTTCTTTGCGAGCCTCATCATCATCACCGCCTACCTGCCGCTGTTCTCCTTCGAACGCGCGGAGGCCAAGCTGTTCACGCCCATGGCGTACACCATGGGCTACGCGCTCTTCGGCGCCCTGCTGACCGCGCTCGCGCTGGTGCCTGGCCTCGCGTACCTCGCATTTCGCAATCCCGGCCATGTGTATCGCAACCGCTGGCTGGAATGGCTGACGGTGCGTTACGACCGGATGCTCGCGACCTGTCTCGACCAGCCGCAGATCATCTACGGTGTGGTGATTTTCGCGCTGCTCGCGGTGGTCGGCCTGGGAGCGACCGTCGGCCGCGATTTTCTGCCCGACCTCGACGAAGGAGCGCTATGGCTGCAGGTGCAGATGCCCACGGGATTGGCCTTGAACAAGGCCAGCGACATGGCGAGCGAGTTGCGGCACGCCATCTTGAAGTATCCGGAAGTTTCCTACGTGGTGACCCAGACCGGGCGCAACGACGACGGCACCGATCCCTGGACCATGTCGCACATCGAGGCGCCGGTTGGATTGAAGCCCTACGATACCTGGCCCGCGGGTGAATCCAAGAAGCAGTTCGTGAACAGGCTGGCAAGCAATCTCGCCAGGGACCTGCCGGGCTATTCCATCGGCATCAGCCAGCCCATCATCGACGGCGTGAACGACATGATCGGCGGCGCGCATAGCCCGCTGGTCATCAAGATCTACGGCGACGACTTGAACGAGCTGCGGCGCATCGGCGGCGAAATCGTGAACGTGCTCTATACCATCCAGGGAACCTCGAGCGCCTCGATCTTCCAGGAGCCGCCGATTCCCCAGATCGAGGTCAAGCTGGATCACGAGAAGGCGGCGCGCTACGGTGTGAACATGACCGACGTGCAGAACGTCATTCAGACCGGGGTGGGCCAGGCGCCGGTCTCGACCGTGTATGTCGGCGAGCGCATCTACCCGCTGACGGTCCGGTACACCGAGGCCGCGCGCAATTCCCCGGAAGCGCTCGGGAATCTGCTCGTGAACACCTCGAGCGGCGTGCAAGTACCGCTGTCCCAGCTGGCCGACATAGGCGAGCGCTCGGGAGAGAGCACGGTCACTCGCGAGAACGGCCAGCGCAACCTCACCATACGCATCGACAACCGCGACCGGGATCTCACCTCGTATCTGGAGGAGGCACAGAAAAAAATCGGCGGCCGCGTGCATTTCGACCCGAACAGGATCCGCCTGGAATGGGGCGGCCAGTTCGAGAATCAGCGGCGCGCGGAAGCGCGGCTCCTGGTGATCCTCGGCCTGGTGATGGGCATGATGCTGATCTTCCTGACCGTCGGCATCAAGTCCCTCCGTCAGGCGCTCCTGATTCTGGGTGTGGTGCCGCTCGCCACCTTGGGCGGGCTCATCTCGCTCCATCTCACCGGCCAGAATCTCAACGTCGCGAGCGGCGTGGGCTTCATCGCCCTGTTCGGCGTGGCGGTGCAGAACGGCATCATCATGGTGTCGAATTTGAACCGCATGCGTAAGTCCGGGCTCGACCTGCACGAGGCCATCATGCAGGGTGCGACCGAAAGACTCCGCCCCGTGCTGATGACGGCGACGGTCGCGACGCTCGGCATGTTGCCCGCCGCCATTCACACCGGGGTCGGCAGCGACGTGCAGCGCGGCATCGCCACGGTGGTGGTGGGCGGCCTCGCGATTTCGACCATCCTCACGCTGTTCGTGCTGCCCTCGATGTATCACGTCATCGAACACTGGGCCGAGCGGCGGCACGGCCAGGCGCGGTGGGGCCAATGATGCGCGCACCACGCGCCGCGGCTGGGCTCGCTGCGGGCATCATCGCGGGCATCGCCGCCTGTGCCGTCGGACCCAATTACAAGCGGCCCACGCCGCCGGCGGATTCCGGCTACGGCGCCGCGTCCTCCAGCGGCGCAACCGCTGCTGCCGAGGGAGCCGCCGGTAATGCCCAGAGTGGCGACGCGCAGCGTTTCGTCGCCGGCATGGATATTCCGAGCGAGTGGTGGACGCTGTTCAAGTCGCCCAAGCTCGATGTTCTGGTCGAGCGGGCCCTCAAGGGCAACCCGAACGTGGGGGCCGCGCAAGCGGCACTGAAGCAGGCGCACGAGCTGTACCTGGCGCAAAAGACCAGCTTCTTTCCGAACGTGCAGGGCAGCTTCGGCGCGGACCGCTCGGAGTATCCGACGGGTACGCTGACGGCACCCACGAACTCGTCGGCCTCGACCTACAGCCTCTACACCGCACAGCTCAACCTGACCTACATGCCCGATGTGTTCGGCGCCACCCGGCGTGCGGTGGAGATGGCCAAGGCGCAGGAACAGGGCACGCGATACCAGTTGGAAGCCACCTATTTGACCTTGACCAGCAATGTGGTGGTCACGGCGGTCACCGAAGCGTCGTTCCGCGGCCAGATCAAGAGCACCCGGCGGCTGCTCGAACTGCAGCATCAGCTCACCGACACCGTGCAGAAGCAGCGCGCGCTCGGCACGGCCAGCGACCTGGACGTCCTCGCGCAGCAATCGGCAGAGGCCCAGATTGCGCAGACCCTGCCGCCGCTCCAGAAGCAGCTGGGACAAACCCGCGATGCACTGACGGCGCTCCTCGGGAGGCTCCCGGCGCAGGAACCGGCCGAGACCTTCATCCTCGACGATCTCACCCTGCCCGAGGATTTGCCGGTGAGCGTGCCCTCGAAGCTCGTCGAGCAGCGGCCCGACGTGCGCCAGGCGGAGGAAAATCTGCATGCCGCCTCCGCCGCGGTGGGCATCGCGATTGCCGATATGCTGCCGCAATTCGCGATCACCGCCGACGTCGGGTCGAGCGCATTGCAGCTCGGCCGGCTGTTCTCGCCGTACACGGGATTTTGGGATGCCGGCGCCTCGTTGACTCAGACGCTGTTCGATGCCGGCGAGCTCTTGCACAAGAAGCGGGCGGCCGACGCGGCGCTGGATCAGGCCGGCGCCCAGTATCGCGCGGCCGTCATTCTGGCGTGTCAGAATGTGGCCGATACCTTGCGAGCGCTGCAAGCGGATGCCGATGCGCTGCGCGCCAGCGTCGATGCGGAGCGCGCGGCACGGCGCACCTGGGAACTGGCGCGGCACCAGCGGGAGCTCGGCACCATCAGCCCGGTGGCGGTGCTCGACGCGGAGCTCGCCTTCGCACAGGCAGAACTGTCGGTGACTCAAGCGCAAGCCAATCGATATTCCGATACCGCGGGGCTGTTCCAGTCGCTCGGCGGCGGATGGTGGAATCGACGGGAGGAGCCCCACTATGAACAACCTGGTCCTGCGGGAGAATAAGAGCGGCGCCGCGATCCTGACGCTGAACCGTCCGGAGAAGTTGAACGCGCTATCCAAAGACCTCTTCGAGGATCTGGAGGAGCACGTCGACGCGATCGGCCGCGAGACGCGCAGCATCGGACTCGTGATCTTGCGAGGGGCCGGCGCGAATTTCTCCGCGGGCTACGACATGCGCGAGGTGCTCGAGCACGTGCGGGCGCATGCGAAGCCGCATTTTCATTCGGACGTCATCCAGAAGCTCGCCGATCTTCCGCAGCCGGTCATCTCCGCGGTCCAGGGTCATTGCTCCACGGGGGCGCTGGAGCTCGCGCTGGCGGCGGATTTGATCGTCGCGTCGGAGTCGGCGCGCTTTTCGGACGTGTACGCGCGATGGGGCCTCACACCCGTGTGGGGTCTTTCCCTGAGGCTCCCCCATCGCATCGGAAGAGCAAAGGCGAGCGAGATGATGTTCACCTGCCGCAGCTACACGGGAGTGGAGGCGCTCGCCATGCACCTCGCGAATTACTGCTTCCCGGAGGATCGCTTCGAGGCGGAGCTGTCCCGGCTCTCGAGCGACATTCTCGCCAACTCGTGGTATGCCAATCAGGTGAACAAGCGAGCCCTCATCGGCATCGATGGGTTGAGCCTGCGTGATGCGCATGGGCTGGAGCTGTTCAAGAACGAAGGGCTGGCGCCGGATGCCGCAAAGCGGGTGGAGAAATTTTTTGCGGAGGGACAGGGGACCGGCGGGTAGCGGCCGCTGCGGGAGGCGGCCTCGAAGGAAATATATGGGCTTTTTTTGAGCCGAGGCCTTATAACGAGGCACGTGAACTAGACGGTATCCGGATATGCAAGCTGAAGATCGCTACCTTGGATTGCTAAAAAGCGCCCTCCTCAACGAAATATACTTGGAAAACGATGTCCGATTGCTCTACTTGTTCGCAAGGCTGCACACCCGCCAACATATTGATACGGAAGTGTTTCGAAATGTAGGCAGCCGACTTCCAGATTTGTTCTCGCGAGTGAAATCGGCACGGCAGGAAGGACGAATATGGTCGAGCCTGGACATCAAAAAACCTGACGGAAGCGTCGAGGTACTCGAACTGCGTAACGTGTGTGAGTTCGCACACACAATGGTGGGACGCAAACGATTGGAGAACATCGAAAATTGCCTGGCAACAATAAAAAAGGAAAACGTGCCGGGCGACGTCGCGGAAACCGGAGCATGGCGTGGTGGGGCGTCGATTTTCATGAAGGGCTGTCTCACAGCGTGGGGCATGCGGGATCGCGTCGTGTGGGTTGCCGACAGCTTTGAAGGTCTGCCGGTTCCCTCGCTGCCAGAGGATGCCGGCCATGATTTTAGCGTCACGAAGGAACCGATCCTTGCCATTAGCCTGGAGGAAGTGCAGGAGAACTTTCGCCGTTACGATCTTTTGGACGACAACGTGAAGTTCCTAAAAGGATGGTTTCGAGACACCTTGCACGTTGCCCCCATACGAAAATTGGCGCTGCTACGTTTGGACGGTGACCTCTACGAATCAACGATGGATGCGCTAAAGGCATTGTATGACAAGGTCTCTCCAGGAGGCTTCGTCATCGTCGATGACTTCAACGATTTTGAGCCTTGCCGAACTGCTGTCTTGGAATTTCGCGACCAGCATGGCATCGAGGATCCAATCCAGACAATCGATTGGACGGGCGCATTTTGGCGCAAGTCGGGCAAAAAGAAATCAATGTGGTCACGCGGATAAAGGTCGGGTACAAGAAGGACAAAGGCAAAGAGGCCAGCGCTACCCGCGCGACCTACCCGCTGCCCGGCGTGAGAGGCGCCGCCAACGGCGCCTCTCTTTTCTCGGCTACCAATGAGCACTCCAGTTGTGACCGCAGTTCGCACAAAGGTTGCCGCTGCCGCTGTACTCCGGACAGTTGCAGCCGCTGACTCCGCACCTGCCCGCGCCTGCCCTCAACGGGGTGGCGCGAGACGGCTCGTTGGTGGGGCAAAAGATGCCGCTGCGGTGGATCGATCCCGGGCTGTGCTGGCCCGATTCTGAATTCAACGTATCCATGTGACTCTCCCAGTTTGAATGGCGTACCGGCCGCGTGAGCGGCTTCCCATATATAGAGGCGCAAGGCGGTCGGATTTCGTATCAGCGTTCGTCCGTCGGACCTGCAACCTGATACTTTTTCTTGCGCTGATACGAAATGCGCCTCCTCTGCGCCTTTACCAGTTGGGACGAAATCCATTTTGTTCACCACACGGGGGCAGAGCCATGGCGATTGAGCGTTTCCAGGCGTGGGTGCTGGTCGGTTCTTGCGCGATTGCCGGATCGGTATCCGCTCAGCAGACCAATCCACTGATTGGCAAGTGGCATGGCACGGTGCACATGGCCGAGAACTACGACATGCCCTACGAAATAATCTACTACCCGGACAACACGTATCTTCAGACGATGGCGGTGCCTCCCAACCGCGACACCCACACGGGAAGCGGAACCGTCTATATCCGCGGCCAATACCGAATGACGAGTGATCATTCCGTGGAGGTGAGTGTGGCCGAGACGAAACTCTGCCCTGCGGGCAAACCCAACGTCTGCAAGGCGATGCCATCGAAAGGCGGCGGGACCCAAACGATCTCGTTTAGGATGGAAGGCCCCGACAAGGCCATCAACACGGTCAATGGCCAAGTCAGCTATCGCGTGCGGTAAGCACCTGAGAAGGCGACGCGACCCGTGGAAGCCGTGACCCCCCGGCGGATCGTCGCATCGGCGATCTGGCATCGAGGGACGGTGTTACCACCCGCTCCCGCGAGGGTCCGCCTCGATGATCTCCTGGTCCAGGCCGGGCAGGAGCGAACCGTCCGGGTAGCCGGCTACGATGTCTCCGCGGAGGCGACACTGCATCTATTATGGTGTCCTCCCTATTCGGAGGAGAACGGCTGGGACGATCAGCCCTCGGAAATAGAGTTGAGCCAGATCGTCACCGGTCGAGTCCGCAGGGCGCTGCCGCGAACGGCCGGCGCAGAAGTGACGGGGCGTTTATCCGATACGGTCGACGTCCAGTGCGCGGTAACTATCCAGGAGCGGATTTCGCTGCTGGACTACGCGGAGGCGCTTTCGCCTGTTATCGACTCGGCCGCTGTTTGGACGCCGACGGGAATGAAATACGAGCATTGGCGTCAGGTCGGTTGGTGCGGTGCCGCGGATATCGGCGGCTTCACTTACCTGTCTATGCTCGCGGGCGAAGCCAATTTGGAGCTGATCCTGAAGCGTTACCGCAACGTGCTCGTGGTCCACTACGAGCAGCTCTGGCAGGATGGTGCGATCGGCTGCTGGGAATTGCGGGGCGCCGCGCTGGAGATCGTCGAACAGCACTTGAGCGACGCCGTCGAGCTGAGTGATCGTGCCACGCCCTATCTCGAATGATGCTTCTACCCGCGCGCCACCAAGAGCGCCTTCGCATATCCCGCGTGCAGCCGCCCGATGCCGCGCGACACGTGCATCAGCGTCGTGAGCAGCAGCACGCCGAGCGCGAACAGGAACGGCAGCGCCCAGAGCGCACCGATCCATTCCGGACTCAGGTGCACCTGATCGGTGGACAGTATTCCAATGTGGTCGGCCAGCCCGACGAGCGGCGCAAAGATCAGCGACATGCTGACCGTGAGTCCGACCACGGCAATGACGAAGTACGCGATGCCGAGCGGCAGCATCAACACCAGGTACAAAAGCGTCGACCACGTTCGCCGGTCGGTCAGCATGCCCGCGACCCGCGACCAGAACCCGCCCGGAGCGCCCGGATGCGGTGGCCGGCGAGGCATGCGAACGCCGGTCATGGCCTCGATCAGCCGTCCTTCCGCCAACGAGATCACGCGGGCAATTCCGATGAACAACAGGAAGAACGGTACGCCCACGACGAGCACGGCGAGCCCCGCCGACACCGAGAGACCGACCACCGTGAAGGTGAAATAAATGATGCCGGTGGCGAGAGACAGAATCATGAAAAAGAGCGCGGTATAGGCCCGAGGATCGGAATACACGCCGAAGAATCTGCCGGCGGCGCTTTCGGCGCGCTTGCGTACCGGGGTCGTCATCGCGGCTTTGACCTTGATCTCCGTGTCCCGGTAAGCGGCGGCCACCTCGTCCGGGGCGCCATACGTCGAGGCGATGATCTCGAGGATGTCGGCCTCGGATTTTTCGGGATGGGCGGCGACCTCGGCCCGCAAATATTCCTCGGCGTCGTAGAGCGCGTCTTGGATCAACGCCGGGTCTTCGCCGGCCAGCTCTTCCCGTAACTGCCGCAGGTACTGATCGATGGAGCGGGGCGCGCTGCGATTCATGATGCTGTCCTCAGTCGATGAAGCGGTCGACGAAACCGCGGGTGCTCTGCCAGACGGCCTTCCATTCGGCGAGGACGGCGCGGCCTTCTTCTGTGATGCGGTAGTACCTGCGCGGCGGCCCGGAATACGAGGGAACGATTCGGCTGGTGAGAAGGCCTCCGGCCGATAGCGCCCGCAATACCGGGTAGATGGTGCCTTCCTTGAAGATCGGAGCACCGTCGTTGGCGCTCGCCAGGCGCTTGGCGATCTCATAGCCGTAGAGGTCTTCCGCGCTGCGATCAAGCACGGCGAGTAGCACCAAGCTCACCAGGCCTCCGTTGAGGTCCTTTTGGAACTTCTTGGTATCACTATCGTCCATTGACCAGTACTATATACTTACTAATATTGGCAATCAATCAATATACTATGCCATCGAGTACCGGTAGGCGGCCCGATGGCGATGCCCGGCACTGAATTTTCGACCCCGGTCGGGCACACTAGACAACCTTTTTCACCCCGGGCGGAGTCAAACCCGTATGTGCGGAATCGTCGGCGTGGTCGCGGAACGCAATGCCGTGCCCATTCTCATGGAGGGGCTGCGGCGTCTCGAATACCGCGGCTACGACTCCGCGGGTATTGCGGTGCTCGGTGCCGATAAACGACTGGCGCGCCGGCGTGCGCTCGGCAAGGTCAGAGTTCTGCAGGACAGCTTGGACGGGGATCCGATCGCCGGGCACGTGGGGATCGCGCACACGCGATGGGCGACTCACGGCGTTCCCACCACCCGCAACGCCCATCCGCATATATCGCGCGACGGCATCGCCGTCGTTCACAACGGGATCATCGAGAATCACGAGGCGTTGCGCGCGGGACTCATCGACCTGGGATACGAATTCAGCTCCGAGACCGATACCGAAGTCATCGCGCACCGCATCCATCATCACCTGGCGGGTTCCTCGAGCCTGTTCGAGGCTGTACGCAACACGGTCGCGGAACTGGACGGCGCCTACGCGCTGGCCGTCGTCTCGGAGAGCGATCCCGACGCGATCGTGCTGGCGCGCGAGGGTTGCCCGGTGGTCGTGGGGCTCGGGATCGATGAGAACTTCGTGGCCTCGGACGTCGCCGCCCTATTGCCCGTCACACGGCGATTCATGTTCCTCGAAGAGGGCGACGTGGCGGAGATCCGGCGCAAATCCGTCACGATCACCAACGCCGGTGGCAAGTCGGTGACGCGTGCCGTGCTTGAAAGCGAATTGCCGGCCGACGCCGTCGAACGTGGCCAATACCGGCATTTCATGTTGAAGGAGATTCACGAGCAGCCGCGCGCCATCGCGCAGACCCTGGACGAACGCGTATCGGGGACTCGCTTGCTCGAAGCCGCGTTCGGGCCGGCCGCCAAGGACGTGTTCAAACAGGTGAAAGCGGTACACATCGCGGCCTGCGGCACGAGCTATCACGCCGGTCTCGTGGCCGCCTATTTCCTGGAGCAGATCTGCCGCATCCCCGCCCGGGTGGAGATCGCGAGCGAGTATCGCTATCGGGACCCCGTCGTCTTGGCCGATACCCTGTTCGTCACGCTCTCGCAGTCCGGCGAGACTGCCGACACCCTGGCGGCACTGCGCAACGCGAAGCGTGCCGACTATCTCTCGACGCTCACCATCTGCAATGTCGCCGAGAGCTCCATGGTGCGCGATTCCGAGCTGGTCCTCTTGACGCGCGCCGGTCCGGAGATCGGCGTCGCCTCCACCAAGGCCTTCACCACGCAACTGACGGCGCTCGGCATGCTGATCGTGGCGCTGGCGAAGAATCGCGCGAACGGAGCCGAGCTCGAGCGCGAGCTCATGGTGCAACTGCTGCAACTACCGGGATTGGTCGAGAAGACGCTCGCGCTCGATGGACAAATCAGCGCGCTCGCGGAGGTGTTTGCCGACAAGCAGCACGCGCTATTCCTCGGCCGGGGACCGCTGCATGCCATCGCCATGGAAGGCGCGCTGAAACTCAAGGAGATCTCCTACATTCACGCCGAGGCTTATGCGGCGGCCGAACTCAAGCATGGACCGTTGGCGCTGGTCGATGAGGCTATGCCGGTGATCACCGTGGCGCCGAATAACGAGCTTCTGGAAAAGCTGAAATCGAACCTCCACGAGGTGCGCGCGCGCGGCGGCCAGCTCTACGTGTTCGCCGATCCGCAGGCGCAGATGCAAAGCGCCGAGGGCGTCACGGTCATTCAGATGCCCGCACCTGCCAGCGCGCTGCAGGCGCCTGCGGTGTTCGCCGTGCCGATGCAGCTGCTCGCGTATCACGTGGCGGTGCTGAAAGGCACGGATGTGGATCAGCCGAGGAATCTGGCGAAGAGCGTGACCGTCGAGTGAGGGGAAAGATGGGATGCTCCCGGTTTTCGCAAGGGGCTTCCCGGTGTCCTGAAGGAACTCACTGTCCGGCGGCCGGCTCGAGCCAGCCCACGAGGTCGCGGTCGAGCAGCGCCGACAGCCGGCGGATCTCGTCGCGATAGTAGCCGGCGAGGTAGGTGCGATCGGCCGGGTCCATGGCGAGCGCGGTACGCGGCAGCACGAGGCGGGCGCCGAGGCGCCGGCGCAGGGCGGTGGGCACGCAGCGGCCGAGCGCCGGCAGGCGCGCATAAGTTCGCAGCAGCGCAGTGGCGGCCCCGGAGCGTGGCACGCGTGGGACGTTGTGCCGGACCGAGACGTCCAGGTCGAAGCGCGGCTCAACGCCGAGGAAGGCCTGCAGCGAGGCGAGCAGCTCGAGCGGCCGGTGCTCGAGCTGCTCGTAGAGGGAGATGTGAAACTGGCTCCGCGGAAAATGCGCGAACCAGCGCGACAGCTGCTCGTGGTAGTGCCCGTACTCGAGAAATGGCCAGTCGAGCCCGATTTGCCGCCGCGTGTCGCGCAGGTTGGCCGCGATCTGCTCGCGGAAGCTGCGACGCACCGCGCCCACGGTGCGCATGTGCAGGTAGTCGGAGAAGGCGCGATCGATCGGATTGCGCAGGCTCACGATGAT
>Ga0209530_1001037_pt1 | contig 14270 bp, 14 predicted proteins | sample BlaSpr_A8_Ref_O1_FD_187987 | JGI IMG/M metagenome (GOLD analysis project Ga0209530, IMG submission 187987) | Forest soil microbial communities from Thunder Bay, Ontario, Canada - Black Spruce, Ontario site 2_A8_Ref_O1 (SPAdes) (version 2) | ecosystem: Environmental > Terrestrial > Soil > Boreal...
GACTACGTTCCAGAGTTGCGGCAGCTCGTCCAAGCTATATCGGCGGAGAAATCGCCCAAAACGGGTAATCCTGGGATCGTCGACCATTTTGAAAAATGGTCCTTGGCGCTCGTTGCTCGCCCGCAGGTGTTCTTTCAGTTTGTCCGCGCCGGCGTCCATAGTGCGGAATTTGTAGCATCGGAAGCGCCTCCCCTTCAGGCCGACTCGTTGGGCCTGGTAGAGGACTGGACCCGGAGATCCCAACTTAATTCCCAACGCGATGATCGCCAGTAGGGGTACCATGACTGCCAGAGCTGCCCCGGCACACACTGCATCCACCGTGCGCTTAAGGAAGAGAGCGCACATCGGCATTTGTTCCTCGCGCAGCGTGAGAACCGGTATGTTGCCGAATCTTTCAAAAGTCAACGGATCATCCGGCTCGAATCCGAATAGGTCTGGAACCACCTTTACATCGATCTGGTTGCGGCGCGCCTCTCGGATGACCCGCCGTGCTAAGTCGGGATGGTAGGGCGTAGTGAGGATAATCTCGTCTACGAAATTGATCCGGGCGATTCGCGCGAGATCTTCCACGCGGCCGTGGATGTCGCCGCCGATGGGCTCGTTCTCGTCAAGAAAGCCCATGACCATACGCCTACAGGAAAGGTCTTCTCCCATCTGAACGGCGAGTTGGCGGCCTGTTTTCCCCGCGCCTATGATCAGTACGTTCCTTACGCTGCGCGCGGTCTGTGCCAGTTGCAGAGGCGCACGTCGCCGGTTCCTCCACGCCAGCATGATCAGGAAATTCAGGGGAGCACTGACCGCAAGTGTTGTGAGGGAGATCAAGTGAGGCCCCGACCACCTGACCGCTCCGATAACCAGTGCGACACTCCAAAATGCAACTTTAGCTAGCACCAGTCTTTCCCGATGCGGTATTTGAATGGTCTCGGGATGATAGAGACGTTCGGAAAGGCCCAGCAGTACAAACAGGGCTCCGTAGAGCAAAAGCAAACCGGGTCCGGCCGTGGGAAAAGGCTCAGGACGGAGCAACGCCGCTGGGTCGTGGTAAATCGCAAACTCCAAGAGCAGGATCAAATGGCCAACCGCGGCAAAGCCTAGAATGATCAAGAGAAAGTCTGCGCTTACTCGTCTGGCAAGATTCCAGCGCTGGCCGCGAAAAAGTGTGGGAAGGAATGCCTCGGCAAGGGCTTCCAGGGAATCAGGCTTTCTTTGCTTTCCCAGGCCCTCAGGATCTTGCCATTCCCAGAATCTCCCATCGACGGTGACCGAAGATTTCTTTCGAGGCGCTCCGCTGGCCGATCCTTGCACTCCGGGAATCAGGCGGGACGGAGACGCAAATTTACGGATCGGGGTTACGGGCTTGATTGTCAGGGGGGATCGCACTTCAGATCATTTCCAATTCGTACCCTTCTATCGTCACGGCAACGGCGCGCTGGATGGACTCGATCGAAATCACCAGGTTCTTTTCTCCACGCTGCTCCAGGATTCCTTCGAGGCCGTCAAGGCAGCCACCTCGGATCCTCACCTTTTGTCCAACTCGTAGAAAAGCGTGCAGCGTGCATGGAACCTTCTGGGATAGCATTCTTTGCAGATCATCAATTTGCTTGACCGGAATCGGAATTCCCACTCCTCTGAAACTAACGAGCCCGATGACTCCTTCGGTGTGCAGAAGTTCTATTCGCACTCCGGCTGACAAATCAAAATGAGCGAAGGTGTAGCCCGAGAACAGCGGAACATGGACGGGTTGACGGCGATCGCTCCAGCGGTGGAATTCCTCAAACAACGGAAGGAATGTCTGCAGGCCTTTCTGTTGAAGTTGCGCTGTTACTTTTCTCTCAAAGCGGTACCGCGTTTGAATCGAGTACCACTGTGCTCCTTGAAGGGCGAATGGTATAGAAGGGTTGGGTACAGCTGTCATCAAGATGATTCTTTGAGCGCGGCTCCGCTAATTGGGTCCCAACTGATTTTTAGTCTGTTTTTCACGAAGTTTCTAATTTTCCTCCAACCAGAATTCTTGTTAAGCGACTTGCTGTGCTCGATTTCCTACAACTTCTTGTAAATCGTCTCGGGGATGGGGAACGTCCTCTCACTGAGCACTGTTCCCAAAAGGCGAGCATTCGCCGCCTGCAGTTTTTCCTTCACCTTTTGGGCGGTCACACGTCGCGTAGAGTTTGCCTGCACAACCAGCACCATGCCATCACACAGACTGGCTAGCAATGCGGCCTCGGTGCCGAGCGAGGCTGGCGGCCCGTAGAGGATTGTGTAATCGAAAGTGCGGCGCAGTTCGTTAAGCCGTTCGCGCAGCCAGGATCCAGACAAGCCGTTTTCACTTTCACCAACAAAGGCGCTTCGCGGGATGAGCCACAGCTCGTTCGAAAGCTGGCACGAGGGATCTCGGAAAGCGGTAGTCTTCTGATTCGCAATCAGATCGTGACCATTGTTCGCCACCACCTGTTCCAATCCAGGGCTGTTGAGATTTGCCTCGACCAAGCAAGTAGTTCCTCGTACTTGTGCGGATAACGCCAGGCCCACCTGCATGCAAATGGAGCTGATATCCGTTTCGGAATCCACGGGACTTAGAACGACCTGGTGCGCTGGCTTTGGCCATCCGGGAAGAAATACCTGCCGCACCAAGCCGCGGATCTGCTCTTCGGCAAAGGACTCGGAATTCCAAACCACAGGTCCGCGCTCGCGGTACGCTTCGCGTTCGACTTCGATGGCTGGCCCGTACGCCTCATCTAACGTCTGCGGCAGTAGATCGACAAATGTGCTCATTGTGCCTTTCCTGGAGCAAAGGTGCTGCAAAGTCCGCCCAATCTTGCGACGGGGATCATGCGAAACTTCGGCGCGAGAGATCTTGAAGGCTAACCGGCCATATTTTATTCGTTTCTGCGCGGCAGCGAGGCCAGCACCGGACTTCCCAAATAGGCAACAATCTCATCCGGAGTTCGAAAGCCCGGATTCAGGTAGTCGGCAACAAAAGCCGCGGTCACACTCAGCGCGCCTGCGCCCGCCAGGCCAATGAGTCCAAAGCCCAGCGCCGAGAGCTCAGGCAGCGCCGGGACCGCGGGTTGCTCGGCGATGGTCACATTAAGGATGCCTCCTTGATCGAGCGCGTCTCCAATCCTCGCCTCCTCGCGCTTGTTGAGATAAAGGAGGTATTTCTCCTCAGTCGCCTTCAAATCGGATATCAACTGCTCCTGCTCGATCGCGCGGTCGCCCAGTTGACTCGCGGCTTCCCGATAATGAGCCAGCAAAGTATTCTCGGCGGCGGCATGGGCCGTCATCGCGGTCAGTTCGACCTGCGTCTTTAATAGTTCACCCCTTGCCCATTCGTGATCAGGGTGCTGATCGCTTGTGCGCTCCCGGATCGGCGCCTTGTCTTCCGCCGCGATGGAAGCTTTGGTTTCCGCGATCTCCTGGTCAATTTCCTGAACTGGCCGATACGAAGGCTCGTATTTTGCAAGAAGTTCCGTCCGATTCAGCTGCAACTCCAGCAGTTGCGCTTTCATTTTTTGCATCAGTTGCGGATTGTCGGAGTCGCGCATTACGGTGGTGATCCGCTCGGGCAATGAGCCTAGCTTCTTCTCCAGGATGCGAGCGCGCTCGGCGGACTCAAGGATCGATACCTGGGTCTGACGAGCATCGGCATCCGCCTGGCTCAGTTTTTGAAGCGCCAAGTCGCGTTCCACGGTGGCGGAAGTCACTCCTTGGTCAGCCCCAAACTTCATGAGCTGCAATTCCGTTTGCTCCAAAGCGCCACGCGACTGAACCACCTGCTGATCGAAAAACTTGAATTCTCCTGACGGCCGATGCAACTGTTCGTGTCGCTCGAGATACGCGGACGCCAGCGAATGAAGCACCGTGGCCGCTTGAACCGGATCGGAGTACTTGTAACTCACCGTGATCAGCGTTGATTTTTTCACCGGTTCGACGGTTAGCCGGCTGTCAATCCGGCGCACCGCCCGAGCAAGCTGTCTCGCCTGGTTGTCACCGACCAGGCTCCAGAACCAGGAATGCCCTTCGGAAATCAAACCCGAACGCCGTACAACCGTCCCCAAGATTTCGTCGTCGTGTAATAGTTCCACCTCTGAGTTCAGTTCTTCCTCGGTCACGCCTTCGCGCTCGAATTCCGCCTGGCTCGGTGTCGAAGTGACCACAGGATCGACCCGCCCGCGGCGGACTAACACTTTCATTTCCGACTTGTAAGGAGAAGCGATCAACCCGTAAAGAAATATCGCGCCAAAAACTCCAGCAAATGAGATCAGCGTTAATCGGCGCTGTCGAAATACCACCGACAGCAGGTCACGCAAGGTGGGGGAAGGCACATGCGTCAATCTGGGGATGATTCTAAGTTCCTCCGGCATAAATGAACGTCCAAATGGTCATTTCTGATTCTGTTGTTTCATTGTCCTGAATTCGCCGTGACGGTTACAAAACGATCCTTCCTAAAACTGTGTCGGACTCGCGTACATACTCATGCTCGAAGTGGGCAAGTACTGTTTGATCTTCGAAATCATGTTTTGCGGTACGAATAAAAAGTCGCCAGGCTTGAGACGAATATCCTCCGCCAAAGTTCGCGATTTCATGATTGCCTTCACATCAATCAAGTGCGACTCGACGAACTCGTCAGACACCCGACGAAAGAGTACGATCTGCGAGTGTTTGGCTCGGGGAGTAAGACCCCCCGCGATGGCCACCGCCTCACTCACGCTAATGTCAGAGCGCAATTCATATTTCGCGGGATGATTCACTTCGCCGCCCACGATGAAAAACGGTTTGTCGAAATCCTGAAGCACAATCGTGACCTCGGGATCGTGCAACACGCCGGTATACGCCCCGCTAATAGCCGCCTCCAACTCGGGGACGGTCAAGCCTTCGGCAACCAGTTGCTTCACACCTTTCAAAGTCACGTATCCATCCGGCTGCACGCTGACGGTTTGGTCAAACTCGGGGGAGAACGTGAAAGAAACTACGACGACATCACTTTTGCAAAGCCGGTAGAGCGGACGGCGCACCCCCGTCAGGGCTGGACTCGCTTTATGAGGCCCAGCGCCGTCCGCCATACCAGATTTCGTGGTTGCCGCTGGCCCGGTTTGTGTAACAGGCACATTCGCCTGTTGCGCTTGAGCCAGAGGAGCCACCAACCCCTGCTGCACCACGCAGCAGTTGAGAGCCAGAACGCAACAGACCATACCACGGTTGCTCTTCATTTTTCGTTTTGGCCTCGACTCGCTACCTGAGGGACTGCCACCTTTCTATAGGAGTGCTAACAGTTGAAAGTTATCGTGGTGTGCCAGATGTGACAAGACATGGGAAGCACCGTACACAAAAGTAGGCATTGAACGCGAAGTCCAAGGCACTCTATGGTCCATCTTGACGGCAAGGCGAGTCATCACAGCACGGGCTTACGGAGCACAAAAACCGGGAGCATCACTCGCGAGCGTTTAAGCCGCTACTACCATGGTTGCATCCGCTAAAGTGGACTTGACGAGAGCCTCGAAGAAAACTTGCGAGCTGTTTGCCGCTTCATCCAGTTGGCAGCTATCAGCCTTCATATGTCTTTTAACAGCATTTGCTCAATGCCGTTGAGCTAAGGCTCCGATGCTGCAATATTGGGAAATGCCGCACCCATTCTGGGCCATCACGAGGTTTTCCACACAAATTAAGCATACTAGGGCGTCATAACGTCACAGCGTTTCTATCGACTCACCTCTATCATTAACGTATCGGTTATAACGGGGATGTGAATTTTATGGGCTCCGCAGGCACTGGCATTTCGAATACGATCAGCGTTCTGGTCGCCGACTCCAACCAGATGCAGTGCCAATTGCTCGTGGGCGCGCTGCGCCGGCGTCCGGAATTCCGGGTCCATTCCTGCGGTGTGGACATGAACGTCATCCTCGAGACCATCGCAGATTTTCCGGTCGATGTCATCCTCATGAACGCCGATCATCCCAAACTGGCTGGCCAGGATATGGCCAACGTTCGCCGCCTGCATCTGGCTCACCCGCAAATCGCCAAGGTTCTGGTGTTGAGCGAATCGAATCGCGACTCGGTTGTGAACGCCTTCCGCTCCGGCGTCAAAGGACTATTCTGCTTTCACGATTACCCATTTCGCTTGCTGTGCAAGTGCATCCAAAGCGTTCATCAGGGACAAGTGTGGGCCAATAGTGAGCAGTTGCAGTATCTGGTCGAGACCGTAACCCAGGTACCGTGTCTGCGGGTGATTAACGCTCACGGAGCTCGATTGCTTACCCCTCGCGAGGAGCAGGTCGTGGCCCTGGTTGCAGATGGGCTCAGCAATCGCGAGGTTGCGCGCGAGCTCGGCCTTAGCGAACACACTGTGAAAAAGTACATGTTCCACATCTTCGACAAGCTGGGGATTTCCAGTCGCGTCGAACTCGCCCTCTACGCAGTCAGCCACAGCGACACCCGGCAGGCGGAGTGGGTGGCAGGCGGGTGCGGATAGCAGTATGGAAGGAGGCGAGAGTGTCCCACTTGGAACTATTTCTTCTATGGGCAATGCGGGAGTCGAGTATATGAACCGTTCTTTGGGTGGTGGAATGCTTCCAACCTCTCTCGGTTTTTGGATCAGCGGGCGGCGGAAAGAATGGGCCACCTTTTTACGGGATGACCTCAAAGACGACGCCCCGACACTTTTGGCCGTCGGCGCAGTTGAAGGTCGTACCATAGACTTTACCTGCTTCGTCGAGGACTACGCCGCCATACGGATTCATAGCCGGAGCGCCCGCGAAAGACTTGAGCACGCTGTACGCCCATCCACCGCCCGACCTGGGTGCAAGTTTGAAGACAGCCCCCTCGTTAGTTGAGCCGCCGTGAACGGTGGTCCCATAAAGATCTCCGGCTGCGTCGAAGGCCACGCCGGCATAAGGGTTAGCTCCTGGCGAGAATCTACTCAATACGCTCTCCGCCCAATTTCCGTCCGACCTCGGAGTGAGCTCAAAGACAGTGCCACTGTTGCCATCTCCGCCACCCTCCGAGGTCGTACCGTAGAGATTCCCCGCTGCATCGAAAATGAGCCCGGCGTAGGGAGCTGCACCATCCTTTCCGCCTGTGAAGAGATGTAGTATATGTTCCGTCCAGCTTCCGTCCGAGTTCGGTACCAGCTCGAATACCGTTCCGACGTCGCCAGAGCGAACGCCGCCAGCGGAAGTCGTCCCGTAAAGATTCCCATCCGCGTCGAAAATGAGAGCAGCGTACGGTCCCCCTCCGTGATTACCACCCAGAGTTTGCAGCACAGTCTCTGTCCAACCGCCGCCCGATTTCGGCGTTAACTTGAAGACCAAGCCGCCGCCTGAGGAACCACCAGTCGCGGTCGTGCCGTAAAGGTTCCCCGCTCCGTCGAAGATTAGGCCACCGTAGGGTTCCAAACCGTCGGCGCAATTCGCAAGCTGGCAAAAGCTGTATAGCACGCTCTCCGTCCAGCTCCCATCTGAGTTGGGCTTCAGCTTGAAAACTGTTCCGCATCCTGACTGGAAGCTACGGCAACCGCCGCCGGCTACGGTAGTACCGTAGAGATTCCCAGCTCCGTCTAGAGTTAGCCCGGCATAAGGGCTCCAACCGTCGCTGCCTCCTGCGAAACGATGCAGCACCCTCTCAGTCCAGCTTCCGTTCGAGTTGCGGGTCAGCATGAAGACGGAGCCACAAGGATCATCCCCGTATCCGCAGGTCGACCCACCGCCCTCGAAGGTTGTGCCGTAGAGATTTCCTGCCCTGTCGAGGATTAGCCCCGCATAGGGGTGCCCCGCGTTGTTCCCGCCCGGGAACTTATACAGCACCTTGGACGAGCCCGCGTCGGCCCCCGCCGCCACCATCAAAACCATCGCGAGCGCCGCCAGAATTCCGTTGACCTTGAACCGACATTTCTTCTGCATGGGAATTTCCTGCTTTCGAGGCGGGGAGATAGGGGGAGCCGTCCCACGGCTTTCTACACTCGCCTTGACCTCCTGGCAACCCAAGCTACGCGCAGCAGGAGCGGGGAGTTTGAATCCGTCGCCAAACCCCTGTATAAATGCGAGGAACAAACCTCGTGGCCGACGACCGATCCTACTCTCGCCGCTGGACCGTGATTGCTTCCGCCTTATTGTGCTGCGGGCTGGGCGTGGTCGTGCTTTATACCCGGCGCAACGCTTTCTTTAGTCCAATGGCGGTGGTCGTAGTGGCCGCCATCGGATTGGCCGCGGTCCTCCTGCAACTCCGCTTCTATAATCGCGGGCACAGCAACCCCATACATGCGCCAGCATGGCTGAATATTCTCGGAGTGGGATTTGCCCTGATCGCATTCTTCGCCGACTTTCTGGGCTTAAGTTGGCAGATGGCCGAGGTCATGGCGCTCGGAGCCGTGGGCAGTTTTGCGATCAGCAGTGCAATGATTCTTCATGCCTTTCGCAAGAATCGCATGATCTCGAAATAAGGCGGCCACAAAGCGCATCCCCAGCAAAAAACGTCATCCTGAACCCGGCGTCAGCCGGTGAAGGATCTCGCGCGCAGTGCAACGATCTCACTGAGCAACCGAGTCTCAAGCCAATCCATGCCAGATCCTTCGCGGCCTAACGGCCACTCCGGATGACGTCAACAAACGCTTAATTCCCACGAAACTCCAGGGCGAATTTGGTCTCGACTTCGACCGCATTGCCGTTCGCTTGATACGGCTGGAAACGCCACCATTTCACGGCTTCGACAGCTGCGGGCGCGAGTTCCTCAGGCCCGCTGATCGGGTGTACATCGATGACGGTTCCGTCGCGTCCGATTATAGTGTCGAGAATAACGATGCCCTGAATATTGGCCTGTTTTGCAGCTTCCGGATAAATCGGATCGATCTTGTGAATGAGCAACTTTTCCATCGCTTCGGCAGGAACATAGACCGGAGGTTGTTGCAAGGTCCTTTGGCTGGATGGGATCTGCGATTCCAGTTCACCCCACGCGCTGCGCCAATGCCACCAGCCGGCAGCCGCGAGCAGAAGCGTCCCCGCCAACACAACCCATGCGCTGCGCCGCAACATCGGCCGAATCGGCCTTTGATCAGAGGCCTTTCGATCTGGAACAGCGCGCGATTGCCCTGGTTTGACCGCCGGTGGCAAAGCCACGTGTGTGTCAGCAACCGCAGCAGCAGGATTGGCGACGGACTTCCGTCGCGTCCAGTGTTCGATTAGGGTTTGTTGTTCCGAGGTGAGACTTACGAACTCGAGACCACAATGAAACAGCGCCTGGTAGCGCACCACCGCCTTAAGCCGGAACGGTCCTCCAGCATCGGGCAGGCGAAACTCAATGCCGACCGAATCGCCAGGATGAAGCTCTCCTGCCAACACCAGGCCGACGCCGCGTTCCCCTAGGGTGACAGAACGCCCGGGAATGGAAAAGGGTATACCCGATCGTAAGACGGTGACATCTGCAGGAACCGCCAAAGGGAACCGAGGTACGCGGCGAGTGTTGGTAAACACTCGAGCCGGCGCCTGCGTTGCTGCCGTACTCATGGCTTAACCTCTGCCTGTCCCGGCACGCCACCCCCGCCTCACCTTAAGCTAAAACACAATGAGGAAATACTTCGGCCAGAGTTGTTGGGTGGAGTATAGCATCGCCCGATGCAGATTTCGCGCGCAGACCTCAGCCCAGTGACCAGAAAGAAACACAAAGGTACATGAAGCAAGCCGGGCGACGCGTCGACGCTACGGCCAGCGTTTGGCTGTGTCTTCCCATCCGGCTGCGCGCGCCGGCTGCGGACTGGCGTTGACGGCGGCCTGGGGAATCCGGATAGGCTGCTGCGTCGTCGTGGGACTGGTTAATGTCGGTTTATTGCTTGTCGCTTCCAGCATGGATTCTTTATCGTCGGACAAAAGTGGGGCGGCTACGCGCAAGGCCTCAACTTCCTTTTCCAGCCGCGCCAGTTCAAGTTCCTTCTGCCTCAGAACCTCGTAGACATTCTTCATACCAGGGTCCCTTCTTCAAATGCTCTGGGAGAAGCATTTTGCCGCACTCTAACAGGTATGTTGTTTTTGTCAAGGAAGAACAACCAGAAAACATCGGCTCATGTTGAACAGACCGTTTCTCCGGCCCGTTGATCCCTTCCTTTTTGTGTTGTCGGCACTTCTTCCTGTTGCCATTTGCGCGCCAATTGGTCCAATTCGCCGAGCACTTTCTGAATATCCTTCATTCGCTTCGTAATGCCATATGTGACCGAAGGCGGAATGCTCGGCTCGTAGTCGCGATAAATAAATCCTTTTTGCTCCAGAAGCCGCAGCCGCTCCGTCAGAACGCGGGAAGAAATGCCCTCGATCTGGCGTCGGAGAACCCCAAACCGCGTGGGTCCATTGGTCGATAAAGCCCAGAGAATGTGCATAGTCCAAGGTCGGGTCAGCACTTCGAGCAGACCACCCATGGGGCAAGGCGAAGGCGATTGAGCGTAGCGGCGCAACATTACCTCACTTGGTTACTTTAAAGTTCCTACTTTACAAATACAAGTAGTTATTTAAAGTAACTTCTGTGCGGTTCTCATCTACTTCAAAATAGCAGGGGCGACTTCCGTCCCACGAATTCTTCAGGAGGATTCTTATGGCCAGCAACTCAATTCCGGCTTCGCCGCAGCGTTCGCAAGCCACCAGTGCCATCCACAATTCGGATGTCAGAGAAACTTCGGCAAGCGCGTTCATCACGCTTGCGGGACGGATACTGTTCTCCGCCATTTTCATTATGTCGGGATTCTTCCACTTTTCTCAGCAAGACATCGCGTACGCCACGCAGGCGGGCATACCCATGGCCGGTTTTTTAGTTCCAGCGTCCGGGATTCTAGCGTTGCTGGGAGGACTCAGTATTCTGATCGGATACAAAGCAAAGCTCGGTGCTTGGCTGCTGGTAGTGTTCCTGATTCCGGTGACGCTCGCCATGCACAACTTCTGGGCAGTGAAAGACCCCATGACGGCGCAGATTCAAATGGCCATGTTTGTGAAGAACATGAGCATGCTGGGAGGCGCTCTGCTCATCTCCCAATTTGGAGCGGGCCCGCTGAGTCTGGATGCGAAGCGGAAGTAGTCGGCGCTTGGCATTTAGCGCTCAGCATTCAGCGGGGAAATCCTTCGCCGGCTGACGCCAGTTCAAGATGTCGTCTTTCGAGATAGGTAAGAGTCCGCCGTTGAAGCTGACGGATCTCGCGCGTGGTGGCACTGACTGCTGATGACCAACCACTCCTTCGTCCTCCCTGAAGCATGATTCGTCCGCGCATCGCGTCCACTTGTCACATTCTTGTAAACTGCCTCACCTTTCGCGAGTCCTAACGTCAAACTAAGCAGTCAGTTTCGGCGTGGACGAAATCCATCTCGTCCCGGGAAACGAGCGTAGCGAATGCGTGATCGGGTCGGTTTCTCAGATTTGTTTCCAAAGGCGCGAATGGAACTCATGAGCATATCCCTGCGTATCTAGGCGCAGGAGTGGTGTGCAAGGCCACCAACACGGTCAGGGAAGTTCGGAGGTGGGATTATGCAGCATGGAGCGAATGGCAGCAACGGGTCGGGCAACGGAACGCTTCTACACACCGGGGATCCTCATGTCCAGGAAGTAGTCAAAACAGCCCATGAAGAACTTCGCCAGTTGATGCGGCAGAGGGCTGAAATCATGAAACGCATTGGCACCCTGAAGCAGACAATCTCAGGGCTAGCGAATTTGTTTGGTGACGAGATACTCGGAGAAGACTTGCTGGAGTTAGTCGACCGCAAGACCGGAGGGCGCCAGCCCGGCTTCACCAAAGCGTGTCGCATGGTTTTGATGGAAGCCGGACGGCCGCTGGCGGTGCGCGAAGTCTGCGAGCAGATTCAGCAGCGTCTTCCCGCCATCTTGGTTCGCCACAAGGATCCGCTGGCCTCGGTGACCACCGTACTCAACCGCTTGGTAGAATACGGCGAAGCCTTGAGTGTGGTCCGCGAAAATGGCAGGCGTGCATGGCAATGGGTATCCGATCCAGCTCCGGTAGAGCAACGCAGCGCAGCGATTTCCCAACTATAGAAACGCAGTCGTGCTGCATCCCACGCGGGGTTGACGTCCTCCTGAGCGGCCGCCAGGCCGCGAAGGATCTTGCGCGGGCTGGCGGAAATTCCTCTACGCCGGCAGCAGCATTCCCTTTTCCAACTGCCGCGTCACGTGCGCATACGACGCTGCGTGCGGATCGTGCGTGACCATCACCACCGTCTTGTGAAAATCCTCATTCAGGCGTTTCAGAATTTCCAGCACTTCCGTAGCCGAGTGGCTGTCGAGATCGCCGGTAGGCTCGTCGGCGAGCAACAAAGTCGGATCGCTGACGATCGCCCGCGCAATCGCCACTCTTTGTTCCTGCCCGCCTGAGAGTTGTTTCGGCAAATGGTGCACCCGTTCCTCCAGCCCAACCAGTTTCAGAGCGGTCATCACGTGATCTCGGCGCTGCTGTGAATTCAGCTTGGTGAGCAGCAGCGGCAGTTCGACATTCTCGAACGCCGTGAGTACCGGAATCAGATTGAAGGTTTGAAATACGTATCCGATATGCACGTTTCGCCAGTGGGCAGATTGCGAATCGCTGAAACGAAAAACGTTTTCGCCCAGCACCAGCAGTTCTCCCGACGTGGGCCGATCAATCGCCGCAATCATATTCAGCAGCGTCGTCTTCCCCGAGCCCGACGGCCCCATCAACGCCAGGAACTCGCCGCCTGCGATTTCGATGGAAACATCATCGAGCGCCTTCACTTCGAACGCGTCCCGCTTGAAAACCTTGCTTACGTTCCGGACTTGCACAACTTTGGTTTGCGTAGCGGTATTCGATAAAGTAGCAGTGCTCATGATTGTCCCTTGATCTTAATTTTGTCTCCGTCTTTCAAATCTTGGGGCGCCGAGCTGATGACGTCTTCGCCGCCGTTGAGGCCTTGCACCATGACGCCGCCGCTGCGCTGCGCCTGAACCGTGACTTCGCGAGACACGGCTTTACCGTCAAATGCTACGAAGACGAACTTCTTGCCGTTGCGATCGTGAATCGCAGAGCTGGGAACAAAAACTCCTTGCGGCTGAGCATTAGCATGCTTAGACTCGTCCGCCAGAAATTTAACCGTGGCGTTCATATCCGGGCGCAAGTGGGCATCCGGATTGAGAATCTGCACCTTGACCTGAACCGTGGCCTTGGCACGATTCGCTTCCGGAGAAATTTCCGCGATCTTTCCGTCCCACTTGAGGTCGGGATACGCATCGACCGTGATAATCCCCTTTTGTTTCGGACCGAGCTTGGCAAAGTCGTCCTGCGCGATATCGAGTTCCACCTGCAGATCGTTCAGATCGGCTAAGGCAACGACCAGGCCTTGCGGACCGCCTTCGGCGGTACTGGCAAACCCCGAGGTCACAAGCTCGCCTTTTTCCGCGGCGCGTTCCAAAATCGTTCCCGTAACCGGGGCGCGGATCACGGTTGCATCGAGCAAAGACTTGGCATAATCCGCCTGACCCTGAGCCTGATCCAGAGCGCCCCGCGCACGCGCAATCTCTTCCCGGCGCGGACCCAGCTTGGCCAACTGGAACGCCTTGTCCAGAGAATTGACCCGCTGCTGGTCGGCTCCGAACTTGGCCGTTGCATCATCCAGAGCTTGTTTAGACACGACGCCTTGACTCCACAAATCTTTCGTGCGGTCCAGCGTAAGTTGATCGTCTGCCAGCGTGGCTCGAGCCTCATCGAGATTGTGTTGGGCCTGTAAGATTTCCTCGGGACGCGACCCGTTCTGCAACTCCTCAAGATAAGCCCGCGCATTCTCGGCGGCGCCTTTAGCCTGTTCGTACTGGGCGCGAAATTCGTCGTCTTCAAGCCGCACCAGGACCTGGTCTTCCTTAACCTGGTCGCCCTTTTCTACGCCGATCCACTTCACCCGGCCCGTCACCTTGGAATTCAAATTGATCTTGTGGTGCGCCACAATGTAACCGCTGGCGGAAAGGACCACCCCGCCAACATCGCTGCTCTGTGCCGAAGCGCGAACCACTTCCACTTCCGGAGCATCATGAGAGAACAGGCGGTAGGCCACGGCCACAACTCCAAGCACAACCAGCAAACCAATTCCAATGAGTATGTAACGCCGAGCCCAGACGGGAGGCTCGCCTTCACCGCCGGCTCGCGCGCTGCGATCGATTCGCAGGCTTTGCAGGTCTTCGTGTTTTGCGTCAATCGGCATGGGGCTTACAGATGATTCGCTTCGTTTCGCAAATTCCTACGAGATGGCAGCACATTTCTAATCGCGCAAAGCGCTAAGTATGTCGCGGCG